>Ga0078894_10000653_pt1 | contig 24722 bp, 22 predicted proteins | sample LauGreSu1BDMLBSD_2_FD_67506 | JGI IMG/M metagenome (GOLD analysis project Ga0078894, IMG submission 67506) | Freshwater lake microbial communities from Lake Michigan, USA - Su13.BD.MLB.SD (version 4) (version 4) | ecosystem: Environmental > Aquatic > Freshwater > Lake | place: Lake Michigan... | reverse complement strand
CAACTTACGATTCGTCAACTACAACGTTCGACGGTACCGAAACAAAATTTGATAAAGGGAATTAATTAAAATGGCAAAACAAATTATCAATGTTGGTGCTCGTAATAACGATGGTACAGGCGATTCGTTAAGAGTAGGAGCAACCAAAGTCAACGATAACTTTAGTGAAATTTATAATTTACTGGGTGATGGAGAAAATCTAAGTGTAGTTTCTAGAATAACTGCTGGACAGGGTTTAGCAGTTAGTAACAGCACAGGAGCAGTATTGATCACTGGTCGCATTGCATCCGCTAATGACGTGGGATTGATCAAAGTAGGTGAAAATTTAACAATTAGTCAAGACGGCACACTGAGCGCACAACCAACGGAGTACAGCCTGCCTACAGCATCGTCTACAGTGTTAGGCGGAGTTAAAGTTGGAACTGGTCTTGCAATAAATCAAGGTGTTCTTAGCAATACCGTATCAGCGTATACTCTTCCAACTGCTTCTACTAGTTTGCTCGGCGGTGTTAGAGTCGACGGTACTTCGATAACTGTAACAAACGGCATTATAAGTTCTACACCTTATGTGCTACCAACAGCAACTGATAGCATACTCGGCGGCATAAAAATTGGTGCTGGCTTATCTATTAGTCAAGGAGTTGTTAGTGTAACCGGTACTAGTAATTCTTCAGATAGATTAGTCAACGGTAGTAATGAAGCAGTACTAGGCACTAATGGAAATATCACCCTTCCGCCATACGGAAATCTACCAGAAGATACGCAAACTGGAATAATCTTTGGAGATGGCTCTTTACAAACAACAGCATATAATCTAGACGAATACAGTAATCTTAATGTGGGTAATTTTGTAGCCGCTGGTGGCTTTACAAACTATGGCGGCTCAGTTTATATTAGAGCCAGTAGACCAGATGCTGATGCTACTTTAGATTTTGAGTTCAAAGAAAACGGCCAATTCAAACTACCAGCAGGCGGTGATATTGTAGATATTAACGGCACAAGTGTATTAGGTGGCGGGTCTACAACCCAACCATATCTTGAACTGACCCAAGAAGCATTCATTACACAGCCAGTGACATTAGGCACACCGGTTACAGTCACAGCAGAGATGAGGGGAGTGGACTCTCTAGTTTCAGTAACTATAGGTTCAGGTGAAGGTCCATTTATAGACTCAATCACAATTGACACACCAGGCAACGGCTATGTTGTAGGACAGCGTTATAGAATTAATTATTGGCAAATAGGTGGCAATGATGATGCTGACAACATTATCTTTGAAGTGGGTACAGTAGGTCCTGCTGGAACTTTGTTAACTGTCGTTAATCAAGTGTTCGAAGGCACCTTTACCGCGTCAAACACTCCAGCAACATATACTGGCGTTAGCATTGAATATATTGCAACAGAATTTGACGAAGTTGATACAGGACTAACTTTAACTCGAGAGTTTTCTGGCTTTTTTAATTCAGAAGTAGAATTTAGTCATAACACAAGTGTATCTCCTATAGGTACACTATGGAATGCTGATGGCTGGGATACACTAGTTGGATTCCGCACAAGAACTTACGACACATTTGATTCAATATTATTTGGTCCTGATAACGCTCCGCCGCCCGAACTTATAATGTGGGATACTATTAACGACAAGTACTACAAGTTTGGCATGAATGTTTGGGGTATTGACAACAACGAGTATTCTTATACACGAACACTAATTGACGATCCTAACTATTTCCGTAAAACTGACGGTCTACAAGATGGCGAGATCGATAATATTAAGCCACAAACTGGAGAAACACTTCAGTTAGAAATAGACTACCTTGAGGCTGAACAACTATGGGTAGATGTAAGAGATCAAGATGCTGCCGATATTGCCCCTGACACTAGACCGTGGGATGGTATGCCTAGTTATCAAGCATACGATATACTGATTGCGACTTTCCCTATCGAACCAGCACCCTTAACTGGCGATCTTGTACCTAGAGCAAATAACGCTAAAAATGCCTATCTTGCGTGGCAAGAAGCAAGAGCGGAAGCAATTGGTATCACTCGTGGATTAGAACAAGGCATATACAACCCTTATAGAGAAAATGGATGGAACAGCAATACTAGTCCAGCAGGCACACTGTGGAATATAGATGGGTGGAACGACCTAACTGACATTGAGTCAAGAACCTATACTAACTTCTACGCAGCCTACGGTAATGGTCAGTTAGGCAACAAGGTACCCGGGTCAAAAGCCATAATGTATGTTTCAGAAACAGACAAGTATTATGCTATTGATTGGATCAGTTGGACACAAGGTGGAGACTACGGTGGCTTTAGTTATACACGTAGAGAAATAGACCTAACTAAACTTGATCAAGGTGTTAGATTTGCTGACGGCACAGTTCAGACAACTGCTTATATCCCCACAAATGTAGTATCTACTGCTCCGGGCGAGCGCAGAATTGAAACAGCATCTGGCTACAATCAAGTGTCAGTTACACAACGAGTTACCAACACCTATACAGGTGCTATAAACGCTACTACTAACGGCTATGAATTGCGTGTGGCAAGAACTACAGAATTAGATGCTGTGCTTGTACCTATCAATAATGGAAATACTAGTGCTACATTTACATTATCCTTTGACAATGTAACTTTTAGAGAAGTATGGCTTTCTTCAATACAATCAACAGAATACTGGTTCTATTACCAAGTTGACAATAACCAAACTACTCCACAGACTGAAGACGATCCAGTTTATCTTAGAGTAACTACAGGTGGTGATAGTGTTGCGTGGTGGAGTAAGAATACACTGCCTGGTGGCAGTGACAACTTCCGTGGTGCTGTGATAGACTATCACGCATACACAGGCGATGGCACCATCATTGGAACTATACATATTGTAGACGACGATGGTGAAGAATATATTACTCATACTGAAGTGTCAAGTGGCAGTACTGACAGTATGAATAATGACTTATGGATAGTGACCAGCGAAGGTACCATTAGATATGGTAGATTTGACGGCGAAGCAAGTACACTGAAAATACAATGGACTGCCAGAGTATTTTACGGCGACGAATTATACGATTAATAGGATAACAACATGGCTAAGATTAGAAAATTAAATGTAAGTGAAATAACAGGAACTAGTCCCTATACCGGTGATACTGATGCTGTTATGCCCTCAGGCACAGTTGTTGTCTATGAAAAAGACAACAACGGTGTAATAGAGCATGTGCTACGAGTACACGATGGTGTAACTAACGGTGGGGTGGCCATTAGTCCTGGCCCAGGTCCAGTGATATTCAACGGCAGCGATGGTATTGTTCCTAGCAATCTCAATGAAGGTATTGCGGCAGTGTTCAACAATGGTTCTGCGTATATCACCGGCGGTAACAGTCTGAGATTTACGGGCCTTGGGCTGTTTGATGGTGACAGCACAGCAATGTTGAGATTTTGGGACAACGAAGGCCGTCATTCTTCAGGCAACGATCCAACAGAGTTGGTAACATTGAATGTAGGTAATGATGCGGCTGAAGGAGATCCTACAGAGGGCTTCTTCAAGATCATTACAGAAAAAGAAACAGGCAGCACTAAAGAGTGGAAGTTTGACTCTGATGGTGTGCTAACACTTCCTACAGGTGGCGACATTGTGGACAGCAATGGTGCGTCAGTGTTAGGTGGCGCTAGTGATGCTAACATTTGGATACAGACTTTTGCCTCTGCTGATGGTTATCCTGAAGATGTTGTGGGATTGGCCTCCAGCGTTGAATACGATAATGCGGGCAACATCATTGCCTTATTCTTACATCAAACCGGTATTGGCGAATTTAATGTTCCAAGTGGTTCTTACTTCTCCGTGGCTAAATTCACAGCCGCAGGCCTAAAACTATGGCAAGTGCGGTTGGCGGCAGACCTAGGCGCGGGTGTCTACACTGACGGTTGGGGTCTAGCAGTTGACAATGTTGACAGTAGAATTTATGTTGCTGGTCGTGTTGATGATGAGGTAGGTTACAGTAAATCTTCTTTAATAAAACTCAACAGTGAAGATGGTAGTTTAATATGGAGCAACGTCTACGATTTTGGCGCGGCCAGCGACAGTCCTGTAGTAGATGTAGATTCAGAAGGTAACCCTATAGTAGTAGGCTTTTACTCAACTGAAGTTGATACCAATGACGGAGTTACAGTAACTAAGATTGACAGACTAGACGGCACAGTTATCTGGAGCAGATTGCTAGACGGTCAGAACGACGACGAAGCCTACGGTATGGCAGTTGGCCCAAATAACGAAGTAGTGGCTGTAGGATACATGGCTCAATACGACGAGCCTGTATCACACCCAGTAACACCACAAACTGGTAGCGGCGTAAATGTGTTAGTGATCAACAGAAGTGATTTAAGCGGAGATACACTGACTGACGCTTGGGAAGTAGCAGGTACTGGCATTACAGGCACTATTGGTGTAAATGCTATCAATGTTTACACAGGCTTAACTGGCACAGTTCGAGAAGGCAGTGGGGCGAGATTTGATTTTGTAATTGCAGGCGACGGTTCAATTACTAACCCTGTGACTGTTGCCGACGGTGGTACAAACTATCTAGTAGGACACAAGATTAAAATTCCATATACCTTAATTAGTGGAGCAGATGCTAATTCAGATATTATCCTAACTGTCACTGGAGCCACTGATGGTGTTATTACTAGTGTGGCAGCAGGATTTTACGGTGGCGGAGCAGGAAGTCCAAATAACTATTACAGCGCCATAGGCACTAACTATCAAACAGGTTCAGGACTAGAATTTGACCTGGAACTAGATTCTGGCAGCACCTATACAGAACACCCTTTTAATATTACTGCCGTAGGCTCTAACTATGTTGATGGAGATGTGGTAACAATTTCCGGAGCATTGTTAGGCGGTACTAGTCCTACCAATGATTTAACCACAACTGTTTCAACCAGTGCTGGCGGCGTTTCAACCTTTAATAGTTTTACAGGAACTCAACAGACCACAACCTATAGAGTTAGAACAGAAGATTTTGAAATAGACTTTAGCGGTACAGGTACTTGGACATTGAGTGGTGTAGTAGTCGACCCTGACGACCGTATGCTAGTGGTCAAGTATGACTCAACTGGCGCTATACAGTGGCAAAAAGCCATACAGTTTGATGCGGGATACTCTTGCCGAGGAGCAGATGCTGACATTGACAGTGAAGGTAATGTCTATGTTTGCGGCAGTTATGATTACGAGGATAACGGTGATGAAAACAGTGCTATGAATTTGGTCAAGTTCAACAGCAGTGGTGTTAAACAGTGGAGCAGACGAGTAGCGGGCCCTTGTGAAGACTTTGCTACCAGCATTGTGGTAGGGCCAGACGATACATTATACCTAAGTGGAGTTACCGGATCGTTTGTTGATAACAGTCCAAGATATGTGTGGGTTGTGGCCAAGTATACAACATCAGGCGCTGTGGTATGGCAGAGATTAATTGAGAATACTACTGGTTGGACATTTAGTGGCGGTATCTTCTTTAATGCTGGTGGTGGCAGTAATCTTGCTGTGCGTCAAGGCTATGTTGCTCTCAGTGGTGGGTTTGGTATTCCTTTTAACAACGACACTTATGCCGCTGTAGTACAAATAGACGAAGATGGTACGGTATTCAATATAGGCGATTGGGAAGTCAAGGCCGCAAGTTTCTCGGGAACATTAAACTCAACCGCTTCCGACATCACAGTTATTGATGCTGGCAAGACGGATAGCGATATGGCAAGTGGTATTGATAGAAATTCTACACTATTTGATATTGACACTACAAACTTCCTAATACCTACACTATACAGTGCTGGCGGCGCTGGTAGTGAATTAACTAACGGTGAATATACATTTGCCTTAGGTAATACTGGCACAGTGACATTGCCAGCAGGTGGTACTATTACAGAGGGTGTTGTTACCAGCAATCCTACAATTCAACTTACTCCAGCAACACCAACAGTGCCCAGCCAGAAGTTAGTGATCAAAGGCGGCGCACAGTTTAGTGCTGAAGACAATGGCATATTCTTAACTTGGAGTGAAATTAATCCTCAAGTTAGTGATACTATTAATATAGTTGTTGTTGCTAATACCTACTCTAGTCAAACGCTCTACTGGTGGATTGTTCCGGGAGAAGCCGGTATAGCAGATCCGGGCACGGGCATAGTGGAGATTGATGGATCTGGTAATGGTAGTTTTACTTTTACAGTAGACAGTGATGACTATGAATTTACTGTGCGTGTGTCACCTACTAACAATGTATACGATCCTGACAGTATTGGTGTTGAGACACAGTTGTTCAATGCTGACGCTCCAACATACGGTGACCATCACCTACACTTGACCACAGGTGACTTGACTGAAACTTCTATCATTGTAGGTACTGATGATCACAATGTACGCACTACAACTGATGGTAGCATACAAGTTACCACCCCTAACACAAGCAATAATGTTTGGACCTTTGACAATGAAGGCGGGTTAACATTCCCAGATGCTACTGTACAAACAACAGCCTACACAGGCGGTGGCATTGCCACTGGTGTAAGTAGGTCCGACGACAATTTAATAATTCGATTGACTGACCCTAACAATGATGGCCTTGAACTTAGAAGTCTAGTTGTTAACGGCAGTGATATGGATGTCGCTTCAACGGTGTTGGGTACTAACGGATTTATTATTCGCACTAACTCAAATGTTAGCCAAAAGGAATGGCAGTTTGGCAACAACGGTTCAACAACATTCCCAGGCGCCCTAGTTAAAAGCACAGTGGCTAAGACTGGTACAATATATCCAACAACTACTGGAACTATTCAAACATTATCAATAAGCCCATCAATTAGCGGACTAACCGACGGTACATATGGGCCATTTACACTGGGTGTGGCGACATTTACTGTTTTAGTAGTTGGTGGAATTATTAATGGAATCACTAACCTTACTGCTACTAGTGATGTAACCGTTGGAGACAATTTAGGTACAATTGACAGCGGAGATATTGGAGGTATTCCTGGCGCAACTCCTCTTACTGTTACAGTTAGTGGAGTAGTCCAAGCAACTCCTACAGCATTGGATCTAAACAAGTCTATTAACAGTATCGGTGATGGTACTTACTCGCTAGCAGACGGTGTTGAAGGGCAGGTTATGTATCTTGTTCCTAACACTGAAACAATTGGCTCTGTAGATAATGTGTTTGTCACAGTTGCCCATGCTAGAGACGGTGCTTCACAAGATATAGATGCATTACTAAATCCGTTCTACTACTATGTTGGGACGGAGCAAGTATTCACTAGTATTTGTACATTAATCTATACACAGGATCACTGGCAGCAAATTGGCGGGTCATGGGGCGATTAAACTAGCATATTATAGCTATTGATAAATAATGAATAACGAGATTTTACCATGCAAAGTAAAGATTTAACAGGACTACACATTGAAGGGCATATTAAGATATATGACCCTGTTACTAAAGATGTTTTCATAGACAAGCGAAATGCTATTCACTATGAAAACATCAGTATTGCTCTAGCACAGAGTATTGCTAATAGCGGCCAAGGTTTTATCTACGAAATGGCATTTGGTAACGGCGGAACAGCAGTTGATCCAACCGGTATTATTACTTACTTGACACCAAATAGCTCTGGATCAAACGCCAGCTTGTATAATCAAACTTACGCTAAAGTAGTTGATGATCGTAGTAGTAATAACAGCGATCCTACACGTAATTACATAGAAACACGGCACGTGACAGGTACAAACTATACTGATGTGTTTATTACCTGTCTACTAGACTACGGTGAGCCTAGTGGTCAAAGCGCATTTGACAATACCAATGACAATCAAAGTGAGTTTGTGTTTGATGAATTAGGGTTAAAAAGTTATAGTACATCTGGAAACAGCCTGTTGCTAACTCATGTTATCTTTCACCCTGTGCAAAAATCGTTGAATCGTTTAATTCAAATTGACTACACTGTTCGAGTACAGAGTTTAACTGGTCTAGCAGGAGTATAATATGAGCTATCAAGTTCGTTTTTCAGAATTAAATAATCCTCAAAAGAACACAATTGTCGTTGAAGATCAGACACTAAACACTGAAACTAGTTTAACCTTTGTTGGTAAAAACTATGCAGGGTATGCTCAATTTGTTGCAGAAAACTTTTTGCATCTGTTAGAAAACTTTGCAAGGTCAACTGCTCCTAGTAATCCAGTACAAGGTCAACTATGGTTTGACAACACAGCAGGTGTTAATCAGCTAAAAGTATTTGATGGAACAACGTGGACTGCCGCTGGTAGTGTTAAGAAAGCTCCAGTAGCTCCTACAGTATCAAACAGTATTAAAGGTGACCTTTGGGTTGATACTGACAATCAGCAGTTGTATATGTTCTCTGGATCTAACTGGGTTTTAATTGGCCCACAGTTTAGCGGAGGCCTAAAGACAGGTCCTAACGTTGAAACAATAGTAGATACTTCGAACAACGTCCACGGTGTGATCAGTTTATATTCAGATGGCGACCTAATTGCCATTATTAGTAATGTTAGTTTTGCTCCAAAGAGTGCTATTACTGGATTTGAAGTTATCGGTAAAGGACTTAATATTAGTTCAGTAGATGTTTCGAATACTACTTCTCCGATGAAAATGTGGGGTGTTGCCAGCAAAGCTGATGCACTAGTTGTTAATAATGCAGTTGTGCCGTCGACTAGTTTCTTAAGATCAGATCAGGTCAGTACTACTAACAACGGATTAAATGTACGTTCAAACAGCGGCGTCAGCCTTGGTGGTGACCTAAGTTTTAACATTGGTACTGATGTTAACAGTGCAGTATTGTACTCTAAGACCAGCAATTCAGTCATCGATTTTAAACTGACCTTAGCCAGCGGCGATCCAAAAACTGTTGTTCGTATCAACAGTACTGAAAACATTACCAACGTTGGTATTAATAAAACCAATCCCAATGAGAGTCTTGATGTTTCTGGTAAAATTAGAAGTGATGAAGGGCTAGTAGTTACTGGAACAGGCGCCACAAGCATTAATACTGCTGGCGGTTTAGTTGTAGCCGGAACAAGCAATCTTAAAGGGCAAATTACAAACGAAGCACCGATGGTTATAACTTATCTAGACACTAATGGTAATCCTAGATCAGATAATCCAGTTATTGCACCTAGCTCAACTGCGGCACATATGAAATATGATATCGGCAGTCCTACAAAATCTTTTAGAAACATCTATGCAGAAACGTTTGTAGGAAACTTTAGTGGAACATTTAGTGGTGCGCTAACAGGTAACATTTCTGGTACAGCGGCTAGACTAGCAAGTTCGACACTATTTCAGTTAGTTGGCGATGTGACCAGTAATCAAATTAACTTTAACGGTCAAACAGGTGACGGAACAGCTACGTTCCAAACAGTAATTGGCCAAGATATGATTGGCGCAAGAGAAGAAGTAGGCTCAGCATTCCAAACAGATCAGTTGTTGATCTTAAGACCTAATTTAGGACTACGTAAAATTAGTAAACAAACCTTGTTTGCTTCTGCAGCCACAGTACCAACGGGATCTATTTTACCATTTGGTGGCCAAACGGCACCGGCTGGTTATTTGCTTTGTGACGGTAGTGAAGTTAGAATTTCAGAGTTTCCACTACTATTTTCAGTTATTGGATATGCATTTAAAGATGTAAGCCTATTACAAGGTGCTTCTACATTTGCACTACCAGACTTAAGAGGACGTTTCCCCTTAGGTCGTGATAATATGGATAATGGTAGAACTATTCCTAGTAAAGACAATAGTACAATTCTTATTGATGCAGGTGGCGGCATTGCTGATAGAGTAACTGACACTACCGCAGACATAATAGGAGCGGCGTCTGGAAATGAACAACGTTCATTGGCTATTAACAATATTCCAGACCACGAACATGATTTTAGAGGTACTAGACCTAGTGGTGGTGTTGGTAATCAATACTATGCAATTCGTAATGTTCCCGGAGCACCAATTGATAACGGTATTCCAGCACAAGGTGCAACAGGCGCCAACGGATCAGCCCAGGCACTAGGATCAAGCGGTGGTATTTTAACAGACGACTTGCCAGTTAAAGATCTTGCAACTCCGTTTAATACTATGAATCCGTATCAAACAGTCAACTACATTATCTATACTGGTATACTATAATGAGCTACATTATTAATAAAACAGACGGAACCGTTCTAACTGAAGTAGTAGACGGTACAATTGATCAAACGTCAACTGATATTACACTGGTTGGAAAGAATTCTAGCAGTTACGGTGAATTTATAAACGAAAATTTTATAAAAATATTAGAATCATTTGCCAACACAAGTCCGCCAAGCAATCCTATAACAGGGCAGTTGTGGTACGATACTACCGAAGGTAGACTTAAAGCCTATGACGGCAACGGGTTTAGAGTGTCGGGCGGTACTATTGTTTCAAATAGAGTTCCTAGTAATCTAGTACAAGGTGATATATGGATCGACAGTTACAGAAAGCAACTGTTTTTCTACGACGGCACACAGCTAACGCTATCTGGACCTCAGTTTACTGACCAACAGGGACTTACTGGCTTAACAATTGAATCTATTTTAGATACTAATCAGATTAGTCATACAGTTGCACTTATGTATGTTAATCAAACATTAATGGGCATGTGGAGCAAAGATCAGTTTACACCTGCCAGTCCAATTGCCGGTGCAGTTCCTGGGACAATATACAGGGGATTTAACTCTAGTTCACTAACTGGACTGGAGTTTAGAGGTACCATTACCAAAGCTAGAGGGCTAATTGCCGCCGACGGTTCAGTCAAAACTCCTGAGAATTTTGTGTCAGTAACTGATCCGGAGACGGTATTCCAAGGTCAGGTCTATATTAATAATGCAGTTCCGTTAACATTAGGGCCAGGCCCGTCAACAGAAATTAGAACTACTGATGCACAGTTTAATATTACACCATTACAAAGTGGTCAAGAAGTAGTATTAAAGGTTAAAAACGTAGACGGTATTAAATCAGCAGTACATATTAAAGCTACAACCGAGCGAGTGGGTATTTTTACGCCTTCCCCTGAAAGTACATTGGATGTAAACGGTGATACTATAATTAGGGGTAACCTTACAGTACAAGGGTCAACAACATCCTTAGAAACTAACAATATTGTAGTTGAAGACAAAACTATTGAGCTAGCAAAAACAGACTTACCAACTGATGTTAACTGCGACGAAGGCGGCCTAATACTCAAGGGAACTACTGATCATACCATTCTTTGGGTGAGAGATAGTTTAGATGTTACAAATAGTAACTGGACATTTAATGAACATATAAGTTTAGGTGTTGGTAAAAAGTTTAAGATTAACAATATTGATGTTTTATCAGCAGATACGTTGGGAAATACAGTGGCAACGGCCCTGGGTCTAAGACGTATTGGTAATTTAGAAGATTTAAGTGTTGATAATTTATTGTTGAATAACAATGCAATTAGCTCTACTGATACTAATGGTAATATTGTTATTAGTCCCAACGGTACAGGAGTTGTTGACGTTGACAATTCTATAGTAACAAACATATTAGACCCTGTAAATCCACTAGATGCTGTAAATTTAGGATTTTTACAAAATGCTATACTGGCATTGCCTAAGGCGTTTTCATTAGATATCACAGGACTAAGTCAAATAGCCGGAACTTTACGAACTCAAATAGCTACTATTTTAACAGATGTATTTCCAATTGCAAGTAATCCTACTGGAACAGTTTGCAGAGTTTATTGTACACGACAGGAAATTAGTTTTCCAGCGTTGTCAATCCCAGTATCTGAAACTAGCGGAGCACCCGGAGTTGTAAAAACAACTACTTCTGCACTAGGACAACGGGATACAGGTACACTAGTTACTGCACCTTCTAGTCCAGGCGGCGAAGCAGTAATTTACGGGGTAGTTCCGGGATCAGAAGTGTCTGTTTTAGAAGATATTGATACAAATCCGTTCGATACGGGCCCTGCAACTATAACTTATACAAGATCTATTAAAGTTTTTGAAGTCGTAGGTGGTGTGTGGACATGGGATAGCGACGAAGCCGCTACACCATTATAACGATAAATACTAGGAACGAGGAATAAACGAGATGGCTTATACCATAAACAAATACGACGGGTCGCAAGTTACAGTAGTTGCGGACGGTACCATCGACAATACTTTAGATATTAAATTAATTGGTAAAAACTATGCTGGTTATGGTGAAGTCCAGAACGAGAATTTAGTGTTTTTACTAGAGAATTTTGCCAATACAACCCAGCCCTCTAAGCCAATTAGAGGACAAATTTGGTTTGATAGCGGCACACGAAAATTAAAGTTTTACGATGGGACTAAATTCCGTACTACAGGCGGTGCTGAGATTTCAGCTACAGCTCCTACAGGCTTAACAACAGGTGACTTCTGGTACGATACAACTAACGATCAGCTATATGCTTGGAACGGTGTTGAATTTATCCTAATTGGCCCACAGGGCGTGTCAGGATCAGGTACTACACAGATGCTATCTCGCAGTGTACTTGACGATCAAAGCGTTGGCCATGCAATTATTGAAGCGATTGTTAACGATAAAACAGTCTTTATCATCTCAAAAGATGCGTTTACCTTGTCAAGTATTAATCCAATTACAGGATTTACATCAATTAAGAAAGGTACTACCCTAGCATATAGTCCAACTGGCGTTACAGCAACTGATGACAGATTCTGGGGTACTGCTACTGATGCAGATAGATTAGGTGGTTTCCTAGCATCAGACTATGTTCGCTCTGGTGAAGCTAATTTTAGCACACTAGTAAGATTCAGTGATTTAGGTTATACTGTTGGTAACAACAATACACTTAAAGTGTTCATTGAAAGCTCTACAGATCCTATTATTCAAAACCAGGTTGGCGATAAGATTATATTTAGAACTACTGTAGCCGGTGTTACACGAACACCTTTAAGAATCTTAGGTAATGATTTAATTCCGGGCGTTGATAATGGTAACGATGTAGGGTCATCTGCATTTAAATTTAGAACAATGTATGCTAATACATTCAGTGGATTGGCTACACAAGCATCTACCTTAGACGTTTCAGGTTCTTTTAGAACTGCGTCTGCGGCAGCATCGCCAAATACTATTGCCGCCAGGGATGGAAGTGGTAATTTATATGCTACTCTGTTCCAAGGTGAAGCGTCAACAGCACGTTGGGCTGACTTGGCAGAGAAGTACTTAACAGATCAAGTATACGAAGTTGGTACTGTAGTTGCCGTAGGCGGCGAAGCAGAAGTTACTGCATCCAAATACGGAGATAAAGCCATTGGTGTAGTTAGTTCTCAACCTGCGTTCATGATGAATAGCGAACTAGAAGGCGGAACATACATTGCGTTGAAAGGTCGTGTTCCAGTAAAAGTTACCGGCGCAATAAAAAAAGGACAACGCTTAGTTGCATATAACGACGGCACAGCAGTTGCTGGAGTTCCACACGCAAACGATGTTTTTGGTATTGCATTAGAATCAAGTGACGACACCGGAGTCAAGTTGATCGAAGCAGTGATACTATAAGGAATTAATTATGCCAGGCGTAGGTTCAAGAGTTAGGGCAGCTGATTATAATGCAATTCAAGGAAAGATTGCATTAGTTTTAGGAGCAGGCACGGGCAACTACGGCTACGGTCAGTCTCTTACCAGCGGACAAGTAGCAGTCGGCGATCTAATTCGTGCTGTTCAATGGAATAGTCTTAGAACAGACTTACTTAAAGCAAGACAGCACCAGACTGGTGTTGACGAAACTAGTAATTTAACTTTAGCTTCAACTAGTAGTATTATTAGCGAAGCATTACGAGCTCAGTACGATAACATGGCTGATACTATTACGGCTAATAGACTAGCAGTAGCTAGTAATCAAGGTACTTTAGAAAACGCAGTAGCGCCGTATCAGAGAACTAGTGCATGGAACGGTACATTGACTCACACTTGCACTATTACATTTGCCAGCTATGACGCCGCAAGACACTTCTTTAATGCTGGCGGAAACTTTCAAATTAGTGCTAGTAGAACTGGCGGAAACTCAGGTTCAAAGAATAATACATGGTCATTGATGTTAAGCCAAATGGGCACTATTACTATGAATTATACAACTACTGTTTGTGGTGATCCTAGTTCTACAGCTACTACATATCCTATTGGATTTTACAGTCTAACAGGCAGCGATCAATTAATTTTCCGTAAACAAGCACCTGCTGGCGCCTATGCAGAAAATGATTATTTTATCTATGCTAGACTAACTGGTAGCAACGTTGTATTTTCAATAGTATTTCAAGACGAAGATGCGGGCGATTTAAACAATCCAAGTCCGGGATTTCCACCAGGCCCAGTACAAGACGAGGATGTAGATGGTACATTAACTAGTACAATTCAAATGTTCCGTCCGTCTGGATCTAACGTGTCTGTATCAGCACCGTCTGCTTCGCAGTCAGGATTCTAATCTCCCACTAAAATTATAGATAATTACTTGAGCTATTCAAGTGAGATTATCTATGACAGAAAGTTTAGAAAAAGCCTTTCAAACCGCCAACTTTATGGCGTCGTTAACAGGACAACGAAAATTAGCCTTAGAAGAATTTAATCAAGGACTCATTTTCTATCAAAGTGGTGCTAGTTTCACCATTCGTCGTGATCTAATTACTTTTGTTAAATTGGTATTAGATTCGGGTTATACCGAAGATGTAGTTCTTATTGACGACAATAACATGCCTGTGCAGATAAAGGATGTTCAAGAGTTTTACGACAATATTCTTGATCAATATTTCCAAGCATCTAATCAATATTTTTCAAAATATTCTGCTCTTAAAAAGCAAAGAAAAGTTGAGGACTTAGTCAAATATGACTAAAGGCTGTCTTATCTTTGCTCAGAATAACAGTGAAGTTGATTATGTTAAGCAGGCACTGTTTGCAGCCAAGCGGGTAAAGAAATATCTAAATGTGCCAGTTTCTATTGTCACTGATAGTCCTGATTACCTTGCTGAAATAGATACAGACAAGGTGTTTGACCAAGTAATCGATATATGGAAAGTAGCTGATTACAGAAATACTCAAACTCAGAATAGAAGTTTTCACGACGGCACACTAAAGAAAAAACTATTAAAGTGGAATAACTTTAGTAGGACTAGCGCATATGATTTATCACCATACGACGAAACCTTAGTTATTGACAGCGACTTTATCTTATGTTCTGACAATTTAAAAGCAATTTGGAATAATACAAGTGACTTTGCAATCTACAAAGACAGTTATGATCTGTCAAGATGGCGAATGAAATATGATTATATTAACCAGTACTCGGTGCCGTTCTATTGGGCAACTGTATTTTATTTTAAAAAGACTCCTGTTATTGAATCATTTTTTACATTGATTAACCACATTAGAGAAAACTGGAATTATTACAGATTGCTTTATTGTGTGGAAACTATGACCTACAGAAATGATTACGCATTTAGTATAGCAATTAACATCATGAATGGTGGAGATCCGGACAGTTTATTTGCATCTGCGTTGCCTGGAAAGTTATACTACGCAATTGATAAAGATATTATTAACAGTATTAATAACCACGAGTGTCAAATATTAATTGAAAAAGAAAGTTTTCCAGGTGAATACATTGTTGTTAAAACATCAAATCTTGATGTACATCTTATGAACAAATACAGTTTAGAAAGAATAATTTAAAAGGAACTTATATGAAATTTATTGAAAATCATCCAAGAACAATAGCTAAAGTAATTTCTTGGCGTGTTCTACTAACAATCAGTCACATTGTGAATGGTTTTATTGTTTCTGGTAGTTGGGCAACTGGCTTGCAAATTGCCGGTCTTGCCGCAGTAATTAACTCAGTATTATACTGGGCGCATGAGCGAGGCTGGAACTTTGCGCAGTGGAATCGTAAGCCTAAAGATGGTCTGATGTTCTTTGAAGGGCAACCGCGTACTATTAGTAAGATTATTACATGGCGTGTTTTAATTACATCTAGTAATTTCTTAATTCCGTTTATTATGACAGGAAGCTGGGGTAGTGCTGCCGCATTCTTGGGTATTGCTACTATTGTAAACGTTGCCCTATTTTACAGTCACGAACGTATCTGGAATAGAATTGTTTGGGGTAAAGTTGCAGACGTTAAAGAAGAAAACTTACAGGTAGCATAATATGAGGGGGTATCTTGTTCTAGCACAGAATAGCGAAGGCATAGATTATGTAAAGCAGGCCTATGCTCTTGCATTGAGCTTACATGCTAGCCAAGATTCTTGTCTAATAAGTTTAGTTACAAACGATCCGGTGCCCGATGAATATCAAACAGTGTTTGATAAAATAATAGCTATCCCCGGTGACGATCAAGCAGCCGAAAGCGTGTGGAAGGTTGAAAATCGTTGGAAGTTATATCATGTTACACCTTATGACGAAACTATAGTATTAGATAGCGACATGTTAGTGTTAGATAACTTTACGCCAATTTGGGATCGACTCTCTAACTACGATGTCTTTTTTAATTCAAAAATAAAAGATTTTAGGGGCCAGACGATTAAGGACTATGTAAATCGTAAAATGTTCAACGAGAACGAGTTGCCCAACATCTATTTTGGATTGCATTATTTTAAGAAAAATAAAAAAGCCTTAGACTTTTATAATACTATGGCGTTTGTTGTTGCCAACTGGGAACGTACATACTTCGACATTGCTCCTAAACACAAACAGAGTTGGTTAAGCATGGATGTTAGTGCCGCCATTGCAGCCAAAGTATTAGGGTGTGATGATCAAGTAATTAATGACCAAATAAATCTATCAATAACCCATATGAAAGCCAATTTACAAAATATTAGTCCAATACCAACAAGTTGGACTAAAGTGTTAGATTGGTACTATACTGACAGCGGACAGTTGTACGTGTCTAATATTTTACAAACAGGCGTGTTTCATTATATTGACGACAGCTTTTTAACCCCGCAAGTTTTATCTTCATTAAAGGAATCCTCAAAAAATGGAAGAAGAATTGTTGCATGAAGATGACGTACTGTCAGACGAAGCAATTATCCAAGCACACAATCTAGGTGTCATCGATAATAGCTACTTAATTTATTTTGATAAATTTAACGGCGCTATACTTTCAATAACAAACGAAGAAAGAAAAGACCTTGATTCTTTTATCAAGATGCCGTATGATGACGTAAAGCTATTTTTGGAAGGCAAGCAAAATTTTAATGATTTTAAAATTGTGTTTGAAAAAGATCAAATAACATTAGTTAGTTCTAAAGTTAGCACTGATATTAATTTCAATTCATTAATACTGGTAGACACGTCGGATATCCTAGATAGCTCATGTTCGATTGAAAATCATATGGATGTTAAGCATTGGGCATTTAAGATTAGGGATGATGTTAAAGTTGGTCTAAAACAAAAGATACTCGATGTAACATTAGAGTTTTACATTTGCAAGTATCAGAATAAAAATTTTGTGTTTAGAACAATTCCTATAACACTAGAACGATTAGTTAGAGAAGATCGTGTGTTTATTCCGCACGAATTTGATGTAGAATCTGATAGATCTCAAGTGTCTATTGTAACTAAAAAGTTCTTTGATACATATAACTTAAGGATCTTAAATGAGTCAAACGTTTAAAATTATAGATTTTGATATCATCTATCTCAGCTACGACGAGCCAAATGCTGAGAAAAACTATGCTGACTTGCTAAACAAAGTGCCTTGGGCAAAGCGTGTACACGGTGTAAAAGGTAGCGACAGTGCGCATAAAGAATGTGCAAGAATAAGTGAGACTGATCGATTTGTAACAGTTGACGGTGATAATATTGTACGTGAAGATTTCTTTAATCAAGAAGTAGACTTTTCTGCTTACAGAGATTACAGTCGATGTGTAGTCAGTTGGTGCGGCCATAATATTATAAACGGATTAATGTACGGCAATGGAGGCCTAAAGTTATGGCCAAAAGAATATGTATTATCCATGCTAACGCACGAAAATGCACCCACTGATGATCCTAATGCACAAGTAGATTTTTGCTGGGATGCAGAGTACATCCAGATGAACAGTTGCTACAGTGATGTGCATAATAACGCTACGCCCTATCAAGCATGGAGAGCAGGATTCCGCGAAGGTGTTAAGATGTCTCTGGATCGTGGTGTTCGTGTTAATCATACAAATTTTAAAAGAGAAGTACACTGGAAAAACCTACATCGATTGTTAATTTGGATGAACGTCGGGTCTGATGTAAAAAACGGTCTGTGGGCTATTCTCGGTGCTAGACAAGGGTGCTATATGACTAACTGTACAGATTGGGATTATACCAACGTTCGAGATTTTGATTACCTTGGAAAGCTGTATGCCGAAACAATAGACGGCACAGTCACTGATGAAAACATTATTGATTATATAAAATACTTTGGCGACAAATTAAGTCCGCAATTAGACATTCCGTTAAGTGTGTTAGATGATAGCGCCAGTAGATTTTTTAAGCATGTTCATGCAGACCAAACTCGTATTTCAAATAATCTGTTAGACAGAGAATAATGTACGATATAATTTTTCTGCATAATAAATCATGGCCTGATGCTGCCTTAACAAAGGCAACAGATCAGTTTCCTTTGGCTAAAGTAGTTTATGATTCTGACCCATTTTCTATAGCAGTAAACTATACAAGTTCTGTCAGGACTAAAATGTTCTGGATTATTCCAACTATACAAGTACTTAGTTTTGAGTTTTTAAAAATAGATCCTGTATTTTTAGATAGAATTTCTTATCTAGAAGATATTAACAACAACAAAATTTATCTGATACCAGCAAAGAAGCCTGTAGCAGAAAAAGATTTTGAATCTGCTAAATTTTTAGTGGGCACTAGATATAAAAAATCATCAATATCTTATGATGTATTTTTTCTCAGCTACAATGAAACATATGCAGATAACAATTGGCAAAAGTTAAAAAGTAAAATACCTTCTGCTAATAGAATCAACGGAATTAAAGGAATAGCCAACGCACATCGACAAGCCGCATTAGGGACTGCTACAAGTTTCTTATGGGTAGTTGACGCCGATGCAGTAATTGAAGATACTTTTAAATTTACCCACGAAGTATCGGCAGATCATTTTGATACAGTTCATATTTGGAAGAGTCGTAACCCAGTTAATGGATTAGAATACGGCTATGGTGGAATAAAGTTATTACCAAAGCATCTGCTAATAGAAAAATCAGTAGGTGTTGATGTTACTACTAGTTTAAGTCACAATGTTAGAGTTATGGAAGAAATTAGTAATGTGACAAACTTTGCAGTTAGTCCTTTTGAGTCTTGGAAAGGTGCTTTCAGGGAGTGTGCTAAATTAGCTAGTCAGAGCATTGATAGACAAAATACTAGCGAAACACAGGATCGATTAGCAAAGTGGTTAGAGTCAACTACACACGTATTTGCCAAATATATACTTGATGGTGCTCAACAGGGAGAGCTGTTTGGAAGAAAGTGCAGAACTGATTTGTCTGCACTAAGTTCTATCAATGATTATGATTGGTTGAGCAATCAGTTTGATACAAGATCATTAGCCATTGGGAACACTGTTGAAATTACCTGAGCGCAAGCCTTGGCAATTTCTTGATGCTCTAGTTGTGTTCCGTTAGCTGATCGTAGTTCTATGTAGTGTACCCAACTACGCAAAGTTCCGTTCATATATAAACGACTTTCTGTAAGACCTTCTGGTAGAACTGCACGAGCTTGTTCCTTGGCAATACCTCTTTCGATTGCTTCAGAGTATGCTAAACTAGCCTGTTCAATAATCCATTTTTGTTTAGCATCCCACCATGCCTGCAGTTCTGTGTCGTTTGTGGAAATACTGTTTTGCCTATTTTTTGTATCTTGTAGCCTGGCTTCTCTAATTACAAAATTTAAATCTTTAGTAGGGTCAGCGTAGCGTTGACTAAACTCTTGAAATGCAAAGCTTCGATGACGCAAAATTTGCCTTGCAATATCTCTTGTAGTAGTAATTTCAATACAGGCGCTGACCATTTCTAATGGTGACCAATGTTGATGTTTAATTAGATATTTGATAAGTTTTTCACTAGTTTCTGTATTAAATTGATTGCTAGGATTACTTACTCTTGCACAATATGCAATAAGTTCTTGAGCATCATCAATGCCCAAGTCCTTAAATTCTTGTGTAGGTTGACTGTAGGATAGGAGGTTAACTTTCATTTAATCTAACTTTCTCTTAAGAAATTTTTGTGTATCTTTAGTAATATCTTTTTTAACTCTGTCAGTATCTAACTTAAAATCAACATTATCAATTTTTTCTTCGTAGGTTCTAACCAACTCAGAAATAGACTTTTCGAACTGATCCCAACCAGCATCTCTAGTCTTTTTAGTAACTTTAATTTCCCAAACTTTACCGTCTTTAAAATTTAACAGCACAGAGTCTAAATATCGTAAGGGTAGAACATTTAATTTTACCTCTCCAAAAACTTCAGGCCAGTGTGCTATAACATCTTTTGGGAGCGACTTCCCTTGTTTGCTCACTCCACTGCCGTTACTTTCTTCTTAGTAGTCGGGACTAAGTCTTCAGCCATTCTTCTGAGCTGTGCTGCCTCTTTGCTAAGACGATCTGCATCACTGCGATATTTCTTAGCCATAGCTTCGTCGGTTAGTGGCTCGTCTAAAGATGCTTCGGTTGGAGTAAATGGTTGAGATTTCGGTGGGTCTACTTCGCGAACAGTTGCAACTTCACGAACTTCAATGTTTGGATCAGTTAGTGGTCGTTGTACTGCAAGACTATCGACAGTAACACCCCTTTGCTCTGCAATCAACGAGTTTAATTCAGACAGCATTACTGTGTGGCTGTTAGTTGGACACATCTCAATTTCACTAGTACCAACAGATACCATTCTACCTTGTGTATGCAACGCCGCAAGCATAATAGTGCCATCTGGAAAATTGGTACGTGCTAATACTTCTGCAAATTCGTTAGCACTCTGGCCGGCATTACTCTCAACAAGATTAATCAATGCATCGTGGTAGCTATCAGGCAAACTTTCAGTTGGGATAACTAAGCATCTATCAGACGCACCCGGTAGTGTTCTAAAAGCTACTAATACTTTTTTGCCGGTTTTTACAACACGGCCTACATGTTTAAGTTCAGCCATTTTGTTTTGCTCCTTCAGCAGTCTTTGATACCACATCTAAGAATGCAGCCAGTTTTGCATATGTTTGGCCTACAGCTACCATTTCAGACGGTTTAAATGCACCTCTACTGCTAGCGATGTCAATAATAACTTTTAAGGCGTTAAGATCATTAATGTTAAGATCTGGGCCTTCTTGTGCGGGTGCGGTTTGTCCGCTAGTTGCCGCTGTTTTAATATCTTTGTTTTCTTCAGTCATAAAGTCTCCTAAACAAGAACGTATAGTAATTTATCTTGATTCTAAAATAGGACACGCGATTTTGAAGAAGCTAAGTTCTTTCTCTGTTTCAAACCCGATCTTTGTTACATACACTATAGTGTTTGTATGATCTAGGGTTAAATCTTGTCCTATATAGTACCTGCCGTTAAGATTTAATTTAATCCAATGATCGATATCTTTAACTAATGTAGGGGTGTATCTATCTAGCTTAGTATAAACAAAATGTGGAGCAGAGTAATCTACTCTCCTTAAATTAAAAAAATTTAAAGGGTTTGGCTTGCCATTCTTTAAGGCCATTATTTTTTACCTATGGTCATGTATCTAGTATAGGAATCCATAAATCTACTACCTGTGAAATATGTTTCAGTTAGTGGAAACTTTTTTTCTAGTTCTTCTATACTTGATACTATGTTTATATGATCTGGGTGAGTAAGATTGTTAGATTGAAATAGACAAAGAGTGCCTTTAGGAATACGATCATACCACTCAGTACCTTTTACGTGTTCAGTTACTGTATTAATTACACAATTAACAGACACGGGATAATCTATAGTATTAATATCCTGTGGGTATGATCTAAAGGACCAGTCTTGAGATTCCCACGTGTTATTAATTGCATTGGCAATTGAGCAAGCACTCGGGTCAAGGTCAAATGATCGACAGGATTTTATCTTAATATTATTTCTGGCTTTAAGAATAAAATGTAATAGAGAATACCAACCGCCTAGGACGTATATGTCCAAGGGGTCGGTAATATGTTCCTTTACACACCATTCTAGTTTTTCAGCGGCCCATAGTTTACTATTAATTTGGCCGCTACTAAATGCATCAAACTCTAGATTCATTCTTAAATTCGTAATAGGCAAACTCGCCCCACGGTGGAACAATAGAGTCGTTACCGTGGATAATGAATACTGTGTCGCAGTAGTTTTCGTCACCCCATGAACCGTAAGGATATCCATCTGTAAACATGATAAACTTCTTAGGAGTAATATCATGCTCTTTCATATATTCCCAATTGGCCATGAACTCAGTTCCACCACCGCCAGCTACTTGATAGTCTTCAAACTCGTCAATAGTGTAGCCGTCAAAGTCTGCTTCATTATAAACAGCAGTGTCAAAGCACCACAGTTTAATTTTGAAGTCTTTGTATTCTTCCATAATGCCTTTAATTTCAGTGAGGAAATCGCGAGCTTGATCGTCGCCAATACTTCCGCTCATATCAATTGAGATGCAAATATCGATAGTCTCTTGATACTGTTGACCTGGAAGAACAGCGTTCATATGCCAGCCTTTACGATTAGGACGCATAAAACTGAAGTCATTTTTAATAGTACTTTGGATCTGCTGACGAAGGATCTGTCTCCAATCCATTTTAGGTTCAGTAAACTCTTTGATCATTCGCTGAATGTTTGCAGGAGTGTTACCTGCACCAGCGGCCTGCGCCGCTTGTACTACAGCCTCACGGAGCTCATCTCTAATCTTTTTAAGCTCTTCTTTGCTATACTGTGGTCTGTTACCACTGCCGTCCTGATTATCACCGTCCTGGTTACCCCAGTCTACGTGGTCGTCTAACAACTGACCTAACGCACTCAATTCTTCTTCAGTGTGTTTGTCATAAATGTCGTCGTATACCTGTTCAGCACCCCAGTTATAGTATTTTGAATCGTGGAAGATCTTAATTTCTTTTGGAGGGATCTCGCCGATGTTGTCGCGAATTAATTGACCGTTAACACAATAGTCAGCGGCAATGTTAAAGATTCTACGATCACGACCTTCGTTACGACCTAAATGGTCAAAAACATTATGTAGGATTTCGTGGGCAATAACAAACTCAATTTGTTTAATGCTTAGTTTTTGGAAAAACTCTCTATTAAAATAGATATGGCGACCGTCTGTAGCCGCTGTCGCACACCAATCACTGCCGTCTACAATTTTTAAACGAGTTGCCATGTTACCAAAAAACGGATGACGTAGCAACAGTCCAACACGGGCGACAATGATGTTGTCAATGATTGGATCAAGATGTGACATTAGATGCTCCTGTTTACAATATACTTATATTATAACACCGCCCTAGGGCGGTGTCAATCATTTTAGCGTGAGCTCTTTTCAGTTGCCGCTGAAATGTACTTGCCGTATTTTGCATGGAAGTCGTCAAAACATTTGATCTCATCTGGATCCAATGGCAGTTTGTACTGACTCAACGCCAACTTAGTACCCATGATAACCAATTCAGTTTCAAAATTATCCATCATAAATTGGAAGAAACAGTTAACTTGATTATCCCAATCTTTGGCACGTTTGTCGTTTGCTTCTTTGAGCTCATAGCACAATGATACAGTCAACGAGTACATTGCAGAAATCTCTTTAGTGTCCATTTTCTTAACCTTGCCAGAAAGAATGTCTGACGGATTAGGCATTTTGCTGGCATGTTTACGGTGAGCCATAAACTTAACGGCAAGTCCTTCGCCAATTGCACCGCAAGTAAGATCGGTTAGTGTGCTAACGTCAGTGTCGTCATCGTGCAACAGTTCGCTAACAAAGGACCAGCTACGTGGAGTAGCAAAGGCACGTGACGCTGACTTTGGATCAAAGTCGTACAGGTCCTTCTTAGAGAAGGTCAAAAATCCAACAACGTCCTTATGGACTCGATTTTCAGTAGCCCACTCAAAGTAATCATCCCAATCCACTGTCATTTCCAAGTGAACAAAACGGTTAGCCAACGGAGCAGGCATACGATAAGTAACACCCTTGTCAGTTTCACGGTTACCAGCGGCAACCATTACAACATTATCTGGAAGTTGGTAAGTGCCAACACGACGGTTCAACACCAGCTGATAAGCCGCGGCCTGTACGCTAGGAGCCGCAGAGTTCATTTCATCCATGAACAAGATAATAGTCTTATGTTGTTTTGCCATTTCAGCATCTGGCAATTCGCTAGGAGGAGCCCAAACCATTTTGTTTGAGTTTGAATCAAAATACGGAATACCTTTAATGTCAGTAGGTTCCCACAAACTCAAACGCACATCAATGACATGTGCATCTAGTTCAGTGCCTAACTGTTTAATAATATCAGACTTACCAATACCAGGGGGGCCCCACAAAAACACAGGTCGCTTGCTTTTGAATGCTTTACGCAGAGATTTTTTAGCGGCTTTAGGACCAACGGTGCGTGAAATGATCTCGCTCATATATACTCCAGGGTTAAAAATTGTTAAGAACTATCTGTCTATGTGTTATTATACG
>Ga0078894_10000650_pt1 | contig 24793 bp, 19 predicted proteins | sample LauGreSu1BDMLBSD_2_FD_67506 | JGI IMG/M metagenome (GOLD analysis project Ga0078894, IMG submission 67506) | Freshwater lake microbial communities from Lake Michigan, USA - Su13.BD.MLB.SD (version 4) (version 4) | ecosystem: Environmental > Aquatic > Freshwater > Lake | place: Lake Michigan... | reverse complement strand
TTCTTAGCAGCAACCCTCGAGTGCTTAAGTTAAGCACTCTGCGGTGGATTTTAATTATGATACTTACCGGTCATTCGTTTATATTAAATTTGCGAACCTGCGGTTCTTAAATTTAATATTCACTGGAATCTAGTTAGAATGTCTAGCTGGCCTCTGGGATTTTCAATGATAGGCCCGACTGGGCCGACGGGGGAAGCTGGTGCTGCTGGTATTGAAGGTTCTACTGGTTCTACTGGCCCAACTGGTCCTACTGGCCCTACAGGGTATGCTGGTGCTGAAATCTTATATGCAGCTGGACTTCCAGGTGCTACCGGAAATCTTGGTGATACATATATAAATACTAATAACGGAAATTTTTATAAGAATGAGTTGGAGGGGGCAATCTGGACTAAACAGACAGGCAGTGGCACAGGACAATGGTCAGCCATAGCTTCATCATATGATGGATCAAACTTAGTAGCTAGACGTTTCAGCGGTTATATATATAGAAGCAGTAATTCTGGAGTGTCGTGGACAGCTCTAACTTCCGCTCCATCTGGAGCATGGAGACAATTATGTACTTCTTCTGACGGTACTTTTATTGCTGCTACTTTCTATAATGGTTATATATGGACAAGCACAGATAGTGGAGAAACATGGGTTGAGCAGTCTAATTCAGGTGTTCGCCCTTGGTTTGCAATAGCTTGTTCAGCAGATGGAAGCAATTTAGTTGCTGGAGCAAATGAACAAAATATTTATACAAGTGCGGATAGAGGTGCTACTTGGACGGAACAAATTGGATCCGGTACAGGGTTCTGGTGGAAAATGGCCTCTTCTGCTGATGGGAGTAAAGTAGTTGCATGTGAACAAGCGTATCAGGGAAGTAATGCTTATATTCATACAAGTTCTGATTATGGTGTTACATGGACTACTCGTTCGAATGCGGGTCAGCGGAATTGGACAGGAGTAACATCATCTGCCGATGGAACGAAACTAGCAGCTTGCTCACTAGATAGTGGAAATATTTACACAAGTGCTGATTCAGGTGCTACATGGACAGAAGTTGTATTTTCCCCAGGTGTGGGCTGGCGAGATATAACATCTTCCGCAGATGGTACATTACTCTCTGCGGCGGGAGATAAAATTTATATGAGTTCAAATTCAGGTGCTACATGGGCACCCCAGACAGAGGGAACTTTACAATGGCAGGGAGCAGCATCATCATCAAATGGTGCTAAGCAAGCTGCTGTAGCTTTTAATGATACTGTTTGGACGTATGGAGGACGGGGTTGGGTTTACCAGGCTACTTTTTTGGGTCCTACGGGTTCCCTGGGTCCTACTGGACCTGCAGGGAGTGGCGGGGGCGGTACAGGAACAACAACTGCATTTATCCAGTCTGACACATTTACCATAGTTGGTACTGATAATGGCTTAGGCTCACCAATTGTGTATTCTTATGATGCGAATACATGGTATCTAACTCCTGACACAAGTAATTTGATGGAATTTTGTACTGCAGCTGCTTGGAATGGATCTATATGGGTAGCCGGCGGCATCCCAACGAATGGTACGAGTAATTCGCTTGCTTATTCTACAAATGGTATCCATTGGATAGGCCTTGGTACGTCAATCTTTAATAATAGAGTAAATTCTATTTGCTGGAATGGAAAATTCTTCACGGTAGTTGGCCAAGGCTCCAATCATATTGCTACATCGGCAGATGGAATCAATTGGATAGGTCGAGGACGTGTCTTTGGAAGCAATGATCTATTAAATGACGGTGGATTTGGTGTAGCCGCTGGAGGCGATATTGTTATTGCTGTTGGACGAGGCAGTAATGACAACTTGTTTTTTTCGTATGATGGAATTACTTGGGAAGGTAGAGCACCATTTGATAATTATGGAGTTTCTATTGCTTACAATGGTGAATATTTTATAGCAACGGGTGATGTATCAGGATCTATTGTGAAAACCTACAACGGATTTTCTTCAGATTACTTTAATGCAGTCTTTGGTGAACGAGCAATTTCTGTTGCTTGGAATGGAAGTATGTGGCTTGCAGTAGGATTCGGATCAAACACAACAGCCTATTCCTATGATGGAGAGACATGGATAGGAGACGGCGGCACAGTATTCCCTGGTGGATCAGGAAATGGCATAACATGGAATGGAAATTACTGGGTAGCTACAGGATATACAAGTAATCTTACATCGGAAGAGGCTATTAAAATTTCAGTTGATGCTATAAACTGGGTATCTATTGGTAATTCAAATACAAATAACAGTGGAGGTGAAGGTTATGGCCCCAGGTTTGCTGCTAGTCGTAAAGTTCTACCTTGGAAATCAAAAGACCAATTTAGCGAAACAAATTTACTTACTGAACAATTTTGTATTTATAATGATTATGCGCCAAATTATTCATATGATGGAATCCACTGGAATTTCAACAATAATACTATACTAAATTATAATGGAATTGCGGAACTTGCCTGGAACGGCTTGTACTGGTTAGGTACATGTAGCGAGTCCAATGTTTTTATCTCATCAGATGGAATAACTTGGAAATCTTTTCCTGTTCCTTTTACGGGAGGATTAAGTCCCACATGGGGAGGTGATAAATGGATTGTTGTTGGTACACCAACTGGTATATTTACCCCTTGTATTTTGAATTCAATCAATGGCATTGACTGGCAAATAAGCTATTTTAATTTTACAGGATCAGGAAACAGACCCTATTTAAGTTGGAACGGTTCTTCTTTTCTTGGTGTTTGGGCTGGAAATCCGTATACAACAGTCTATAAGTCAGAAGATGGTATTCAGTGGTCTACTGTGCCAGATACAGGTATAACGTACGCAACAAAACCTGTGTGGAATAATGAGTATTGGCTTTTAAAATCGTACAATGATGTTTCAGGAAGTGGTATTGGTTCGTTCTGGTTCTCGACCGATGGATATAGATGGGTTAATAGCATCAACATTGGAGGCACAACATTTAGTAATAACGTATCTGCTAGTGTTGAGCCTGTCTGGAATGGTTCTGTTTGGATAACTTTTATTACTGATGCTGTTGTTCCATTTGCCCCCTTCTATTACTCTTATGATGGTGTACTATGGCAGCCAACACAAGATCTTTCAGGATTTGTATGTGAAGTAAATCCTGCTTGGAATGGGAAATATTTTACTACATTTGTCGAGGATCTTACAACGAATATAGGATATACAGCATATAGTCGTGATGGAATCTCATGGATTTTAGGTAAAAGTCTAAATACTAGTATAGGTGAAGGTACAATTGTTGCCAGGACTGTACTTCCCTATATACCTCAAGTAGGGAGACCAACGCAACTTACAGCAATCACAGAACAATATACGGTGGCTGTTGGAGGTCCTCCTATGGGAGGTAGTAATTTTTTAGGATATTCCTATGATGGAATAAATTGGAATAATTATGCACTCCCCTCTAACATTAATCTAGGTGGATCCCTTGGACTTCTTTCATGGAATGGAAAACAATACATCCTTGGTGGGCAATTCACTGATACAAATACAAGCAATGTATACGGTATTTTACTATCGGCCGATGGTAAGAATTGGTCCTTTCCTTCTTCTTCCTTTTCAAATCATACAAGAAAAGCTGTGTGGGGTGCAAATAAGTGGGTTGCCACTACAAGTGGAAATGACTATCTATATTACTCTTATGATGGCTTAACTTGGTACAATACTACATATACTATTAATACATCTAATGGAAATGGTGGTGGTGGCTCGGATATTGAATGGAATGGTCAAATGTTTGCTGCTGTAGGTGGAAGTAATATTACACGCTCGTATGATGGTATTACATGGACTATTGACTCTAAAATTGATAATAGTGCTATGCTTCTTAATGGAATTGTCAATATTCGATGGAATGGCGAGTACTGGTTAGTAAGTGGATTAGATGTAAATAACTCTAATATTTTCTATAAATCTTATGACACATATTCTTGGACATGTAATGCTCCAACTTCTCCTTATACAAACGACTTCAGAACAGAATGGAATGGAACTCGCTGGATGTCCTTTAATGCAAATGGATTTATAACTTCAAAGGATGGAGAAAACTGGACACAAACAGGCTCAAATCTAACAAGTATGTTTGGGCAAACACCAGAATTATTTACACGGTCACTTGCTTGGAATGGAAAATACTGGATCTCTCAACTTCAAGACCTATCAGGTGGAGATTTGTATGATATTTATTCTGAGACTGGAGATATATGGGCACTTGGTACACGGTATACTCAATCTAATGGATCTTATTTTAGTTTTATTTCAAAAGAATCAATGGTATCTCGGGCCAGAACTATCTATGAGACAAAACCTCGCCCTGAAGTACAAGGCCAAGCTGGCATACCCCGCTATGACTGGCCGGCGAATAATATTGTAACACTCAACACATCAAATGACCTTGTAGTAGGCACATACAAGTACATGTTATATGATGGGGGTTACAACTCAACTCGGATCTTTTTAAAATTAGGCATGTATTTACCTGAATTAACTGGAAATGATACAGGAATTCGTATTGCTTTTGATCAAAATAGGTCTGTATATGGTGGCATAACAATTAATTCAAATTCAACACTAACACCCACAGGAGACGATAATTTAAACACAAGTAATTTTTCATATACATCTAATGATTATATAAGCATCTATGTTGCAGCAGGGGGAAACAGCCATTTATTTATTGGGAGTAATCTGATTACAAATAACTTATGGATGTCTGATGGTTATGACAGCCCACAGAATTTAGTAATTCGAAATGGAGATTGGTCCAACGGCCCCTACACATTCCGCAATCTCCAGCTCACTCCTGTCGAAGGAGTCCCTGTTCTCGAACATACACTTTCAAACCAGGGAAGCAGCTATTTTGTTGTATCTAACAATACTCTCCCTGCGAATTCTGTTTTCCTCGATCGCTCGGCAAGCTCTAACACGTATGCGGCAGGCGATACGATTAACTTTTCGAACTTTTCAGGGTTCATTCTAACCAATAACGTTGATACAACAGGAATTGTTGGCATGTGGTTATGTGGGGGCGGCTCGGCATCCAATATAGGAACGAGCGGGACTTCTGGACAATTTGGAACAATCTATTACAACTCAGGTATAGATGGATATACATGGTCGAATGATGTTGGCTCAAATATAACTATGTCATTTACTGCAATAAAGACAAGGAATGCAGCCTGAGTCCTTCATTTTAGTACCCACTTGAACTAGAATGTCTCTACCAGGGGCACCCCCAGTTTATTATCCAAAGGCTTCGATCTCTGCTATAGAGTACAGATGGGATCCTCCAGCGAATAATAATGATGACCCTGCGATACTGTATGAACTCACCGTTTCACCCGGTTCCAATTATACAATCAATTCCCCTTTTACACGATTCTCATTTCCTGTCCCTACCGCCTATGAAGTTTATTCGGCAACCGTCAGGGCCTCGAATAGTACAGGGTGGGGACCTACATCATCCTTCAGGGATATTCATGCTGCCGACAAACCAGGAGGACCTTCGAATATTCTTGTAACACAAGAAACTACTTCAATTGTTCAAGTTGTTTGGGATATTGCTTCATCCAATGGTGGTGCCCCCATACAATGGCAGGTTCTTAAACTTCTTCATGTACCAACACAAACAATTCTTCAAAAATTACCTTCTTATTCAAATGATACATTTAAATACATAACTGGTCTCAATAACACTTCCACGTTTCAAGTCCTGGTTCAATCTGTGAATGATGTTGGATATTCCAGTTCTTCAACTATTAGTCCGATTTTTGCTGTATTTCCCCAGCCACGTGTACAGTTTGAGGCTTCCAATTATACAAATGGAAGTTCGAATTGGAGCGACCTGAGTCCAAATGGATTTGATGCGACCTTGGCTGGGGGTACAGGACAACTCAATGCACAGTCCAATGGTATTCTCCTCGATGGAAGTACATTCTGGAGATTTCCTCCTATAGGACCCCTCAATGGAATTTATACTATAGCCTTTTGGTTTAAAAATCTTGGAGGAGCCTATTCTGGTTTTAGTCCGACTATAGTTACCACCGAATTAACTACATCTGATAGACTTGAATTTTTAGTGACCGCAAATATATTTTTTATACCTGGATGGACAGCTGGCTTTTATTATAATGGTTCCTTCTACCTTGGAACTAGATTTGATCTTTCTGAAAATAATTGGGCCCATTATGCTTTTACCTTAGATGGAAGCAATATAACTACATATATCAATGGAGTTTCTATTGGTTCGGTAGGATATGGCAATGAGGGAAGTAATTTTTACTCAGGTGAATCGAATTTAATAGGCAAGCGCTGGGATGCAAATGAGTTTGTCTACGGGGAAATAGGAAATTTAAGGATCTATGACACAGCATTGTCTTCTGATTTTATTCAATTACTCTATTCATCCCAATCTAATATTTTTAGTAATGCTTAATCCGCTCCAGTCGTTCAGCAAAGGGCAGCGCCTGATCCCGCTTCAGATTGTACAAGAAGAGATTCTCAATATCTTCCTGTTTCATCTCCGCAATGTAGGCCTCGCTATCCTTGACACCATACGTAATCCAGTAGCTGTCGCCCTCAATGGACCGGCACATGCTCGACCAATACTCCACCCGCTCCTTTGTCATCCGTACCCAGCAAGACAGGCGAGAAGGCCGCAGATTCTTGTCCAGCGTCATGAAACGATGGTAGTATCTGCGACCATCTCCACCAATATACACCTTGTGAATAGCGAGCAAGTATGCCTCCTCAGGGAACTCCGCTGACTTCCACTCCACAGGGGAGCAAGATCCACGATACTCCCGCATGCGGTGTCTCATCGCCTCATCACTCAGCTTCACCACAGGAGTACCGTCCTCCCTACACACTGTAAAAGGGGAAAAGCCGAAGACATACAGCAACTCCTTCCCAGCTCCCTCACGGAATCCCAGCCAGTTCTTCTGACAGTCATCAGGATTCGTCCCAGGAGGCAGGGCCAGCTGCTTCAAACTCCACGTCGTCTCAGAAGGCTCCCGCCATACAAGGAAGATCTTATTTGACCCATTGCTCGCATAGGACTTCGAGGTCCCCATGAACTCGAGGCGGTCCGAGTTCTGGACGAGGCGGCAGTCCTCCACGCCACGAATGTGAGACCCCTCGTCCTGCTTGAACTTCGGATCAATCTTGATCTCGTGAACCGTCAGAGGATTGTTCCAGCCCGTCTCCTTACCAATCTCGACCAAGCAGTTGCGAGTGAGCACCTGCCCGTGGAACGCACGGTAGTGATAGTGCTTCGCCTCAGCCGTGTAGTAATTCGCATAGCGCAGGTTCACCAGGTACCCTGAACGATCCCCTTTTACACGAATACTGGGATTAAACGGCTGCCAGGCCGCCGCATCAGACTCGCCGGCCCAAGGCAGGCGATCCAGGGGCAAACTGAAGCGCACATGCCGGCGGGGCTTCAGGCACCAGTCATACCAGTGCATCTGCCCGAAAATTCCATTGAACTCGTGCCAATTCAGATCCCCCGTCAAATCGAGAGCATCCACACGTAGCCACGTCGGCCGCTGGGTATTGGTGTAATAGGCGATGATTGCCTGTTCCTCCCAGAAGGTGAACTGCATGTTGCGGTGATTTACAAACAAGACATCCTCATTCTTCACAGGCTCCCCGGTACCACACTTCTCCCCCGTCGCAAAGGACTCCCCAGTCTGAATGGCATACAACTTCTCTAACATCATACCCGTGATAAACTGGGACTTGGGCTCCAGGCGCAACATTGTGATCATCTTCGTCGCAGCCTCCGTGCGGTGAGGACGGCGCTGCCAGGCATCCAGCCACGTCATCACCGCATTGGCCCGGTCCTTCAGGGCAGAGTAGCATTCACCCAGATACACCTGGGCCATATAGACCTCCTCATCCCAGCCGCCTAGCTCAATGCGCTTCTTGAAATAAGGGATCGCCTCCGTATACTGAAACATACAGAGATAGGTCTGCCCGAGATAAAAATGAGTACGGGCATCATTCGGCATCTCCTCTAAATCCTCCTTCAGTAAGCGCACATCTCGAGGGTACTTGTCCGCCTTACATCCACCATCCCCGTGATCAACCAGGATAGGGCTCTCGAACAACTGTGTTGTCTTGCCAGGAGGGCACGTCCAGGCCTCGTGAGTTGCACCCTTACAAATCCAAGGCTCAGAGCAACGTAGCACACGCATATTACTGTAAATTAAGTTGCCGTTCATCTGTTTCAGGCTCAAGCCAGCCACATTCATAGACACCTTCACCAGCTCTTCCTTGCTCACTCCTCGATCACCCAGCATCATATCACCATCAAGCAGTAGGCACCACGACGTTTCAGGCAGCCAGCCAGCGGCCACCTGGGCCTCCTGACGCACCCACTCCTGGGCACACTCAAACGACCGAGTACGAGACTTGCCGAATGTCTGGAAAGGGAACTCAAAGACGGCACCAGGTATCTTATTGGAATCCAAGTACCGATGGACGATTTCCACAGTGTTATCCGTTGATCCAGTGTCACAGATCACAATGGCATCAACCTTCCCTTTTACACTGTTCATGAGCCGCTCGATAATACGAGACTCATTCTTCACCATCGACAATAAAATCATACGATGGTCCTTTGACATATCTAAGGCTAAATCCACTGATTTCCCTTTAGACTCTGACAAATAGAAAGGGGGGCACCAGGATGTCAGAGGTAGCACATGAAATTCTGCCAAACTTATGGCTAGGAAATCGTAATGCTGCCCTTGATCCGGCATGGTTGTCCCAGAAACAAATAAGGGCAGTTTTCAATTGTACCAAGGATATTCCCTATTATCCAACTATACAGAGACGGTATCGAGTGCCTGTGGATGATAATCTACAACCAAATGAAATCAGAAACATGGAACTGTGGGCCTATGAATTGGTTCACAAACTGACATTGGAATACAAGACAGGCCAACCCATCCTTGTCCATTGTGCAGCAGGGATGCAGCGTTCAGCGGCGGCAATAGCTCTGTTCTTAATTGCCTCGAGAAACATGACACCAGATCAGGCAATCGAGTTTATTCGTGAGAAACGGTCTATTGCATTTTATCCAAGGGCGAACTTCCGACCTGCTATAGAGGGATTCTACAAGACATTTCAAAGAGATATTGCTCCATCCTTAGCTCTTATCTCCTAACTGGTTAGATGGCAGCAGGCCAAGAATCTCCCTTTTACATCAAAGTCACGCCAGTAAGGGAGGAGTATCAAACCCCAAGCGGCCCTCAAAGTATTGATCTGCCCCTTGTTACACTCCCACCTGGCACAGTTCTGTTTCGTGGTCTAACTACACCGATTGATGCCCAAGATGCCTTGTACTTCTACAAGGATTTCATTGGTCTTCCTGAAGGTGATATGTTCGTCTGCGTAAATCCCACCAAGAACACCTTCTTTTACCCCTTTCCTTTTGTCCCTTTCGGTGTCCACGAGCAGGGACAGTACTATGACATGATCCAGGCCTTTGTCTTGGTTCACCCTTTAACAGTTGTCTGTATGATAAGCCCTTCTGAGATGGTGCGTGGAGAGGCCCAGAGATATTTGGGCTCTGCACCTCTTCAGAGATGTTCGACTGTACCGGCAGAGGTCTGTCACCCACTCGCCAGTTTCGAGAAGAAGGCTCTTGAGTATGATAACTGTCTCTTGCCTGACTATCAAGTGCGCTCAGGGACTCGTGGGTGGATGGCCATTGCCGACTTGGACTCCATTAATTCCAAGAAGATCAAGAAAGAGGGGAAAACTGCTAAGGAAACACCTATGGGAAGCTATGTAAAAGGGTTGGAATCTCGTATTCCTGGAGCAGGTTCTCAGGCCTTATCCTGGACCTACACTGATAAGCACCACCACGTTGGATTCCCTGAGATCGCCGTGTTCCCCTACAAGAATCACCCTGGAAACAGAGTCATTCAGCGGCGGTGCCAGTATGAGCGGGTGGCACTGACAATCTTAGAACAGGAGGCCAGGGCTGACAACCTGATGTTCTTGCCCCTCGCTGCTTTTACGAAGAGAGGTGTTGTTGACTTCACAAGTGGCCTCTTTAAGTATGATCGCCTTGAACATCAAGATGATGGTGGAGTTGATACGGAGGAGGTTCATGCGAGTATTGAACGGCATATGGCAGAGTACTTGAAGAAAATCCAGACAGCTGGAATTCGCCTGCCTTACTACGGCCAAGGTAAACTCTGCTTTGACACTCGTACTGGATTCTTTGTACTGTCCCAGATTGTCCCTGAGGGCCTTATGGTCCCTGTTCCTGCTTCTGAGGCAGGGGGTGCTGGGGCTATCTCCGTACCTTACAAGAAACTTCTGATGCTACTTGACTCCACAGATGCTCGTAAGAGGGTGGAAGAGTACATGCTGATTTTCCGTACTTTCTTGCCCAACAAGTTTATGAATAAATATGGCCTCGAGAAAGGCTTTGGAGCCTTGAGAGCTATGGTCTTTTCCCGTCCTCCTGTGTTAAAGGAGGTTTTCAGTGAATTGGAGATTGCCATTCCTGCTGAGTTCAAGGCGCAGCTGGCAAGGGCGGCCAAAATGTACCAGAAGGAGACTGGCATTTTGCCGAAGTCGAAGCCTGTAGCTGCCGCAGCGGCGGCTGAGCCTGGGCCTCCTGTTGCTGGGGCGGCCCCTGCTGCAGCATCAACCCCTCCTTACTATGGCGGACTTACACCTCCCGCAGCAGGCACAGCAGCGGCTGCTGCTCCAGCAACAGCAACAACCCCTCCTTACTACGGCGGTCTAACACCTCCACCCCCTAATGCCAAGGGTGGCGCAAGAAAGACAAGGGGTGTATCTAAGAAGACAAACCGCTCAACTCGTCGCCGCAGCAACCCCAGGGATGTTCTCAAGACGGTTCTCAGCTTTGGAAATCGTCTCTGGAAAGCGCATGCAGCCTCTCGTTAAACATCCAAACTGAAAAAAGAGCCCCCCGCCCCACACAAAAATGCACTATCACTACCACTTCGAGTTCTTTCCAAAAGGCCTCGAAGTGAGATGGGATCACAATTCCAATCAAGTTCGCCAATCCATCCCTTTTACACAAATCATCACTGTTCGCCTTGACTACAATTACGACGATAAAATCTGGTCTCTCTTTCTTTTGCTCCAAGATGGTGTAAAATACACATATACCTTCAAATCATGTGGTGATGCCGAGAAGGTCTATCTTGATATTCAGGCGGCCTTACTCCAATAACAGCCTCCTTCGACCATCTGACACCCCGCAGGTGTTTCCTCTTCCATTGGCCAGACCCAGTCCTCATTCCAGAACTTGGAAATGACAGGGTGGGTCTCCCAGCGCCGCCCTTTCATACCAAATAAGACCTGTGTTGCTCCGCCAAGTACAAGACAGATCTTTCCTTTCTCCTTCAACCGCCGAGCCATACACATGGCAAGTCCTCCACATCCAAGCAGCACCATCCTTGCCTCTGTCTTCAGGACTTCAGCAACAGCCCAGTCCACAGCCTCTCTCCAGTCCTGAGGCTCGCAGTTCCAGCCAGCTCTTCCCAGGGCCAACGATGGAGCATACCCTGTCTGTACGAAGTGCCAACGAACTCCTGACGGCCAAATACTCGAGCCAGCCCCCGGCCAAACCCTCGATTCACCCTTTAACACCTGTCCCTTCATGCTCTCTGTAAACGAGTTTACAACACATACATCTTTACCTTCTAAGAGCCGAGTCCAACGAAGCTCAGGAGGCACATAATAAGGCTCAAGGGCACGCAAGACTACTTTCTCTCCATGCCAACCCCATCTTTTTATCAATTCCTTCTCTTGGCCAGCAATTGGAGCATACCAGCCGAGTGCCAGGACATTAGCAGCCTTGAACGTCTCCTTGTAGTCAGCAACCCACTCTTTCACTACTTCTTGTGTAAAAGGGAATATTCCAGCATTCTTCTCGAGTTGATCCTTCTGTCTTTCATGAAGTGACTCGAGGCCCATTGTTTCATTCGCCCAAGTTACATTGAATTCAATGGTCCCAAACCGGCCAATTAGGCAGCCACTGCCGCTTTTCAAAGAGGCTTCAATTCTTTTCAGTATAATCCTGGCCCCATCCTCGACCTCTGCTTTCGTGGGTTGCATGAGCTGACTTTTCTATTACTTTAGCAGTTTAGATGTCATGGGCACTGTGGCCGATAACACCGGCGACCAAGAACAATGTGTGATATGCTTTGATTCTGTGAAAAAAGGAGATTCTTTGTATCTGTTGGCATGTGGCTGTAAAGTCGCTTGGTTTCATATAAACTGCCAGAATCTCTGGATCTCTTCTGTGCCGTTTGGGCGACCCTTGACGTGCCCAACATGCCGCCGCCCCATTCGGCTCCAGACAAATTACTCCTTTTGGCCCACTACAGGGCACGAACAACAGGCACTATGGGGAAACATTATGCTTATGAGTATGGAAGTGGTGCTTTGTGTAACAGGGGCTATTATGTATAGACGTGCGGATCTTCTGTGGTTTCCACTACAGAATCTTGGAGTTCTTGCTGCGCCCTTTCTTATCACAACACAATACACACTCCCAGCATTTCTCTTTAACATAGAAGCCAAGTACTTGAGCCACATTGCGTGGGCGTTTTTAACCTATGAAACAAAAAATGATTTTTTTTCTATTTCAATTGCTATAGGGTTTATTCATTTAGTTGCCGTTTATAGTTTACTTTTTATTCAATATCCAACTATAGTGGCACAGGGTTTACAGGAGGACCCTCTGTTTCCGTATGCGATCAGTAGGGAGATTCTGTATTCGAAAGTCCTAGATGTGGTCCCCCAGTCGCCTGCCAGTACCACTGAAGGGGGTGAAACTGGTGCTAGCGGCAGCGGCGGCAGCGGCGGCGACACGGCTTCGCCCCAGACGGGCAGCAGCCAAGCCGGCGAGGTTGGGGGCAACAGAGGTAGCGGGGGCAACAGGAGGAAGCATCGACGCAAAGTCCTCTAATTGAGCCTCAGGCTCCGCCGCCTCATTTACGGGAGAGGCAGTAGCCGCAGGCTCAGCAACATCCTGCTCGATTTCCAGGGCCACTTCCAGACCGTCGAGGAAGACCGGCTCCCCCGCCGGCTCACAGGTCTGAACAAAGAGATGACAGCCATCCAGAATCGGCACTGGAATAATCAGACCCTCCTCTAACACCCCAAGCTGAGACAAAGGCTCTTCCAGAAGATCACGAAGATCGAACTCCTCTGGAATATCGCCAATCACTCGAAATCCAAGGCGACTCGCCCTCGGCATCTGTTCCGACTTTTCAAACCGAATGGCCTGGATCGACTCCACATCTGCCTCGAGTCCAATCGACTCAAGCAGCCAAGAGGAGACATAGAGTGTATTGACCCAACGAGCATCCGTCGCCTGTACAGGATCACCAAGGGCCACACGACGAACACCACCAGGCCCCTCTAACACAGCAATCCAGCGAGCAGAGCCATCCCCCTGACCACTATTGTTGAGCACCTCGAACAAGCGAGCAGAAGGACGAGCACACCAACTGTCATCCTGTTCTGGCAGATAGAGCTTTGAATACAGAGTCACTCGCTGGGTGGAAGACATTTTCTTTTTGTTGACAGTTTGACGGGCCAGGTGGGACTCAGTGGAAAGAAGCGGCGATTCCCCATCAATTTTTATCGCAACATGGAACAATGTGTAAAAGAAGACCTGAACATATTAAATTTGTGAATTCGGCACTGTCGCTCGTTGCCCTCAATCCTAATAAGAAAAGTATACTAAATGGCAGATATATATCCCTTTTACAGGATTACAGTGTTCGAGTAGATCGCTATTCTTACTCCTTCCACGGTCTTCGTCTTGTAATTACCATTGGTTCTCTGATAGTGCCTGCGCTCCTGTCTGTGCAGTACACGGATTCAAATACAAATTCTCAAAACGGCGATCGTGTCTACTGGCTTGTCTGGATAGTCAGTCTATTTGTCACAATGAGCAATGGAGTAGTGGCACTCTTGAAAATCGACAAGAAGTACTACACAATGCACACGAATTTTCAGTTGCTTTTATCTGAAGGCTGGCAATATATTGAATTGTCTGGAAAATATGCTGGACATTACACCCCAGAAGCTGACTCTGTAACACATGATAATCAATTCCCTTTTTTCTGCCAGAATATTGAAAGAATTAAGATGAAACAAGTGGAAGATGAATACTACAAGGCCGCTGAGCAACATGCACAGGTAGGCGGTCACACAAACGACCCAGCTGTCCCAGCAACACCTCTACGTATTCCAGCCACGCCGGCACCAACTTCGGTAGGGGGAGCAGGAAGCACTTCCCTCGTACAATCACTCTTTTCGCAGCAAGAAGTAAATGGAGGATCCACTTCAAGTGCGATCAGGCCGGCGAGGATTGCCCTACGTCAGGCGCAAAACCAGGCGCTTTCTCAAACGCAAGGACAAGTCCTCGTACCAATTCAAGAATCTGGAGAAGACATCGAGACCAATGAGCTTCTCCCAGGACAGGTGCCAGTGCCTCGAAACGTGCCCGAACCCCCCACTCGACGGAGAAGCCTTTTGCAGCTCACACATGAAGTTCTGTCCTCGCAGATCACCGCCGAGCGGCTGGGAACCGAAGTGGGAGCCCGATCGGTGGAACAAAGACAGGACAATTCGTAAAACACACAACTGCTTCTCCTATGCCTTTAACATCCACGACAAGAAACAAGTACTAGCTTGCCTCAAAGATATCAAATGTAATGTACCCTTCCATCAGCCTGGAAGTCCCAGTTTATTCCCTAGGTTTAATGACACAGACCCCAAGACCTGTCCCAATATGATTGCGAGGCTGATGGCCGATAATCCTACACTCGTTCCGAGCGCCTTTGAACTCGAGTGCCCCTCTGGAACATCAAAGATTGCTCTTATTGTGGATGAAGATCAAGACTATCACTTTGGACGTTTTGATAAGCCCTACACCCAAGATGAAGATCCGCTGGCAAATACCAGCAACAATGACCCAAAACAACAAAATCAACCCTCTAACACAAATAACGCAGCAAATGATCCCAAGCCAGTCAATAACTCTCCTTCAGCTAAACAAGGACTCCAACTCCTCAAACAACAAGACCAATCCCCTATAACATGGGGCTCCCACAAGGGTGGTGAGCAGCCGGCCACCAACCGTGATGCAACGGGTCACAAGATTTTTGACTTTGCCCTCGCCAATTTCAACTACAACAGAAACAAGGGTGATCGCCTCAACTATGACAGATTCTGCGGATACTTTTGTGTCCCTAGAAACCGTCCTCTCTATGTTAAAGTGGGTGGGCGTAGATATAGACTTACGAGAAAAGCTAAGACCTCATCTTAATCCTCTTCAAAGCCTCCTCAGCCGTCATACGTTTCGTAGGACTGCTGTGTAACAATCCCTTTAACACAGTACGAATAAGAGCCCCATCTTCTTTCCATTGACCTCCCACAAACTTCTCAAGAAGAAAGCACTTCTCAAGAAGACTCAAGAATACGGTGCCGACCGCCCAGCTGTCCCAGGTTCTCCAGTACTTGTGAAAAAAGGGTACCCAAGATCCTGCTTTCCACTCTTCTTGCTCCTTCCAGAACTCTCCCAGCTCTTCCAATTGATGAACAAGAGATATCCCAAGAAGATTCTGGACTTTGACTAATTCCTTCTTCTTCTTTGCTACTTGTGCAAGTGCCTCTGAGAAAGAGATGTTGTGGTGAAGAGCTGTCTGGATGGCCAACTCAGGAGGTTGAGGCATATAGTCCGGACTAAAACTCCCATGAGTATGTCTTCTCACTACATCTTCTGTTACCTCATCTCCCAAGAAGGCAATCCCAAAGTCAATGATCTTCATGGTTCCCTTGAAGTCAATCAAGATATTGGCTGTACTCAAGTCAAAATGACAGATGCCCTGCTGGCCCAACTTAGCAACACCCTCTAACACATGTTCCAGGCTAGCCAAGAAGTCAAAGGTCTCTGTTGGCGTGTATTCAAACACTGTTCTTCCAGCATAGGGTGACAAGAGTTGAACAAGAGAAGAATCTGACTCCTTCTTGAAGATCTTACACTTGGATTCATAGTATCCTCTTAGAAGTTCAAAGTTCTTGGATCTGCAGTCATCTTCTTCTTGAACCACGAAGTACCTGTCCCACCCAGGAATCGACTTGACAAGACCTGCTAGAGAGAGTTCAATTGCGGCATTCTTCTGCTTAATAATCTTACCGACGAGTCTCTCTTTCTTCTTGCTCTTCGTACTCGACTTACAGGGAAGGGGAGGGGTAAATGTACAACCATATGAACCCTCTTTTAAGAACTGTGACTTCGGTTCTTGCTTGACAGACATTCTTCTGTCGCTCTGTTTATCACTTTCAAAACAAAACATTTGACAGAACGGAACATGGGCCAAGTGTTCCCACTTTTACTCCTTATTACAGTACTTGTTATAGGGATTGTACTTGTAGGAGAAGTGTTTGCGCCGAGACTCTTGACAGAGGGATTTGCCAATTTACCCCAGACAACCTTCTGGTCTTCCTTTGCGGCTCCGAGGTCAGACATTGGGCCAGAGAATGAAGATAGAACTCTTGTGCGAGATACAAGGTACTTTAATGATTATGCGGATGTGAGCCGTCTTGGCGTGGCCTATGACTTTTGTCGTATGCTTACCACAGGCGGCAAAGACGACTACTTCTTTGCCTGTGCGCTTGCTGGAACAGAGAACTTGGATTCCACAAAGTTCAGAACTCCTAGTGTAAAACAAGGGTTTCGGATCAGTCGTGATGACTACATGAGGGATATCAATGGGGATGGAAGAGCTGATTATTGCCGGATCTTGAAGTGGAAAGATGGGAGTTATCAGCCTGTATGTAATAGGGCACTTGACTTGAGCTTTGATAGCAAAGAAGTAATAGACCCAGAAGCACCGGGTACTATTGAAAAACTCCTCTCCTTTTACACAAACTGCGTGATCTGGCTGAGGTTCTGGAACGATATGAAGGACTATGTTGAGAATGCGAAGATTCAATTGGCTGGAGGTCTTTCTATCGATGAAGACCCAAAGCGGAAAGAGAGTCAAGGCATACAGCTCAATGGTGTGGATCAGTTCTTAAGATTATCTGATACCTCTGATTTATCTCTTGGGTTCAAGGTTCCTATTAAGTCTATCCGCACATGGATGGTCTGGGTGTATTTTGATGAGTTCACAAATAATGCCAAGATCTTTGACTTTGGAAATGGAAAAGGGAAAGACAATGTGTTCTTGGGTATCTTGGCTTCTGGAGATGGAGGAGTGACTGACATTCGGCCGGCATGTGGAGGTGGTATCAATGAATCGACGGTCCCGACGGAGAAGAGTGGGGCACAGCCGGCACAAGAGATGCCCCCGCAAGTCCTCATGGCATCGACGAATGGGAACATTGATGAATACACATGTACAGGGTTTGAGGCGATGCCACGGCGACTGGGGCCGAGCCTGCCGACCCCGGCAGTCAGCGTTCAAAGTCAAGAAAGGGCGACACTGCTGTTTGAGATCTGGGATCAACAGAGTCGCAAGTTCCGAATGAAGCTGAATGCGAGCATACCGAAAAAGGCATGGACTCATATCTGTGTGACAACATTGAATGATGATGCTTTCCGGCCTGATTATGGAATCTTCATCAATGGGAAGCAGGTGTATCAAAAAGAGAGTGGATTTTTGCCTTCGACTGGATTTATGACCAATTGCTATCTGGGGAAGAGTAACTGGAGTAATGGAGTGAGTCAGTATGAGAATAGGGATGAGTTGTTCAAGGGTCGCATGTTTGACTTCCGTGCGTATAAAGCATCGGCATCTCAGAAGCTGATTTTTGATTCTTTTGCCTGGGGCGCAGGGATTCTTGGGTTAGAGTAGATTAAGGATGAACTCTGGTGCTCCTGGTAATGCTGCTCCTCGTGTAAATGTGGGGGCCAATGCTGGCCGCCCTGCGAATGCTGCTACGGCCAATTCCAAGCCTAAGAACACAGGTGGTGTTCTGGGATTCCTGGGTGGCCTCTTTGGTTCCTCTTCTGCTGCGGCCCCTGTTGCGCCTGCGCCTCAACAGGGTGGCAAGCGCAGAAAGGCTACGAAGAAGGCTTCCAAGAAGGCTAAGAAGAGCCGTAAGGCAGCCAAGAAGGGCAAAAAGAGCCTGAAGGCATCTAAGAAGAGTACCACCCGCCGTCATTAAATTCTCTCAGACCTTCAGAAATGGCGAAGCGTGCGTCCACTCGTAAGGGAGCGAAGAAGTCTGGAAAAAAGGGAACTCGTAAGCTGTCCCCTGCCCTGAAGGCCTGGAATGAGAAGGTCATGAAGGTGTACCGTGAGAAGCGCAAGGGCAACCCCGACTACAAGCTGCGGGATGCCATGAAGGATGCCAAGAAGATGGCTTAAGCACCTCAAATTTCACTCTCATTGTCTGAATCATCATCAAGTTCAACAAGTTCTGCCTCCTCTGTTACAGGGTTGGCCTGAGTTGTTTCTGCTGCTGCAGGTACCTTCTTCTTCGTCTTTTTCTTCTCCGCTGCCACCTTTTTCACCTTGACTGCCTTGTTAAAGGGGCTGTAGTGCCAAACATCTGTTAGCTGCGGGACACTACATGCCTTCATCCGACTCACCTGCATAAGACTGTCATTGACATACTTCCGCAGGTTTGTAAACTCCGTAATTGTCATCTCAAAGTCAGCATCTGACTTTGGCGGATCACTCACAATCGCATTTAACATCATCGTCGACGTGGTCACAAACATTTCAAGAACAGCCCGAATGGCCAAATGCTTGTTGCGTTTAACTTCACGCTTCGCTAATTCACTCTTCATCTGCTCCTTTGAGATCTCCTTCACGAGATACCGTACCCCCAGGTCTCCATTGTCATTTACATTGAAATTGCCCTGATACACAGTGATGCGGTAGTCATTGATCTCCGCCGTTACTCGATGAATAGCCATGACAGTGTTCTGGAGTGGAAGGCTGAGGCTACGAATGGCTCGATTGATATGCCCATAGTAAGGCACACCACCACAAGGAATGTCTCCCGCATTACGAGGGGCCACACCATTGCCCTGCTTGCGCAGGAACTCATAGTAGTGTGGATTGTGAATCACACCGTTCACAATCTGGCCAGTATTCCAGCTGAATGCTGTGTGACAGTCTGTACACCACATTTGATCGCATCCGTCGATTTTCGAGATACGATTGCCACACTTGGGACACGGCTTGGATTCCTTGAGGATGAGTGCGACAGACTCCTTCTGCCCAGGATCACACGTATGCTCCGCATCCTTCTCCTTTCCCTTTATCACCAAACAGTCAGGACACGCCCACATCTGGCAAGTTCCGCACTTGTAGGCAGTACTCAGAAATCCACGACACTCTCCGTCAGGGCACTTCATGATGAACTTCGCCCGCTCCTGTTGCGCAGCAGCAGACCCTGCAGCTGTGGGATCACCAGCCAGTGTCCACGCAGGAGGTGCACGGCCTTCATACTCGGCTCCGAAGCGCACGAGCCGAGCATGACACAGGTGCGACCGGCGAAGAATCTTCTGGCGAGAGACCTCAAGCTCTGCAAGTTCCTTGTTCACAACCTTAATCTCCTCTTCCACCTCCTTCATCTTCACTCGTGCCTCCACTCGAGGCTGCCGAGTAGGCAGGATCGCCATCTCTCGTTCCAGCAGCACATTCTCACGGTGCTTCTTGTAAGGCCCGATGCGAAAGGCACGAGTGAAGTTGAGATCGACAAACTCGTCATTCCAGGCACGACGGCATGACATACAGTGAGCATCTAGACCCCCATCCGTTAGATACTTCTTACAGCAGACAGTACAGGCGGCAAATTCACAATAGGGACATGTCACGGCCTTCCGTACTTCCTTCGTGTACGTGTCGGCACACACAGGACAGTCGCCGAACTTTTCCTTTTTACTAGGAACACTTACAGTTGCCATAGTGGGACTTGAACACATGCTCCAGCAGTTTAAAATCAAATTTTCCTAAACCATACAATGACACGCCCTACTACCATCGAACAACTCGAAGCTATTTACGCTCAAATGACTGAAAAATGGCTGAATTCGCCTACAGCCTGGACTTGGAATGCGAGCCTCAAGGAAGAAGGACAGGAAACCAAGAAATGCCTCGCCATTTATTCGATGGATCACTGGAAGCTTGAGCCTGCCACGTGGCAGCGCCTCAAATCATGGCTTCAACCGCTCATCAAAGAAGGCATCTCTTTTACACCTAACCCAAACCCAAAAAATCCAGGACAAGGCCTCCTTCATTTTACATTCCATCAACTCTCAGGATTCAAAGAAGATCACAACACATCCTTTAACATCCCCCTCGTTTCCAAAGTTCTGAAAGAGTATTTGAATGAAATTGCCGGTCTGAAACTCATATTCCGTGGCCTCTGTGTAACACCAACAGGCCTGGCCCTCAGAGGATTTCCTGAAGATTCCCTACAATGTAAAAAACTCATGAATCTTCGAAATAGACTCCAAGAAATCTTAGACTCCGTCCATATATCTTATGATCCCCCCTATATGAATGACATCTGTCATGCCACCCTTTTTCGATGGACACAGCAACCCAGTGAAGCATCTATAGACTATATCCAGAAGTCCCTTCACACTTGGGACGAAGCAGTCATCGCCTCTTACACCTGTTCCTCTTGGACTCTTGGACTTGGCTCTCTCAAAATGCTCGATTCAGAAAGAGAAGATTTCATAACAATTCCTACTCCACTTCCTATCGCCCACAGAGGTCTTTTCCATGGGCCCTCCCATATTCATGAAAACAAGCTCGAAACTCTCAAAACCTGTGTAAAAGGGGGTATTTCGGCAGAATGTGACATTTGGCTAATTGACGGCAGGTGCTTTCTTGGTCATGATGCGCCAACTACTGAATTTCTCTTTGAAGATATATCTAGTCCTTACATTTGGTTTCATGCTAAAAACAAAGAGGCCTTTGAATTCCTAGTAGGCAAACGATATACAGAAGGCATCCCTTTAACATTTTTCTGGCATACAACTGAAGATTATATTTTTACATCGAATTCTGATATTATTGTGTATCCTGGAAAGCCACTCTTTAAGAATACAGTATTTATGATGCCTGAATTTACAGTCTTTCCCGAACTTGCGACCAAAGGAGGGATCTCAGCGGTGTGTACAGATTTTAAACTAAAATAGATTTTGCCTTCATAGTATGGAAATCAAGAATTTGATTTTTGATTTAGATGGAGTTCTTTTTGATGGAGTTCAACTCCACAAAAAAGCATTCCTAGATGCCATCCACAAGGTAGTAGGGGCAGCAGAAAAGAACCCTATAACCGAAGTGTATCATGACACAATCCTAAATGGATTATCAACAAAGCAAAAACTTTCCCGAATTGTACAGGAGGAGTTTATAAGACCTGAGCAGGCGGATTCCATTGAGAAGGAGAAAAAGGAAAGCACACGGCAATTGATCCAGGATAGTTCATTCTTTGGAAAAAATCCAGGCGTAAAAGTCATTTTAGAATCATTGAAACTACGAGGCTTCGCATTGTTTTGTGTTAGCAATTCGATCCGTGAAACTGTGGTTTCCATTCTTGAGAAATTAGGATGTCTAGATTTGTTTACTGGACTTGTCTCAAACGAGGACGTAAGCACCCAGAAGCCTTCCCCTGGCCATTATACATTTACATTCGAAACCTATAGCTTGAAAAAGGAAGAATGCCTCATTTTTGAAGATAGTCATCATGGCCGAACATCGGCCTATCTGAGTGGGGCACCTGTTTGTCGCATTGTAGACCCCCTCGATCTTACACTGGAAAAAATAGAGCATGAAATAGCCCAAGTAGAAGCAACACATCCCATAGTTCCTATCAATATTGTTATTCCCATGGCTGGTCACGGGTCCAGATTTGCGTCAGTTGGAATCAAACAACCCAAACCTTTCATTCCAGTCTTTTCAAAACCCATGATTCAATGGGTCATAGAAAACGCAATGCCCAAGCCCGAAGACTACAGTCCCCACCCAACAATCCCCTCTAACATCAAGCCAACCTTTCACTTTATAGCACAGGAAGCTCACTTGAAAGAGTATGATCTAGGGGCAATCTGCCAATCTCTTAATATTCAGTACACAATCACAACTGTTCCCAAAGTCACAGAAGGACCTGCGTGTACTGTCTTATTGGCAAAGGAATATATAAACAATGAAATACCCCTTATAACATTTAACAGTGATCAATTCATCGACTGGGATGTCAACGAGTTTTACCGTGCCCTCTTAAATCCCGCCTATGATGGGTGTATCAATACCTTCTATCAACCGAATGAAAAGGATATCAAATGGTCCTACGCAAAAACGGATAAGCGAGGACTTGTCACTGAAGTTGCTGAAAAGAAGTATATCAGTTCACTTGCTACTACAGGTATCTATGGATGGAAACGGGGGTCTGATTTTGTAAAGTATGCTGAACAGATGATTGAGGAGAATGTAAGAGTGAATAATGAGTTTTATGTATGCCCAGTCTATATGTATTTAATACGAGCTGGGGGGAAGATTAGGACATATGATTGTAAGAAGTTGTGGGGGCTTGGAGTTCCAGAAGATTTAGAGTACTTCGTGAAGAATTATACTTACAGCAGCTCCGGTTAAATAGATGCCTCCTACCTTGTGTGAAAGGTGTAAGGAGACTGATGGCCAAGCTCATAACTTTGAATGCCTCGGCACAGTTCCGAACACGCAAGTACAAGTCTTTTACACATGCCCGGCAAATGCCACTGAACAGCAAAATACTCCCCAGGCAATCGAGGCCTTCGCCGCCCATTTCCAAGACACAGGGACCAGCCCTTGGATCTGGATCTTCAATTGCCAAGGAATGAAGTCGAATGACTATGTTCATTCTGGGGCAGCGGGAAAGATCAAGGAGATCATAAAACAAGAGGTCTTCCAGCGCTGTCAGGCAGTCTACATTCTTCAACCATCGACAGCCATGAAATTACTTGTGAAGTTCATCCTCCCTTTTACAGCTCCCACCATGAGATCTAAACTTCACCTCTGCTCTCTGGGGCCTCTTGATGTATACAACAGGCTTCAGAAAGTTAATGTTCCCCCTCCAATTCTCAATTCTCTCATGCAGAAGATTCAGACTCCGATCCGACCACAAATTCATTCTTAAACCGAGCTTGTACGGACCCCCATGTCTGTCCAACAAGGGCGAAGTAGTCGTTCACTTGTGTTTCATCAATCACCTTCTCTTGTAAAGCTTCCTTTACCTTTTCAAGATAAGCAAGTGTGAGCTTTGTCACTTCATCAAGTGTCTCTGTGATTCCTGAATTGTAGTCATTCACGGCGAGGGCAAGTTCAACTCCTAGACGAACGAGGGCATGATGGGTCGCCATTCTACTCTAGATGCCCTCAATAAGCTTCTTCGTGAGTTTGAAGGATCCCTCGCAACTACAGTTCTCCGCCCACCAGGCACGGCACGCAGCAGACATCTCCTTCCACTTGTCGGCCCCCATAGACTCTGCAGCAGTCCTGGCCTCTACGGGTCCGGAACACCGTAGATAGTGTACACCCTCGACCGGTGGCACAGCATAAGAGCTCATATCGACATCAGGGGCGCAGATAGGCACCGTGCCCATCGCCATACACTCAATCTCCCTGTGACACTTGTACCCGTATCCTGCCAGGCAGAGACCGAACTTACTCTCGGCCAACTTCTCCAAGTACTGTTTCTGTGTAAAAGGGTATTTCTCGTCAGCCCCTTTGACAAGGACCCAGCCTCCCTCTTTATCACATGCCACCTCCCAGTCAGCCGAGTTGATCCGCCGCTTCTCCTGGACCTTGTTCTCAACCTTGCCGTAAAAGACCAGGGTCTGCTTGCGATCCTCCCAGGGCTTTTCTGGAAGACCAGTGGCGACCAACTCTTCAACCAGCTGAGGCCGGCGAGGCCAGAAGAACCAAGGGCTGGTTTTGCTTGCGCCAGCCGCAGGCGGCTTCGGATTCCCAAACAGTGCCCCACGCCATTCCTTCTCGGGCAATGGGGCCGCCAGCCGCCAGTCGTGGTTCGGCCGATCATACAGGAGAATTCCTTCGGCACCCACCTGATTCCACCAGACCATGGTGGCCGTGAGGTGCTCCTTGGCCCGACAGTAGCCGGCAGCAGCCCAGAGGCGTACCATCTCTCGGAATGAGTCACCAGGGTGCCCGAAATACCCCTCGAGGTCACGACGAGGCAGCCAAATGGTCGGCAGATCAGCCGCAGGCCCGAGTCCAGATACAGATGCTTGAAGAAGCTGACCCTCCCGCCAAACCTCCTCTAACACCTCCTCCATGGAAACCTGGCGATGCTCCAGGCCAGCAGCCTTTGATAGCTGGCGACAAGCATCCGCCTTCGGCTTCGGCTTCGGCTCGTCAACAGCAAAGAACATCGCACCCGGCGGCAGGGCCCAGTTCCAGCCCCACGATTCAGCCGCATCATCACTCCCGCTACAAATCACACCCCAAGCCCCCGCCAGGCTCTCCACAATCCGCTCCGCCGAGGTACGACCAGTGAAGACAACCCGAATATCCCACGCCCTTTCTAAAACATCCTCTAACTCCCTCGTCTTCTTTGCCGTAAGTACCTTCCCATCCTCCACAATCACAATCCGCATTCGGCTGCCTTCATTACTACGAATGGCAGGCACCCAACCCCGCACGGCATCCCGCAGGGCCTCCACCTCCTCCGCCCCAATCTCCTCCGACTCTTCCGGCAAAAGCGCCGCCGCCTCCTC
>Ga0078894_10000648_pt1 | contig 24801 bp, 20 predicted proteins | sample LauGreSu1BDMLBSD_2_FD_67506 | JGI IMG/M metagenome (GOLD analysis project Ga0078894, IMG submission 67506) | Freshwater lake microbial communities from Lake Michigan, USA - Su13.BD.MLB.SD (version 4) (version 4) | ecosystem: Environmental > Aquatic > Freshwater > Lake | place: Lake Michigan... | reverse complement strand
GGTGTTGCCGGTGAAGTTCAGGCGGTTTGCGCTGAGTGTGGGCGAGGGGACATACGGAGTACCTTCGGGGAAGCTCCAGCGGATTCTGTCGGTGCCGGTGATGTCTCCGGAGCTGTTCAGTGGAATGGCGAATGATGCGGCACTGCGGTATCCGCTCATGCAGATCGCCAGTTCTTCGAATCGCAGGGGGCTGGGGATGGCATTGGTGGTCTGACCGCCGCATTCCCAGAGGACTTTTCCATCGGCCACGGAGTAGGCTTTGGCTTTGTCAGATCCGTTAACGACGGCGATGGTGCGACCTTCAGATTCCGTGATCAGAGGAGTATTCCAGGAGGTCTTCTCTGCCGGGCGTTCCTGCCGCCAGACTTCTTCGCCTGTGTCAGATTTCAATGCCATGATGAAGGAGCCCTCTTCGGCGTCCCAATTGACGATGAGCAGGTCACCGGCCAGTGCCGGAGTGACGGCTTCGCCCCAGCCGAAGCGAGTTCGCATGTCACCGGGATCCTGCTGCCAGATGAGCTGGCCGGACAGCGAGTAGCAGAACAGTCCGCGTGAGCCGAAGGACACATACAATCGTTTTCCATCGGTGGTTGGTGAAGCCGCAGCGTAGGTGTGTGTGGTGTGTTTGCCTTCGTGCGGCACCTGTTCGATGGCGGTCTGCTGCCAGTTGATTTTTCCGGTCTGTCGATCGGCGCTGGTGACGATGAAGCGATAGTACATGTTGGGGGGCTGAGTTTTGGCATCGGGGTGCGGCTGGACGGGGGTCTCGGCCGGCCGGTCTGTGCGTTCTGCGGACAGCGTGAACACCTGATTCTGCCAGACAATGGGTGTAGAGGCCCCTTCACCGGGCAGCTGCAGCGACCAGTTGCCCGGGGCGCTGGGATCCAGCTGGACCGGTGGAGTTGCCTCTGGTGCGGCCGAGCCGTTGCTGAAAGGGCCGCGCCATTGGTGCCAGTTCTGCGAGGCGTCCTGTGGTGGCTGAGCGGCGGCGTGGTGCGTGAGTGTGGCGATGCAGAACGCGGTCAGCAGGGTCTGGCCTGCAGCCCCTGCGACGCGAAAAACCCAGCTGAATTCCACTGTTCTGCCCATGTTGATCTCATCCCGATTGTCGAAAGATTCCACACAAATCCGTTCCATTCCCGGTGTTTTACCGGGGTCGGCGATTGAATTCCATGCCTGGTGCCCTATGTTCAGGACGATCTTCTGCCAGTCACTCCGCCGTAGAGTTTCCGCCCGATGTCTTCCAGCCGTTCAGATGAAGCGACTCCGAATATCTGCTCTGACGCTTTGGCGGAGCCGGCGGTGGACGTGCGGGATCTGGTGAAGGAGTTTTCGACGGCCACGGGAATTCTGGTGGCGGTCAACGGGGTATCGATGCGGGTGTATCCGGGCGAGGTGTATGGATTGCTGGGGGCGAATGGTGCCGGGAAAACGACGACGCTGCGGATGATGCTGGGGCTGCAGCGTCCGACTTCGGGGACCGTGCGAATTGCGGGATTTGATGTGGCCACTCAGCCGATTGAGGTGAAACGCCGTGTGTCTCTGGTGTCCTCCAGTTCGGGTCTGTATCAGTGGCTGACGCCGCGAGAGATTATGCTGTATCTGGCGGATCTTTACGGTGTGCCGGACGACGAGGCTGCTGCGCGTGCGGAGATGCTGGCGGATCTGTTTGACCTGCGTGGATTCATGGATCGTCGCTGTGCAGGTATGAGCACTGGCCAGCAGCAGCGGGTGAATCTGGCGCGTTCGCTGATGCATGATCCTCCGGTGGTGCTGATGGACGAGCCGACTCGGGGTCTGGACATCGTTGGCAGTCGTCGGATTTTTGAATACACGGCTCATCTTCGCCAGCAGGGCAAGGCCGTCATTTTCTGTACTCATCGGCTGGACGAGGCGCAGCGACTGTGCTGCCGATTCGGGCTGATGTTTCGCGGCCAGTTGAAGCTGGAGGGGACTCTGGCGGACCTGCAGCAGCGCACCGGACGAGAGCATCTGACGGACATGTTTCTGGACCTGATGCCGGCTGAATCCTCGATGGCGGCGCGTCTGACATCGCTGCAGGGAAGTGGTGAGCCATGAGCAATTCCGGTGGCCACACATCAGACGCTGCTGCTCTGACATTTCGCCGGCTGGTTCGACTGGCCCGCAAGGAATGTCGCGAATCGCTGCGTGATCGTCGAACTCTGGCGACGCTGCTGCTGATGCCGCTGATTGTGTATCCGCTGCTGGGGATGGTGGTGCAGAGATTTGCGTTTTCCAGCGTCAGTCCGGAGGCTCCGGAGGCGAACGTCGTGATCGACGATCGGCTGTCACCTGACGATGCGCGGGTGATGCTGGCTGAGCTGGATGATGCAGAGAAAACAACTGAGCCGTCAGCAACTGAGCCGTCAGCGGGTGCGGGTGAGAAAACGCCAAAGACGTCGGCCGCGACCGCAGTGGTGCCAGGACTGGAGTTGCCGCTGCTGAATCCGGGAACCGGGCAAGTCAGACCGCAGCTGCGGATTGATTTGGGTTCCACTTATCCGGTGGAACTGATTGAGCGGGGATTGCGGGAGGGTATTGTTGATGTGGCCGTGGTGCTGCGTGCCCGGGCTGCGGATGCGCCGCGGGACGGCACCAATACCATTGAGGTACTTTACCGCAGCGGTGATCCGGTCAGCGAGGCGGCGGCCGAGGAGGTGGCCTTCAGGCTGAGAGAAAATCGAGATACGGCGATTCGTGGTCTGTTGAACCGTGTGCAGATCGGTGGCGACGCGCTGGTGATGGTGCGGCAGAAGGGGCTGCAGACAGCGCGCAGAAGTGAATCACCGCTGGCTGCCTTCGTGCCACTGATGCTGGTGCTGATGACAATGACGGGGGCCGTCTATCCGGCGATTGATCTGACGGCGGGTGAACGGGAGCGTGGGACACTGGAACTGCTGATGGCTGCTCCGGTGTCGCGGCGGCAACTGCTCACTGGAAAATTCTGTGCGGTGTTTCTGGTGGCGGTGCTGACGGCGGTGATCAATCTGACCGCCATGATGGTGACTCTGGCGGCAACCGGATTCGATCGGGTACTGCTGCCTCAGGGCATCGGCGTGCAGATGCTGCTGCAGGTGCTGCTGCTGCTGGTTGTGTTTGCATCGTTCTTTTCATCGGTATTGCTGTCGATCACCAGCTTTGCACGCAGTTTTCGCGAGGCTCAGGCGTGGCTGATTCCGCTGATGCTGGTATCACTGGCTCCGGGGATTCTGAGTCTGATGCCGGGGATTCGGCTGACGGTGGCGTTATCACTTGTGCCGCTGGTGAATATTGTGCTGCTGGGGCGTGAGTTGTTCCAGGGGATCGCCCCGCCCGGGTTATTCCTGCTGACACTGGTGGCTACGGCCGGCTATTCGGCTGCTGCGCTGCGGCTGGCTGCGGGGATCTTTGGCAGTGATGCGGTGCTGTTTGCCGCGGATCGTCGGGAGCAGCAGCGTTCGGCGACGCAGCGGCTGGACTTCGTGCCGCGGCGAATTCTGCTGGGCACACTGCTGGCACTGTTGCCGCTGTTTGCGGTGCTGGCCGGACTGCGGGGCCGTCTGGTTGCTCCGGAGAACACCAGCGGGCAACTGCTGCTGTCTGCCGGGGTGCTGGTGGGGGTATTTGTGCTGCTGCCGTTGCTGGCAATGCGATTGGGACGAGTGCGATTGACGGCCGGTTTTCAGCTGACGGGGTTTCATCCGGTGGCAATTCCGGCCGCGTTGCTGCTGGGGTGCTCAGCGTGGGCGGCTGTGTACGAACTGCTGTTGCTGGCTGGAAGTTCCGGAGCACTGCAGAAGATCATGGACAATCCGGCGTTGCGGCAGATGGTGGATCGGCTGACCAGCAACACGTCATTACCGCTGCAGTTGCTGTGCCTTGCGATGGCCCCCGCCATTTGTGAGGAGTTGTTTTTTCGGGGGTTTCTCTGGAAGGGGCTGGAAAATCTGCTGCCGGGGAAGTTGCGCCCGCTGCTGATCAGTACGGCTGTGTTTGCAGCGGCACATGTTGTGACGGATGCGTCACTGACGGTGGAAAGACTGCCTGGCACTTTCCTGCTGGGGCTGTTGCTGGGTCTGATGCGAATGCAGACAGGCAGCGTGATTCCGGGGATGCTGCTGCATTTCTGCAATAACGGGGTGTTGTTGAGTCTGGAACGGCTGGTCCCTGCCATGCGAATCGTGGGGATTGAGCTCGATGTCACTCATCAGCAGCATTTGCCCGGGCGTCTGCTGGTGCTGGCGGGCGTGCTGGCAGGTGTTGGTGTGCTGCTGGCTGTGATTTCCGCCGGCAGGGGGCGCGGGCGGGACAGTTGATTCGACACTGTCAGCGGATCTGTGGCCGGCGGACTCAGTGGTAGCGGTGTGTGTTCAGCCATTGGCAGGGCGCCGGGACTGGGTCTGGCGGCGGTAATCAGCGAAGGTTTTTCCGGCAGCGCTGAGGGCATCGGAGCTGAGTTCGTCAATGCGGCTGCGGAAGAAGGCCAGAGCAGCGATGCAGGGGATGGCCACTGCCAGTCCCTGAAGTGTTGTGACGAGGGCCTTGTAGATGCCGGGGGCCAGCTCGGAGATCTGTGGATTGGCTTTGACTTCGAACTCCATGAAGGCGACGATCATGCCCCAGACGGTGCCCATCAGTCCCAGCATGGGTGCGAGAGTGCTGATGACGGAGAGGTGTTCGATGCGGCGTCCGCTGCGGACCAGTTGTTCAGCGGCGGCATCTTCGAGGGCTTTTTCCACGGGTGGCCACATTCCGCCGGGGACTTCTTCGAGGCCTGCCAGCAGGATCTGACTGAGTGGTCCCGGGGTCCGCAGGCAGTGCGAGCGGGCTTCGGTCAGTTTGCGTTCAGACAGCAGCCGCTGGGTCTCTTCTGCCAATCCTGGGGGAATGAACTGTTTGCGGCGGAGTGAGATGGCGGCATCAGCAATGAGAGCGACCATGACGAAGCTGAGCAGCATGATGACGTAGCCGATGGCGCCGCCGGCAGCGAGGAATTCGCGCAGGGTCAGGAAGGAGGCCTGAGCGGCAGCAGTGTCAGGCTGGGCTGTGGCCGGTTCCTGAGCGGCAAGTGCTGTCAGCGGCAGCCAGAGGAGCGGGAAAACAGTGGTGCAGGCAGTTTTTGCGGAACGAGCGAACCACGACGGGCACATACGAAAATCCTCTGAAGAAACCGGTCCCTGCGGAGCATTTTATACGGGCGAGGGAAAAACGGACAGAGCGCACGGGGGATGAGGGGGCTGTTGCGCTGGATATGGTTGCGGGAAACCGCGTTTGGCATGGCGGAGCGGTTTGATTGGGTGGGTAGCACGTTGGTATTCTGCGGGGCCTTTCAAGTTTTCCCTGGGACCTGCTGAGCTGTGCTATGTCTGTTTTGCTGCAATTGACGGATGCTGTCAAAAGTTACGGGGATCAGATGCTGCTGGATGAGGCCAGCGTGACTCTGTACGAGAACGTCAAGGTGGGATTTGTGGGCCGCAATGGTGCCGGCAAGTCCACCCTGCTGCGTGTGCTGCTGGGTGACGAAGAGCTGGACAGCGGGACGGTGATGCGTTCGCCGCATCTGCGGGTGGGTTATCTGCGGCAGCATGATCCGTTTCAGGCTGACGAGTCGGCGATGGACTTTCTGATGCGTGACAGTGGCCAGCCGGACTGGAAGTGCGGTGAGGTGGCAGCGGAGTTTGAGTTGAAGGGTGAGTATCTGACCGGACCGGTGAAGCGGCTGTCGGGTGGCTGGCAGACGCGAGTGAAGCTGGCAGCTTTGCTGCTGCATGATCCGAATCTGCTGATGCTGGACGAACCCACCAACTTTCTCGACCTCAGAACTCAGATTCTGCTGGAGCATTTTCTGCGTCATTTCCCGGCGGCCTGTCTGGTGGTTTCGCACGACCGTGAATTTCTGACCTCCACATCCACGCACACGCTCGAGCTGAACCGTGGTCGTCTGACGATGTTTCCGGGAGTGATTGGATCGTATCTGGAGCATCTGGAGGCTGAGAAGCTGCGAGCTGAGCGGACGAATGCGGCGGTGCAGGCGAAGCAGAAGCAGTTGCAGCGGTTTATTGACAAGAATCGGGCCAAGCCGACGGGTGCCAGTCAGGCGCGGTCGAAGCAGAAGCAACTGGATCGTCTGTCGCTGGAGGAGATTGAGGCGGATCTGCCGACGGTGCACATTCGTCCGCCGCAAATTGAGCCTCGGCAGGGCCCCTGTGTGCGTTGTCAGGAGCTGTCGATTGGTTATGGCGGGACAGCGGTGGTCACGGGAATTGACCTTGAAATTGAGCATCAGCAGCGTGCTGCGATTGTCGGGGACAACGGGCAGGGCAAAACGACCCTGCTCAGGACTCTGGTGGATTCCCTGAAGCCTGTTGCCGGTCGGATCAAATGGGGATATGGCTGTGAGATTGGTGTCTATGCGCAGCATGTTTACACCAACCTGCCGCAGGACAAGACGGTGCTGGAGTATCTGGAGTACAAGGCGAAGCCCGGCACCACGACGCAGGAGTGTCTGGCGGTCGCGGGGTCGCTGCTGTTTCGGGACGGTCACACGAAGAAGCCTGTGCGGGTGTTGTCCGGGGGCGAGCGTGCGCGGTTGTGCATGGCCGGACTGCTGCTGGGGACCTACAACATTCTGGTGCTGGACGAGCCGGGCAACCATCTGGACGTGGAGACGGTGGAGTCTCTGGCTGACGCGCTGCTGACTTACAAGGGGACGGTCCTGTTCACCAGTCACGACCGGCATTTTGTGCGGCGGGTGGCGACGAACATTATCGAAGTGCGGGACGGTCGCGTGAGGAACTATTCGGGTTCGTATGATGACTATCTGTACTACGTGAACAGGGAAATTGAGGAAGGCGAGCGTGAGCGTGCTTCGGGGCGGATGTCGGCTCCGCCGGCCGGCAAGCTGAATGCGGGCAAGGGCGAGAAGGGCAGCAGTGGCAAGGATCAGCATCAGCAGCGAAAGACGCTGCGGAATCTGGAGAAGACGATTTCGCGGCTGGACGAAGAGAAGAAGTCGCTGACAGCAGAGATGATGCAGACTGCGGACCCGAAGAAGGCGATGGATCTGCACGCGAAGATTGCCTCGGTGTCGAGTGAGCTGGAAGAGGCGGAACAGCGGTGGTGTGAATTGCAGCAGGAACTGGGAGAGTGGTGATGTCTGAGCACGTGCTGTTTTTTGATATTGACGGCACGATGCTCAGTACCGGCGGCGCCGGTCAGCGGGCGATGGAGCTGGCATTGTCTGAGGAATTTCGGATCGCGGATCCGTTTCAGCAGATTCTGACTGCTGGCCGTACGGACCGTGGCATTGAGGACGAGATTTTTGCTCGGTACGGCATTCCGGCGACAGACCTGTCGCGGCAGAGATTCATGCGGGCGTATCTGGATCGGCTGCCCGATTGTCTGCGGCTGCTTCCTGGGGGGTTATTGCCGGGAGTACCCGAGTTGCTGCAGTCACTGAGCGAGCGTGGGGATGTGCATCTGAGTCTGCTGACGGGCAACTATTTTGAGGGTGCGGTGACCAAGCTGCGGCATTTCGGGATTGATCACTTTTTCGAGGATTCCGGCGGATTTGGTGATCATCATGCGGACCGGAATGATGTTGCGCATGTGGCGTTGGCGGTGGTGCGTGAGCGATTGCAGCGGGCGGTAGTCGGCAGTGAAACGGTGGTGATCGGGGATACTCCGGCCGACGTCCGGTGTGCTCGGGCAATCGGGGCTCGGGCTGTCGCCGTCGCGACGGGGGTTTATTCGACTGAGCAGTTGCTCCCGGCAGCACCGGACCATCTGTTTGAAACACTGGCTGCCACTGATGATGTGATTGGGAAGCTGCTGACGAAGTTTTAGGTCAGGGGTCAGGGGTCAGGGGGCGCACTCAGAGGTGCGACATTCAACGACCAGTGTTGACCATTTCGCGACACTCGCTAAGCTTCGGGGTGTCATTGCGATGGCGCGATGAGATGGAAAGCTGGGTAGCGGCGCAGCTGGGAGGCGTGTGTCAGTGGCAGCGACGGAGTGGATAACGGCGTCAGAGACGGCATTGTTGTCGCCGAATTCGGCGAGTGGTCCGTTGTTGCAGCTTACGGGGAAGCTGTTAACGGATTCGTTGCGTGCTGGCAGTACGGACAGTTTTCTGAAGTCCGCGTTGGCGGACATTTGTACTGAGTTGGCGGTGCAGTGGGCGGCGGTGATTCGTCGGGTGCCTGGTCCTGCGTGGGAGGTTTACAGTGAGCATGGCCAGGCTGGTGGCGTTCGGCCATCGGTGTTGTGGGAGGACGCAGTTGATCGCGAGACTGCTGGCGTGCTGCGATCGGATCAGGGGCGAGTTTTTGCGGCATTTCCGCTGACTCGTGAGACACCGGGGGGGCAGTTGCTGGCGACGGCGGGTCGGCATGCGGATCGTGAGCTTGCGGATGGTGGCATCCTGCTGGCTCGAACTTTGTCCCTGTGTCTGACATTGACGGATCACGAGCAGCGTTCGAAGCGGCAACTGGATCGACTGCGTTCGACGCTGGAGATAGCATCGCGTCTGTCGCAGGCGGATGACGCTGCGCCATTGCTGGAGCTGATTGCCCAGGAGGCGACTCGACTGCTGCACTGTGACCGCAGCAGTATTTTTCTGTGGAACCGTGAGCGGAACGAGGTGGAGGCGCGTCCGGCGCTGGGGATTCGGGGAGCATCTCTGCGTCTGCCGGCTGGTGAAGGCATCGTTGGCGAGACGCTGAGGACGGGTCGTGCGATTCTGGTGGACGACGCGTACGACGATCCGCGGTTCAATCAGGATGTGGACCGGAAGAGCGGTTATCGGACTCGCAGCCTGATCTGTGTGCCGTTGCGTGCTGCGGATGGAAAGGTGATTGGAGCGTTTCAGGGGATCAATCGACATGGCGGACAGCCATTTACAGCGGAGGACGAGGAGTGTCTGACGCTGCTGGGGATGCAGGCTGCCGTTGCGCTGCGGAATCTGCAGGAGCGGGATCTGCTGCATCGCAGTCATCGCCAGTTGGCGGAGCGTGCGACGAAGGGGATTATGATTGTTGGTGAAAGTGCGGCGATGGCCGCACTGCGGGACACGATTCGTCGTCTGGCTTCGACGGATCTTCCCGTACTGGTGCTGGGGGAAAGCGGGACTGGCAAGGAGGTGGTGGCGCAGTCACTGCATTATGAGGGCAGTCGCGCGGGCTGTCCGTTTGTGGCGGTGAACTGTGCGGCGCTGACGGAATCGCTTCTGGAGAGTGAGTTATTCGGGCATGAGCGTGGTGCTTTCACGGATGCTCGGGAGATGCGGCAGGGCAAGTTCGAGCTGGCCGACGGTGGCACTTTGTTTCTGGATGAGATCGGGGACATGAGTCCTGGTGGTCAGGCGAAACTGCTGCGGGTGCTGGAACAGAAAGTGATTACTCGTGTCGGCGGTTCGCAGCAGATTCCGGTGGACGTGCGGATTGTGGCGGCGACGAATGCGAATCTGAGTGAGGCCGTGCGTTCGAAGAAGTTTCGCGAGGATTTGTATTATCGCCTTGGCGTGGTGAGTCTGGATCTGCCGCCGTTGCGTGAGCGTCCGGAGGACATTCTGTTGCTGGCGGAGTTCTTTCTGAAGAAGTTTGCGACTCAGGCTCGTCGTCCTCCGCTGCAGTTGTCGCAGGAGGCGCGTCGGCGTCTGCAGGCTCATCCGTGGCCGGGCAATGTGCGTGAGCTGCGGAATCTGATGGAGCGTCTGGCCTTCCTGTGTGCTCGAGAACGCGTGGAGGCGGAGGATCTGGCGTTCATGCTGAGTCCTGACAGTGATTCGGGGCAACTGCCGGGGCTTGATCTGGGGCTTGAAGAGGCGACTCGCACGTTTCAGCGGGATTATATCCGCCGTGTGATTCGCCACGCGGGCGGGAATGTTACGGATGCTGCTGAGACGCTGCATCTGCATCGATCCAATCTGTATCGCAAGATGAAGCAGTTGGACATGACGGAGGCCGGGGGTACGGAATGAGTGATCCGGAGCCGGAGCAGCAGAGTCTCGGGGGGGTGCTCACACCCTTTTCCATGACAGCTCGACATGGTCGCATCACTGCGGCGGTGCGGACGCTGCAGCTGGTCACCATTGCGGTACCGCTCGCGGGGGCTCTGGGCAGTGGCGTTCCGGGTGCCGGTGGCCTGGTGATTGTTCTGGTTTCGCTGATACCGGCGCTGATGCTGCAGTTACGGGCTTTGTTCCGTCCGGCTTCACTGTCCCTGCATCAGGGAGATCTGCGGATCAATGCACACACGCGTCTGAAGACGCAGCCGGCGAACATCCAGCACCTGTTTTTCAACGACGGCGTCGGGATTCTTTTCCGGGATCCGGAGCAGGTCAGTGCGGATACTGCAGGAGTGTCCGGTGAGGGGCAGACAGGCATAAGTGCCGGCCTGGTGACCACTCAGCAGAGGTCCGGCGTGCACGTGCAGCTTGATGGGTTCAGCATGGGGGATGTGGAACAACTGCGGAAATTTCTGGGGGTTGCAACGGCGGAGCCGGGCAGTGAGCCGGCTGATCTGGAGCAGTATCATCGCAGCCTGATAGCGAGGACGCCGGTGGTCTGGGTGTCGCCGCTGCTGATTGCACTGAATGTGGGTCTGTTCGCGGTGATGTCTGCAGCCAGTGGCAGTCTGCTGTCATTGGAACCCCGTGTGATGCTGGCCTGGGGTGCTGACTTCGGTCCGCTGACACTGGATGGCCAGTGGTGGCGACTGCTGACCTGCATCTTTCTGCACTGGGGCTGTTTTCATCTGCTCAGCAACATGTGGGGCCTGCATCAGGGTGGCCGGGTCATGGAGCGTCTGGCGGGCAATTCCGGCTTTCTGGCGCTGTATCTGTTCAGTGGGATTGCGGGCAGTCTGGTCAGTATTCGCTGGACCCCCGATGCTGTCTGTGCGGGGGCTTCGGGGGCGGTGTTTGGAATCTTTGGTGCCCTTGGAGCATGGCATTTCCGCCGTCGTCGGGATATTCCGGAACGGATTGTGAGAGAGGTTCGGCGCAGTGCGATTCCATTTCTGGGCTTCAATCTGCTGATTGCCCTTGGAATTCCAGGCATTGATCAGGCGGCTCACATAGGTGGGTTTGCGGCTGGTCTCCTGAGCGGATTGATTCTGGCGGGCACGCGGGCCACGGATCTGCAGGCCGGTCGCCAGTTGCGTCTGCTGGGGCTGTCGTGCCTTGCACTGTTGATCACTGCGGCGGGTATTCTGCAGTTGCCCGGATCTGACGAAGTGCCGGGCCTGATGGGAGAGCTGCAGCGAACGGGCAGAATGGAAGAGCGGTTACTTTCAGTCTATCGGTCAGCCGCGCTGCAGGTTGACTCCGGGCGAATGTCGCGTGAGGACTATGCGGCGGTGTTGCGGCAGGAAATTCTGCCGGAATGGAATCAGTGCATTGAACGCCTTCGTTCCACCGGTGGCAATCTTTCCGAGAATCCGGCCGTGCTGCGTTTAATACAGTATCTGCAGCTGCGGGCTGAAAGCTGGGAGTTGTCTGCTGAGGCCGTGGAAACAGACAATCAGGAACTGATGACCCGGTCGCATGAGAAATGGAGCGAGGCTGACCGGATTGCCGAGCAATTGGCTCAGGAACAGCAGAATCAGTAACGCCCCTTCAGCGCGGTACCTGCAGATCCGGCACTGCCAGCTGCTCGATCTGCCCGGCATTGATTGTCAGGCGACTATGAATGAGCGGCAGGTGTTCCTGCAACGGTGCATCGGACAATTCCATGGCATCGAGGACCTGCTGGTGAACCACTTCCGGATTTCGGCTGTAAATACGAACCAGTGGCTGTCCGGCCTCAATCTGATCACCGATTCGCACCAGCATTTCGATTCCGACGGAGTGATCAATCGTGTCACTGGTCTGCTGTCTTCCGCCTCCGAGAGCAATCACGGCAGATCCCAGTTGTTCGGTATGAATCCGGTGCAGAAAGCCTGAGCGTGCTGCGGTCAGTTCAGAGGCGGGAGCAATTTTCAATGGCAGGCGATAATCGCCGTGCTGTGCCTGTACCATTCGCAGAAACCGTTCATAGACGGCTCCTGACTGCAGCAGTTTTTCACAGCGGACGAATGCGGCTTCGTGAGAGTTTTCAGCTTTGCAGTCGACGAGAACGTGGGCTGCCAGCAGCAGCGACAGTCGGCGTACATCGAGCGGGCCATGATTCTGCATGACCATGACGGCTTCGAGGACTTCCACGGCGTTTCCGCACATGGCGCCGAGTGGCTGATTCATGTCGGTGAGCAGTGCGGTTGTGGCAACGTTCATGGAATGTCCGGTGCGCACGAGGGATGCAGCCAGCAGTGCGGCATCGGCTGCTGTTTTCATGAAGGCGCCGGAGCCGTATTTGACGTCGAGGACGAGGGCGTGTGGTGATTCCGCCAGCTTTTTGCTCATGATGCTGCCGGTGATCAGTGGGATGGAGGGGACTGTTGCTGTGACATCGCGGAGTGCGTAGAGGCGGCGGTCGGCGGGAGCCAGTTCGTGGGTGGTACCCGTGATGACACAGCCCAGTTGCAGAACCTGCTGCTGCAGTTCGTGGATGCTGAGGTTGGTGCGGAAGCCCGGGATGGCTTCCAGTTTATCGAGGGTGCCGCCGGTTGGTCCCAGTCCGCGACCTGACAGCATCGGCACCAGAACTTCGCATTCAGCGAGGAGTGGAGCGATAATCAGTGACGTTTTATCGCCGAGTCCGCCGGTGGAGTGTTTATCGACCACGGGCCGTCCATCCGGTGGCCACTGGAGGCGCGTACCGGAGTGCAGCATTGCGGCGGTCAGTGACGCGGTTTCGCGCGGCGACATGCCGCGCAGAAAAATGGCCATCAGCATGGCTGTGGCCTGATAGTCGGGAATTGCTCCGCTGGTCACACCACCGATGAAGCTGTCAATCTGCTGGTCGGAGAGTTCCAGTCCATCACGTTTGACAGCAATCAGTGAAGCTGGCTGCATGGGAGTCCGTAGCGGCGACGGTGTTCAGCGAGCGGACAGTTCGAAGTTCAGTTCACTGCTGCCGCCGGAAGGTACGGTGACCTTCAGGCCGGAAGTTTTCGCCACGCCGTATTTGCGGGGCACAAGGTAGATGGTCTCGGGTTCCTTTTTTCCATCCTTGCTGTCGGCTGCCGGTATGTCACTGAGTGCCATGGCAGGATCGGTTCCTGCAGGTGCGGAAGCACCTTCGCCGGTGATCTTGATGATGGCGACGAGGTGATCGCCGACAGGGGCTCCGTCATTCGTCTCGATACTTGTGATCTGGTAGATGCCTTCGGCGTTGGTCATACCGGAACAGGGGCGACCACCATTGACGGGTTCGAAGCTGACACTGGCCCCTTCGACGGGGATGCCGTCAAGAGTCACTTTGCCGGAGGCTGGGGCAAGTGGCGGGCCATCGCCGCGATTGCATCCGGTGGAAAGAACGGGGATCAGGAGCAGGCAGGTCGCCAGTATGAAATTGCGCATGGAGCGGGCTCTTTGAAATGCAGAAGTTCCGGGAAGCGATAAGTGTACGGGCAGGTTAAGCAAAACGCCCCTGAGCGACTGAGCGATCAGGGGCGAAGAATCTGCGGTTCGATCGGCGTGATCAGTCGCCGGGAACGGTGACAACCATACCGTCGTTCTTGGCACCCAGACGGTTGTAGGTGGTGTGGTCGATATTTTCTGAAATGAAGCGAACGGCACCGTCACCCAGCAGGAACTGAGCACCACCGGTGTGGCGGGAACGGAATCCGAATTCGTCGACCCAGTTGTTGACCCAGTTGCAGCCTGAAGTGCTGTCTTCATTGCAGGTGTTGAGGTTGATCGGGTAGAGAGTGGACGCCATGCCCTGGCCATTGTTGGACTGCAGCCACCCCTGACGCATGTGGTTACTGCACTCAGGTCGCACTTCACCCATGTAGATGGTGTTGGACAGTCCGTCAACGCAGTTCTTCATGGCATCGCTGCAGTTGTTGCGATAAAACGGTCCGGGAACTCGGCTGCCACCCTGACCATGTCCCATGATGAATCCGAGATACTTGTCCGGGCATGTCGGGGAAACATTGGGATTGCCGCCGGTGGGACTGCCGGCATTCGTGGCACCTTTGCTGCCGGCATAGTTCTGCACAGTGCTGACGCCGTTGAAGTTTCCGGTGGCCGTGTCAGAAGGGCACAGGTACGCCGGCACGCGAAAGACAGTACGCATCAGACGTCCATCGGGCATGGTCGCGTCATTGACGTTGAGGGAAGCGGGCGGTGGACTGTTGAACGGGATCTGGTTGAACATGTTGGCCTGTTCAACAAACGGCAGCAGGTGCGTCAGCAGACTGCCCTGCTGATACGTGCGACCAGCATTGGTGTTGTTCCAGAATGCCCCAGGCGGAAATACGTTGTGGGTATCATGGTAGTTGTGCAGAGCAATGCCGAGCTGGTGCAGGTTGTTCTTGCACTGTGTGCGGCGGGCGGCTTCCCGGGCCTGCTGCACAGCAGGCAGCAGGAGTGCCACGAGAATGGCGATGATGGCGATCACGACGAGCAGTTCAATCAGCGTAAACGCTGACCTGCGCAACCTTCTGGCTGACATTGGGACCTCTTGGTGGTGGGAATTATGTGAACAAATAACGAAAGTGTAAGAATACCCTCCGGGCAGCCTTGATGTCAACTTTTTCGGCGAAGTTGCACGTTTTGGGGCAATCTGACTGCCCTGTGGTGGGGATTTGCACTCCCGTGCAGCCTTGCTGTCTGCGGGGATGCCAGCATTCGGGCAAGGACCGTGCGGGTCCGGCCCCTGCCGCGGCAGAAGTGAAAAACGCCGGATTTACCCGGCAGGTGAAGCGATCTTGACCGGGAATGGGCTGAGCCGTTGTAATGCGTTCTGCCTCCGTATGGACGGAATCTGCCTGGCCGGGACGCTGTGGAAATCGCAGGGACGCATGTTTTCGACGTTCGACCGTTACCTGACGTGGCGTGTGCTGCATACGTTCGCGATGCTGTTTATTGCCACCTACGGTTTGTATGTGGTGATTGATCTGTTCATGAATATCGACGAGTTCCAGGAGAATTCGCTGAAGGCTGTGGGAGCGGGCGATTCCGGGCGGCAGTTGGAGCTGTTTCGGCGGATTGGCGTGCACTACCTGTACCGGGCGTTTGACTTTTTTGAACTGGCCGGGTCGATTCTGATTGTGCTGTCGACGATTGCGGTGCTGGCATTGATCCGCAAGAGCAGTGAGACATTTCCGCTGCTGGCGGCGGGGATTCCGGCCTTCCGGCTGCTGCGTCCCCTGCTGGTAACGACGGCCGGTCTGAATCTGCTGCTGGTGGTGAATCAGGAGCTGGTGATACCGCGTCTGGCGGTACAACTGCAGACTCCGCGTGGCAGTCAGATTGCATCAGTGCAGCAGGTGGAGCCTGTGTATGACTATTCGAACCACATGATGCACATTTCGGGCGATCAGGTTCTGGTCGATCGGCGGCTGATCGTGGGGGCGACGTTTGCGGTGGATTCGAAGGAGCTGAGCAGTCGTCCATTTGTGATGAAGGCCGAGCGGGCTCGGTACGTGAAGGACACGGCTCGCAGTGGTCGCAGTGGCTGGTTGCTGGAGAATCTGACGGCGGTGCTGGATTCGCAGATCCTGACGGAGGAGGGGCGGAAGCGGATTACTCCGTCAGCCAACGGTCGGGATGCATTTGTGGAATCGGACGTAACGTTTGAGCAGTTGTACAATCGTGGGCGGAACATGAAGCTGCTGTCATCGTGGGAGCTGGTGCAGCAGATCCGGAATCCGTCGACTGGTCAGAACCCGCTGCGTGCGCGCAGTCTGGCGCTGCATTCCCGGATGACGAGGCCCTTGCTTTCGCTGCTGAGCGTGACGATTGCTCTGCCGCTGGTGTTGCGGCGGGAGTCGAGTAGTCTGATCGCGAATCTGGCTCTGTGTGCGGGTGTCCAGGGCTGTTTTTTCGGGCTGGCCCATGTGTCGCTGGCACTGGGGGGTACCGGGGTGATTGAGCCGGATCTGGCGGCGTGGCTGCCGGTCATTCTGAACGGCATGGCCAGCACGTGGGCGGCTGGTCTGGTGCAGACCTGAGGCAGTTCCGGATGTCTGGCCTGCGGAAATGACATTCTCCGGGTCACCTGTTATTCTCTTCCGACTGGTGGTTCAGTGCGTCTCGGTCTGCCTGTGCGGGCAGGGCGGATCTGGTGCTGGTCGGAGTAGTTTGCATGACGATTGCAGGTGTTTCGATTGCGGGGCGTCTGAGCAGCCTGCTGCGGCTGGCGGCCCTGTCACTGGTGGGCCTGATGTTGCTGGTCTGCGGCAGTGAGTGTGGGGCGCAGCAGCCGGAACCTGTCGCGGATGCTCCGGGTCGCTGGGACCGGCAACGGGCGAACGAGTGGCAAAAGGGTGTACCGTGGCTGGCCGGGTTCAATTATCTGCCCAGCAACGCGATCAATCAGCTTGAGATGTTTCAGGCCGACACGTTCAGTCCTGACGTGATTGACCGGGAGTTCGGCTTCGCGGAAAAGCTCGGCTTCAATACGGCGCGGATCTTTCTGCACGATCTGCTGTGGCTGCAGGACAGTGCAGGGTTTCTGAAACGCTGTGATCAGGTGCTGTCAATTGCTGAGCGGCATGGTATTCGGGTGATGTTTGTGCTGTTTGACAGTTGCTGGCATCCCCTGCCGCGTCTCGGGCCGCAGCCTGCTCCCCTGCCCTTCACTCACAACAGCGGCTGGGTGCAGAGTCCGGGTATCGAGATTCTGCAGGACCCGGCGAAGGGGGGGCATCTGCAGGCTTACGTGCAGGGTGTCGTGAAGCGGTTTGCGAATGATCGGCGGGTGATCACGTGGGATCTTTGGAACGAGCCTGACAACTTTGACGGCGGGGCATCGAAGCGTCCTGACCTCGAGCCTCGCAACAAGCCTGAGCTGGTGAATCGTCTGCTGCCGCAGGTCTTTCTGTGGGCTCGTGCAGCTCAGCCGACTCAGCCACTCACATCGGGTGTCTGGCGTGACAGTGAGAACACGGCGGAGCTGGACGACTGCAAGCGCATACAGTTGTCGCACAGTGACGTGATCAGTTTTCACACTTACGGTGATGCTGCGTCGCTGCGGCGCTGCATTGATCGGCTCAGTGTTTACGGTCGGCCACTGCAGTGTACCGAGTTTATGGCGCGACCGAATGGCAGTGAGTTTGATCCGCACCTGGGGATCATGAAACAGCGAAATGTTTCAGCATGGTGCTGGGGTTTCATCAACGGCAAATCGCAGACGATCTATCCGTGGGATTCGTGGCGCAGGGCTTATGACGGTCCGCCACCGATCTGGTTTCATGATGTGCTGGAGGCGGACGGTCGTCCGTTTCGGCAGTCGGAGGTGGATTATATTCGGGCGGTGACTGGCGGGAAGTGACGGCGTGTTGTCCGGGTGGCGCGGTGACTGCGAGGACTGAAGATGAAGCGGTTGGTTGTGATCCTGTGCTGCTGTGTGTATTCGGTGTTGCTGTCGGCGGGTGTGGCTTGTGGTCAGACTGCTGTGCCGGCAGTGGGCACTGCAGCGGTGCAGGAGGTGCTGCACAGCGGATTGTCCTACCGGGACCCGACCGGTCTGGACACTGAGGCTCGGGAACGCTGTCAGCTGGATCTGTTGGTTCCTGAGGGGCAGCGGGATTTTGCCACGGTGATCTGGTTTCACGGCGGCGGTCTGACGAAGGGTCGGCGGGCGATTCCGCCACAGTTGCGAGGTCAGGGATTTGCGGTGGCAGCGTGCGGCTATCGTCTGAGTCCCTCCGTGAAGGCTCCTGTGTACATCGAAGACGCGGCAGCGGCGGTGGCATGGGTGGTGAAGAACATTGGACGGTACGGCGGTTCCGCGGATCGCATTGTGGTGTCGGGGCATTCGGCAGGTGGCTATCTGACGCTGATGGTGGGACTGGACCGCAGCTGGCTGCAGGCCGAGGGGGTAGCGGCGGACAGTCTGGCGGGGCTGGCGCCGTTCAGTGGCCAGGCAATTACTCATTTCACGATTCGGGGCGAGCAGGGGATCAGTGACAGGCAGCCGGTGATTGATCGGTATGCGCCGCTGTTTCATGTGCGGGCGGACTGTCCACCGATTGTCCTGATCACGGGTGATCGCAGCCGGGAGTTGCTGGGGCGATATGAAGAGAATGCTTATCTGTGGCGGATGTTTCAGGAGGTGCAGCATCCGGATGTGGTGCTGCACGAGCTGCAGGGATTTGATCATGGTCAGATGGCGGAGCCGGCGTTTCCGCTGCTGACGCGATTTGTCAGGCGAACGACGGCGAAGAAGCAGGAGTTACCGTGATGGGAGATCTGCGGGTGATGAGCAGCGTGTGGCGGTTCTGGGCGGCGCTGGTGCTGCTGGCATCCGGTTCTGCGTCTGTGGTATCGGGGGAAGACTGGCCTCAGTTTCGCGGTCCGGGTTCCGGGGGTGTCAGTCATGCGCAGCGGGCGCTGCCTGGTCAGCCGGCTCGTGACCAGCAGTTGCAGTGGCAGGTGACTCTGCCCACCGGTCATTCTTCGCCTGTTATCGCGGGCGAGCGGATATTTCTGACGGGAGTGGATGGTGAAGATCTGGTGATGCTGAGTCTGGAGCGAGCGAGTGGGAAGCTGCTGTGGAGGCAGAAGGTGCCGTGGGAGACAAAGGAAAAGTTTCATACCACGGGCAGTCTGGCGCAAGCGACGCCGGTCACTGATGGTGAGGTGGTGATTGGTTTCTTTGGCAGCAGCGGGCTGCATGCGTGGACGGTGGCGGGTGAGCCGCTGTGGAGTGTGCGGATGGGGCCGTTTGCCAATGATTTTGGGGCGGGCAGTTCACCGGTGATCGAGGGTGAGCGGGTGGTGATGGTGCAGGACCACGATGTGGATTCCTTCATTGCGGTTTATGATCGTCGCAGCGGGCGGCAGATCTGGCGGCAGGACCGGTCTGAATTTCTGCGGAATTATGCGACTCCGCTGATCTGGAATGTGAATGGTCGGCGACAGATTGTGGTGCTGGCAACTCTGCGTATCGTCTCGTATGACCTTGAGACGGGTGCAGAGGTGTGGAGTGTGAGCGGGGTGTCGCGAATCATCAATATGACTCCGGTGATCGGTGACGACAACATTCTGTACGCGGCCTGTTTTTCGCCGGGAAATGATGCGGAGGATCGAGTGACTCCGCTGACGATTGACGAGCTGTTCGCGGCGGATGGCGACGGGAATGGCACGATCGAGGAGGCTGAGTTTCCGGATCATCCGTTCAGGGGGCGATTTTCGCAGTTGGACCGCAACAAGGATCAGCATCTGACGAAGGCCGAGTATGAGGTGGCCAGTCGTCCGCATGTGGCTGGTCGCAATGTTGTGCTGGCAATACGTCCGGGGGGAACCGGGGACATCACCGGCACGCATGTGCTGTGGGAGCATCAGAAGCAGATTCCGTACTGTCCATCGCCGCTGTTCTATCGTGGTCGATTGTACATGGTGAAGAACGGTGGCATTCTGACGGTGCTGAAGGCTGAAACGGGTGAGGTACTGAAGCAGAAGCGACTGAAGATGACGAACGATTATTATGCCAGTCCGGTGGCGGGGGATGGCAAGGTGTATCTGGTGAATGTGAACGGTGGTCTGACGGTGCTGGATGCGGAATCGTTTGATGAGTTGCACACGGCGGAGCTGGGTGGCGACGTCCACGCGACTCCGGCGATTTCCGACGGTCGTCTGTTTGTGCGGGTGGGTGACCAGTTTTACTGTTTTGGTGAGTGAGAGTTGTGTGGGCAGGGTTGTCGTGCGGAATTGTGGGTTGAGAGCGGGTGGTTTAGACTCTGCGTGAATTTCGTATCCATAAACTGATCAGAAAGGTGACTGCCGTGTCCGTGGAAGCTCGACTTGTGGAACTGGGGATTACTCTGCCTGCGCCTCCGCCACCGGGTGGCGTGTATACTCCTGTGGTGATTGTCGATCGCCTTGCTTATGTGAGCGGGCAGGTGCCATATGGTCCGGACGGCAGGCTGGTGACGGGGCGAGTGGGTTCGGAGTTGACGGAGGAGCAGGGGGCCGCTGCGGCTCGCGTGGTGGCGTTGACAATGCTGGCGACGATCAGGGCCAGTCTGGGCAGTCTGGATCGTGTGAAGCGGATCGTGAAGGTGCTGGGGATGGTGAATTCGACGGCTGACTTCCAGCGTCATCCGGCGGTGATGAACGGGTTCAGCAACACGATGGTGGAGATTTTTGGTGATGCCGGGAAGGCAGCTCGCAGTGCCGTCGGGATGGGTTCATTGCCCTACAACGTGCCGGTGGAGGTGGAGGCGATCCTGGAGTTGCAGGACTGAATTCCCGGGAATCCGACAGCATCTGCCGTTTTTTTCCTGATTCCCCGTTTTTTTGAGTTCTCGATTGATTCACCCTAAGGCGCGGGGCTGGCCGATTGATTCGCAGTTGCGGAACTGTATGCTGATTGTCGGTGTGGAGGGATGCCGGCGTGTCCGTGACGGTATCAGGGAGCGGGCAGTAGTTCGGCAGTTGCTGGAAGGGCGACCGATGAAGGAGTGGATCATCATCATGGCGGCGGCGAACCGGGCTGGAATCCTGGCCGCGGTAACTCGCGCAATCGCCGAATTGAAGGGGGATCTGCGTGAGGCCAGTCAGACGGTGGTGCGGGGCCATTTCACGATGATTTTTTCGGCTGAGTTCCCGGTATCTCTGGAGCAGTCGATCATCCGTGATCATCTGCAGGACGCCTGTCGTCCGTTTGGTATCGAGCTGGTACTGCGTGAACAGGATGCTCCGGCGGCCCCTGTCGAGTATGCTGCGGGCACGAGTCATTACCGGCTGCGTCTGGGCGGTCGCAACGAGCCGGGTGTTCTGCGAAAGCTGAGTCAGATCATGGCGCGGCACAGTGTGGACATTACGGGGATGCATGCTGAGCGATCGGAGGACGGTCATTCGTTTGAGATGATCCAGCGTCTGGCGTTGCCGGCGGGTGTGGATCCGCTGGTGCTGCAGCAGGAGGTGGAGGCGGCTGGTCAGGACTTTGGAGTGACGGCGGATCTGCGAGTGGCGGACTAGGCGATGCAGCAGCCATTTGTGTTCATGATGGGCCAGTACGAGGCTCAGATGCCGGCGGATCGGATGTATTCGAAGCGGCATTTGTGGCTGCAGTCCTGCGGTGCGGACGTGTACCGTGTGGGGTTTACTGCTTATTCGGTGCGACTGCTGCAGGATGTGTATTTCCTTGAGTGGACGGTGGACGAGGGGTCGATTGTGCGGGACCGGCAGGAGATCGGCGAGGTTGAGAGTGCGAAGGCCGTGTCTTCAATGTTTCCTCCGTCCGGCGGCAGGATCATGCGTTTCAATCCGGAGCTGCTGCGGGATCCGGCGGGGATCAATGCGGACAATTACGGCAGTGGCTGGCTGTACGAGTTTTGTCCGGACGGTGAACTGCTGACTGCTGAGCAGTATCTGGAGTATCTGCGGACGGCGTGGGAAGAAGCGCAGCGGACGATCAAGGGCCAGATGAACGAGGGTTAGGAATCAGACAAGGTTCAGGTCGGACATGTCAGCGAGTACAACGGGCACATTGACTGTAGTGATATCCCAGGCGCAGGGACGTAATCCGACGAAGCGTCGTCTGGAGGAGGAGCTGGCGCAGGCGCTGCTGGCGGAACCGGGAATCAGTGTGACTCTGGTGCCGCACCTGTACGACATGTCCCAGAATCATTCGGGCATGCAGTTTCTGCGTGAGGTGCGGGGTGATCTGCTGGTGCTGGGCTGGCTGTATGAACGAGCGATCCGGTGGACCCTCGACCGTGCCGGCGTTCGTGGTCGGCTGGCAGAGACGCTGCTGCGCCCGGCCGATGAAGTCGAGGAGGACGATGACGATGAGGCAGCAGCGGAGGACCATCATGCGTCCGGTGGAATTGGCAGTGTGGATGTGCCGGATCGTGCATTATGGTGCATCGATTTCCGGGCATCAGAGAAATGCCAGGATTTTGTGAATGAGATTCGTCGGATGCGGGATGCGGGTGCACCGGCGGACGCTGCCGGGTTTGACCTGTTGTCCTGGATCAGTGGCAGTCCATCGGCTGAGCAGTTGCAGCGATATCTGCAGCCCGAGCGTCTGCTGGAGGCTCGGCGGAAATCGGACGGTGGTGCGGCCAGTCTGGAGGACAGGGCGGTGCTGCCGGAGGACACGGGGCGTCGCTGGTATCCGGTGATTGATTACAGTCGCTGCACGAACTGCATGGAGTGCATCGATTTCTGTCTGTTCGGTGTGTATGGGGTGGATGCGCTGGATCGCATTCTGGTGGAGCAGCAGGACAACTGCAAGAAGGGCTGTCCGGCATGCAGTCGCGTGTGTCCGGCGAATGCCATCATTTTTCCGCATCACAAGACGGCGGCGATAGCCGGGGCGGAAGGTGAGGTCAGTGGCCTGAAGATTGATCTGACAAAACTGTTCGGTGGTGACGAGGGCGAAAGTGCGATTGAGATGGCGGTGAAGGAGCGTGACCGCGAATTGATTCTGGATGGTCGGGATGCGGTGGGGATGAGTGTGGGGATCAGGCAGCGGCATCGCGAGCAGATGGACCAGTTGCTGGCCGACCTGGATGCTCTGCAGTTCTGAGCTGGTCATTTGCGGGGACCCGGCGTGGGTGTTGCGGCTGCGGGATGCTGGGGCAGCCAGCCGTGTGGCCGGTTGATCGGCTGATCGCGATGTCCCCTGAAAACTCGCGAGGATTCTTGACAACCGCAGTTGGCAGCTCTATTGTTTGATTCAAACAATCGTTTGATTCAATCGGATGTTTCATGGATTCAACTCGTCAGAAACTGCTGGACTGTGCGGGGCAACTCTTTTCCCGGAAAGGGTTTGAGGCGACGACTGTTCGTGAGGTGTGCCACGTGGCGGGCGTGAATATTGCCGCGATTCACTATCATTTTGGTGATAAGGAACGCCTGTACGTAGAGTGTGTGAAGCACGCCCATTGTCGGCATGGGATGACCTCGTTTGACTGGCCGGCGGAAACGTCACCTCGGGAGAAACTGTCTGTTGTGGTGACGCATATGCTGACCACGATGCTGGCGACGGACCAGCCCGAGTGGCATCTGGAACTGCTGGTTCGCGAGTTGGCTCGTCCGACGGCCGCGTGTCGTGTTCTGGTGGAGCAGTTTATTTCGCCCATGTTTGCTCAGTTGCTGGCAATTGTCGGTGAGCTGATGCCAGCGGAGACACCGCTGCTTTTGCGGCAGCAGGCGACGTTCAGTGTTGTGGCGCAGTGCCTGCTGTATCGTTATCATCGACCGATCGGGCAGTTGTTGATCGGCGAGCAGCAGTTTCAGCGATTGCTGGATGTGGACGCTGTCAGCAGTCAGATTATTTCGTTCAGCCTTGGGGGGATACGGCGGTGTGGCGTTGACAGCTTTGCTGAGACCGCAGCGGAGGCGACGTCATGAACTGGCTGGCGTGGAAGATGCTGACCGGTGATCGGACGAAGTATCTGGGAATTGTGTTTGGCGTGGCGTTTGGAACACTGCTGATTGCACAGCAGGCATCGATTTTTGTCGGACTGATGCGGCGGACTTCCAGTCAGATCATCGACATTACGTCTGCGGACATCTGGGTGATGGATCAGCGGCAGCGGAATGTTGACGACATCCGACCGATGCCTGATTCACGGCTGGGTCGTGTGCGTGGCGTGACGGGTGTGGAGTGGGCCGTACGGCTTTCGAAATCGATGATCCGTGTCAGGACTCTGAACGGCGACTTTACTCAGGGGATTCTTGTCGGCGTGGATGATGCGTCGTTCACCGGGGCACCTCTGGAGATGCTGCAGGGTCATCATGCGGACCTGCGTCGTCCGGACGGTGTGATTCTGGATTTCGACGGTTACCGGCAGTTGTTTCCGGGTGAACCTGTGACGGTGGGTCGAGTGCTGGACATGAACGACCGGCGGGCCGTGGTGGTTGGAATCTGTCGAGTGACGCCGCCCTTTCAGACATTCCCGGTCATCTACACTCGCTACAGTCAGGCGGTGCAGTTCATGCCGCCGCAGCGGAATACGCTGTCTTTCATCCTTGCGCGGGCCGAGCGCGGGCAGCAGCCACAGAAGCTGGCGCAACGCATTTCGCGGCAGACCGGGCTCAGGGCCCTGACGTGGGACGAGTTTTTCTGGCTGAACATCGGTTATTACATTGAGAACACCGGAATTCCGGTGAACTTTGGCATTACGGTGACACTGGGATTTATTGTGGGCGGAGCGATTGCCGGGCAGACCTTTTATCTGTTCACTCTGGAGAATCTCAGGCAGTTCGGCAGTCTCAAGGCGATGGGTGTGACGAACTTCAGGCTGATCGGGATGATACTGCTGCAGGCATCGATTGTGGGGATCATGGGGTACGGGATCGGACTTGGAGGATCGGCTCTTTTTTTTGAGCTGATGGAGCGAAGTGGCCAGGCGGACCTGCGTGGGATGTGGGTTCCGTGGCAGGTGGCGGTCATCGCTGCGGCAGCGGTCGGGGTGATCATTGTGCTTTCCAGTCTGCTCAGTCTGCGTCGTGTTCTGGTTCTTGAACCGGCCATGGTCTTCAGGTAGCAAAGGGTGCGATCGTGATTCGTTCCGATGTACCGGCGGACCGGCGCTCGATGACTTCGGCATCGGGACCAGCGGTTTGCTGCCGTGGTGTAACGAAGGAATTCGGCTCCGGCGAGGCGCAGGTCAGGGCTCTGCGTGGTATCGATGTGGATATTCAGTATGGCCAGATGACTCTGCTGGTTGGTCCCAGCGGTTGTGGCAAGACGACATTGATTTCGATCATGGCGGGTCTGCTTGATCCGTCGG
>Ga0078894_10000646_pt1 | contig 24828 bp, 23 predicted proteins | sample LauGreSu1BDMLBSD_2_FD_67506 | JGI IMG/M metagenome (GOLD analysis project Ga0078894, IMG submission 67506) | Freshwater lake microbial communities from Lake Michigan, USA - Su13.BD.MLB.SD (version 4) (version 4) | ecosystem: Environmental > Aquatic > Freshwater > Lake | place: Lake Michigan... | reverse complement strand
CCGTTCCAGGTGTTTATGTTTACGAAAGGGACACCCAGCGAGTTTTTAAACCACAAAGGACGCGAAGGACACAAAGGTTTGATCGCAACCGTGAGTCGAGATCGGAGGCGGCACGCATCTCTAGTTCGGACACTTTGCCCTGAGACAGATAGGAAGCACCCGTTAGTGCTTAGGTTGAGCGTCTCCATTCAAGATAGCCTCAGCGATCTTGCTAGAGTCCACTTGATAGGTGCCTCGTTGCAGCTCCTCTTTGATGCGTTCAGTGCGACGCATCTTTTCAGCGAGCCACTGAAGGGCCACAGAGGTAAGCCCACGTTTGCGCCCCTGTTTCGGTTGGTTGCTATTTTCGTCGTTCATATCCATTTCCTTCTGGGGGAGGTGTAGCCCAATCCTTTCCCATGGAGGTCGTGAGCTCCTGTCCTCTACATAAAGTAACGACCATTTGAGCCATTTCTTGATATTCTGGGGCGGAAGAATCCGCTCAAAACCACCGATATCACCTTGAGGAAATTGGACGTTTTTTGTTGGAATGTGCCCTCAGAAGGGCTTTCCGTCAGATTTTACTTGATGTTATCCGGAGTGCTACATTTGACCGCCGCCCGAATAGGGGCCTGAGCCTCCGAGAACTTCGGAGGGTTATGTGGCGCAAGCCAAAAACAGTGACCGGTCGATTAAGGGTTAGAACCTCATGAACACCAAACAGATGACAGCTATTTCGCCTCGACGAGAGGATGATTATCCAGAGTGGTACCAGCAGGTCGTGAAAGCCGCTGACCTCGCCGAAAATTCGGCGGTTCGTGGATGTATGGTGATCAAACCGTGGGGCTACGGAATCTGGGAAAATCTCCAACGGCAGATGGATAAGCGGATCAAAGATACGGGGCACAGCAACGCGTATTTTCCGCTCTTCATTCCACTCAGCTACCTTGAGAAAGAGGCATCGCACGTTGAGGGCTTCGCTAAGGAGTGCGCCGTTGTGACGCATCACCGTCTTGAAGCGCGTGACGGAAAGTTGATTCCGACTGGAGAGCTTGAGGAGCCCCTTATCGTTCGTCCAACTTCCGAGACGATCATCGGTGAGTCGTTCGCGAAGTGGGTTCAGTCCTACCGAGATCTTCCCATCTTGATCAACCAATGGGCCAACGTTGTCCGTTGGGAGATGCGAACACGGCTCTTCCTCCGCACCGCTGAGTTCCTCTGGCAAGAGGGACACACCGCTCACGCGACAGCTGAGGAAGCGATAGAAGAGACGATGAAGATGCTTGAGGTGTACCGCGAAGTTGTTGAGGATGTTCTCGCAATGCCCGTTATCACCGGAGAGAAGATTCCAGAGGAGCGGTTCCCTGGAGCGGTTGATACGTACTGCATCGAAGCGATGATGCAGGACCGCAAGGCCCTGCAAGCGGGAACCTCTCACTACCTTGGGCAAAACTTCGCTAAGGCCTCTGAGATTAAGTTTCTTAACAAAGATGGAGTGGTCGAGTACGCGTACACAACATCGTGGGGAACCTCGACGCGACTTATCGGCGGTATGATTATGACCCATGCCGATGATGATGGTCTCCGTGTTCCACCGAAGGTCGCACCAAAGCAGGTGGTTATTATCCCAGTCGTTCCCAAGCCTGAGGCCGAGGCCGCTGTTTTTGAGTATGCTGAGTCGTTGGCTACCGCCCTTCGCGCGCAGAGCTACAACGGACAGCCTCTCGAGGTGATCGTTGATCGACGCGACATTCGGGGTGGTGATAAGAGTTGGGAGTGGGTGAAGAAGGGTATCCCCGTTCGACTAGAGGTTGGTCCTCGTGACATCGAGTCCCGTAAAGCTGTTGTGTATCGTCGAGATCAGGGACCACGTGAGAAGGCGTTCGTAGCTTTCGACGAAGTTGTCAACGGAATGCCGGCTCTCCTCGATTCGATCCAGAAGAGCTACTTCGAGCAGGCTAAGGCGTTCCGAGACGCGAACATCCGCCGCGATATCTCAAACTTCGAGGAGTTCAAAGCCTTCTTCACGCCGAAGAGCGAGGATAAGCCGGAGATTCACGGAGGGTTCGTGATCGCGAAGTGGTCAGGAGATCCAGAGGGGCTCGCGAAGCTTCAGGACCTCAAGGTTACCATTCGGTGCTTACCGTTTGAGCAGAGCGGAACAACGGGAACGTGTGTCGTTACTGGTAAGCCAGCAACGAAGGACGCGATCTTCGCTAAGGCGTACTAGAGGCACATCGAGAGTGCCACTACTGGTCGTGCGCGCTCGGCGCGCGAGAAGCCTCATTCGCGGGCTTAGAGATGAGCCTCCTACGCGGCCATCGACGTTAACGACTCCGGCGAGTCGATGTTGACGCGACTCACGCTTGAGTTAATGCGCTTTACGAGACCTGTCAGCACGTTGCCAGCGCCGTACTCCCACACAGCTTCCGGGCTCTTCTGCGAGATCGCGTTCTCGATACACTCAACCCAACGAACGCGTCCACATACTTGGAGCGCGAGGTTTGCGCGAATCTCTTCCGGATCGTTTGTGAAGGAGGCGGTGTAGTTTTGATACACCGGGAACTTCGGTGTCGAGATGGTAATGTTCGCGAGGTCGACACGGAGACGCTCCTCTGCGGGCTTCATCAAGCTGCAATGGAACGGCGCGCTTACGGGAAGATCGATCACCTTCGCGGTGCCGAGCTTCTCAACGAATCCGGCCATCCCTTCAACGGAGCCGGCGACAACGATCTGTCCAGGGGCGTTAATGTTCGCGATCTGCGCCACGCCCGCGGTGTTGGCGTCGATAGCGGCTTGAAGCTCCGCGACCTCTTTTCCAAGCACGGCGACCATGCGTCCTGTGCCAACAGGGACAGCCTCTTGCATGTACCGACCGCGCTTGTTGACGAGGCGTACCGCGTCTTCAAACGAGATAGCCTCGGCCGCGACGAGCGCCGAGTATTCACCGAGGGAATGTCCAGCGGCGGCCACGATCGTGTGAGCGCTTGCTTGTGGTTGCATCTGAGCGAGTCGGAAACAGATGGTGCTCACGGTGAGAATCGCTGGTTGTGTGATCTCGGTGAGGGTCAACTTGTCGGCCGGGCCCTCAAAGCAGGTTTGAGAAAGGGGGAACCCGAGTGCCTCATCTGCCTTGGCGAAGAGCTCTTTTGCCATGTCGTACTGCTCGAAGAGCTGACGACCCATGCCTACTTTTTGTGAACCTTGTCCTGGGAATAATGCAAAGATTTTAGTCATGTACGTCCTCTCTTTACCCCTTTGTATCTCGTATCAAGGATTTAATGGGGAGCGCCGATAATTCAGGTACGGAGGTCTGATGTCAAGAGACGAGGTTCGCGCATATTCAACAGAGTGTGAGGCAAAGGTGCCCTCAGTTTTGGTTGTGGACGACGATCCACTTATCGTAGCCCTCCTCACGGGCGTGCTCACATCCAAAAATTACTCCGTCATCAAATCATATAGTGGTCAGGACGCGCTCAAAATGATCCGATCGCAACAGGTCGATCTGATTATTTGCGATGTGGTGATGCCCTCAATGAGTGGGTACGAGTTCTTAACCCTTGTTCGTAAGGAGCCTGAGGGGGCGAAGATACCCGTTGTCCTTATGACACCCGCCGGCTCCGATGAGGACCGGAAAGCGAAATGCGAGCACGGTGTGGCGCACTGCGTTCCAAAGCCGCTGGATCCCCATGTCCTACTCTCCGCCGTGCGAGAGTCGATAGGTCGGCAGGCGTTATCGGAGATGCTCACGAAGCGTGACTTCGACGCCTATCGCAAACGGGTCGTGCACACCCTTTCTCACGAATTTCGAACCCCTCTGAGCGCGATAAATGTAGGTATCGAGCTCTTGATGGAGCATCGTCAATCGCTTGATTCAGAGAAGGCGACGAACGTCCTTGAGGCGGTTCGACGCGGAGGATTACGGCTTGAGCGTTTGGTCAGGGACTTCCTGATACTGCAACAGATGGAGGCGGGAATCACGAAGGAGGTGTTCTCCTCTCACGCTTCCGCGGTTCTTGTCTCTGAGATAGTAGATCACTACATGAAGTTTAAGGCCCAGTCATATATCGAGGAGGGCGCGTTGTTCTCGGTGATCGTTGACGCGGGCGCGAACCGCGTCCAGGTGGTAGAGTCGAACATTCTCGATTGCCTCGATCGCTTAGTTTCCAACGCGGTGAAATTCTCTGAAAACGAGAGAAAGGTTGAGATCAACGTGACGATTGATGGCCGCGAGGCTCGCTTCTCAGTAAAAGATCGAGGGTGCGGCATCGATATCGCTAAGGTCGACACCGCCTTCGAACTCTTCAGTCAGATAGATCGCGAAGTGAAAGAGCAGCAAGGGGGCGGCATGGGGCTCGCTATCGCTCGTCGCTACGCGAACGCGCATAAAGGGCGACTTGAATTTAGAGCGAGAGAGGGGGGAGGGGCGATTGTGACCCTCGTTCTGCCTGTTGTTGATGAGGGGTTTGTCGCTAAGGTTGATCCGCTTATGTGGGAGCAGTAGAAACGAAGGTTTTGCCCCCGCTAGCATCTTTCGCCAATCCGGAGGGCCTGTGTCCTCACAGGCCGGAAGCCTCAAACGAAACGCACGTGCGAGTTCCGGCCCGTCGGGAGACGGGCCCTCCGGATCGACTGTTACTGTTTTTAACGTCCTTCGCTCTCCCGTGCCACCTCTCTCTTGTCTCTTACACCCACCCCCGTTACTCTCGTACTGCCCTGTGTACGGCATTCCACCCTTCGAAGGTTGCAAAGGTCATGAAGAAGATAGGTATCCGAGTCTCGATTCAACGAGGTGTTGGGCTCGCCCTCAGTGTCGCGTTCGCCACCCTTACGATGGTTGCGCCAACATCATACGCGGACGATTCCTCCAGCTCGCTCGCCTCGATGGTGTCGAAGGTGCACTATGAAACCTTACCGAACGGTGTACGCGTCATCCTCTATAATCGTGGTATCGCGCCTGTGTTTTCTGGTGCGGTCGTCGTTCGAGTGGGGGGCAGCGATGAAACCGTTGGGGAGACCGGCATCTCGCACCTCTTTGAGCACATGGCGTTCAAGGGGACTCGCACTATCGGAACAAATGATTTCGGCAGAGAGCAGCGACTTCTCGCGCGTCTTGAGGAGCTTGCTCTTGAGTCCAACGCGGGGCAGAACCTCTCACCAGAGCAGCGTGAGGAGTGGGATGAGATTCATAAGGATCTGAAAGAGATCTGGGTCTCTGACGATTTCAGCCGTCGCTACGAAAAGCAGGGAGCCGTGGGGCAGAACGCGACGACTGATAAGGAGTTCACAAAGTACTTTGTTGATCTTCCCCGATCTGCATTCGAGTTTTGGTGTGAGATGGAATCAGACCGATTGCTCCGTCCGGTCATGCGACAGTTCTATCAGGAGCGAGACGTAGTCCTTGAGGAGCGTCGGATGCGCTCTGATGATGACCCAGGTGGGCGACTCTATGAGCTCCTTCTCGGTGTTGCGTATCAACGCCATCCCTATCGCGCTCCGGTTATCGGCTACGAAAAAGATATTCGCAGCCTCACCGCTACCAAGCTCGAGGAGTTTCGCAAGAAGTACTATGTACCATCAAATATCGTAGTAAGTGTGGTGGGCCGGGTTGATCCGAAAGAGGATATGAAGGTCATAGCCAAATACTTCGGCGCATTGCCTAAAGGACCTGAGGTTGTGCGTGACGTTCCTGTTGAGGGTGAACCTGAGGGGGAGCGTCGAGCCACCATACGAATGGCCGCCTCTCCGCAAGTGATCGTCGCGTACGCCAAACCTAACTATCCTAGTCCAGATGATCCTCCCCTGAGCGTTGCCGCGGAGATACTGAGCGGTAGCAAGATATCTCCGCTCTATGTTGAGCTTGTGAAGCGTCGACAGTTGGCGGCGGGAATTGGGAATGAAGAGGGGCCCGGTAATGCGTATCCGAACCTTTTAATGTTCGGTGCGACCGTTAAAGCGCCGCACACAACCGACCAACTTCTGCGCGCCTTTGATAGTGTGATGGATCGCTTCCGTCGCACAGGGCCAACGCAAGAGCAACTTGAGATCGCCAAGCGTTCAATTGGCATGAGTTTTCTTGGACACCTTCAGTCGAGCCAATCCCTCGCCCTCGATTTCGCCTCATCAGAGTTGATGTACGGTTCGTGGAAAGCGTCGGTCGAGTGGTACGACAAGATGAGTCAGGTGACTGTCGAGGATGTGAAGCGGGTAACACAGAAGTACCTCGTGCCTGATCGACGCACGATCGCCACCATCGAGCGTAATCAGTAGGGGAGCTGGAGGATTATGAGAACACGAATTTTCACCACCTTCCTTTCACTCTTCGTGGCTGGCTCAATCGGTTGCTCCCTTGGACCTGTTTCAAGTGAGCGAGGCGCGTTGTCTCGTGCCGATGAGGTCTCGCAGTTTAAGCCGATTCAGCCTGAGGAGTGGAGGCTTGAGAACGGTCTCAGGGTTGTATACCTCAGAGATGACGAACTCCCCTTAGTCAAGGGGCGCCTCTTCATTCGTGGTGGCTCCTTGTGGGGGCCGGATAGTCCCGTTGGCGCGGTAAGCGCGATGGGAGATCAAATGCGGCAGGGTGGGGCGGGGAATCGTTCGGCCGATACGCTTGATCAGCAATTAGAACAGCTCGCCGCGACGGTATCGAGCTCTTTCTCAACGGAATTTGGAGGGGTCTCCTTCTCATCGCTCGCTTCTGACCTCGATCAGGTATTTCCGATATTTGCTGACGTGGCGTTACGGCCACGGTTCGAGGGAGATCGTCTCGCTTTGTGGAAGGGCCAGTCGCTTGAGAGCATTCGTCGAAGAAAGGAGGATCCAAGCACGGTCGCTTCGATCGCGTTTACTCAGCTTCTGTACGGCGATTCCCCATACGGACGTGTCTCCGTCGATCGCGATATCCAATCTATCTCTCGAGATCTTCTCGTCTCGCTTCACCAAAAGTTTGTGAAGCCTGATGGAGGATTATTGGTGGTAACTGGAAGGGTTGACCGGGCGGTCGTTGAGAGGCTTGTGGAGGACAGCTTCGGTTCTTGGAAGGCGCGTGGAGAGCTCCTTCCACCTGCTCCCGCGGTGAACAACGAGCCAAAACCGGGCATCTACTTCATCGAGCTTCCGTTCTCGCAAGCTTCGGTTCAGATGGGACATCTTGGAGTTCCTCGTTTAACGCCCGACTATCCCGCTATCGATATGTTTAATGAGGTGTTCGGCACATCAGGCTTCGGTTCCCGCTTAATGCAGAAGGTTCGAACCGATCTCGGTCTCACCTACGGTGTTTACGGCGGTATCGCGCCTGCGGTTGTGAAGGGAGTGAACTACGTGTTCCTCCAAACCAAGGCTGAATCGGTCGCTCCAGCGATTGAGGAATCGATAGGGGTCCTCTCCAAGTTGCAGTCCGCTCCACCGACCGAGGAGGAGATGGAGGAGAAAAGGACGGCTATCCAGAACTCCTTTGTTTTTAACTTCGACGCAATCGATGACATCGCGGTGCGTAACGCCCGACTGAAGTTGTTGGAATATCCAGCGGACTACGACCAGACCTACTTAACGAAGGTAGGGGGCGTGACCCCGACGGCCGTTCAGGAGGTAGCTCAAAAACGGTGGGATCCGAATAAATTCGTGATCGTCGTTGTGGGGAATGAGACCGCCTACCAACGTCTAGAGAGCGCCATGGGGGACAAAAATAACCCGCTCAGCCCCCTCACGCTTCGCAAACTGCGTTTTGAAAGCGCAATTGTGATGCCCTAGGAGTTCTTCCGTCATCGTATAGACATGATCCCTCCAGATAGTGGGGAGGGGCCAGCCGTAGCACATGTCTACAATTGGGAATCGATACGATGAACAGAGGAAAGATCCTCATGGACGTGACCAACCTCGCTCTTGGAGCGTGTGTGGCTTTCTCCTCAATAGGTTGCTCATCCCAGCCCGTTTCTGGTCCCGATAAATTGGGGCGAGATGAGGGACTTGGCGCTATTCAGGGTGCTGGCGCTGGAATGGTAGTCGGTGCCCAGGTGGGTGCTGGAACTGGTCCAGGCGCCGCTATCGGCGCAGGATTCGGCGCTATCGCTGGAGCGATTCAGGGCCTTATGAAGGATACCCTTGAAGAGACCGAAATGAAAAATGAGAAGGAGATACGAGCCACTCGGAGTCGCCTCGTAGCTCAAGATGTGCTCGCCAAGCACTACGAGATGCGGATGCAGATGCATCCCGGTCGCGATATCTTTCCAGCAGACGTATTTTTCGAGGGTGATTCAGCAAAGATGTGTCCGCAGGGAGTGGCTGTCGTGAAAGAGATAGCTCGAATGAATGAGTTTCGACTTCCTTATTCCCGCCTAATAGTGGCATCCTATGCTAAGTCGGTCGATCCTGAGTCCACGTACGTTTCGCACCTTACGGAACGACGAGCTCGAGAGTTTGTGAACCAGTTGGTTCGGGCTGGCGTAGAGCCGCGACGTTTGGAGACCAGAGCGGTTGTGATTGATGCTCCGGTGTTAATTGATCCGAACGACAATCCGACCCGGTACAATCAGGCTATAGAGATAATCCCTGTTGATAAGTAGGAACTATGAAAGCAAAGAAAGACGCAAAGACGAAAGAGCAGGACAATGGCGGTAAGGAGTCGAAGGAGATCACCAAGTTCTCGACCAAAGCGGATCTTAAGGCATTTATTACGGAAGTGCATGACAAGATGCTGAAAGAAGAGGCCGCTCCGATCTTCGCGATGGCCGCTATGCAGCAGATCATGAGCCTGGACAACATCTACGACCTTCTGGATAGCCAGAGCAAAGAGATCCTTCAGGAGATCTGGGTTAAGCTCCAACAATCCGGATTCCATCTCAGGAAACCACCGCTCCTTTTCGGAGAGGGTGAGGCCTAGTTCTCAGGGTTCTCAGGATAGTATAAAAACGGCGACCTCGGTCGCCGTTTTTATTGGGGTATATGGCGGTAGTTGGGGCTTCTTTGATTCCTATGGTCGCCACCGTGCGAAGAGGGTAAAACCCTGCTATAACGAGCCCTCACGAGGGGACACCTGAACATTATGGCTGCAGAGAGTATCGGCACACAAAGAGCACGTTTCATCACGATCGTTCTGAGCCTCGTGGGGTTTGCGTTGTCGTACATCGCCCTTGACCAACACGTCGCGTACTCGCATGGGTTCGTGAGCGGCCCCAGCTTCTGTCATCTCAACGCGCATCTCAACTGTGAAGCGGTCAACACGAGTGAGTACTCGATGCTGTTCGGCTTGCCGGTCGCCTCGTATGGACTCTTTCTCTATTCCATTCTTCTTATAGGATCGCTCGCGGCTTCGAAGACCGGTCGAATTATCTCCGTCCATACATGGTCGGCTATCACGTTAGTAATCTCGTGTGTCGCGTCGCTCCTTTCGGTTGTCCTCTTCGGCATCTCGGAGGTGCTGATCGGAGCGCTCTGTTTGATGTGCCTTGGTACCTATCTAGTCAACTTCCTGATCTTGGGAGTTGTGTGGAGGACAAGTTGGAAGGGTCGGCTCATCGAAGGGCTGAAGACCGGTATCCGCGAGAGTGTGGGAGTCATCGGTTGTGCGTTCGGCGTTGCTACCGCTTCCGAGTCGGTTCGACCGTGGCGCGTTCGCGTGGTGAGTCTCCTCGTAGTACTCGGTGGAATTGTGAGCGCGATGCTTCCGGAGTTTCTTCTTGAGTCGTATGCCGCGCGAGAGGTGGTCGATGGAGATCCCCTAGAGGAGTGGGCCGCGTCTCCTCTAACCACCTTTAGCCTTGAGGTCGGTAAAGGCGCCTTCGGCGATTATTCCTTGGGAGATCCGAACGCGCCGATTCAGATCGTTGAGTTCGCTGATTACGAGTGCCCGGCGTGCAAGATGATGCATGAGCTCATGAAGACCCTGCTAGAGAAGTATGAGGGGAAGTATTATTTCGTGTTTAAAAACTATCCCCTCGATAAGTCATGTAATCCTGAGATGCAGCACAATCTTCACCAGTTCGCGTGTGTCGCCGCGTTTTATTCCCGGTGTGCCGGAGAGCAGGGGAAATTTTGGGAGGCGAATACCGTTCTCTTCCTTCGTGACGCTGAGAAGGGAGAGCTGCAACGTGAAAGTCTGTTGAGCGATGGTTCGAAGGAGATCGGTATTGATGAAGTTGCCGCGCGCGAGTGCGTTGATTCAGGTCGATACAAGGATGTGATTCTGAAAGATATCAAGGCAGGCTCCGCCGCGGGACTTCAGGGAACTCCCTCTGTGTGGGTGAATGGGAAATTAGTAACGCGCCCCGGATACGAGACCTTCACCCGAATCTTCGACACGATCTTGAACGAGCGTGAGCATCAAGCTCTTCCTAAGTAGGTGAGTGAGGAGAGAAGCCGCATCTCTATGACGAAGCGAAGGGTTCTTATCCACATCGTAACCTGGAATAGCGTGGAGACCATCACGCGGTGTATCGAACATGCTCGCGCGCAGCGAGGGTTTTCCCTCGGCGACGATCTTGTCATTCGCGTGACCGACAATGCCTCATCGGATGAAACGGTGAAGCGTATCCAAGAGCTTGGCGGTGTGGGTGGGCTCGAACTGCACACCAACCCGGCAAATGTAGGTTTTTGCGGCGCGCACAATCAGGGGGCCGCTCGATGTATCGAGGGTGGCTTCGACGCAATGCTGATACTGAATCCTGATGTAGGACTCTCGCCGAACTGTCTTGAGGAGATGGTCGCGGCGCTTTCAAACGAATCGAAGCGAGGAATGGTTACCCCTAAACTCATGAGAGGGGCGGATGACCTCTCTCCACTCCCCTCGAAAACGATAGACGCGGCGGGGATGATCCTCACTCCATCAATGCGGCACTTCGATAGGGGAAGTGGTGAGATCGATAGCGGCGCGTATGAGCGCGTTGAAGAGGTGTTCGGCGCGACGGGAGCGTGTGTGTTGCTATCCCGTGAATGTATCTCAGCACTCGCGCTCTCGCCTCGTGTTTCGGATGAGCCGGTGTGGAAACTCTATCCAGCGCTCAGAGATGGAGTTGAGAGCCGTGTGCGTCTCTTTGATGAGGCGTTCTTCGCCTATCGCGAGGACGCGGACCTCTCCTGGCGAGCGGGTAGGATGGGTTGGCGGTGTGTCTACACACCAGCCGCGGTGGCGACCCACGTTCGAGTGGTGACTCCTGAGCGACGCTCCGAGCTTCCTGCTATCCTGAACCGGTTGAGTGTGAGGAACCGGTTCCTTCTCCAGTTAAACAACTGGGACCTCTCCTGTGGTATCGCCTCCTTGCTGTGCGGCGTTCTTCTGCGGAACATAGTTGTGATCCTCGGGGTTCTTCTGAGGGAGCGGAGTTCGGTTCCCGGGCTGGTGGAGGCCCTCCGACTCGCTCCACGAGCTCGCTCGATCTATCGAACCACGGGTAAGGCGTAACAAAAACGCCACCACGTAAGCTGGGGGCTTTTGTTCTCGCACCAAGGGGATGTAGGGTTAGCTCATGAAAGAGATCGTCGCCAAAGAGATAGCTAAGCGGGTTAAGGACGGGGATGTCATAGGCGTTGGTACCGGTACTACGGTTGACGCGGCCCTAACCGAGATCGGCAAACGGGTAAACGCCGAGAACCTTCGCATCACCGTGGTCCCGACCTCCTATCAGAGCGCGTGGCGATGCCAAGAGCTCGGTTTCATCGTGATGTATCCGGGCTATCGGGGACACCTTTCATGGGGATTCGACGGCGCTGATCAGGTCAACAAAGCTCGCTGGGCTATCAAGGGCAAAGGCGGAGCGATGCTTCAAGAGAAGATCCTCGCGAAGCGGTGCAAGAAGTTCGTGCTTATTGTTGATGAGAGCAAGGTCGTTGAGCATTTGGGTGTCGGATGCGGGATTCCCGTTGAAGTAGTGCCGGAAGCTATCGTTCTTGCCGAGGAGGGACTCAAGTCCCTCGGCGCGCAGGAGGTCGTCATCAGAGTTGGTACCGGCAAACACGGACCGGTTATCACCGAGCGTGGAAATATAATTCTCGATGCGACCTTCGCGGATGTTCCCGAGAGATTAGAGACCGATATCAAATCAATTATTGGCGTCGTGGATAGCGGACTCTTTATTAACTACGCCTCAGAGGTCCTCGTCGCGAACGCTAGCGGCGTGTATTCGTTGTAGGAGCGTTCACTACCGTTTCGGCCGAGGCCCGGCCTCACTTCGATTGATCGTGTAATAGATCTTAAGATCCGCCTCATCCTTCCATTGCGTGAAGTAGATCTTCATATCCGCGTCAGTGGCATATCCAGCGAAGAACCACACTCCCGGCTGTTTGGCCTCCGATTTAAGGGATGTCTTGTACACCACCAGATTCGCCTCCTCCCTCCAGTTCGTGACGTATACCTTTTTGTTAGCGCCCGATTTCCAGGAGGTGACATATACCTTTTCAGCCATGGCGGTGCAGGGAAGGACAAACCAGATAGAGGCGAGTGAGAAGAGGAACGACGACCGCATACAAACTGTTATACGAGTCGGGCTGGCGTTAGGCCAGGGGTCAGTTTGAAGAGAGCTAAGGCGTGTTCGGTTAATACTTCCACCTGTATCTGAATCGTACTGTCTCGGTGTGGGCGTCCACGATAGACTCACGAGCAATGATGAAGAGGCACCCACAAGGGCTCCCGTACATTGTCGGAAACGAGGCCGCGGAGCGCTTTAGCTACTATGGCATGAAGGCGATCTTGGTCGTTTTTATGACCACGCACCTCATGGATCGTTCGGGAGTCCTTAGTGTCATGACCGAGCGGGAAGCGACATTCTGGTATCATATCTTTGGGATGGCGAATTACGTGGTCCCTGTACTCGGCGCTCTTATCGCTGACGCTCTATGGGGAAAGTACAAGACGATTATCGTACTCTCCCTCGTCTACTGCCTCGGGCACCTCTCGCTTGCTATTGATGACACGCGACTCGGTCTCGGAGTTGGCTTGGCTCTGATTGCGGTTGGTTCAGGTGGAATTAAGCCGTGCGTGTCGGCGCATCTCGGCGATCAATATCGGGACGAGGGTGTGGCCCATCGCTCTGAGGGATACAGCCTCTTCTACATTGCGATAAATGTTGGCGCTTTCCTTTCGACCCTCGCGACGCCGCTTCTGCTCCAATGGTATGGGCCAAACGTCGCCTTCGGTGTGCCCGGAGTTTTGATGGCGCTCGCGACCTTTATCTTTTGGAAGGGGAGGAGGCTCTACGTTGTGCAGCAACCGACACCGTGGAGGGTCTACCTTCGGGAGCTTTGGGACGCTGAACATCGACTCGCTACATTTCGGGTGCTCCTCTTGTTTGTCGCGCTCTCCGTCTTTTGGGCACTCTTCGACCAAACGGGTTCGTCGTGGGTGTTCCAAGCGGAACGCATGAATCGAATGGTGAATCTGCCCCTCTTCGGAACGTTTGAGGTTCTGCCCTCACAGATACAAGCGCTCAATCCAATCCTGATTCTTATTCTCGCTCCCGTATGCACGTGGATGGTGTATCCATGGCTCGCCAAGAGAGGCGTTCTTTCGACCCGCGGTAAGATCGGCACCGGTATGGTTGCTGCTTCTCTCGCGTTCGGCGTCGTTGGTTACGCGCAGAGTCTTATTGCGGCGGGAAGTTCCCCATCATTGTGGTGGCAGGTTTTTGCCTTCTTCGTTTTGACCTCTGCCGAGGTTGTTGTCTCGATTACCGCGCTTGAACTCGCGTATACGAGCGCGCCGACGACTCGTCGTTCACTTATGACCTCTTTTTATCTCCTGTCCGTCGCGTTGGGGAATGGCGTTACGGCGCTCGCCGTTGGCCCGCTTAGTGGTGTGGTGGGAAGCCCGGCTACCGCGCGGTACTTTTACTTTTTCGCTATGTTGCCTCTGGTAATTATGGTTCCGACGTGGAGGCTGCTGGAAAAGATAACGCCTCGGGGCGCGTAACGAGCGTTGTATTTCGTAGACGATGATGAGCTTCGTCTACGGAAAAACGTAAATCGGTAGCCGCCGACAGTTAGCGTGATACATAGCCGTCGACGTCCCCCTACGCGCCGTTGGCGCTACGGAGGACAAGCATCGTCTTCGCTTCTTCCCTTTGTGAGCGCCACTGTATTTATAGAAAACTATCCGATGACACGGTTCGAGTTGATTAGCGAACCTCACGAGCGTATACTCCCCGCCCCTTTTGCAAGTACCTTGAAGGTGCTTACGGGCTAGCCTGATAGGGCTTATATTTAGACGAAGGTACCCGGCCTTTTCGATCACGATTCCGTCGCTTAGGAGATGTTTGTATATGCGATTGAGCTCTTTTCTACCCATTGCGGGGGCCAGCACTACAGAGGATATAAGGCTCCGAGACGATTTAAAGGATGCTCTCCTTGTCCACCGAGTGGCACTTTGGGTGCCCGAATCTACCCATGAACGTTTGAAAAGCGACTCGCATCTTGCGGACCTGCAAGGGCGACTGATCAAACGTGTGGCCGAAAGTACTACCTTCGATGTTCTGCCGCTTAAAGACACAGACTCACGAATATGCGCACTTGCGCTCCTCTCTGAGTGCTTACGACCGGATAGCTCGCTGCCTTCACAGCAGCGAGAGGCGGTACTCAAAGCCGTATGGACTATAATTAATGCAGAGCTGAAAGACCCGAAACCTCGCCTTACAGATTTTGCGATAACATTGTCAGGACTCGGAGAAGAGGGCATTCCGTTTGTACGGCACATTGCGGACTTCGAAAAGAATCGAATGGTATCGAACTTTTCCTCATATAGTTATGAGTGGTATTCGATCCTTGAACGAGCTTCAAAGATGGGAGCATCAGCTGCGGACTGGATAGTAGCAGATCTGCAATGGATGGTTAAAAAAACAGAGCCATACGACCCTAACGTTTCTTGTTTGGATCTAGGTGGTGTTTCCAGTGGTGTCGCGAAAATTATCGATACACTCTCGAGCAATTGGCCGAGAGAGATGCTCTCTTTGGGAATCAATCTTCAGACAGAAACACGCAACGAGGTGCTCCTACGATATCGAATCCTGGCTCCGCAAATAGAGAGAGTTGCCGAGATAGCTTTTCTTGAGACGATTAACGCAGAAGCTATGCCTCCGGCTAAGATAGCACGACTGGTCGAGACCTTCGAACTGATCGATCTTCACATATCGAAAAATACGTTAGCTTTTCCAAATCGCTACCCTAGCATCGCAACTCTTGATTTTTATCTTGAAGGGCTTTCTAATCTTCTAGCACTTTCGGCTGTCGCACCCAAAACTACGCACGAAAGAGAGCCCAGTGCCGATGATAAGCCTAAAAGTGTACTAGAGACTTTGACTGCACGGTTTTTTTCACGACCCTCAGCATCGCGATTGGAGCAACCGGAAACAAAGAAAACCGCATCGATTGTTACCGGACTCCTTCGGGGCATTAGGCGCTGCTTCTCTGAATACAAAAGTTTCGCTCAAGACCCAGAACATTTCGCTCAGGAGCGAGAAATTCTAGCTCTGAACGAAGTAGCTAGAGAGTTCATCTCCTGTTTATACGCGAGCTCCGATGAGAGCGAGGCTCAAGCACATGTAAAAAAGGTAGCGGACCGCTTTCTTGACGAAGTATTTCCGCTACTCCAAAAGCTAGCGAATACAGACCCCAGCCTAGCAACGGAGGAACTAAGCGTGTTAGAAGTCGGGCCGACTTTGAGAGCGGCCTCTGCAATACGCGACACAGACCTTGATTCCATCAGAAGATGTCTCGATAGTGATGATCGATGGAGCCGTTGCATGGGTCTATATGCCCTAAATGGGATCGATTATTTCCGCGAAAAAGAAGAATTGCCTCTCAGTGAGGCGGTACTTGAAGATTTAGCGAACCGACTTCAAGAGCTCAGCAACGACTCCCATCAACAGACAGCAGATTTAGCCGCTGACCGTTTCCTATGTGTTGCTAAGATGCGTGGCGAAGAAGCTCTGCAAATCGAGTGCGGAAGGCTGATGATGGATCCAGACTCAAAGAATCGATCCATAAGCTTTTGGAATTCGCTCCTTTTCTACTCCTCCAAATGCCTTGATCTTAACGAAAACCTGGCGAACATAGGGTTCGAAGTCTGTTTATCGATAGGCAATGAGTATTCGCACCAGAATATGGAAGATTGGATCAGAAGATCTTTTAATCCGGAGGAGCTCCTCTGGGATAGTACTAGAGAGTTAGTTCGCGAGTGTTTACTAAGAAGCGAGGGCCGGCACTACAGATGCAGGGAAATAGCATTAATACTGAGCAGAGACTTCTGTTAGTAGCGGCCTCGCGGTGTTTTTATAAGCCGACACTGGCATAGGCTAACAGAGCCAACGGTCAGGCATTCCTGATGTGGTAGTGTGGAAACAGCTCTTGGGGTCGGGAATATCAATTTTGACTAGAGGGCGGGTTCAATACGCCTCGTTCAAACCCTAATGGGTCGCTCGTTCAAAATTCTCGAGCACCTCTAGCACGGTAGAGAACGTAGTCGCTCCTTCACCGAATCTTTTCTGGTGCCGCGCATCGATCGCGGGAGCGAATTCTCGTTGGTACTGCTCGTAATTTTCTCGATTCTCGCTTAGGTACTGAACGGAGTAGGTTAGGGCATCTCGCTCGAAGGCGTGCACTCGCATCAGTCGAGCGGAGGTAAAGAGGCCGGTCTCAAGCACTTTAGGAATCTGAACCTCTTGCATCCATTCGAGCCATTCGTCGCGGATATCCTCCGAAACAGCTATCGTTATGTTGTACACCAACTGGCTCATATTCTTCCTAGAGGACAGGTTGTTCCTTATCTCCATTGTGCAGTGACAGGCGTGTAGAAACAATCCCACCCCTGAGATTGACGTACCTGGTTGGGCATAATGTTCTGTCTTGGGCCTCTTTCTCTACCGTCGAGTGAGGGTTTTGCGTAGGGGATATTTCGAAGATCCGTGTGTTGCCTTCGTAGAGCAGCGCCGGGCATGGACGCTCCTCTTCGAAGTCTGTCCACATCGGCACCTATGCCTCCAAAAGCTCGATCAACGCTTCGCCATAAAGTTCTAGTTTCTTTTCGCCGATACCGCTCACCCCTCGAAGATCACTGTATCTGCGGGGCTTCTTCGCGGCGACCGCTTGAAGGGTGGCGTCGCTGAATACCATGTAGGCGGGAATTCCTTTCTCCTTAGCTACGCCGGCGCGCCATGCGCGGAGCCTGTTAAATATATCTTCGTCGAACTCCACAGCTCCCAAGTGTCGACGTTGCTCTTTTCTCTTATCCGCTGAAAGACCGGAGGTGACGAGAGGCGCGCGCAAACGAATCGCTCGCTTCTCTTTAAGGGCGGTTAATCCCTCCGCGGTAACCTCCACGACGTTAAAATGTTCGTGATTGATAGCGAGGATTCCGGCGGTGACCAGCTCACGAGCGTAGTAGAGCCACTCAGCTTTCGTGCGCCCTTTGCCCGCTCCGTAGGTAGTCAGGGAGTCGTGTCCCCACTTCTTTATCTTTTCAACTTGAGCCCCAAGAAGGACATCGACGATGTGGTTAAGGCCAACCGAGAAGCCGCTATGCTTCTTGATGCGGAGAACGCAGGAGATTAGTTTTTGAGCCACTTCTGTAGCGTCTATCTCCTGGCGGGGGGTGAGACAGTTATCGCACGCGCCGCAAACGAGAGCGGACTCGCCATTCCCATCTTTGTACACCTCACCGAAATAGCTCAGTAGCGATACCCGGCGACACTCCGAACCTTCAGCGAGTTGCAAGAGCCGTGAGAGTTGCCGGCTTGAGATCTCTCTTTCGGTTTGGTCGGTAAGTTGATCGATAAAGACCCGAAGCTTGGCGGCGTCGGAGGAGCTGTAGAGCATAACGCATTCGCTCGGCAGTCCATCTCGGCCCGCTCGACCCGTCTCTTGATAGTAGCTCTCGATATTTTTGGGGAGATCGTGATGTATCACGAAGCGTACGTCGGGTTTGTCGATTCCCATACCGAACGCGACGGTAGCGACCATGACCTGCGTCTCGTCTTTGACGAAACGTTCCTGTCGTTTGTTTCTTTCATCAGCGGTGAGCCCAGCGTGATACGCCTCGGCGTTTATGCCTTTCTTGACAAGATCCTCCGCGACCGATTCGGTGCGCGCCCGAGATAAGCAGTAAATGATTCCAGATTCATCGCGAAACCCCTCAAGGATCTCCAGGATCTGCTTAATGGGAGAGAGGCGGGGGATAATTCGATACGAGAGATTCGGTCGATTGAAACTCGCCACGAAATTTCGTGGGTTCTTAAGCTCAAGCATCTCAACGATATCGTGGCGCACCCGCTCCGTAGCTGATGCCGTGAGCGCGAGCATCGGCACCGTGGGGAATCGCGCTCGCACAGCTTTGAGCGCTCGATACTCCGGCCTAAAATCGTGCCCCCAGGAGGAGATACAGTGCGCCTCATCGACCGCGACGAATTCAAGTTTAAGTTGCTCTAACGTGTCGAGCATTCCATCAACGAGAAGCCGCTCAGGGGAGAGGTAGAGCACCTTAATCTCACCACGGAAAAGTTGTCGCCATGTATCCTTTGATTCGTCCTCAGTGAGTGAGGAGTTGAGGTATGCCGCCTTCACCCCGTTTTGGAGAAGGCTATCGACCTGATCCTTCATCAGCGCGATTAACGGAGAGATAACGATGGTCAATCCTGTTCGAACGATCGCTGGAAGTTGATAGCAGAGCGACTTGCCACCGCCGGTGGGAAGGAGCGCGAGCACATCTCTCCCCGCAAGGCTCTCCTCCATGATCTCTCGTTGCAACGGACGAAACGAGGAGTATCCGAAGGTGTTCTTGAGGGTGGTAGAGAGGATATCAACGGCGGGTAGCGACATATCGCCGCTTAGTTTCTTTGACCCCGTGAAAAGAGTCCAGTGCTAGAACGGAAAGATTGTTTCAGAGTGCTACCATGTAACCTTCACATTAACCCCAACGGCGCCTCGGCCGGGAACCCACGGATTGAGTAACGAGTCCCCGTTTGCGAGTGATTTGATCGATTCGATGGTCGGTGATGTGGGGCTTTGGGGGCTAAGGGGCTCGTCAAGGATGAGCTTCGAGGATTGCCGCCGGGAGCCGAGGTTAACCCCCTGTTGTTCGGCCGAAATTGCCGGTCCCCCCTTACGAGCAGGTGCGACAGAATCCCGCTTTGGTGAGGGGCCCTGCCTTCCGGTCGATGCGTGGGCAATAGATGCCACACACATCAAACACGTTAGGGCGCCAAGAGCTAACCATCTCATGCTTCAATCATCGGAGGGACGGTACTGTCCCTTTATTAATTGGAGCACAATGGTGAGGTGTCTACCAAAGTATCCCGGTGCGATACGACGCTAACTCTTAAAGATTGTGGGGGTAGTTGAGTTTTTCCAACATGCACCGCGCCCCTAGGAGGAACTCGCATCGAGATCGGAGGTATGCCTACAATCTCAACTCTCCCAGAGCCTCTTTGAAGGATCCGGCGTGGAGGGCGGTCGAACCCTACTTCACCATCTTCAATACGTCGTCAGTCACGTCCGTTGAGGAATCACCGTACAGAATAGGACCACGATACTTATCGCTCTTGTCAATGATGAGGTCGTAGTTATTGGCTTTGGCGTACTTCTCGATCTGTGCGTACACCTTTTCGGTGAGCTCTTTGTTCACCTTCATATATTTCTTCTCAAGTTCGGTCTTAGCGTCGCCACGCATACGCTCGAAATCACGAACCTGGTTACGGAAGTTTTCCGCTTCCTTGGATTCAGGTGAAACCTTCGAGTCCTCCAATTTCTTTTTGAGAGCCTGGAGCTCTTTGCCCTTAGTCTCGAGCTTTTTCTTGGTCTCTTCGGAGAATGAGTCGAGGTCTTTCTTTTTGGACACAGCGTCAGGGTTCTCGTTAACGATGCGGGCGACATCAACGGTGCCGATCTTGACCTCCGCGGCTGCTACGGACGAGAGAGAGAGGAGCGCGACAAGAGAGAGGAGTGCTTTTGTATACATAGGGCTAGGTCTCGGTAACCGATAATCGAGCTGGATCATAGTCATCTTTTCGCATCAGGGCAATCTTATCCGGTTAGAGAGGCGGCTGTTTCTGGGGCTTACGCGTCTCTGGGGCGAAGATATGAGGGGAAGCTATGAATATGCGGCTGGAACGGGATTCGATGGGGGAGAAGCAGGTACCACAGGAGGCTCTGTGGGGGGCCTCCACACAGCGTGCGGTAGAGAACTTCTCCATCTCAAACCTTCGACTCTCTCAAAACTTCATCGCGTCTCTTGGTATGGTGAAGGTCGCCGCCGCGCACGCGAACGTTTCTCTTGGATTACTCGATCGTGAGAGGGGCGACGCCATCATAACCGCGGCTCGGGAGGTTATGAGTGGCCTCCTCTACAAACACTTTGTAGTGGATCTCTTTCAGACGGGGTCTGGCACGTCGACGAACATGAACGCCAACGAGGTTATCGCGAATCGAGCACTTGAGATCCTTGGGCGTGAGCGTGGCGCGAGAGCGTTTGTTCATCCGAACGATCACGTCAATATGTGTCAGTCCTCGAACGACGTATTCCCAACAACCATTCACATCTCGGCCTACGAGTCGCTCTCAAAGAGACTCATTCCGCTCGCCGAGATGTTGCGGGGAGCGCTTGAGATTAAGCAGCGAGAGTTTTCTCAGGTTGTTAAAGTTGGGCGAACCCATTTACAGGACGCGACCCCGATTACGCTTGGTCAGGAATTCAGTGGGTACGCCGCGCAGATGAAGCAAACGGTGGCCCGATTGAAGCGTTCAAGTGGTGGGCTCTTAGAGCTCGCTCTTGGGGGAACCACCGTTGGTACCGGTGTTAACGCTCATCCTGAATTCGCGCGCACAGCGATCACCCATATTAATCAACTCACGGGGTCGTCGTATCGTGAGGCGGAAAATCATTTCGCCGCGCAATCGACGCAGGACGTCGTCGTGGAGGTGAGTGGCCAGCTTCGGTGTATGGCGGTCGCTCTTATGAAGATAGCGAATGACATTCGGTGGCTCGCCTCAGGGCCTCGTTGTGGATTGGATGAGATTTCGTTGCCGACCCTTCAGCCAGGCTCAAGTAGTATGCCCGCGAAGGTGAACCCCGTTATTTGCGAGGCGGTGATGATGGCGTGCGCGCAAGTTATCGGTAACGACACCACGGTAGTCGTGTGCGCGCAGCACGGAAATTTTGAACTCAACACGATGATGCCGGTTCTCGCGTACAACATACTTCAGTCTGTTGATATTCTTGCGAACGTGACCACCGCCTTTAGCCGTCTCTGTGTGAATGGAATCACGGCGCACCCCGAACGTTGTCGATCCAACGCGGAACGAAGCCTCGCTGTTGTAACCGCTGTCGCTCCGGTCGTGGGGCATGATGCCGCGACGGAGATCGTCGCTCGCGCTCTGCGCGAGGATCGGGCGCTTCGGGATGTGGCGAAGGAGATGCGCGTTCTGTCGGACGGCGAGATCGATCGAACATTTGATCTCATGGCGATGACCAAACCGGGACGGCCCACGCGCCCAATACCTCCGCAGAGTGGGGGGCAGGGAGACTTCCGGGCAGCCAGCCCATCCTGACGGTCCCTGACCATGCTTCAGGTAGTTAGGTGATTTGAGACAAAAAAAATACAAAAACACCCTCAATTGTTTAGAATATAAAGAAAGTGTCGATCATCTTATTGATAAGGATAGGAACCTACCCTCATAGAGAATGATGATGCCAAAGTTTTTCAACATATTTGAAGCCCTCGTGGCGGCCCTCCTTGGGCTCAAGCCCGTGCCCGTTCGGGTACGCAGCCGACGTTCTCGGTAATCCTAAGAAGGCGCACGCTGTCGAGGCTAATTGTGACGAGAGCCTTGTTGTGCTCTCATCCGGGCTATATGAAGACAGCTTCTCTACACGACGGCCATCTCTTAAATCCCTTTGGTGGTTGCAATCGTCTGTTGGAACAGTACCAACAGGTGGGGCGCTCGCTTTTGGATTATGAGCGACGCATCTGCGGGGCGCTCATACCGGGACCACGATTCAGTCGTGAGTTTGGGCACGCGGTCGCGTTCGTTCCAGTTGAGGTTCTTGAGTCATACCTCGACGATCTCCTCGATGTGGGGGTGAGCGACGAGGGTCTCTTTATTAAAAAGCTTAAACCGGCTAAGCGGGCTCTCGCGTTGATCGCGGTAGGAATCGCGGCACTTGGAATCTCCGCTGTCGAGGTGCTGAACGGTGCGACCCTTACGAGCCTCTCCGCGTTGATCCTCGTCACCTTCTTCTCAGGTTTGGGCTCCGCGCTTTACTTCATCCCTCGGATGAAAGTCATTCGTCGTTTTAGCTTCGCTACGTTGGTGTCTGGAGAGATCGCGCGACGTCGGGGGTACGACCGGACGAACGTTGGTGGGTTCGCGACCCGATTGCTTATGCGAGATCTATGGCAACGCGGCGAGGCACAGGGGCCAGCTATTCCGCTTCATCCCGCGCGCGTCGCCGCCCGCTACTATCATTAAAGCGCCGCTACGCGCGCGTTATGCGGCGGCAGGTTGATGTTTCGTGAAATACCACGGGGCGACCTTTCGATTTCCACGTCGAGGCATCGATTTAATCTTCTCCGCGATTCGCTTCGGGTCGAGGTCTAGCTGCTCGCACACCCACTCAAATGAGAAGTGTTCGTTGCGATTCGCGCGCTCGGAACTAAAGAGCCAATGTTCCGCTTGCTCTAGTTCTCGGGGGTCATTCCCCACGAAATCGAGGATCGCTCGCTCCAAGATAGCCAGAAGGAGCCGACGCTCAGGACTTCCCGTCATGTTGGGCTGGCCGACGATCTCATCAAACTCTCTATCAACTCTGAGAAAAACATTTCCTTCACTTTGTTCCATGCGCCCTCGTGGATAAGATGGATGAGTTCGGGCTTTTACAGTTTAACCTTGCACACGGGGTGTGAGGACCGTTATACCTAAACCAAACCAATCGATACGAACTGTACGACGAAGTGCCTTTTTCGATATTCATGACATGAGAGCGAGAATTTCATATTTTTATCTACCCCTCGCGCTCGTCTCCCTTTTGTTGAGCGCGCCAGAGGGCTGGGCCGAGTACCGGTGTTCATCCGAGATCTCGTACAAATGGGCTAAAAGGCCCTTGCCCTCGACGGTAGCTCCCCGAGCGGAAGGAGCCCCTATGGGGAGCCGGAATCCCGCTCCAACAGCTAATCCGGGGCCACCAGTGTCTCCGCCTGAACCGACGATCGTGCGCCTTTTGGGGCTTGAGAGAGGCGGTAATGACGAGGCAAGTGCACGAACCGCTCTCCAGATGGAGACCGACCGCCAGCGTATACGGGCTTCGGAGGCTTGTAAGAGGGACCATGAGGCGTTCGGTACTTGCGTTGCTCTCAAGATGAGTTCTCAGGCTAATATCCTGAATTCGCTGAGCTTTTCTGCTCGTTCAGAGCTTGAGAAGGCGCTCGCAGAGGAGTGCCGGCAGCAAGAGGGTACCTGCCTTGGGGTGGATGTAAGTGAGCCAAAGTGCAGAGAGATCGTTGCGGCAAAACCATCTGCATCTCAGGCGCCTGACAAACCATCGGATACTAAGGGTTCAAAGGAACCCGCAAAGGAAGGTAAGAAGAAATAGCCCCTATTTCAGGTACCTATTGATTCGTGCCGATGCAGTGGTTAACGTGTCGTCCGGCGCCTTTGTGTGCCGTGTTATAACCTGACCCTTTATGGAGGATCTTTTTTGAAGCCTTTCAAGCCCGGTGGTTTCCGGGGCGGACGATTTAACCGCCCGGTCGCGCCTCCAGATGCCCACCGCATCAACGAGTTCATCATAGCAAAAGAAGTTAGAGTAATCGCGCCAGATGGCGAGCAGCTCGGTGTTTTACAAACTCGCGACGCGCTTCTTCGTGCGCAAGAGTTAGAGCTTGACCTCGTTGAGGTTGCTCCACAGGCAAAACCTCCCGTTTGTAAGATCCTCGACTACGGCAAGTTCAAGTACAAAGAGCAGAAGAAAGAGGCGGAGGCAAAGAAGAATCGTACCGAGAATACGATTAAGGAATTGCGTCTTCGGTATCGTACTGATTCCGGAGATCTTGAGGTTAAGCTCAAGCACGCTCGAGAGTTCTTAGGAGAAGGCGATAAAGTTAAGTTCGTCATGCGCTTCAAAGGCCGAGAGGCGATGTACACCGAGCTTGGGAAAGAGAAGTTTGATCAGATAGTCGAGCGTCTTAAGGATGTCGCTACGGTCGATGAGCGTTCTCCAGCGCAGGGTCGGCAGATCCATATTACGTTCGCTCCCGCCAAATGAGACCCTCAGATTCACCAGCGGTAGCGCACTTTCGTGGGCATACCTGCCGTGATCTCTACAAGGCGATATTCGACGCGGACGCTCCAGAGCAGGTGGTGAGGCAGCTCCCTCCGCAGAGTCTCTTCATGGTGATAAAGAGCGCGGGGCTTCAGTCCTCGTCCGATATCATCATGATGGCCTCAATGGAGCAGTGTCGATTGTTGACCGATTTCGATCTGTGGACAGGTGACGCTCTCAACGAAGAGGCTCTTTGGGAGTGGCTCGCGCTCACCGATGAAACTGAATCGTTGGAGCTTCTGCAAAAATTTATCAAGATAGTCGATCTTAAATTGCTCGCGATCCTGATTGAAAAGTACGTGGAAGTTAAGGTGTTCGATGAGTCAACCGATCAGCCACCTGGCCCCGGTTTTCATACGCCCGACAAGGGGCACACCTGGATAGGCATTAAAACTGAGGACGCCGACAAGCATTTTCTTCTCGCTCGATTGCTCGCTTTGATCTTTGAATCAAGCGCTGAACTTTTTTATCAACTCATCTCAATCATGTCGGTCGCGACGAATTCGATGCTTGAGGAGGAGGCGTTTCAGGAGCGACAGAAGCGGCTTGCCGCGGAGGGA
>Ga0078894_10000645_pt1 | contig 24834 bp, 17 predicted proteins | sample LauGreSu1BDMLBSD_2_FD_67506 | JGI IMG/M metagenome (GOLD analysis project Ga0078894, IMG submission 67506) | Freshwater lake microbial communities from Lake Michigan, USA - Su13.BD.MLB.SD (version 4) (version 4) | ecosystem: Environmental > Aquatic > Freshwater > Lake | place: Lake Michigan... | reverse complement strand
GGATCGGTGAAGACGGGCTGGCCGGGCTTGACCTCGAGCGCGAGCGGGTCGAAGTGCGTCGAGATCGCGAGCATGCCCGAACCCTCGAAGCGCATGTTGAAGAGCCCTCCGCCGAGGATGCCGGCCATGCGGCGCATGAGCTTCACATCCCACTTCAGCGACGGCTCGAACGCGAGCACATCGTTGCCGTTCACGAAGATCGCCTCGTTCTGCATGCCGAGGATGGTGATCTTCTTGGCGTCGTCGGCCAGATACAGCCGGCCGATGCCCTCGACCTTGGTGAGCTGGGTGCCTTCCCCGCTCACGGCGCGCTTGAGCATGCGCCCGAGGCCGTGCTCGAGGATCCCCTCGCGGGTGAACTTCATGCCGCCGAGATGGGCGATCATGGAGCCGGTCTTGGTCCAGACCTGCCCGTTGAGATTGACCTCGAGCACGCGGTCGCTCTCGAGCTCGAAGAGCCCGTGGCCTCGGTCCTGCTGGATGGAACTGCGGACAAACTCAGTGAGTGAATGGCGTGACATGGCGCGGTCCTTGGGTGAAGGGGGCGCCGGATTGCGCGCCCGGATCGCCGCGCGCGCCATTCGTCAAGCGCTCCCAGTCAGCCCGATCGTAATCTCGACGAGACCATGGAGGGGCCCGCTCCCCATGCCTGGACACGGAGTCCGTCGCTTGGTCTCGGCCCACGCCTGCGGTGTCTCGACATTCTCCGGCCACCACGGCCAGGTGCGGCACTGGCTCGGCCGTGCGTCGTAGAGCTGACAGATCGCCTTGCCCGGCCGGGAGTCGCGGTCAAGGAACACACAGTCGTGCTTCCCGTCCCGGACGAGCTCCTTGAGCGACCGGCGGGCGCCGACGCGCCGCGTGTAGTCCGCCATGAAGCGATCGAGGGGAACGCCGACGGCCTTCGCCATCGCCGCCGCCTCCTCCGGGGTGAACCAGACCGCGCCTGGCGCCCCGGAGCAGCAGTTCCCGCACTGCGTGCACTCAAACCTGAGCCCGTCGGCGTACCAGGGCAGGTCGCCGTCAGTTGTCACCGGCGGTCCCCCCGTCGGCGGGGCCTGCAGGCGGGACCACCCACGGCTCAATGACCATTTCGTGCATCGCCGCCCGCCGCCGGGTGGGCGGCAGGTGGGACAGGCTCTGCGGACGGTCGTCGTAGGCGACGCGGTCCATCGTGTAGATCGACTCGAAGACAAACTCGGGATGGTCGAGCAGCGCGTCCTCGATGAGCTCCTCGGCCTGCGCGAGGCTCCCGGCGGTCATCCAGAGGACGACATTCGCGCCGCGGCCCTCCTGCCCATCCGCCGCCGTCACGAAGACGACCGCGTGCCACAGGGTCATGCCAAGGTGGCGGCCCGCCTCGTCGACATTGGTCTCGCGGTCGATGTTCAGCTCGAGCATCCAGCGCTCGCGGAGCTCGAGCAGCAGCTCCTCGAGATCCGGGCGGTTCTCCGAGAGGTCGAGCACGCTCTCCGAGACGAGCTCCTCCTCCTCGATCGGGTCGTCATGGTCGTCCCAGGTGGACTCGACCTCCGTCAGCCCGAGTCCGCCGAGCAGCTCCTCGACCTCCTCGCGCATGTCGACCGGGACCGAGATCACAACGCCCTTCCAGGTGTCGATGAACACATCGACCCACGGCTCCTCGGCGTTGGCGCCGACGCCGATGGTGACATCCTCGAGGAGGATCTCCTCGAACTCGTACCAGACGCGCAGGAACTCGACGAGCGGCATCGGCTCCTCGCCGAGGTAGACATCCACGGTGCGGTAGGCGTCGCGCGAACCGATCTCGACGACCGGAGTGACCTCCTTCGGAAGGAGATTGAACGCCCCGTCGATCAGCGGCCGAAGGCGCTCGTGGCTGACCACGGCGTGGAACAGAAATGTGTCGGGGTCGTCGCCCTTCCCCTCCTGGAACCGGACGGTGTACCCCTGCTTCGGCGCCGCGAGCTTTGTGTCGCGCACGCCGAGCGGGAGCTGGTAGTCCCCGATCGTGAGACGCTCGAGATCGCTGCGGACGCGGAAGTCATCGGCCATGGTCGCATGGTAGCCGATGCGGCGCACGCCTCCACCGGCTTCAGCGACGCGTCAGCCGTCGCCGAGATAGGCCTCGCGGACGCGGGGATCGTCAAGAAGCCTGCGCGCCTCGTCGGCCAGCGTGATGCGGCCCGTCTCGAGCACATAGCCGCGATGCGCGAGACGCAGCGCCGCGCGCGCGTTCTGCTCGACGAGAAGGATCGTGAGCCCCTCGGCGTTCAGCGCCTTGACTGCCTCGAAGATCTTCGCGACGAGGAGCGGCGCGATGCCCATCGAGGGCTCGTCCATCATCAGGAGCCGGGGCTTCGACATGATCGCTCGGCCGATCGCGAGCATCTGCTGCTCGCCGCCGGAGAGCGTGCCTCCGAGCTGCGTCGAGCGCTGCCTGAGGATGTCGAACAGCGCGTAGACGCGCTCGAGGTCCCGCGCGATGCCGGGCCGGTCGTTGCGGCCATATGCGCCCATCATCAGGTTCTCGAGCACCGTCATGCGCGGAAAGATGCGGCGCCCCTCGGGAACCTGCACGAGTCCGCGGCCCACGAGCCTGTCCGCGCGCGTGCCGTCGATGCGCGATCCGCCGAAGTGGATCTCGCCCCGACGCACCGGCACGATGCACGAGGTGCACATGAGTGTCGTCGACTTCCCGGCGCCGTTGCCGCCGATGAGGCTGACGATCTCGCCCTCGCGGACCTCGAGCGAGACTTCATGCAGGACCTCGACCGAGCCGTAGCCCGCGACGATGCCGCGCACCGAGAGCAGCGCGTCGCTCATCCGAGCTCCTCCTTGCCGAGGTAGGCCTCGATGCAGCGCGGGTTCGAACGGATCTCGGCGGGCGTGCCCTCGGCAATCTTCTCACCGTACTGGAGCACATGGATCCGGTCGGAGATCCCCATGACGACGCGCATGTGGTGCTCGATGAGCACGACGGTCGTCCCCTGGTCTCGGATCGCGCGGATCAGGCGCATGAGGTCCACGGTCTCGGTCGGGTTCATGCCCGCGGCCGGCTCGTCGAGCAGGATGACATCGGGGCGAGACGCAAGCGCGCGCGCGATTTCGAGGCGCCGCTGGTGGCCATAGGGGAGGTTTCCCGCGGCTTCCTCGGACTTGTCGGCGAGCCCGACGAACTCGAGCAGCTTGAGCGCCTCGGCGCGGGCCGAGCCGCGCTCCGCCAGCGCGGAGGGCAGTGCGAGCAGCGCGGGCAGGAATCCCGTCCGCAGCCTGCGGTCCATGCCGACGGTGACATTCTCGACGAGCGACAGCTCCGGGAAGAGCCGGATGTTCTGGAAGGTCCGCGCGACACCCGAGCCCGCCACGACATCCGGGGTCCGCCGCGTGCGGGACCAGATGACGAGGCGCCCGGCGACTCCAAGCGCGAATCCGACGACGAGCGGCAGCACGGTTCCGGCGAGTCCACCGCCGAACAGGCTCGAAAGGAACGCGCCCGCGGACTTCCCCCATGGAAACGGCTTCTGGTACTCGTGGAGGTCGAGCACCGCGGCCGTCCAATGGGCCTCGATCCGCACGAGCGCCGCCAGGAAGAGCGCGGTGGCGATTCCGGTGAGGACGGTGCCGGCCACGACGGACGGCGTGAGCTGACGGCGCGGATCGCGCCCGGAAACGAGCACCGACCCTTCGGTCGGCTCGTAGACGCCGGTGATCGCGTTGAAGAGGGTGGTCTTTCCAGCGCCGTTCGGGCCGATGACGGCGGTGATCGCGCCGCGGGGAACCTCGACCGAGACATCCTTCACGGCGGTCAGTCCGCCGAACCGCATGGTCACGCCCCGCACGGAGATGAGCGAGGCTTCCGTCACCGCCGCACCGCCTTGCGGGAGTGGACGAGCCCGTCGGGCCGGAACCGCATCATCAGCACGAGCGCGAGCCCGAAGAGGAGGTACTTGTAGTTGTCTGGAGAGCTCAGCACATTGCCGGTCGACCCGATGCCCGCGCGCTGCAGGGACTGGGTGGCAAGCGGCAGCAGCACATTGTTGAGGCCGACCATGACGATCGCCCCGACGAGCACGCCGGTGATCGAGCCGATCCCGCCGACGATCACGATGCACAGCGCGAGGATCGAGACCTGGAAGTCGTAGGTTGACGGCTCGCCGGTGGACGAGAGCAGGCTCGCATAGAGCCCGCCCGCCATCGCGGCGAGCGCGGCACCGGTCGCGAAGGCCTTCAGCTTCGCCTTGTCCGGCTCGATGGCCATGCACCGCGCCGCGAGCTCGTCCTCGCGCACCGCGAACCACTGGCGCCCGAGGCGGCTGAACTCGAGGTTCCGGCAGAGGAAGATGACCGCCGCCAGGATCGCGAGATAGACGAAGAACCACCGCGCCGGAGTCTCGCCGGAGAGCTCGGTCATCAGCAGCGTGGGCGCTGGAAGCGGATTGATGCCCTCGGTGCCCTTCGTGATCGCGGGCAGGTTCTTCAGGCCGTCCTGGACGATCTCCCCGAAGCCCAGCGTCACGATCGCGAGGTAGTCGCCGCGGAGCCTGAGGGTCGGTGCGCCGAGCAGCCAGCCGGCGAATGCGCCGATCAGCGCCGCGAGGAGGATCCCCCACCAGAACCCAACCTGGAACGGATAGATCTCGCTCGTGAGGATGCCGAAGGCGTAGGCGCCGATCGCCATGAACGCGGCCATTCCGAGGTTGAGAAGCCCAGTCCAGCCGACGACGATGTTGAGACCGAGCGCAACGATCGCGTACACGATGACCGTGCGCATCGGCGCGCTGAGCTGAAGCGATGGGAACGCGAGATCGAGGAGCGGCGTGGCGGCGAGCAGCGCGAGCACCGCGAGTTGCCCTCTCGAGAAGACGCTGAACCGCGCGGAACGCGCCATCAGACCTTCTCCCGCTGCTTGAGACCGAGCAGCCCGCTCGGCCGGAACACGAGGATCAGGATCAGCACGCCGAAGACCACGACATTCGTCCACCGCGTCTCGATGTACTGGTCGCTCATCGCGCGAATGAGGCCGATCAGGACGCCGCCGACCATCGCGCCGGGCAGGCTGCCGATGCCGCCGAGCACGGCCGCGGTGAATGCATCCATCCCTGCGCGGAAGCCCATCTGGAAGGAGATCGTGTTGCTGTAGAGCGACCACATGACGCTCGCCGCGCCGCCCAGGAAGCCGCCGATCATGAAGGTCGCCGCGATCACGCGGTTCGTGTCGATCCCCATGAGCTGCGCGGCGACGGGGTTCTGGGCCGTCGCCCGCATGCCGCGGCCGAGCCGTGTCTTCTTCACGAACAGCGTGAGCCCGACCATCAGCGGGATGGTGACCACGAATATCGCGATGTCCTCGAGGCGCAGCACGACATTGGACTCCTCGCCCAGGAGGTTCGAGCCCTCGAGGAGCTCGGGAAAGTCCTTGCTGGCCGCCGCGGCGTTTCCGCCGCCGAAGACATCCATCGGCGCGCCGCCCCAGAAGAGGGCGATGTTGACGAGGATGAAGCTGACGCCGATGGCGGCGACGAGCTGCGTCAGCTTCGACGCTCGCCGCAGCGGCTTGTAGACGACCGTGTCGATCGCCACATTCACGACGCCGCAGAAGAGGCCGCATCCGATGACGAGGGCGAAGAGGAGCAGCCAGTGCGAGCCCTCGCCGAGGGTCGCCGGGTCGATGAACGCGGCCGCGCCGAGCGCTCCGAGGATCGTGAGCGCGAGGAAGCCGCCGAGCGTGAAGACATCGCCATGCGCGAAGTTGATGAGCTCCACGATGCCGTAGACCATCGTGTAGCCGAGCGCGACGAGCGCGATGATCATGCCGTTGGACAGGCCATAGATGACCTGCTGCATGAAGACTTCGGTCTCGGTCATCCGACTCGGCCTCGGGTTCGTTGGGGGACGCGCCGACGCGGGCGCTCGGGGCTTACTGCACGACCTTCACGGTGGTGAAGTCGCCGTCCTTGACGGTGTTCACGCTCATCGTCCGGTTCGTGGTGTCGCCGTTGCCGTCGAAGCTCCAGGTGCCGAGCGCGCCGGTGAAGTCCTTCGTCTTCGCGACCTCTGCGAGGACGCTGGCGCGGTCGAGCTTTCCGCCCGCTGCCGCGACGCGCTGCATGGCGGCGATCACGACCTTGGCTGCCTCGTAGCCGTAGACCGCGTAGCCCTCCGGCTCGCCGTCGTAGGTCTTCTTGTAGTTCTCGTAGAAGTCCTTGCCCTTGCCGGTGAGGAGCTTCGGGTCGACTCCGCCGAAGGTGATGAAGGCGCGTCCCTCGAGGGCCTTGCTGCCGGCGGCCTCGATGAACGCCTTCTCATAGCAGCCGTCCGGGACGATCAGCTTGGCCTTGAGGCCTCCCGAGACGATGTCCTTGGCGAGCTGGCCCGCGTTGGTCTGCGTGGTTCCGCCGAAGTAGACCACCTCGGCGCCCGCCTGCTTCATCTTGGTGACCAGGCTCTTGTAGTTCGAAGCCTTGGCGTCGAGTCCGTCCACTCCGACGACCTCGAGGCCGATCTCCTTGGCGTGCTTCTCGAACACGCCCGCGACGCCCTTGCCGTAGACCTCGCGGTCGTTCAGCACGAAGACCTTCTTGGCGCCGAGCTCCTTCGCGAAGTCGGCGGCCACCGCGCCCTGCACATCGTCGGTCGGGACGACGCGGAAGTAGTTGACCTTGCCGCTCGGACGGTAGACCGCGGGCTCATTCGACTCGCCGAAGCCGGACTTGGTCAGGTTCGGCGCGGTGTTCGCGGGGCTGACCATCACGATGCCGGCCTCGTTGAGCTTGGGCATCGAGATCTTCGCCGCGCCCGAGTTGTAGGTGCCGATGTACGCGAGCACGCTCGGGTCGGCGATCGCCTTGTCGGCGTTCTGCGCCTCCACGGCCGGATCCCAGTTGCCACGCTGCGGGCTGGCGTCGTCCCAGTCCTCGTAGGCGAGGGTCGCATCGCCGATCTTGCCGCCGACCTCCGCGATCGCCATCTTGATGCCGTTGACCATGCTGGTCGTCTGCGCGTTCGCGCTGCCGGTCCGCGGCAGGCTCGAGACGATCTTGATCGTGTCCGCCCCGAGGAGAGGGGTGACCGAGGCGGCGAGGACGAGCGCGAGACGAGCGAAGACGGTCTTCATGGGGGTGGATCCGGTCTGTTCTGGAGCGGGCGGCGGAGTCTACAGGAAACCGCGCGGGGCGGTCCGAGCGGACGCCCCGAGCGGATGGTCATTCCTGCGTTCCTCTCAACTCGGGGAGCCAGCGCTCAAGGAAGTCGCCGCCGCGCCGACCGGGCCCACCTGCACGCGCATTCGCTGCTCCCGCAGCATGTCGGCGAGGAGCAGGTTCACGAGCCCACCGCCTTCACCGCCCCCGCTGCCGACGACCACATCCGGCGTGATCCTGAGTCCCGCCGCGGCGATGGCCTTCGTGACCTCGACCATGGTGACGCCCTGCGAGGTGAGCGCCTCGACCTGCTTTCGGTAGGCCTCCGCCTGCGCGGCGCCCTTGGCCTGGATGATCGCGGCCTCGGCGTCGCCGATCTGCTTGTCGCGGGAGGCCTCGGCCTCGGCCTGGATGCGGATCTGCGCGGCGGTGCCGCGCGCGCGCTCCTCCGCCTGGGACGCCTCGTGCTTGGCAATCGCGATTCCGACCTCGGCCTTGATGAGCGCGTCCTGCTGGTCGGCCTGCGACTTCGTCTTCTGGAACTCGATGCGGCGCTTCTCGGCCTGCTCCTGCGCGTCGAACATCGACTTGCGCTGCTCGGCCAGGTTCTTCTCCTGGGTGGTCTTCATGAGCGCCTCGGGCAGGTGGATGTTGGTGATCATGACCGAGACCACCTCGACCTTGTACGGCGACAGGTCGTCGCGCACCGCCTGCTCGGCGGCCCTCTGCTCCTCGGCGCGGTTCTGCTGGTACGAGATGGCGGGCGACTTCGACACCTGCGCGCGGAAGATCCCGTCGATCTGCGGATGGATCACATTCGCCTCGAGATCCTCGATCGAGCCAAGCTTCTGCACGACATAGGGCGCGTTCTCCGGCAGGATCCGGTACTGGCAGCGCACCTCAACGCGCATCTCGAAACCGTCGTGCGAGACGACCTGGAACGGGTCGAAGTTGTCGTCGTTGATGTCTCCGCCCCACTCGACGGAGCGGGTGGTGGTGGGAATCGGGATCACCGTGAACGCGCGCGGGTTGATGTTGTACTTGCCGGGGCCGAGCACATTCCTCTGGATGCCGCGGAAGCCATCGGGGACGACATGGCGCGTGCGGACACCCTTGTCGATGCGCGACTGCTCATGTTCCTTGGCGCCGCGCTCGAGCGGAGCCGCCGAAGCCACGGCTGCGTCGGGCCCCAGGTCCGCCGGGTCCTTCCCGATGTTCGAGATGAGCACGCCCACCTCGCCCTGCTTGATCACGGTCAGCGGCGCGCTCACCACAGAGAACAGGTACGGGTTGATGTAGTAGGTGCCGGGCCGCAGCACCGACTCCTGTGGACCGCGGAAGCCGCCGGCAGCGAGGAATGCCTGGCCGTCTTGGAAGCTGTTGTGGATTCCGACATCGGGCGTCGGCGCCACGACATCCTCGCGCGCCATCGGCTGTCCGTCGCGCGCCTCGACCATGCCGACCTGGTCGTCGCGGATGGCAACCGCCGCGTGCATCTCGACGGCAAACATGTCAGTGAAGATGTTGTAGGTGCCAGGCCGCAGGAACTCGATCTGCGGCCCCTTCTGCCCACCTTGCGTGAGGAAGACCTCAGCCTTCTGGAACGAGTCATGGTCGGTCACGCGCTTGCCGAGGAGCTGCCCCTGCTCGAGCGGAATGCCATCGGCCGCCGTCACCACGCCGATCGCGCCCTGCGGAATGACCGTCTTCTTGATCTTCTCGACCTGGAAGAGAAGCGGGTGGATCTTGAATGTTCCGTTCGTCAGGAAGCGCAGCTGCTTGCCGCGGATCCCGCCTTGATTCAGGAAGGCGACCGGATTCTGGAAGTTGTCGTGGATCTCTCCGGCGCGGTCCTCCGCGTAGATGCGCCCCGCCGGCATCGACTCGCCATCGGTGGCGGTCACGACACCGAGCTCGTCCGACCCGATCGTCACGAACTCGACCTTCGCGACGACGCGCATGAATGGGAACGGAATCAGGTGCGTCCCCGGCGCGAGATACGCGGCCTGGATGCCGACCTCGCCGTTCGCCGCAAAGACGCGCCCTGCGGGCAGTCTCCGTCCTGAGAACCGGCGCTCGGTGATCGCGATCTCGCTCGCGCCGACATTCACGACCCATCGCGTGACGACGAAGCGAAGAAGGAGCAGCCCGACGAATCCCCCGACGACAACGAGGATCGTCCAGATGAGGCCGGTCGGAACATCCGACTGAAGAAGGCTCTGCGGCACTGCCGCGTCAGACGCGCGAACGAACCCCTGCATCATCGGTCTCCTTGAGTTGGACAGCCTCTCTCAACTCGCAGTCTCTGCGGCGGCGTGCCGCCGTCAAGGTCGATTCCCCGCGATTTCATCCAGTTCAGCGTTTCGAAGTGGCTCACCGCGCGCACTGCGGGCGATGATCTCTGCGGCGATCCGCCCGGGATCCGGGCCACGGAACGAGTCCGCCACCCGGGCGAGGTCGTCGCGGGTTCGCTGCATCCGGACTCCGTTGGACAGGAGTTCGAGAGCCGCCTCGGCGATCGGCTCTGCGTTGCCAAAGTACGGCACAAACTCCGGCACGATTCTGCGACCCGCCACGATGTTCGGAAGAAGGCGGTGCGGCGAACTCAGAATGAAACGGGCCATGAATGCCTCGATCCAACTGGTCCGGTAGACGCCGATCACCGGCTTCGCCTGCCGGGCGCAGTCCAGGCTGACGGTGCCGGAAACCGCAAGCGCGAGATCGCACCAGGCAACCCCGGCATCGATCCGGTGCACGACCATCTGCACGCCGTACGGAATCGCGCCGCCAAGTTCGGCGCGGATCCGCTCGGCGTTGGCGTCGCTCGACGCGACGATCAATCCGCTTGCGCTTGGAATGCCGCCTCGGACGAGCATGAACGCATCCGCGAGAAGGCGTGCGTTCCGCTTCACCTCTCCCGATCGCGAGCCCGGCAGGATCAGGATGCGCGGCGCGCCCCCCGCGATCTGCGCGGCTTCGGCCGCGACGGCCTCCCGATCGAGCGGTGCCGACAAAACCGGGTGCCCGATGAACTTGGCCGTCACCCCCCTCTCCCGGAACCAGGCCTCCTCGAAGGGCAGCAGACAGAGCAGCACATCGCTGATCCGCCGGACCTTGCCGATCCGCCAGGGCGCCCACGCCCAGAGCTGCGGGGCGACGAGGTTCACGATGCGCGCGCCAAGCGGCTTCAGGCGCGCGCAGAGCGGGAAGTTGGCGCTCGGGCTGTCGACCGGGACATGCACGGCCACGGGGTTGGCGCGGGCCCATTCCACGATCCGGTTGTGGAGCGCCCGCACCTCGAAGACCTTGGAGATCCCGGCAAGGCCCATGACGCCGTCGTCGGCGGTCCGGCCGAGCATCCGTGCGCCGGCGGCCTCCATGCGCGGCCCGCCGAAGGCGACCGGCTCGATGTCCGGGTAGGCCTCGCGCAGCCGGGCGATCACCGGCGCCGCGTGGGCGTCCCCGGAGGGCTCCTGGGCGGTGAAGAGGACCACCTTGCGGGGGCTTTCCATGCGGGGAGCCTACCCAATTCGGCCGATAGGAGGGCCTCGGACGCGGACGCCGCGCCCCGCTGAACCGGTACCATCCCTCCCCTTCTCATGCTCAAGCGCTCAAACATGTGCGGCTCGCTTCGTGCGAGCCATGTCGGGCAGACCGTCACGGTCTGCGGCTGGGTCAACACCTATCGCGACCAGGGCAAGGGTCTCATCTTTGCCGATGTCCGCGACCGCGAGGGGCTCTGCCAGGTCGTCTTCGACCTCGAGCAGTCCCCGGCGCAGCTCGTCGAGCTCTCGCGGCGACTGCGGCGCGAGTCGGTGATCGGCGTGAAGGGCAAGGTGCGCATCCGCGCGGGCGGCGCGAATCCGAAGCTCGCCTCGGGCGAGATCGAGATCGTGGCCGAGGAGCTCGAGATCTACAACAAGGCGGACAATCCTCCGATCCTTCCCGACGACCACGAGGCGGACAAGATCGGCGAGGAGACGCGCCTCAAGTACCGCTACATCGACCTGCGCCGGCCGCGCATGCAGCACATCCTGCGCACCCGGTCGCGCATCACCAAGTTCGCGCGCGACTACTTCAGCCAGAACGGCTTTCTCGAGATCGAGACGCCGCTGCTCATCAAGACGACCCCCGAGGGCGCGCGCGACTTCATCGTGCCGGCCCGCCTGCATCCGGGCAAGTGGTACGCGCTCCCGCAGAGCCCGCAGCTCTTCAAGCAGATCCTCATGATCGCGGGCTGCGACCGCTACCTGCAGATCTGCAAGTGCATGCGCGACGAGGATCCGCGCGCCGACCGACAGGCCGAGTTCACGCAGATCGACCTCGAGATGAGCTTCGTCGAGCGCGAGGATGTCATGTCGATGATGACGGGCTTCGCCCGCGGCCTCTGGAAGGAGATCTTCGACTACGACATCGGCGAGGTGCCGCGCATGACCTACGCGGACGCGATGGAGCGGTTCGGCATCGATCGTCCGGACACGCGGTATGGGCTCGAGATCCGCGATGTCTCCGATATCGCGGCGAAGACCGAGTTCGGCGTCTTCAAGGAGGCGCTCGCCAAGTCGAAGGGCGGACGCCAGGGCGTGGTGAAGGCGATCCGCGTGCCCGGTCCGAACGAGAAGCTGACCCGCAAGGTCCTCGACGGCTACAGCGAGTTCGCGAAGACCTTCCGCGCCGGCGGCATTCCCTACACCAAGCTCGGCGCGAACGGCTTTGAGACCGGCGTCGCGAAGTTCTGCGAGCCGGTGAAGGCCGAGCTCGTCGCAACACTCGGGCTGGTGCCGGGCGACATCGTCGTGTTCGCCGCGGACCACTACGACATCGCGACCAAGACGCTGGGCGAGCTTCGCCAGAAGATCGCGCGCGACCTCGAGATCGTCCCCGAGGGCAAGTGGAACTTCCTGTGGGTCGTCGACTTCCCGATGTTCGACTGGGACGATGAAGGCAAGCGCTGGGTGGCGCTCCACCATCCGTTCACGAGCCCGAATCCCGACCAGTTCGGGATCCTGAAGAGCGACCCCGGCGCCTGCCTCTCGGCGGGCTACGACCTTGTCCTCAACGGGAGCGAGATCGCCGGCGGCTCGATCCGCATCCACGACCAGGATGTCCAGGCCAATGTGTTCGAGCTCATCGGCCTGACCCAGGACGACGCCAAGGTGAAGTTCGGCTTCCTGCTCGAGGCGCTGAAGAGCGGAGCCCCGCCGCACGGCGGCATCGCATTCGGCCTCGACCGGCTCGTGATGCACATCGTCGGCAGCGACAACATCCGCGATGTGATCGCCTTCCCGAAGACGCAGTCGGGGGCCGATCTCATGACGGACGCGCCGGGCCCGGTGGATCCGCACCAGCTTGTCGAGACCCATGTGAAGTCCACGGCGCCCGAAATGCCCGCGAAGGTCTGAGCGACGATCCGGTAGGATCGCGGCATGACCACCCGGAACCGCGGCGCGGGCCTGCAGACCACGCTCCTTCTCGTCGCCCTTGTCGGAGCCATCGGCACCGGCCAGTGGCTGCACGCAAGCGGCGGTACGGTGTCGCCGCTCTGGTCGGTCGCGGGCGACTACCTGCTGGTGCGGCCGCTGCAGGCGCTCGTCATCCCGATCGTCTTCCTGAGCGTCCTCTGCGGCATCGCATCGGTTGGTGCGCCGTCGAAGCTCGGGCGGCTCGGGATCGGGACCGTCGTGCTCTATGTCGTGAGCATGCTGATCGCCGCGGCCCTCGGCGCGCTCCTTGTCGAGACCTTTGCGCCCGGCGCCGGCGTCTCGTCGGAGACGCGCGCCGCCCTCATGCAGCAGGCCGAGCAGACCTTCGCGGCGGACGCGACGCGGGCGCAGCGGATGCAGGACGCGCAGTCGACCGGCGTCGGCGGCGCCTGGCTCAACATCCTGTCGCAGATCGTGCCTCGGAACCCCATCCGCGACATGGTCGAGGGCAGCACCATGGCGGCCATCTTCGCGGCCATCCTCCTGGGGCTCGGGCTGGCGGCCGCCGGCGAATCTGGCCGGCCCGCCCTGACCCTGGCGGACTCGCTGCTCGCCGGAGTGATGCGGGTCGTGGGGTGGGTGCTGTGGCTGCTTCCGATCGGTCTCTTCTTCTTCGTCGCCGGAGTGGTCGCCAAGATCGGACTTCAGAACATCGCGTCGCCGGTGCTGAAGTACATGGCGGTCGCGATCGCGGGGCTCGCGATCCACGCGTTCCTCATCCTGCCGCTCTACTGCCAGCTGCTCGGCGGCGGCAACGGCTGGCGGCTCCTCTGGAACCTCCGCCGCGTGTTCGTGACCGCGTTCTCGACCTCGAGCTCGAATGCCACCCTACCGGTCACGATCGACGCCTGCATCCGCGAGGGCGGCTGCTCGCGGCGCGCCACGAACTTCTGCGTTCCGCTCGGCGCGACGATGAACATGGACGGGACGGCGCTGTACGAGGCGGTCGTCGTCCTGTTCCTGTTCCAGCTGTTCGGAGTGGATCTCGGGGCCGGCGAGATCGCCCTCGTGGTCATCACCAGCGTGCTCGCTGCGATCGGCGCCGCGGGGATCCCGAGCGCCGGCCTCGTCACCATGGTGATCGTCATCACCGCCGTGAACGGCACCGTCGCCGAACGGGGCATCGAGCCCCTTCCGATCGCTGCGATCGGCGTGATCATCGGCGTCGACCGCGTGGTCGACATGTGCCGCACGGTCGTCAATGTGTGGGGCGACTGCGTGGTGGCGAAGATCATGACGCCCCACGCACCCGACGAGGCGTGACGCGCCGCTAGTGGACGCCCTGCTCGGCGAGCCAGCGCTCGGCGTCGATCGCGGCCTGGCAACCCATGCCGCTCGCGGTGACCGCCTGACGGTAGTTCGCATCGGCGACATCGCCAGCCGCGAACACGCCGTCGATGTTGGTGCGGCTCGAGCGCGTGCGCAGCGCGATGTAGCCCTTGTCGTCGAACTCGATGCCGGTCCCCTGCAGGAACCGCGTCGCGGGCGAATGTCCGATGGCGATGAAGAGCCCCTTCACCGGCAGCGTCGACCGCTCCTTCGTCAGGATGTTCTCGACGACCACGCCCTCGATGAACGCATCGCCGAGCACATCGACGACGACCGAGTTCCACACGGGCTGCGCCTTCGGGCTCTCGAGGATGCGCGCCTGCATCGCCTTCGACGCGCGGAACGAGTCGCGGCGGTGGATCACGTACACCGTGGACGCGAACTTCGTGAGGTAGCTGGCCTCCTCCATCGCGGTATCGCCACCGCCGACCACCGCGAGCGGCTGGTCTCGGTAGCACGGCAGCGCGCCGTCGCACACGGCGCAGGCGCTGACGCCGCCGCCGTTCATGGCGAGCCGCAGCTCGTTCTTGAGTCCAAGCCAGTTTGCGGTCGCGCCCGTCGCGATGATCACCGAATGGGCGCGGACCGTCTCGCCCTCGCTCGTCTCGAGGACGAAGGGGCGCTGCGAGAAGTCGCAGCGGACGACATCGGCGTTGGTGATGCGCGTCCCGAACCGCTCGGCCTGCTGCTGGAAGAGCGCCATCATCTCGGGACCGCTCACGCCGTGCGGGAATCCCGGGTAGTTCTCAACCTCGGTGGTCAGCATGAGCTGCCCACCCGGCAGCACCGGCGCCGGGTTCGCCGCAGGCACGCCGACGATCGCGCGCGGCGAGAGGTTTGCGCGCGCGGCGTAGATGCAGGCCGTCCAGCCCGCCGGGCCGGAGCCGATGATCACGACCTTCTCGACATTCGCCGCTTCGCTCATGGCGCGTTCTCCCTGCGTGCATTCACCGACCCGGGCGAATCGCCCGTTCCGACCGGCTTGATTCCGCTGCCCGTGACCCCGCCGCGCTTACTTCCCCTGGCCCCGCGCCACCGCGCGCAGCGGCGGCCAGATCACGAAGTCGTCGGTCGCCCCGCCGGCGGCGTGCCGGGAGGCGCCGTTGGGCTCGTGGTCGGCGTTGACCGCAAACAGCACGCAGCCGGTGACCTCGACGCGCGCGCCCTCGACATCGATCGACTTCGTCTTGGTGCCGAGGAACTGGTAGTTGAAGCCGCCGTAGTTCTTGTCGTACGGATCGAAGTCGAACCGCTTCGGGAAGAACTGCGTGTAGGACTTGAGCAGGATGTCGGGGTACGCCCCGAACTGCCGGTGGTATCCGGCGAGGCCTGCCGCGATCACGGTGCCGTCGTACTCGGCGATCAGCCGGCGGCGGCGCTCGAAGATCCCGTCGATGTCCTTCACCGCGAGCGACACCGCGGCGTACTTGACCGGATTGATGCGGGAGACCGCGGTCGGGAGGGACATCATCTGTCCGTAGGCGGGCAGGCGCCAGCGACGCCACCAGTCGTCGTAGATCTCGTTGAGCTTCTCGAGGCTTGCGGTGCGGCTTCCGTGGACGCCTGCGATGGCCTTCCAGCGCTTGACGGCGCCAAAGGAGGTCAGCGGCTCTGCCGCGGCCTGCAGCCCCGCGAATGTGGCGGCAAAGGTGTCCTCATTCACCGAGCTGTCGTCGGCGAAGACCGACCGCACGAGCTCCTCGGCCACGACAAGGTCGCCCTCCGGCAGCTCGAGCCGCTTCATGCGCTCGTTCTCCGACACGCGGACCTCGGGGTAGTCCTTGAGCGCGAGCTTGCGCAGCGAATCGGTCGTCATCTTCGCGCCATAGGCGAAGAGCATGTCCCGGTGCACCGAGTAGGCGTCCGCAAGGAGCCCCATCGCCGCGAACTTCTCGCCGAACATCTGCGCGTCGCAGGCCTGCCGCAGCAGGCGAAGGTTCGCGATGCCGAGCGCGAAGGCCTCCTCGAACTTGCCCTCCTCGCAGAGCCGGTAGGACTCGGCGGTCGCGTAGGCCGCGATGGTCTCCAGCGCGTTCAGGTACGGGAAGCGGACCTTGGTGAGGTCGCCTCCGACCCCGATCTCGGCGATCAGCCCGCGCTCGACGAACTTCGGATCAACGCCCTTCGTGCCGTACGGAACGCCCAGAACCTGGCAGTTCTGCACCTCGAGGAGCACCTTGCCCATGTTGCGATTGGATTCGGCCCACTTCGCGACCGCGGCGAAGCCGTCCATGCCCGGCCAGATGGTCGTCTGGTTGAACTCGCGCCCCACCTCCTGTGGCGGCTTGGTCAGGTCGAGATAGGCCGTGAAGACGCGGTTTCCGCTCTTCGCGGAATCGGCCACGCGACCGGCCGGCGCGTTCAGCTTCTGAAGCAACTCCGCGCTCTGCGCGGCCGCCGGGGCGGCGGATGCGATCGTCGCGATGATCGGCAGCGATCCGGCGAGGAGACGCGCGATGAATCGCGCACGGACGAGACGGTTGGTAGGCATGGTTCCGTTCCGGGCGCCCGACAGGGTCGAGGCGGGCCACGCAATCTAGCAGGACTCGCCGGTACAGTGTCCGCCTATGGCGAAGTTCAAGTGTCCCGACTCGGTCCATGTCCTCCTCCTCGGAACGGGCGGGCGGGAGCACGCCATTGCCTGGAAGCTCAGGCAGAGCCGCCGCCTCGGCACGCTTTGGGTAGAGCCGGGCGCGAACGCAGGGCTGCTCGAGATCGGCCAGGTCTGCCCGGAGCCGATCGACGACCTCTTCCGGATCACGCGGTGGTGCGAGCGAGAGCGCATCGGACTCGTGGTCATCGGCCCTGAGGGTCCGCTCGCGGCCGACTACGCCACCAAGCTGTCCGACCCGCCGAACCGGGTGGTCTTCGGGCCGTCGAAGGCCGCGGCGCAGCTCGAGTGGGACAAGGCGTTCGCCAAGCAGGTCATGCGCGCCGCGAGCGTTCCCACGGGCGACAGCCGGACCTTCACCGACGCCGAGCAGGCGCTCGCCTATGTCGCCACCCGCGTCGATGGCTGCGTCGTCAAGGCAACCGGACTCTGCGCGGGCAAGGGCGTCGTGGTCTGCAAGAATCCCGCGGAGGCGCGCCGCGCGGTCGAGGACTGCCTCGTTCGCCGCGTGTTCGGCGACGCGGGCTCGACCATCGTCGTCGAGGAGCTTCTCGACGGGCCTGAGGTCAGCGTCCTCGCGCTCTGCGACGGAAGCACTTTCTGGGTCCTCGAGCCCGCCCAGGACCACAAGCGCGTCGGAGAAGGCGACACCGGCCCGAACACCGGCGGAATGGGCGCCTTCAGCCCGACGCCAAACGCCACGCCATCGCTCCTTCGCGTCGTCGAGCGGGATGTCCTGGTTCCGACCATCGATGCTCTCAAGCGGATGGACATCCCGTTCCGCGGGGTGCTCTACGCGGGAATAATGCTCACGCCCGCCGGCCCGAAGGTCCTCGAGTTCAACACGCGTTTCGGGGATCCAGAGACGCAGCCAACCCTGGCCCGACTCAAGGGAGACCTGGTCGAGCTCTGCTGGGCGACTGCAACCGGACAGCTCGGCGAGGTCGACCTGTCGTTCGACAGCCGAGCGGCGTGCTGCGTGGTGGTGTGCGCGGCGGGCTACCCGGGAAGCTACGCGAAAGGCCATGAGATCACGGGACTTGACGAGGTGAAGGCCACGCCGCGCGCGGCGGACGAAGACATCGTCGTCTTCCACGCCGGCACCGCGCGGCGCGACGGCAAGGTCGTGACCAACGGCGGCCGCGTGCTGGGGGTCACCGCGCTCGCGCGGACGAGCGCACGCGCCGCGGAACTCGCCCGAGAGGCGGCATCGCGGGTGCGTTTCGAGGGCGCGTTCTTCCGCCGAGACATCGGCGCGTCGCTCGCTGCAGCGGCCGGCCAGCCCGCCTAACCACGCGTCCGATCGGACGACCCGCAATGGTCCGAAAAGACGGCGCCCCATCCCACTGCCGCTCCGAATGGTGATATATTCGCGGCCCCTCCGGTCACGGTCTGGGCTCCGCCATGGCGGTGGCTCCGTCGCACCCTGAGGCGTCAGGTTGTCAGCACATTTCAAGACAGCAGTTGAACGGGATGCCAGCAAGGCTGCATCGAGGACTCGTCAGGAGGGTCCATCGAACGCGATGGATGTAGAAAGTGTCTCGCGAGTTCGCAACCGTCTGAAACACCTTCAGACCGTCCGCGTATCGAAGGACCTCGTTGGAAGGACCTCGTTGGAAGGACCTCGTTGGAAGGACCTCGTTGGAGGGAGTTCCATCGACCTTCAGAGGCCCAACCGCCGGCCGAGCCACGCAGTTGAGTATCGATGGCACCCGTTGTGCAACGCGCCCCGTCCCGAGTCGACGGCACGAGTTGAGTCAGTCCGCGTCCGGTGTCGAAATTCCGGCCTGACCCTCGCGTATGAACCGGCACCTCGTGCCGCATCCGCGAGATGAGAGTGGAAGGCGCTCCGTGAGAGTGAACGCGAGAGCGAGACTGAGAACGAGACTGAGAACGAGACTGAGAACGAAACTGAGCGTCAATGTGAGAGCAAGTGAGTGTGAGAGCCAGTTCGAGAGCCAGTTCGAGAGCCAGCGAAACACACAGCCCGCCCCCGTCCCAGCATCCACATCGCAATCCATCCCCGCGCTGGCCCGAGCACGCTCGAGACATCCGCGACACGGATTCGACTGAGAGAACCAGGAAGTCCATAGGAAGCCCATGCGCACGCACGCCGAACACTCGTCCGCCGATTCCTCCTGCATCCTCACGCGAGCCATTCCGCTCGCGCGCGCCGCGGCAATCGCCGTCGCGTTTGCCTCGACGACCGTGCTGTTTGCCGGCGCGAGCGCGGACCTCGCGCCCTCATCGAGCGGTGCCATCGCCGCGCCGGTGCGCGCGTTCGCCGCGCGGCAGGTCTCGTCCAAGGTCGACCCTGTGGACGCGCTCTTCCCACGCGCGCAGCGCGGACTCGGCTACACCGTCGACCCGCACTCGCTGCCCGGCACTTTCGTGGTGAAGTTCCGCGACGAGGTCAAGGCGCGCTTCATCGGCACCTCCGCCGACGGTGAGGCGCTCGCCAGCCTGAGCGGCTGGGATCTCGACCGAGCCAACACGCTGCTCCGCTTCTACAACGCGAGCGCCCGGCGCTGGCTGAGTCGCTCCGAGAGCGAGCTCGCCGAGATCGAGGCGCGCGCGCGCGACCACAGCGGCAAGATGCAGCCCGATCTCGCGGGCATGATCCGCGTGGCCGGCGTGCCGACGGACCGGCTTCTCGAGGCCGCTCGGTCGTTCAGCGATCTCGGCGAGGTCGAGTTCGTGGTGTTCGAGCAGCATGCCGCGAACCTCCAGCAGGGCTGCGATCCGAACAATGCAGCCGATTGCGAGCTCCCCGCGCCGTCCTGCGACAATCCGTTCCCGGGCACCGACGACATCAACCGCACCGAGTGCAACCCGCCCGCTGCAGATCCGCGCATCTGGGGCTGCAACGATGTCACCTGCTGCGAGCAGGTCGGCGACTTCGACCCGACCTGCGGCGACGAGGAAGATGCCAACGGCTGGGATGTGTGGTGCGCCGCCTGGGCCAACATCCTCTGCTCCGGCACGATCTACGAGGCCAAGCCGGATGACGGGCCGTACGACCCCTGCTTCTTCGATCCGCTCGAGCCGGATCCGTTCATCAAGCCGGTCTTCGCGCCGATCTTCTACGAAGTGCAGGACGCGTCCTGCCTCGCGGCGCACTCTGGTCGCGGCTGCCGCCAGCCGGCCTGCTGCAACTCGATCTGCGCGCTCGATCCGACCTGCTGCTCCGAGGCATGGGACGCCTCCTGCGCGAATATCGCGCTCTCGGGTCAGATCAGCGCCTGCACCGTTCCTCCCGATTCCTCGGGCGGCCAGTCGCCGGACCTGACCGCGCAGGAGACCCCCTCGGGACTCCAGGGATACGCCTACTACACGCAGGGCGGCCCTCGTCCGCAGCAGCTTGAGGACACGCAGAACCTCGGAGCAACCTGGAAGGGTGCGCGCAACGGCGGCCCCTCGGGCTTCACCGGCCACGGCTTCGCGCTCAAGGAGATGGAGGACTTCCAGAACCTGATCTGGGAGAACTATCAGGGCGGCGACCCGGCGGCCAATCCCTACCTCAAGGGCGGCACCATCCGGATCGGTGTGGTCGAGTCATCCGGCTACACGATGCACGAGGACTTCATCCTCGCCGGCCCGGCGAAGAATCCGACCCGCCCGTGGGAGGGCCCGCTTCTCGGCGAGCCCAAGGTGACGGTCGAGACGGGCCAGAGCCCGATCTTCGTCGAGCAGGGACCGATCAGCGCAAATCACGGAACCAATGTGCTTGGCGTGATCCTGGCTGCGGACAACGGCGTCGGGATCACCGGCATCGCAAGCAACGCGTCCGGCACCCTCTACCCGTCCTTCGATGTGATGGGCGGATTCCGCGGGCAGGACGCCATCGCAAGCGCGATCGTCGACATGCGCCCCGGCGATGTCCTCAACTTCTCGTGGGGCTTCCGCGGCTACGCGTACTTCAATGACCGCCTCTCCTCTGAGCTCCCGGTGAATCCGGTTCACTCAAACGCCGCCTACTCGACCGTCATGGGCGTGGCGAGCGCTGCGGGCATCGCGTGCGTCGTGGCTGCCGGCATGGGCCCGGTTGCCATCCAGGGATCCTCGGACATCGACCTTGGCTTCATCATCGTGACCGCGGTGTGGCCGGGCAACATGACGATCGGCACCACGAACCCCGACGCAGCGCCCGGCTATGCGGCATGCGAGCTCGACTACGAGGAAGAGGCGCTCTCGCTCATCCGCTATCCGACCAGCAACTACGCAGGCACTGACGCTGCGGCGGCCGATGAGCAGCCCACCACCTCGGCGTGGGGCTACGCGGTCGCAACAACCGGCGCGACCACCCGCTTCGACAATACGACGGTGCCGAATCCGGAGCTGTTCCTCTTCCAGGGCGTCAACGACGCCCCTCCGAGCGACAATGCTCCCAATCTGCAGATCGATCGGCTGCGCCTCTACACGCAGGACTTCGGAGGAACATCCTCGGCCGCCGCGATGATCACCGGCATCGTCGCGCGCATGCAGGCCTCGGCAAAGCAGTACTTCGGAACGCCGCTGATGCCGGACCAGATTCGAAACGTGCTCGCGAATCACCCCGGCACATTCGGCCAGTGCCCCTGCGCGACCGCGGCATGGTTTGATATTCCGCTGCGCGAAGGCCCGCCAGGCGTCGCAGACAGCTGCGCCCCGCCGCTCTGCACCGGTGCAGCGTGCATCCCAGACGGATGTGCCTGCGAGAACCGTACCGTCGGTACCGTCGCGAATCTGCAGCAACTGCCCGCAACGGTGCTTGCGGGTGGCGCGGGCGACGGCAACGATGTGGATGTCGAGGTCATCACCGGCGGTCGACTGGTCGGCTACTCGTGGAGCTCGTTCCAGATCCGCGCTGCAGACGGGAACTTCCTCCAGATCAACGCGGAGCGCGCGCAGGCCGGCAGCACCCGTCGTGGACTCACCTACCTCTCGACCGGGCTCACCACGGATGTCCGAGTGACGCGCAGCGTCGACCTGCCGGATCCGGCGGTCGACCTGAACGGCATCGCGATTCGAGCGGTGTCGCAGTCGACCCGCAACTTCGTCATGGCGGGCATCTTCATCCGCAACTTCGAATCGAACCGCTACGAGTTCATCGATGCAGAGTTCCTGACCACTGCGGGCGTCGATGCCACATTCGACATTCCCGACTCGGGCTCGTTCGCCCGCTATGTGAATCCGGAAACGAACGAAGTTGATGTCCGCATCTGGACCTGCGGTCTTGGTGCGACTGGCCGCCATGTGGTTCGCCACGACCTCGTCGAGATCGTCCTGAACCCGCCGTTTGAGCCGCTGTGATCGGCGGCGCCCTTCGCCTCGCATCGTCCTTCAAACAGCATCGATCCCCGCTCTGACCTGTCTTCTCGCGACGAAAGTCCCATCAGTCTGGAGTTCGCTTCTCATGACTTCTCCGTCCCGTTCGTTCACCCTCCAGTGCCTCGCCGCGATCCTGAGCGTCGCAGCGCCGGCGGCTGCCGTTCCGCTTGCCAGCGACCAGAATGATGGCGAGCTCGACGGTGGGCGCTCCGTGTTCCTTTCGCCCTTGTTCAAGGCGCCGGGGACCGATGCGGTCGTGGCCAAGGGCGCCCTTCGACTCGAGTTCCTCCCGGAGCTCCTCGATGCGCTCCCGCAGGGCGGCAGCTTCAACCTCGTGCAGTTCCCGTTCCCCGACGGGAGCACGCGCGACTTTTCGATGAGCGAGTTCGAGGTCCTCGGGTCGGAATCGGTCTTCGTCGTGATGGAGCGCGGTCCGAACGGCGAGGCGGTCGCGAACTACAACATGCGGCCGCAAGTCCGGACCTTCCGCGGAAACATCGCCGGTGAGCCGGGGACGCTCGTGTATCTGGCCTTCGCCGCGGAGGCGATCTCCGGCTTCATCCGGGCCGACGGACGCACCTACTCGATCTCGAATGGCCCGAGGGGACAGTTCCCGGTGGTCATCTCCGACCTCGAGAACCTGCCCGAAGGCGCGATCAACTGGAAGAACTTCACCTGCAGCACGCCGCATGTCCACAAGGACGGCGGACCCGTCTCCGGCGAGGGCGGAATCGCCGCGCTGACGACCTGCAAGGCGCTGCGCATGGCGTTCGAGACCGACAACGAATTCCGCGGGCTCTTCGGAACCAACCAGGCCGCGCTCGATTACCTCGAGCAGATCGCGGCCGGCATGAACACGATCCTCTACCAGGACGAGAACCTGTATCCGATCCTCGAGGTCGCCCGCGTCTACGCCCCGGGTACCGACGACCCCTGGGGAGCGGACGGCGACTCTGGCGCAGCGCTGGACGAGTTCTCCGCGGGCTACGCGGGTTCGAACCCGCCTGCTGGCGCCCTGACCTGCGGAGTCAAGCACTTCATCTCCGCGAAGGGCCTTGGCGGCGGCATCGCCGAGGACATTGGCGGAACCTGCACCGCGAACGACCACTGCGTGTCCGGCGACCTCGGCGGCTTCTTCCCCTATCCGCTCGAGGACAACAGCGCTCAGAACTGGGACATCGTCGTCACCACGCACGAGACCGGCCACCTGCTCGGTTGCTGGCACACCCACCAGCAGACCTTCGACACCCCGCCCGGCGTCAACTACGACGAGTGCGGAAATGGCGGATGTGCGGGCGCCTCCCAGCTCGGGACGATCATGAGCTACTGCCACCTTTGCCCGGGTGGTCTGGCCAACATCGCACTCGTGTTCGCGCCGCCGAATGTCGCCAACATGGACAAGTACCTTGAGGATCAGGGCGGAAGCAACTGCGCCGGATTCCTCACGACCTGCCCGATCTTCGAGCCCACCAACTTCTCCGCGACGGACGGCGACTTCGCCGACGCCTGCGTGGTGTCGTGGCGCCCGCCCGCGTCGGCTGCCCAGTACTTTGAGCTCGAGCGCCGCCTTGCTCCGCCCGTTGGTGGTCCGGACGATCCGGATGCCGGCTGGACGACGCTCGTTGGCACGCTCAGCGCCTCGGCGAGCTTCTACCGGGACACGACAGCGGACCTCGGCGTGCTTTACGAGTACCGAATCCGTGCCATGCCGGGCGACCCCGACACGGGCCCGGCTTGGGTGGGTCCCGATCAGGGCTACCGCGCGAACATCGGTCCCATCAACCTTGCAGCGACCGACGGAGAATTCTCCGACCGCATCACCCTCACTTGGGATCTTCCCCCGACCAACGACTACAGCGCGACCTGCTACCGCATCTACCGCGCCGACGGTTCGGGCACCTTCCAGTGGATCGATGAGTCCTCGACCCTGACCTACGACGACTCCGGCAGCTACACCAACCCGGATCCCGATGTGCCGCCGGAGGCGCCGGTCGCGGGCGTCCAGTATCGCTACCGCGTCCGCGCGCTGACCGAGGACGACTGCGGCACGGAGAACGGTTCCGCGATCATCAGCGCCCCCACGGAGGACATCGGCTTCAAGGCCCACCCCGGGCCGTCGAATGTCGTCGCATCCGGTACTGAAGGCGGAGGCCTGCCGCTCGCGTTCACCAACCGCATCCGACTGACCTGGAGTCTTCCGGGAAGCGTCAACCGCGTGTATGTGTATCGGTCGATCGAGGGTGCGGAGTTCGTCGAGGTCGCGGCGCTCAATGGCAGCGCGACCTCGTGGTCGGACACCTTGACGCTGCCGGATGTCGAGTACACCTACAAGCTCCGTTCATTCCAGAACCTGCTTGGCCTCTCGGCCTACAGCAACGAGGATGTCGGCTTCCGGCTTGATCCGGCCGCGATTTCATCGGCCACCGATGGCACCGGCTCTTCGGTCGTCGTCCGCTGGACCGCGCCGGGAACCTGGGCTCCGACGAGCTACTCGGTGTGGCGCAAGCGGAACGGTCGTGATCCGTGGCCGACGACTCCGCTCGCGGCAGATCTCCCGGCGACGCAGACGACCTTCACCGACACCACGGGTGTCGCGGGCGACATCTATGTCTATGCCGTGACCGCCAAGTCGGCCCGGTTCAACTCCTCGAGCGATCGCGGTCGTACCGACATCGGCTACCCGACCGTGCTGCCGCCGACGGGCGTGACCGCGAGCGACGGGCTCTACCCCGGATTCGTGTACATCAGCTGGACCGCTGCCGGTGCGACCACGAATGTCAGTTGGCAGGTCTATCGCCGCGTGGCCGGCACGACTGGGGCCTTCACGCTCATCCGCACGGTGACCCAGCCGTTCCATTACGACACGACCGCAGCGGCCGGTACGACCTACGAGTACCACATCCGCACCCGCGCCTCGAATGGCGTGCTCTCCGCGCCGAGTCAGTCGGACAACGGACGCCGCTGATCGCGGACCGCGAGT
>Ga0078894_10000643_pt1 | contig 24846 bp, 18 predicted proteins | sample LauGreSu1BDMLBSD_2_FD_67506 | JGI IMG/M metagenome (GOLD analysis project Ga0078894, IMG submission 67506) | Freshwater lake microbial communities from Lake Michigan, USA - Su13.BD.MLB.SD (version 4) (version 4) | ecosystem: Environmental > Aquatic > Freshwater > Lake | place: Lake Michigan... | reverse complement strand
TTAACATCAGGCATTTTGAAGTCCAATCTTTCCAGGGAATCTGGTGCGCCAACACCAGTGCCAATCGCATGCTTACCATTCAGGGAATCTTTGGGACGCATAATCAAGACGTCCCCGAATCCCACTCCGGAAACAAGGTCATCCCTATCCGGGTTGACGCCAGTCGACAACTGCTCGCCCGGTTTACCAACCTTACCCACGCGTTCGCGAGAATTCGCCGACTCATCGTGACTACCCGGCTCGCCTTCGGCTACATAATTGAGTTGTTTCTGTTTGAAATAATTCCTGATCGCCTCACTGTCTACTAGCCCAGCAAGTTTTAGATTGACTACGCTCGCTTGATTCAGCTTGAGCATATCTTTGCCAATCTTGTCATGCCTAATCTGACCTAAAAGACTCGACACAAAACTTTCGGCAAATGAATCTAGTCGTGTTGTGATTTCCAAGACGATATTATTGCAGTCCTGCAAAGCATCTTGATGATATTTCTTCCAACTGGACCAATCATCCAAAACATATGTTTGACCGTTTTTCACCCTCATTTCAGGCGAAAGTTCCTCAGCGCTAATCGTACCAAACGATATTTTACCGCCGTTAATCGCCCGATCAAGCACTGGATTTTGTGGTGGTTTACCTCGGACCCCGGCCGCTTGTTCACCCTGTGTAAATGTCTCAACCTTTGATTCATACATGTGATACTGCCCCTCAATTGACTTTAAAATTGTTGCGAGTTCCTCTCCAACAGATTGAAACCAAACTGTGCCTATATCCTCTGTCTTCATCAAGATATTGGCCCTCTCCTCCGACATGAATACGTCCAAGTACGTGCGAATGCCCCAACGGCCAAAAAGTTGAGTATACTCATGTTCTGTCTCAAATTGGGATTTATCCGACAATGGGGAGGTACATTTTTGAGAATCCCCCTCTTGCTGAAATTTCATATACTCGAGAAACGAATCCGGAGTCTTTTCTGAAACTGCTTCAATCAAGATCCGCGGATGAGGAACAACACTCATCAAGTTGCGACCATTTGAAGACGCGATTGCGAGTGGGAGGATAAAGATTGGGTGGAAATACAACATATTAAAACTGAGGCAAATGGGGTAATAAGAGAGCGAAAACTCTTTTTTCTATATATACGTTGAGACAATACTTCTGATTGTCGTGAGACGTTGTCTATCAAGGTGGTGATGATGCGATGATCAATTATGCCTGAGACTCAGTGCTCTTTTTCACGTTTATCAACGGCCTCAATGAGTTCAGTGATGGCTTGCTCTCCTATCGCTGTGACTCCGGAACAACCCTTTTCTCCTTTGATAAGACCACCCGAAAAAACTTGAGCACCGTCAATGTCGTCATACAAGATACATTGCGCGGCATCTAGGCATAATACAGTAACTACCACTTTTCTTTTGGTTGACGTCTTTTGTGCGCGAGCCTCCGGTTTTTCATCGACAATTTCCTGCGTTATCAGCGCCCTTTCAGCGCTTTCCTCATCACTTCTTGCCTCCGCGCCGACTGCATCGGATCTAGGCGCATTCAGCGCCAGTGCAATGATATGGGCGTGTAGTTTCCGCATCACCATCATAGTGTATTTTGTGCGATGCGGTTGAGATGCGTGATCAGTCATGGTCTCGCCGTTTGCTTTGTCCAAATGTTTCAACATTTCGGCGAATCCCGACGGAGACGAGGGCGAGTCCCCAGGTGGCGTTTCATTGGTTACTCCATTCGTAAACGTTTCTGCATCCTTATAGACGCCTCCAATCGTTGTTGCAAGTGTTTCGAGACCCCGCTTCAATTCCTCAGTGTAGGTGTTCGCCGTTGCAATCATTTTGATCAATTGCCCATTCAAGGTCTTTCTCAGAACTCCCCAGACTACTAGCCCATCCTCTGTACCAAATCGCATCGATGACACAATCGATATGTAATCCATTGTGTATGACATTTTTTGACTAAAACGAGACAAGCTAGCAGATGTGGTGGTGGCTTCTCGCGGAGCTTTGAAGGCATCGCTCTCAGCAAATGATGAGATCAGTGACGCAACGTCATCCGCGGTTTTCAAATTTTCCTTGATTTTGTCCACCATGCTTTTATAAAGCGTTATTTCAGGGGAATTACGCTTGGCTTCATAATATGACTGGTGCGCTCCATCTTCTGCGGGAACTGAGGGGGGAAAAACTGTTTTCCACTTATACTTGGGTTCCGGTCGCTCGTCGTTGAGAACCCAGTCATTTATTTCCGCATACAATCCTGTCACATCATCCTCGATTCCTTTTGCAATTCCCAAAATACTTTGCACAGCCTCTGCGCATTTCTTATAATGTCCCGCTAGCTCTACCCACTCTTGTTTTGATTGTAGGTGATGTGATTGCTCCGGTGAATCAGCCAATTTTTCGAGCGACACTGTAGACAAATCCGACTTGAATATACCATCTTTTGTTCTTGGTAACAAAGGAGTTCCGGACCCGGAAGTGGGAGCAACAGCCTTTGCCGCAAGTGCGTCGGCATTACTTGCATGTTGAAGGTGCAAACGTTGTTGCCCTGCCATTGCTGCGGTAATACGCGTCAACTCCTTAAGAACAGATGAGTTCCAAGCGGTAATTATGTCAACAATCGTTTTAGCCATATTCAATCGAATCTCAGTCGCAAAAGTATCCAAAAACATTTCCATTATTTTTCCACCACCAGCAAGCATTTCTGACTGACTTGGGAGAAAACGAGACTTTTCGGATAAAGGTGCTTGGCAGAATTGGCCTTCAGCCTGGGCGCCAGGTGTGCCATGTGCCTCCGTTATCACTCTCGCCATTTTCACATACTCATTAAAAGACACAGGCGCCTCCGACGAAACCGCCTCAATCATATACCTGGGATGAGGATTCACACTCATCAAATTTTTAGATTCAGAAGACATTGTACCAATGACTGCAACTTTGGCAGAAATTGAGATTCCAATAACAGAGGGCAAGAATCGCATGTAGATAAAAACAACTAGAAATTAAAGAGGTGGAAACGCGTGAATGGCGACAAATTGTTCGACTATATATGAAATTGATTTTCGCGTCACAATACTTTTGATTGTGACGAATCGTCGACATGTAATGGGTTGAAAACATTGTGGACTTCAACTGCGTAGACTCTCATGAGCCTCCAGTCGTCGGTTTGAACTCTTCAAGCTTTTTCTTCAATACCGCTTGTCCGTATGCTTGAGCGTTTTTGCATACATCTGCGACCGCGCCTTTTTCCTCGGCAGGTTTCGTCAACTCACTGAAAACTTGGGCACCGTCAACGTGGCCATACAAAATACACATTGAAGTTTCTTTTGCGTTTGCGGAAAGTTTGGCGAGTTCTGATCTGAGAGTTTCGGGTACAATCTGTGGGGATTTGCTAAACGGCCCAGATACCGCATCGAGTACGGTGGTTGATGGGGCAGCTTCTTTCTCGCCGGAGATCGTGGCAACCTTCAAAATCGTCGTCTTGATTAGTTCCAGATCGGCGGTTCCTGCTGGTTCAGGAGGAGTTTCCCCATGCGCATCAACTAATGCAATCAAGTTGGCGTGCATAATCTTTAGTGTGCCCACAATATACCTTGTTCTGCCAGGGAGCGAAGCGTGATGATTTTCCAGGTTAATTGCTTTGCTTAACTGGGCAATTGCAGCTTGGAAATCCCGAGTCTCTGGAGTATCCGAAGTCGCATCATGGGTGAATGCTTCCGCGTCCTCATACACTTTCCAAATAGAGTTTTCATCTGAATCAATAGACGTGAGACCTTTCTTGATTGCGTCCAACGACCCTCTAATAGTCGTCACGAGACCTCCCAACTTTTTTCTCACCTCCGTAATCAAATGCAACAAGGAGTTTTGCGCATCTTCATTGCCCAATCGCAAACTGTTCAACCAATTCAGTTTCGCATTCAAAGCACTCATTCGTCTACTGAATGAGGGTTCCGCGGGAAGGGGGGACGAGTCAGCGGTGGAAACTGCTGGAGTATCACCGAGCGGAACTGGTGCTTCCAATACAGCATTCGATATCGATTCTAGTGTATCCTGGACAGAGCTGGCTTTATATGAATCGCTTGCACCAAATAAAGGACCATCCGACGACGAGGAAGATGTCCGCGGGGTCGGCAAAGAACCTGTCTCCACGGAAGTGGAAGCCGCCTTCATTAGTCCAGCAATCTGTTTATCCAACTCTGCGAAATTGACTGGGGTAAAAGGTTTAGCATCCTTATCCCATTCGGGCGCATCGCCATGCGTTAAAGACACCATCTCTTCCGTCATCATACTTGGCCACTTGAGTCGATATCCGGTATTAGTGGCAACAAACTTGATGTGCTCATTCAAGAGAGTAAGGGAATCAGTTCCGAGAGAGGCTATTGCCCCTGTTACGGCCTCAACCTGCGCCTTCGCACCAGCATGATGGACCCTGAGCGACTCCCAACCTGCTGGTGTATTCAATCTTGGTCCGTCCGCGGGCTGACGTGCGCCGAGGCGCATTAGGTGTTCAGGTATCACATTATTTCCACCTGTTTGATCAAGTGCAGGGTTTGGGCGGGTTGAACTCGCTTGGACGGACGGGATAAAGCTTTCTACATCCCTACCGTCTAAATCAACTTCCGAACCGCGTTTTATCAGCCCTTCTTGAATCCCTTTCAATTCAGCTAGTATCGAAGAAGCCCACGCTTGACGCATCTCAAAGGCGACCCGCATGTCATCTTTGCGACTTTCATACTCGAGTGCCTGGAGGTAGAAGCGCGAATCTTTGAGGGACTGTTCCGTATTTAACTTCTGTCGATCGAAAAACCCACCCCCTTCCAAGGATTGCGATGCATGACAGATTGTGGATGTTTTCGCGAACACATTTGGGAGGGTAGAAGAGATACTCTCAATCATTGAACGCGGATAAGGGCGAACTGAGCCAAGCATGACATTCCGGGAAGACTCCGAAATTTCGAGCAACTGACTCGTGAACAATATCGCATTGATTCTCATAGCAGTGAATTCACCCTGGTACATGTAAAAGTGCATATCGATGAAAACAGAAAAAATTTACGAACAGTAAAATGCAACAATTAACATTATTTAACTGAAAACGTTAGCCTATCAATACTTCGAAGATCGCCACAATTATGTTCAGGAAAATAAGCGGAACTAAAATCAAATATATGCTGAATAAATGATTCTTACTTACTTTGCATGTAACTCCTAACAGCGAACAGAAAAGTTGCAAGTTGATTTCTTGGACCAGCCTCGAAAGACGGCTTATCCAGTGAGTCTATGAGATAATCTCGAGTCACTTAAACTAACTTACATTTTCGAAGGAATCGCTTCTCGTTTAAAATTGCCATGGCGTTTCCGGCCAGAAGCCCTGCTTCAATAATATGAAGTATAGAAAACCCCATAGTCGAGAAATTCTTGGAGAGTAGACTGTTATAAACTTACACGAGATCGATTTGGAGTCTATACTGGTACTAATCCTGTGAAACTTTTAGGGTGATCTAATCAGATTTCCGATAGATTTTTTAAGGCGTTGCTGCTTGCCCTTTCGTCATTAATTTCGGCCATCAACTGGGAATGCCTTTTTTCAGCATCGCGTATCCGTTGTGTCGGGACATCAGTTTCGAAAAACCACCGGAAGACAACGTAGGTGAGTAAAACAAGAGGAGGGACGGATATTTTTATTGCAAACGGATCCAATACTTCTTGATTACGCTTCTGTCGATCAGTCTGACGCCTCGGGGTCGACGACTGCGCGCAAGCGTACTTAAACCGCGTCTTTATAGTACCCACTTCCGAATTTTGATCTATCATCTCGTCGAGATGCTGTTTTTGATAGTTTATACGGTTACTCTCAGGATTCGCAGCAACAAACATTCTTTTAGCGTTCTAGATATTCCGAAGGAGTTGCTTTGGCGAACATACTTTCACTTTCGTGTCGTCTGGCGGCTTGATTCTGAAACTTCTGTTCACGATCGACCGGCTCAATCTGTCGGCGATTTTCATGGATCCGAGTTGATTTTTTTTCCACACACCGAAATGGCATCATTCTTTCGGTCGACTAATTTAGATAAGTCGACACTTATACCCGCGATTCTGCGAGACCGAGTCTCAACATCCAGATACTGGAGGGAGAAATGTTTCGCTTTGTCAACCGAAACCCTGATTGATCGCGCTTCTGAGTTGAATCACTTGGGATTTTGCTATGGAGGTGTCAATCGTCCGAGTCCTTTTTTATGTCTCTTGACCAAGATGATGCAACTTGAACCCGATAGTGAGACGCTTATGTCTTTTATCGAATACAGCGAAGGGTCGCCAGCCAATGATCTTGAAATGCGGAAAATTGATTTGCGGTACTTGCGAGCGTTGACTGTTGTCTACATTCGTTTGGTGTGCAAATCGTCGGCGATTTTTTCACTACTAGAAAAGTTACTCCCTGACTATCGCACTCTTTTCGCTGTTGACCCGTCCGGGGCGTTCATTCGATTATCGGTCGATGAATTAATCGAAATGCTATTGGATCCAGAAAATCGACCTGTTTTCGGTTTTATATTTCCTCATCTAGTGAAGCGAGAGGTATTGCAGAGAAGGGGCGAAGTAGATATGTATGCTTCAGAATTAGATTCAGAGCTATCAAGTGCATTCAACTAGATTTTTCAGTCTTCATTCTCTATTGTTCGGAAACTTTAAATGAAAATTTTTCTAACGATCACCGCGCTAAAACCAAACATGATGAGACTGAATATTTGCTTCTGACTAACGTTGATGTTACTTTTACCACCAAGATCTCTGATAATATGAATCATTATCGCATATGATGTTTCAAATATATTTGCTACTCTTGATACCCTTGTGGTACTTGACGATATTGAACACCTAAAAACTGACCGTACAGTACGAATTCGCGCCGATTCCGTTTTAATTATATACTCTCAATCTTTCTGAGTTCCGCTTCGGCAATCTCTGTTCACGTGTTTCGCTTTGCCACTGATGACGAGAGGTTCTACATGGGGTCGCCGTGCGTAAAATCGAGACCCTGGAGCGCGGTTCTGAAAACTATCGACTAGTTCCACTTCTATGTCGGGGTTTTTTGGGGGAAGCGAGTCTGTACGCAGATCATACCAGTACTCGTGATCGCCAGTTTCCATCGACGCATTGAAATCACTCATATACCGATCTAAAACTTCATTATACAGTCTAGCAAACTTGATCTCGTCCTGATCTAATCGATCCTTAATGGGATCAGGCAATTCCTCCTGGGCAGAGCCCACATGGTTCCACGCCAGCTCTTCCAGTTTCTCCATCCGGTGATTCAAGTAGGCTAAAACACACTGTCGATTCCGTCTGAGAGCGGTGTCCAAAAACGTGATTGTGCATGCGCGTTCCTCTGTGTTCTCAGTCGCCGACATGTCGAGATTATGATGCAGGTGTTTGTACAACTCGCCCATTTCAGCCACCACATCTCTGAGACTCGCTCGATCAAACGGCGGAAGCCACTGAGCCCGTTTCAAGCTTCCAACCAATTTCCCTGCCGCTAATCCCACTCGCGTATCTTTTCTTTCCGAGCTCATCGCTATTAACAACGTATAAATCAACAACCCATCATCGATTCACTAACTACTTACAACCGTACTTTTTCAAGTTTCGTTTTTGTTTGCGGTATTTTGAAACCTTGTTTTTTCTCTTTTCCCGATTCTGTTCCTTGACCAACTTCTTCCACTCTTGCCGAGTCATGTTGTCTGGTCGATGTCCGTCCAGGCCATCCGGAGACTCGCTCGACGACGACGCATCTTCAGACAAATTTTCTTCCCTGCTGACGGATTCTTCTTCGTCGCTTTCTTCATCTTCACTGTCATCCTTTTCTGGAGTGTTGAGGAGTGTATCGTAAACGGATCCCAAACCTTGGGATCTCTGTTGCATGATTCTTTCGATTTCAAATAAATCTCCGGCTTCGGCTAAGCTGGAGGGAACCCACGTTGCGAGAAACACAGAGTCGTCGACTTGGGGAGAGATGATCGAGTCGCGATTGTCCAACAAGAAGGATAGACGAGCTTCTTCTGAATCAGACAAGGTCTGGTCTTTACTTGGGAGAGAGGAAACTGGGCGATCGCTAAAGACGGGGGTAACAATGAATCTAAACAGTTCTTGGAGAGGTATTGTGGGGACCAGTCTTTCGAAAAACACATTGATGTTGAAACAGTCCCGTTTTAGGAACTCGAGGGATCTTGGATGATCGAGCCCGACTGATTGTGAAACGTCAATCACAAACACTTTATCGGAATCGTCCAACAGCATATTGTATTCCGATAAATCACCGTGAACCAATTTGCATATTTGAAACATCTTACGCATAGACCGGATAACATCCAAATACACACCCAGCCAACCTATCGATGGTTCTCGGGAAACGTCCTTCAGACGAGGAGCTGCTCTCCCCGGAACACCCACCAATGACATGACGAGAACGTTTCGAGTACACTTCAAAACAGACGGACAGTGGATACCGGCGTTTCGAAGACGAATGAGATTTCGCTGCTCTTTTTCCGCCCACAATGCTACCATCTTTCGAGGATTGCTTTTACAGTACCCATGACGAAATCGAAATTCACCATCGACGTACTCATCTCGATCCCGAAACCCCAAAATACTGGTCTTGTAAACTTTAACAGCAACGTTTGAGCCATCTGCATTAACTCCAAAGTACACGTTCGCTTCTTTACCCGTCGAAATACAACCGGCTAGTTCACCAAATATTGCTTGTTTTTGCAACTTGAGAAGAACCTCAACCGTCTTCGGATCTAAAACCTGGTCCACTGTGGCTCGCGTGTCGCGCGTTAGACCTAAACCAAAGGAGTTATACACGGTGGATTCAAGTTTATCTTGATATTTATCACCACGAGCAACTGTTTGGTCGTCCATCTTCGTAAAGACGAAAAAAAATCTGGAGGCTCTATGAGTATTGTGAAGAAGAGGAACTGGAAAACTGTGGAACTCAATGAGGGTGATATCGCAGAGTTTGCGAAAATCGGTGGTCTCGAACTGGAGGTTCTCTCTGATGCAGATGACCATTATCCGAATTCCGGGGGTAAACAAGTATCTCCCGATAAACCGAAGAAAAAGAAGAAGAAGAATAAATCGTCGAATCCTGTTGTGCCAGTATCAACTCCCTCCAATGACGATGTAAAAGAAGGGAACCGTAATGTGGAACCTTCCGGGACCATTGACATGGAGGAGTGGTCAGAGTACGATCTGAATAGCAAGATTATTGAGGGCCTAAGTAAGCTAGGCTTCTCCAAACCCTCTCCGATCCAAGCAGCCGTGATGTCGAAATCGATGGAGGGTATGGATATCCTTGGTGCGGCTCAGACGGGCTCTGGTAAGACGCTAGCGTTTGGGCTCCCTATTCTACATTCTATTCTTGGCTCGGTGGGTTCGGATCCCAGCACGAAAGCTTTGTGTATTCTTCCAACGCGTGAATTGGCGATACAGGTCAAGGAACATTTGGTGGCTGTTGTCGGATCTTCTGCATCTATCGGAGTTGTTGTTGGTGGAATGAGTATCGACAAGCAGCGCCGAGTCCTCAACCAGAAACCTGATATAGTCGTTGGAACACCTGGTCGTCTTGCGGGGGTACTAGGTATATCAAAGAACAACGAAGCCGGTCAGTTGGTCCAATCGTTCAAGGATGAGCTTGCTTCAAACTTACGATTCCTGGTCCTTGACGAAGCGGATAGATTGCTGGAGCAATCTCACTTTCGTGACCTTACCAGTGTTTTGGAATTCCTCTATGAATCAATTCCAAACACTGCTGCAATTCAGTCGTTTATTTTCTCCGCCACTCTCCCTGTTGATTCAGCTGGAGAGCTGAACAAACTGCTCCGGAAGCTGAGGTTGAAACCCCCTCAAATGCGCCATGTTGTTGACCTCGTCGCGAACAATGAGTCTGGACAAACATCTGTCCCGACCAAGCTTTCCTTTCACACTATGATGGCCACATCTGATCAAGACCGCGAACCGTTCCTCATGTACTACTTGTACAAAGAGCGCATGCAGTCGAACAAGAGAAGCATTGTTTTCGTAAACGCCATCTCCTACGTGTACCGATTGGCCAGTTTGCTACCGCTTTGTTTTCCGGGTTGTAAAGTTGTGGGAATCCACTCCAATCTAAGACAAAAGGACCGGCTCAAGAAACTCGACCAGTTTAAAGCTGGAGACAATTGTATCATGGTCGCAACCGATATTGCAGCGAGAGGTTTAGATTTACCTCAAGTCGACTCTGTGGTCCATCTCCAACCTCCAAGAACTCCGGAATCCTTGATTCATCGATCCGGCCGTACCGCTCGTGCTAACCGAGCCGGATCGTGTGTCATGATCATAACGCCCACTCAAGTATCCGAATGGAAGAAGTCTGTCAGAATCGCCCTGAATAAAGATGTCGAAGAGGTTGATGTTTTGGATGTTGTATCCATTGATATAAGGAGAATTCGGGAGATCCAGAGGGTGGCGAATGAAATTGAGGGGAAAACCCACAAGGAGAAGAGGGAATCGAAAGATCGAGCATGGACAAAGAAAGCGTGTGAAGAGGCTGATTTGTGGGATAGTGATGCGTCAGTAAGCGAAAATGATGAGTTTTCGGATGATAAATTCGATGGGGTCAAACGCAGTAATTCAGGAGCTAACCCTCCGCGGCTCTCAGAACTCGAAGTTCTACTCAAGGAGCCGCTGCCTAGTCTTAGAAAGTAGTTCTATCGTTTCAGGAATACTCACTTGCATGTCATCATTACAGTGACGACAAAAAAAATTGTCAGCGCAAATGTTCACCCCGGAAATGATGGAAGCCGCTCAGAAGATGATGGCGAATATGACACCTGAGCAGATGTCTCAAATTGCTGGGATGGCATCCAAAATGGATCCGCGGGTACTTGAGAATATGAGTAAGGGTAATGGAGGTCTCCCTATGCCTTCTAAATCTCAGTTTGAAGAGGCCAAGGACCGAATGAAGAATATGTCCCCAGAGCAGATGCAGGGTATGTTTGACGAGGCGAAAACCCGTATGTCTGGTCAAAACTCCTATATGGTCAGTGGTGCAACTCTTCTTAAGAACGAGGGTAACGACCAAGTCCGGGCAGGTGACTACAGTGCCGCAATCGAAACTTTCCAGAAGGGGATTTCGAATCTTGAAACTTGTACAACCCCAGACGAGCCTGTTATTACCTTGCTGCAGTCTTTACGACTCAACACTGCCCTTTGTTATCTCAAACTCGAAGACTTCCACAACGTGATTGCAACATGCGATACAGTTCTGAATCGGGACCCTAGATCCGTGAAGGCCTTGTACAGGCGAGGCGTTGCCAAGAGGGAGCTTGGAGAGATATTAGTAGGCGCAAAAGACCTCAAGTTAGCGACGATGCTCTGTTCAAACTCCGATCATACAATTCAAGCTGAATACGAGAAGACAGTCTCCCAAATATATGATGCATCTGAGCTTGAACAGCTGGAATCAGTAGCAATAGGAGAAAGCCAACCCACTAGTCAATCAGTACCGAACCTCTCGAAAGCTAAAGAGATCATCGAGAGTAACCCTGATGTGATGGATCGAATGGGTGATATGTTATCGAACATGGATGAAGATCAGTTGAATGGGATCCTAGAAATGAGTGCGGCCGGTATGCCAGGAGACCAGAAGCCGGATCTTGGTGAAATGAAGAAGATTCTCAAGAACAAGGACTTCATGAAGAGCATGACAGAGATGATGAAAAATATGGATATGGATCAAGTGAGTAAGCTCGTGGGTGGTGGTAGTGGTGTTACTACTCAGGCATCTGGGACATCGCAAAGTTCTGTCTCTGCACCTGTTCAACCTGATCTCGCATCCATGTTTAAGGACGGATCTTCGGTTCGACAAATTAGCAAGATGGTAGATTCGATGCCCGATTCAGTTCTCGAAGATATGTTGGGCTCTCAAATGGGGGGTAAAGGATCTCTCCCAAGTTTCCTGACTGGATCAAGAATGAAGATGGTCATAAAGGCGTTCCTCGGTCTGCTGAGAGTTTGGATATTCATTAGACAAGCCTTTGCACTTTTGTGGTCCCGAAACGGGAAAATTTTAATGACGATCCTCGTCATCCTAATTGGCGTGTACTACCAGTATGGCAAGTATATCTTCCCACATGAAAAGAAGGAGGACGATGAACACAGACTTCATGAAGGTTTGTAGAGCGATGATGATTAGTTTTCCTTGTGGATATAGTTGATACATGTTTGAGATAGTTTTGTACAGTAAAGGGGAATCGGAGCAGTATTGCAACAGTCATCAGTCTGAATAAAACAATGGTTCAGCTTCCTTCAATATCGTAGACAAAGTCTCCGGGGTGCTTGAATATATCAGACCTCGCACGCGCTCATAGCAATACCAAGCTCTTAATACGGCTAAATGAGTATGATTACCTGCAAATAAATCAGGGCTAATATGAATCCCGGGCCACAAGATTCCCGGAATCGGGGAAGACAGGATTCTTCCTGAATCGCCATGCGGTTTTGAGCAATCCTCAGAAGAATCCTCATCTGAATAGGAACAATTTGAACTTGAATCGTCAAGTTCAGTAGACCCAGTGGGAATATTGGGCATGGCATCCGCATCACAGCCGCCATGATACACGTCACTAGAAATCTCGCGTGAAAACACACGTCGGCGATCGAAAGTGTGGAGAGTGGGTGTGATTGAGTGAGTATTCGAGCTAGAGGTCCTTGTCGAGGACAGGTAACTCGAACAAGACCTTGGCCGAATCTCATCTTCCGAATGTGCATAAAAGCACCTATTCCCATAAGGACAATCACTTGTGTATTTACATAGTCTTGTTCGGTAAAAAGCACCCTGCTTTGTATGAACAACATTCGCGCTCACTCCTTGCGTCGAAGATGTCATGCAAAATGCAAAATTTTCTCACCGACGACAATTCGTAGGGTTGGATTCTAACTCCTGGTAATGTCCCGACCTTCCCAATCACATGACGATTTTAAAACTTACACCGACGGACGAACCGTCACCGCTCCCCGCGTGCAGAAGTCTAGATCTTCTTGTTTTTCCGCTTTATGCTTTCGTTCAAGAAGCTCATCATCCAAGATTCCTCTTAAATCAAGTGATTCTCGAGATCGATTAGTAGACGAGAGCTTGCGTTCTGGTCGTGGCTCTCTCAGTACAGAAAACTTGGAGGAGGAATCCGCGGATGCCACAAGACTCAAGGCTGGGAACTCCAGCGTAAGAATTCAGCAAATGTTACCCGGGAGGTTGCGATTAATTGAAGGGGTTCCATATACTCAACGGAAACCCAATAGGCGAATTAATGAGGATGCATATATTTTCGAGTCGCGCTCACTCCGAGATGGGTCTCGGGTCACTTTGGTGGGCGTGTTTGATGGTCATGTTAATGAGCAACTCTCTCATTGGCTAAGTGAGAATTACTCTTGTGTATTCTTTTCAGTTTTGGTTGTTCTCAAACAAGCTTTTGGTTTGCCCAATTGTCTAACGTATGTCAAGAAACTTTTTCCATCGTCTGAGTCGTTTGCGGTACGCTCGCAACGTCTTTCACACCTCTCTTGTCCCGATTATGTAACCCTTTCGCTTTGTGTCTCATTTGCGATTTGCGACGAGAAGGCAATGGCTTTGGGAACGGTAGACACGGCCAATAGTGGTAGTTGTGCATCGATAGTTGCGGTCACAGACACGGGCGTATTCATGGCGACTCTGGGAGATTCCTCAGCCGCTTTGATTGCTACATGTGAAGGTCAATCTCGAACTCTTTTCAAGACCAGCGATCATCGTACAATTACCCGCCCTGACGAAGTTGATCGTATTGTATCATCTGGAGGGAAGGTTCACAAAGGTCGGTCAATCGGAATGGCGTTTAGCTCAATCAGTGTAACACGATCTCTAGGGGACACGATTTGGCGGGCCAATGACGACTGGAAACGCGACAAGACGAGAGAACCCAACTCGAAGACTCCTGTCATTGATCAAGACTTGCTTGAATTCTCTCGCATGAAGGGTTGTGTCGGAGTGTGCTCTGATCCCGAATGGTACTCTTGTCATATTATTTCGGATGATGCATCCGAGACAAGCCGAATTTGTTTAAAGTCAAATTCTCCCGACAGAGTGTTTCGGAAGGAGGAGGAGATTGCGACAAACAATTGCCGGTTTTTCCTTGTTGTGGGATCGGATGGGTTCTGGGAGACGTCGGGACTCTCGAGTCTTCTAGAATGTTTAACGAGTGTCGATGGCAGTCGTGCTGACTCGAGCAAACTTATTGATGTTGCAAAAGAAGCGATAGGACCAACACCTCATGATGATTCAACAGTGGTCGTTGCCCAGTTGAGACTGGATGCCGGGCTTATGTCGGACAATCTGGATCAGCATACTGAACCTTTGGAAGATGGTGATGCAGGGCGGGGACACGGGCGACGAGGATCCAGCAAACGACGGAGTCAAAGTGATCAACATGATACCAATGCTGGTGGACATTTAGATTATTTGTTTAGTTGATAGAATTAGATGAGGTTGAGGTTTTTACCGTATTGGACGATTGAAACTGGCCTGAAGGAGCTAACTAGAATTTCTATCTGCGGCACGTTGTAGTCTGGCAGGTTTGGAGATATTGATTTCATCCATCTTAAATTGGTTCGTTTGATCTCGAAACTGACATCGAGCGTGCATTGCCAACCCTACCGTCCTAAAGCTTGACCAATTGGGTCGGATCGATGAAACACCTTCACCAGGTGTAAGACCAGGAATCTGAAAGAGAACCCGACCTGCAGGAACCCGGGCAACATATTCAGAGATTCCTCCTCGCCCCTGTCCTCTCTTCACACCGAATGGTCGCTCAGTGCGCGAGAACGTTGCGTGAACATTCATTCGAAATTCTCTCTCTTTTCCTAATTGCTTTCGAATCGCCTTCTTTGCGGCTTCAAGCTGCTCAGCGGTGACTCGCATTGCACCCTGCGCTACGAGTGTCTTGCCCAACTTAATTTCAGGGTCCACGATCGGTGGGATCTTACCCTGGGACACCTTGAACTGAACGGGTCTTGGGGGTTTGTACACGAAGGGAGGCATTTAACGTCGGGCTATCTCAATCAAGTTGAATGAAAATTTCCGCCGTTTGGCCATAAAATCCATGCCAGTATTATTCAACACTCTGTGATCCGGACAGCTCGTGCTTCCGGGAGATCAACCTTATTCCGACTCTCAGACTTTTCGTTCGCTGCTGTCGAACTTCGATAACCAGGGACTTCTATTCTGACTGTGGATCGCGGTCATCATATCGGAGATTTCGCTCGGTAGGAAATCATGTACCCATTCCTGGATGCGAACATATCCGATCCGCCCTTCTCCGATAACTGATACAGTACGCATATAACCATCCAGCAATCTAGATCTACTAATTGAAATATTTCTCTAAGATTCCTCCTCCTCATCCTTCATACTCGCACGTTTTTCAGGCCGGAATCGCGGTCTGAACTTACCTTGAATGACCGACACAGCATCGCTTCGTTTCTGAGCATACTCGATCCGAATCGGTTTTCCAAGCATAACGAATTTCTGTAAATTCCGCAGCGCCATTGTGGCTTGACTCAGACTTCGAAACGATACAAACGCTGTCCCGCGAAACGGTTTTCCCGTCCTCTTACTAGTTCCCCGAGCGACCTGAACATCAATCACGTCGCCATACGAGGCAAACAATTCGTACAGCAAAGATTTCAGGTCTTTCACATGCACTCGGTCATTCAAATTACCCACGAGCAATGTGTGCGTTGCAGCGATCGCGGAAGACATTGACTAGTTGGAATATAACATTGCTAATCAAAGTCAAATAATTCTAATGTGAAACTGAAAGCTTTACTAATTTTTTGACTTTACCGTCATCATCAACCGCCTCAAGTGATTCCGCTGATACGTATTGGTGATTTTCCGAGGCCCAAAAAAAGTACTCCATATAACCCCCCTCATACAAGGGCCAAATACTATCGGTATCCTCCAAGACCGTGCCGTCCTCAACCAGAGCATATCTGGACTTAGAAACAATCGTCTGATCACCATCGATTCGAAAAAAGACGATTCTTCCACTCGTCATCAGACCAATCCCGCACCAGTCGCAATCGACCGGGATATCCTCCAACCCGCGAAACTGGAGAATTTGTGAGCCTGCTTCACTGCACCCACTTTTCAACATTTCAATCTCTCGTTCCGTCAATCCAAGTTTCCAATCATTACGCATCCCATTGATCAAATCAATGAATGACCCAACTGACCAATCCTCGCTTGGACTCGAGACGCGGGCTAGAATATCCTCTATCGATTCGATCGCGATTTCCTCTTCAAACAAGTGATCGATCGTGGATGCATATACTGTCAAGCTTGCGGCTTGGGCGTGTCCACCTCCTCCAAGTAGTCGGGCGATTTCCCCCACGTTTGTGTCACAAGAACGAAACGAAATTTTATACGACTGATTTACATCGATCCGGTAATAGAGAAGCGCGATATGGCAGGGAGGAGATGGAGGGTCAGAAAACGAGCCAGACAGCAAGGCGTTTGCCAAGGCACCCATCCGAGGTCCGGGAGATACATTGACCATTCGGCATGAAAGATTAGGAGCGATTTTTAGTCGTTTTTCTACACATCTTTGAGCGTCGGTGTAAATGTCTCTCCACTCAATTTCGCGAGAAATTATTCCGACCAGCATCATCGAGCGGATATACTCCAAGTCGCGAGAGATCGCTCGATGAAATTCTCGAAACGGATCGTCACCACTCTGAGTCCACAGTCCGGGGCCGACTACTGGGGATTGGACCGCCATCCCACTGATCAGCAAACTCGTGTTGGACAAGACATATTGCGCAATGTCACTGTCGTTTACATAACTAATCAATGGAGGGATGGGGAGAGAGGGAGAAAAGTATTTCCATGTCAAGACACATGCCGCGAAATCAATGGAAAAAACAAATTGTGATTCGGGAAGACCAATTTCGGTCTTCAGCATATTGTACTCGGAAATATGATGATCAATCACGAGCACGTGGTTTGCGCAATCGATGAGTTCCATCATTGTGTATTTAGGGAAAACAAAGTCGACGAGAACAATGTTTTTCCCCGCAATTTTTAAGTCTAAGAATTCGGTCGATAAAAATGCGTCATTGGTACCACTCCCTCTATTGACCCCGAAAAAATCGCAATCGGGGAATTTCAAACTCACAGAATATGCCGCCGCCGTCCCATCGTTACAGGGCGCGTGGAATATACACACATCATACGAGATTGATCCATCGTAGGTTGGGATCTTTGGATCGAACGATGGGGATGATGAAACAGTCAGTTTTGAGGACAAGTAATCTTGATTCATCCACGAGCAGTCCGAAACCAAGTCTGAAATACACGTTATATCATTTTTTGTCATTAGACCTGGGGAAGAGGAGATAAAGGATGAAAACAGTTGAAAGTTTTTCACATTCATTCTTTAATTAAAACACAGTTTTTTTCGAGTTTACCAAATAGTTTGTCCAACTCACACAATTTCAAATCAATTTCGATTTTCCGACGTCGCTGCTTCAGGGTCGTCAGAGTCAATGGCATTGATTTCATCTCTTCAATCAAAACTGAACGGTTCTTTCTTACGTCCTCCAACGCCAATAAGCGCTCTTCGTTGGACATGTATCTGCAACCCTTTGGGATTTTCGATGCTTCGTCTTTGTCCTGTTTGCGCCTGGCCTCTTCAATTTTATCCGCTTCAAACTGCTTGATATATGCTGGCACTTTCCCAAAATCAGAATGAACGATCTGTGTCTTCTTCAAATCACATTTGTTTTCGATGCTCGGTGTTTCGGGATTCTTCCGCGGTTTGTCGAAGCGCGACATTGTGTTCTTGAGAAGGGATTCTCTCAATCTCTGAGCGTTGATGCGACCCTCGTTCTCCTGCGAAAATGAAAGCAAGTAATTCGGCAGGCAAACCTCCGTTAATTTCTTCCTATTGTCATTCTGGGTACTTCGAATTTTGGAAACATGTTCCCGAAGGAAATTCTTCTGTGAGAGTCGTTTCTTCTCCGGATACAGCAATCCAGCCATAGCCGCGCCCCTATTTTGAAACTTTTCGAGAGCGAGTAATTGGTACAAGCATGAGTACATACTCTCGCGATTCGACTTGCCTCGGCCATTGAATTCTGAAGGCGAATCAAAAGACGTCCAAAAAATTTCGTTTCGATCCAATCAAATGGTGTCACAAACGAAAAAGGCTTGGAGATATCTCGACCCTCATTTCCTGTTGCCTATTCTCGACTTCTTGGAGGAAAAGAACCTCGCAGCGGTTCCCGATGTGCTCGATGCCAGGATTCGAGCTGTTTCGTCCACTTTCATGGTCGATTATCTCGTTGATTTGTTTGGAAAGGCAAACCAGACTGTTCCCGATGAATTAGAACAGCGTAAAGCATCAGTAATGGCCGACTTCGACGTGAAGCAGAATATCCTCAGACCGCTCCTTGTCGTCATCGAAACCGAGGGAATGGAAACCATAAAAAACTTAAGTTTGGCAGATTTCTGTTTGAAGTACAATTTACCCACGGACGTTCTTGATGTTCTTTTCGAATATGCGCGTTTATCGTACCAGGTGGGTGATTACAAGACCTCTTCGGATCTGTTAAAGATCTATCGTATCTTGACGTCATCTTCGGAGACGACTAGTGTTCCGACTGATAGACAAATCCGGGCAATGTGGGGATCTATAGCCAGTTATATTGTTTTGGAGGAATACACAGCCGCGTCGGAGTTGATTGGAAAACTGATGGAGTTTTTCGATACAACTACTTTACCAAAGGACAAGTTCAGTTCTGGAGCTAGTGGATTATGGTTACTCCATTGGGCTCTGTTGGTCCTGCTCAAGGCTCAAGACTCGCAAGCACTCCATTCCGACTTGGTATCTATGATTCTTCGCGACAAGTACTTCAATGTCGTTTCAGTGTCGTCGCCGTATTTGTGGCGATACATGTCGGCATTGGTTCTCTTGGCAGGAACGTCTGTACAGCTGCCAACGAATGAAATGGCTGTCATGATATCGAAGGACTCAGAGGCATCCGAGGATCCTATTAACGCCTTCATGGTTGATGTATTTGTGCATTACAACTTTGAAGCCGCAGAAAAGAAGATTTCGTCGATCTTTGTCGCTGACGATTATTTCTTGGCTTCTCACGAGGCCCAGTTACGAACCGCAGCTAAAGCACTAGTAGACCAGGTCAAACAGCGATTGTACCAGCAATAAGGATAGGACATATATGTTTCAGCCTTTTCGGTATCTCTGAATACTGTAATCTCACTCGGATAGGATACTCAGGACACTAACAAATGACTATCTAGTTTTTCGTGACTCATACGCTCGCTGCGTTTGATAATATTGTCAACTATCCAAAGTTGAGCGCTGTTGAACACTAACGGGGTCACAACCATCACAAACATCAATTTTTTCATAGGGCTGTCGTCAAATCGATCCAAGACGATGTCTGATAGAATCAAAAGAGGATAAGACGCAAACTTTAACAACAGGATCACAATCAGCTTCATCGATGTACATATTCCCAACCAAACACACAATTGTTTCCAGTACATGCGCACATTCCAGGAGTTTGCTGATCGCTCACCCAAGTGATCATAAGTTCCAGACTCGAACTCGCGAGCGGCTAAACGGTCCCTCACAACCGCCGGGATGATATATCTATAAGTCACTTGGAAAAGTACGTATTCAATATACGTTCCAACCGTACAGTCCACAATTATATTGATCCAGTACCAATCACATGAATCTCCGTCAAGATGTCGACGATGAAGGCGCACCGCAAAAAATAAATTTAAAACATGCATCCACAATGATCCAATTATCTGCTTAGAGGAATCCAACAAGAACTCTCGCCACGTTCGATTGGAGTATTTAACCTCAATTCGTTTTTTTAGGATCAAAAGACCCAAAGATATACCCATCAGCAATAGCTGGATCAATAGCCCAGACAGACCTGGTATCAGTCTACATGTGGTTGGTTGTGTAGTCATTGCGACTAACAAAATGACTTACGTAGGTACATGAATAACTGGAGTATAAACTATGCTAATTTCTACTCGGGCTAATGCTGGATGAATGATGGTCTTTTATATAGCGCGCAGCGTCTGTCACCGCCATTTGAGCTACTTCTGAAACATGCGTGAAAACGTGAGGAACATGGACCATGTCGGGCCAAATTTTTAAACGCACATTGAGTCCTTCGTCCTTACACTTGTCGTAGAACCGAATTATTTGATTGAATAGAACCTCGACTGCTCCTGCATGTACTAGAATCGGAGGCAGTCCTCGCAAGTCGGCATGTATGGGGTTTATTCGGGGATCTTCAGGTGCCATGTTCCCAATCACAAGTTTACTAATCATAACAATTGCATCATACGGTAAATAGTCGTGTTCAGGCATAATGACACCTGCCGCTGCCTTGGCCTCAAACTCCTTGTCCGCCAAATCACACCATGGGGATATTAGGACGGCACACATCGGCATAGGAATTCGGTCCTGTCGAATCCGACAAAGGGTCAGTATTGTTAAACTTCCCCCCGCGGAGTCTCCACAGATACATATTCGTTGAGGTGGAACTTTCACGACCTCTGTCAAATGCTTGTACGCCATATAGCAATCATCAACGGCCTCCACAATGGTGACATCAGGTGGGCGTCTATAGTTGACAGCAAAAAGGACCACATCCTCGATTGCGAGAGAAGTAATTATATTCAAATGTGTATTGGATCCACAGAGAGCAAACGCTCCTCCGTGGAGGTATAGGACGATGGGATGAGTTTTTGACCACTCAAGCACCATATCATTGCAAAACTTGGACGCGGAAAGTCGCCGCTTACCCTTAGGGTGTTCCTGAGGTGACAGATGATGAGGAAAAACCCATTCCACTTGGAGTCCATGCAACCTGCTTGAGTGGACAATTGCATCTTTGGGCAGGATCAAATCTGGAACTGAGATATCCGTCCAGGCTCGAATCAAAGATAGATCCCGCGGAGCATTCCGACAGGCAGATCTGAACGCTGCTATCACGAGTTCCATCTGGGTCGACCAGGAAGGGAGCCGCTTCCCCTTCATAGCGATTTTAAATGGTATGCGAAAAGCAGAAGCCATAACTCGTGATGGTAGAGCAACTGATTGCATCAAATGGGTGAAACTGGTTGATGTCGAGATCGGCTCGTTACCCGCTACTACTATCGAAGCCGTCACCGATTTATCATCATGCAATACTTCAGGGTCTTCATTCATGAGAGTTTTGATTCGCGCATCTGATTGTGACGTTCCGTCGTCACCGTTCATGAAAAAAGTAGAACTTTGAATGTTCGATAAATTGGTTGCGTATCTCGTTCCGCCGTTCGATTCGCGCGGTTTCATCATGTGGGCTATCGGTTTGGTATCCATATCGATTGTCCTTGTGTTGCTTCACAGGAGAAGCAATATAACGGTAAATCAGAAGCTAATTAAAAGTGGAAGCTCTAGAAATGACTTCATTGATTTTTTGAGGGGGTGGGCGATAACTTTCGTCGCTTTCTATCATTGGATGTACAACCTAAGCATCGCTGGATTCGTGCCGGAGATGCCGTTCTTCAATCGCTCCACTATTATCGCCGAAACGGTAGAATTTTGGCTGTATTTCCTGGTTACTTTTATGATCCTAACTGAAATTCTTTATTATTCCGTTCATTTAGGATACGTTTGGTTTGCCTTCATCACCGCTATTTGCATCCCGTGGCATTACGCCGCCTCCCAAGTGAGTGGTGTCGGAATCATGCTAATTACGATGGGCATGGCTTCGTATGTGCAAAACCATGACGGTATTAAATGGAGGAAAGTTCTCCGACGTACCGCCCAACTGGCTCTCATTTCGGCCCTGATTTCAATAGTTACCTATTTCGTGATTCCCCGCGAGTGGATCTATTTCGGAGCCATTCATTGTATCGCGGTTCTGTCAGTTGTACATTTACCATTCATTGTATATCCCCAATTATCTATCGTTGGAACCATCCTGATCATTTTACACTACGTTTACTACAGTCGAAACTTCATCCTCGACTTCCCGAGATGGCGAGTTACTGCTGATTATATGCCGTGGTTTGTCAATCTGGCTTACGTCCTACTCGGTGTCTTTTTAGCACACAAGGGTCTTCATAAAGCCACTCATTTACCGCGTTGTCTTTGGGGTGGGTTCCGCCCAGGTATTCGTTGGCAAGACACTATTTTCCCGTATCTCGGCCGCCACTCCCTCTTTATATTCATCGCGCATCAAGTCGTTTTGTTCCCATTGATCAAAATCTTAGCATTGTTTTTTTAAACATTCAGTATATAGTCATACATAGTATCTATTCCAAATTCCACATCTCTTCTAGACGGATGTTTACGGAACCATTCACACTACGTCACTTGTACTTTGGCAACCTCTCATTTACTGGTCAGACCAGTATCTGGGTCGGCGTCTTTGTCTCGTGGATCCTCTTGTCGTATCTCCATCGCATAAAAATCAAACCACAGACTTGTGATCACGAAATGGACGAAATTGAATTCATCAAGGGTGAGTCCCCAAAAGCCCAACCTCGCCGACTCGTCTTTATAGACTGTACTCGGGGCCTCGCCATTTCCTTCGTCGTTTTCTTCCACTATGTATGGAATTTGCGAGCAAATAATTTCATGCCATTAGCTCCCGCCGACTTTGAAACGAGTGGGGAAAAATTCCAAGCCGTTTGTGAGTTTTGGCTCTTTTTTTCTATATGCTTTGTTGTACTCTCTGAGATTTTCTCTGCAAATATTTTCGCTGGGTATCTCGGCTTCTCGTACGTCACTGCTGTGTGTATCAATTGGCACTATTGGTCGGCTCAGGCAAGCGGGGTTGGCATGATTATGTTTTGCGTCGGGGTCTCTTCATACATCCAAAACCGCAACGGACTCAAGTGGGACAAGATCTTCAAGCGGATCAAGCACCTTGTGATTGTGGCCGCATGCATTTCGATTGTCACATATATTGTTTTCAAGGAACGGTTTGTGTACTTTGGAGCGATTCACTGTATCGCGTTTTTATCCATCATTCACATCCCGTTTCTGTACCAACCAAAGTGGGCATTACTTGGCACGATTTTCGTGGTTGTTCACAAGGCATTTTTGGGGGAATTCTTTTTTGAAGCCCCAGTAAGATCCACGGTCGACTACATGGCCTGGTTTGGTAATTTCGGATACCTTTTGCTGGGAATTTTTTGCGGTCATATTGGCCTAGTTTGGTCCAAGCGATTCATGCGTTGTCTCTGGGGACTGGGCCAGCCGGGGTACGATCTGGAACAAACTATTTTCCCCTACCTCGGACAACACTCGCTCTTTATTTTTATTGCTCATCAAGTTGTTCTTTTCCCAATCGTTAAAATCGCACAAGTAATTTTGCAGTAAAAATATATAGCATGAAGATAGTTTGGGGAGATTTCGACTGTAGGAAAAGGAAAAATTTCTTCTTGAAACTACTAGTTATAATAAGTTGCATTCTCACGGTTTCTTGGTCGACTTGTTCTTCTAATACATTCCATCCATGCCACCCATGCCCGGCATACCTCCAGCTGGTTTAGCCTCGTCCTTGGCGGGCATCTCGGCAATCACACATTCAGTAGTGGTCATCAAAGAAGCAACAGAGCTTGCGTCTGCAAGAGCTGTTCTAATAACCTTGGTTGGGTCAATAATACCAGCCTCAACCATGTTGATGTATTGACCAGTTTGCGCATTGAAACCGTAGGCGTAGTTCTTGCTATTTTCCAGCAAATTCTGGACAACCACTGCTCCTTCATGTCCTGCATTGTTGGCAATAGTCTTGCACGGCATCTGAATCGCCTTCTTGATGATATCCACACCAACTTGTTGGTCGAAATTGTCAACAGGGACAGAGCTTAGCTTGGACAATGAGCGGATGAGGGAAGTTCCTCCTCCTGGAATAATACCCTCCTCGACGGCGGCCTTGGTGGCGTTCAATGCATCGGCCAAACGATCCTTGATTTCAGATACTTCAACCTCGCTAGAACCACCAACCTTGATCACCGCAACACCTCCCGACATCTTGGCAAGGCGTTCCTTCAACTTATCCTTTTCGTATTCCGAAGTGGTGGCGTCAACCATGTCGCGAATGGTTTGGCAACGTTGATCGATTTCAGCGGAAGAACCAGCACCATCCAAAACAATAGTGTCGTCCTTAGAGATCGAGATGGATTTGGCTGATCCAAGGGAAGAAGCGGCATCAATAGAATCAAGGCGTTTGCCAGTTTCCTCTGAAATAACTTCACCTCCTGTAATGACAGCAATGTCTTGAAGGCACGCCTTTCTGTGATCGCCAAATCCAGGAGCCTTGACAGCTGCCACTTGGAGACCACCTCGAAGCTTGTTGACAACCAATGTGGCCAGAGCCTCTCCATCAACGTCCTCGGCGATAATAACCAACGGTCTTTGGACCTTTACAACGTGCTCCAGGATCGGGAGAATGGATTGAATAGTAGAAACCTTCTTTTCATAGAGCAAAACCAAGGGATTCTCAAACTCAACCTTCAATGTCTTTTGATTGTTGACAAAGTACGGTGAAATGTATCCTCTGTCAAATTTCATTCCTTCAACAACCTCAAGTTCGTGCTCAAGGGTCTTGCCTTCAGAGACAGTGATTGTACCGTCCTTGCCAACCTTCTCAAAAGCTTGGGCAATCAAGTTACCGATAACCTTGTCTCCGTTAGAGGCGATGGTGGCAACCTGCATGATCTCCTGTGGTGTTGTGATTT
>Ga0078894_10000642_pt1 | contig 24852 bp, 41 predicted proteins | sample LauGreSu1BDMLBSD_2_FD_67506 | JGI IMG/M metagenome (GOLD analysis project Ga0078894, IMG submission 67506) | Freshwater lake microbial communities from Lake Michigan, USA - Su13.BD.MLB.SD (version 4) (version 4) | ecosystem: Environmental > Aquatic > Freshwater > Lake | place: Lake Michigan... | reverse complement strand
TAGGCTCCCAGACGCTACGGGCGATCTGCTGAATCTCGGAGAGTTTGCCCTTCTCGCTCTTGATCTCTAACCAACAGATGAAGTGAAGTTTCTCCCCGTTATCGCTCGGCTGTGGGAGTAGCCGCATCGCGAGTTTGTCAGGGATGCCTAGACCCGCTTTCGTGTAGTCGATGACCGAAAACCCTGCATTTCTAACGGCTGCCGTTATATCTGCATCGTTCAGGTCTTTACGCATCGCATATCTCATCGGCGGTCGTTTATCAGCAGCAGCAGATAAAGCAGGATCGCATCGATGATCTCGCCACCCGCTACCATCGAGACGAGGTAACAAGCGGCGAGCATCGCGATGGAAAGCAGGATGTTCATCTGCCGTGAATGATTCGCCGTCGCCCTTCGCGCGTCATAGCGAGGTGGCATAACTTGTGATAGTCGAAGCCGCACATATCGCATATCCATCGCATCGAGCCGATCTTCGTCGAACTGCTAAACACCCATAGCCCTGCGGCTTTTCTTGCCTCCTTTTTGTTCATCTCGACGAACGCGCCGAGGATCACCGCTGCCCACATCGAGCGTATCCCGCTCATGTCGGAATCGGAGTGAAAGGATCGGGCGTTGGCGCGCTTTTGCTCTAGCGAGTAGCCAGTCTGGGAAGGATTGTTCTGGGAGTGGGTCATGTCGTGCCGTATTGATTAGTCTTGTGAGCCATATTTGCCACCACATTCGTGTGGCCTTTTTAAGTTTAGGCGGTTCCATTGGCGAGAGACTTTAACCGATTAAAGCCACGCTCTCCAAATAGTTGCCACACCATCGAGCGGATATGCGGATCTCCGAGTACCTTCTTCGGTTCTGCGAGACGGATCACATCGGCTACCTTGTCTTTCAGTTCTTCCATCCGATCCTCGATGTCTATGTCTCCTGCGCGGATCGTATAGCGAGCGAGCAAAGCATCGCAGAGTCGCAGTTTCATGATCGGGTCGTGTATCTCGGAGTTCCAGAACTTCTCGTTCCGGTGTTCGAGGGCTTGCAGTTGAGCGAGATCGGCGGCTTTTTGTTTGTCAGTCTTTTCGACCTTCTCACCCGGCATCGGCTTGGACTTCTTTAGTTCGAAGAGTCCTTGCCATTGGTTACTGATCGACTGGCTCACAACCTCGGATTGGTCAGAGCCATACTTCGCAAGTTTAAGAGCAGCGGCGTGTAAGGAAATTTCCTTAAGCGGTTTTCGAATTGCTTTTCGGTAAGCAACCCACCGTTCCCATGCTTCGGTGTCAAGACCTTGGATGTTCTCAATGTTCATACTCACCTCGTTCGGCGAGACGAAATTCAATGTTCGTTTTTACCTTGTCGATCTGTTCATCGGTAAGGTCGTGGCCGATCTCTGCTGCTAGGTTCAAAGCCCGTTGGAGTTTGTCGTCGTCCGGTGCTGTGATTGCAAGCCAGAGTGCTGATTCAAATGCTTCGGTCTGTGTCATAGATACCCCTATGAGTGTTGTTTAAGACTGTCTGTATATACATTGTCTATACATACAGACTCAATGCTCGGAGGATCGGGAATGCCCCCCCTACCCCCCCAGTCTGGGAAGGTATGGAAGGCTAACCTCATGCCCGTATGGATGCGGTCTTTAGCCCTGTTCGCCGTGGTAACCGATGCGAACTAACCCCGTCGGTGCTGGATTTTTAACTCCACAGCAAGGGAGTTTCGTGAGGGGATTGACAGGTAAAGCAGAACTGCTACCTTATGCCAATCCTTCACCCCATGACAGGATACCCCGCCAGTTCGGGGTTTGTAAAGCCCTCCCTGTATACCCACAGCGGAGGGCTTTTTTTCTCCTGCCGAGCCTCGTCTATCGCCTCGCAAAGCAGCCTAGTCCACCGCCGGACTAACCGCCTACGGGCGGCTAAAGCCCTAGCCGTAGCCCTGCGAGCCTCTACCCTGCGCCAGTAATAGGCTCGATGGTAGTCAGCCCTGCCCGACATAGCCCACCGCCTTCTGCGCGGCTGTAATGGCCTCCTGCTTCGTTTTGTGCCGCTCAATGGCTAGGGGTAGTTCGTACTCCCTGCGCTTGGGGAATCTCCCTGCTTTACGCCACCGGAGGACAGCCGGAGGGGTCACGCCAAAGGCCGCCGCCATCTTGTTCTGGGAGCCGAAATATTGCATGGCATCTTGGGGGGTCAATTTATTTCTCCTAGGGTATTTACATTCGTAAAGGGGTTTAGTATAGTTCACACATCGGGGACAAACAACCCGCCCACAGATAGGAGATAGACAAATGGCCTACATGAATCAAGAGCGTAAAGCCAAGATTGCCGAAGCCCTCAAGCCAGTTCTGGCGAAGTACAAGATGAAGGGCACTCTTTCCGTACGACACCACAGCAGCATTGTTCTGACCCTTAAGAAAGGTCCGATCGACTTCGGCAAGACCGAGGGTAGCGTGAACGTATTCTGGATTGATCAGCACTATGAAGGCGTAGCGCGAGACTTCCTCAAGGAAGCGCACACCGCGCTACTCGCAGCAGGTTGGTACAACCGAAGCGACATGATGACCGACTACTTTGACATTGCTTACTACACCGACATAAACATCGGGGCATGGGGTAAGCCTTACGAGGTGGCGGCATAAGCCGCCCCTCCCACGGAGGCAATAGATATGCGACTAGAACAGAACATTCCCTTCGACCTTGACGGCTACGAGTGCGTCATGCGTACCGTGGTCGATGCCACGATTCTCGATGATGACTTCACCTATAAGTTGGTCGATATGGAGATGACGCAATTCCACGGCCAGACGGTCAGCGTACTGCTCGACGAAGTAGATATTAAAGGCAGCATCGCAAGACAGATCGACGCCTACCTTGACCAATACATTTCGGAGCACTCTTGGGAACTACTCCAAGCCGAAGCCGACTACGAAGCCGACCGAGCCTATGACCTCTGGAAGGAGACCCGCGAACATGAATAAGCGCAGCCAGTATCTACCGCAAGCGATCTTGCTCGTCATCTTGTTTGCCATCGCAGCAATCAACGATCCCTGCGGCGACGGTGGCTGTACCGCAGCAGAGGAGCGAGCAAGTCATGAATGACGATTTCTGGCATCAAGCACAGCAGCACGAACAGCAGATGTTCGAGTTCGAGATGCGTATGCAGCAGTTCAGAGCCTCGGTCGCCGAGGTAATGGAAGCCGAGGGACGAGCGAACAAAGCCCTCTCGGAAGCCCTGCAAGCGTGTATGCGCGAGATAGATATTCAACTCAACAAGGTAAAAGGAAACGGTGAAGTGCAATGAATCAGAGTAGTTCGATAGCGGCTCTCGCGGCAGCGTTAGCCAAGGCACAATCAAGCATAACGGGAGCCGTTAAAGACTCGGCCAATCCGTTTTTTAAGAGCAAATATGCAGACCTTGAGAGCGTCTGGGCTGCTTGTCGTAAACCGCTCACGGAAAACGGTTTGTCTGTCATCCAGACCACGCAGCCAACAAAACACGGACTGATGCTAGTGACCACGCTCGCACACTCAAGCGGCGAGTGGATTCGTGGATATATGACTATTCTGACTAAAGACTCGACCGCTCAATCAATGGGCAGCGGTATTACCTATGCCAGACGCTATGCCCTCGCTGCGATCTGTGGGGTCTATCAGGCTGACGATGACGCAGAGGCGGCAGTCGGTCGAGGCTTTACGAACGACCCGCGAGGTGATCTCGGAAAGAATGTAGACGCAAAGAAGAAACAGGAGTTCCTAGAGGATTTTAGAAAAGCGTTCGATCTCGACGCAGAAGAAAAAGAGATTGCGCTTGCCGTTCGCGCGGTACATGAGCGGATCAATCCCGACCACGATCTCTATATCGCGGTCAGCAATGAACTGACTGCAAAAGAGCGGTCAGCGATTAAAGCCTATCTGAAAATGTCCAAGGAGCAAAAATGACTGAATGGTCTAACGAAAATCGTGGCGTCCTCTTTAAGAACGACCAAAAAGGTAACCCGAAGCGACCGCAGTATCGCGGCTCGATCAACGTAGCCGGAGCCGACTACAACATTTCGGCATGGATCAAGGAGAGCAAAAAAGACGGTAGCAAGTTCATGTCGCTTTCGGTAGAGCCGAAGAAGGACGCGAAGCCGAAGGTGCAAGTACCTGTGCAAGATTTCGTCGATGACGAATTGCCGCCGTTCTAATGCGCCGCATATTTCCAAGAGGAACGAAGAAGGAGGCCATCGCGCAAGCGGTGGTTCTCCTGATCCGCGACGAAACTATCGCATGGCAAGTCACGGTCGAGCCGTTCAAGAAGCCACGCACGAATCAGCAGAACGCCTATCTCTGGGGTGTCGTTTATCCCACGATCCTAGAGGCAGGAGGCGAGACGCTGCGAGGATGGCAAGCCGATGACCTGCACGAATATTTCCTCGGAGAGATTTACGGGTGGGAAACGCTAGAGGGCATGGGACGTAAGCGAATGAAACCTGTCAAGCGATCCTCTCGGATGAGCCGATCCGATTTCATGAATTTTCTTGAAGAAATAAGTCAGCGATGCGCGAACCTTGGGATCGTTATACCGGAACCATCCTATGACCCGACCCATGATTGAGTTAACGCCTTGGGAGTACGAATGGGCTTCTCATGTAGGCGCAAGGCGTTACATCGAGAACTGGCATAAAGCAGATGCAGCGCACTATGACCGCTCACGCATGGAAGATGATCGCACCGCACAAGTAGCCGCTTGCGTGGCAGAGTTAGCCGTTGCCAAGTATGCGAACCGATACTGGTCAGGTCATGTCTGGCATCGAAGCGAACATAACCAACATAGAAAAATTGCCGATGTTGGAACGAATATAGAAGTCAGGCGGCTACGAACGAAAGAAACAGCCGCCGTCAGAAAGAAGCAACTCGGGCAAGGATTGGTGCTGTTCGTAGCAAAGCCGATTATGCCCGAGTGCCGACAGGTGATGATTTACGGGTTTCTCGATTACGACACGGCATGGAGTCTAGCCGTGCCTACAGAATACGACCCAGAGAATACGCGAGAACTTGGCGCAGAGTTTTTGAGGCTGCTATGAACCTACGAAAGAAAGCCAGAGGGCGAGAGTGTACCGTCAGGCTACCCGGCATCTGTAACCATAACAACGAGACGGTCGTGCTTGCTCATGTGAGATTAGCAGGGGTCAGCGGCATGGGATTAAAGGCTGACGATTTGCTCGGCGCTTGGGCGTGTAGCGCGTGCCACGACGCGATTGATCGTCGAGCGAACACCGACCTAGATCGGGACTATGTACGGCTCGCGCACCTAGAAGGGATGGTTCGCACGATTGCTCAACTACGAGCCGAGGATGTTGTATGACTTGCCTATCGTGCCGATGGTCGAGAAGCAAAGACGGGAAACTCGTCTGTGTGAAATGGGATTGCGAGGCAGATCATCGCTGCTCTGCGTTTGAGTATGAGCCAGGAATCGATGAGCAATGAACTGCCTGACTTGCATGGGAGCCTTATGGCTTAAGGATGAGAAGGGGGATTTCTTTAAGTGCCTAGACTGTAACGGCACAGGAGATAGGAGAAAAAATGGACGCGCTGATGTTATTGATATTCGGGTTGCCCGTTCTCGGCGTGATGATACTGGCGCTGCGAAGGTGGGTTCGAACGGTACGGGCGATGATGCAGCGTAACTGGGCGAGCGTACCGCCTCCAGTTTGGGCGGCTAAACGAGGCGGGAGGGACTACTGGTGAAAGAAGAAGATGATGCTTTCGAGCAAGAACTGAAAGCGGCTCCGTGGGCTTACGGTCAGCAGATAGATATGCTGTTCATCGTCTCGCAACTACAGCGTCACGGATTACACCGAGAGGCAAAGTGGCTGCTCGATGAATTAGAGACTCTGAAAAAGAAATAGTCAGGGAGCGACGATCGTTCCCTTGACCTTCCAAGGACGAATCTGCTTGAAGTGTTGACCGCCGCAGCGACAGACGCCCTCTAACAATCCCTTGACGGTGGGGTGAGAACAACCCCACCCTCTCCCGTTCCAAGGGCAGAAATAGATGCAGTTCTGACAGGCGTCAGGTTCAGCCCACGCGAGTTCTTCTAACGCCTCACGATCATCTATCTTCATCGACGCCGCAGCCAAGTCAGATAATCCGCACCCTCCTCCGGCTCCCAGAATACCTTGATCATATCGGGATGCGTTAAAGGCAAGTTCGGGTTGATCGTAGTGACCGCGCAGGGCGAGAGCGAGTTATCTCTAAAGCCCTTGTCCTTTGCGAATCGGTCGTAAACCTTATACGAGGCGACCTTTAGGGCGTGCATGGTAATCCCCGAGATGCCGTCCTTCAGTACGCTATAGGCGCTCTCATGCTTGTGACCTGCGACATAGATATGATCGCGGGTTCCCATCAGAGCAGCCTTCATCGGACCGTGGGCAGGATTCCAGATCGACGAGCCGCTGTGATCGTGCCGAGCATTGACCCGCACCTCTGCACCGTTCGGGAATCGTAACGCAAGACGAGCCTCGGAGGATTTATAGAGGGCATTCTGCTGCCGAGCAATCCACTTAAGCGGATCACCCGCACCCGACCACAGATCGTGATTGCCGCCGATCATATAGAGCCAGTCGCAGCGATTGACGAACCATTCTGCAATCTTCCAAGCCTGCGCCGCTGACGTACTCTGATCGGCATAGAGGCGAGCGAGACGGCCACACCAGTTGTTCGTGGTATCGCCCACGTTACAGGCGAACAGCCCCTCGGTCTCGTTGCAGAGAGCCGTATGTCTCTCGATAGCCTCAATGTCACAGCCGTCATCATCGACGTGCGGATCGCCAAAGTGCAGCAGTCCGATAGCGCCCGGGATCTTGATGCGAATCGGGATGAGTTTTGAGGCTTCCTCATGCTCGCGCTTATGAGCGAACTTGCGCTTGCGCTGCTCGATGAGTTCCTCAATGGGAACATCATCGTCAGGGAGTGGCGTAAATTCAAACTCTCTAGCCGATGGAGTTTGTTTGCCGGGTTGATATGTTGACTCTGGTATGAGATGCCCGTTTTGCTTCATTCGCTTTAAGCGATGCAGCAGGGTTCTTTCGTTCAGTCCTAGTTCAGAAGCAGCAGCAGAGCGTACCCCGTTGTGCTTTTGCAGTGTCTTAATGATCTGATCATCGGTCGCTTTTGCGGCTACCACGAATCACCTTTTTCTGTTCACCTTGATACCGAGTTCCTTTCGGCGTTCATCGGTGCGTTGATCGTCACGGACAGCAGACCATTCCAGTTGCCCGTCCACTAGCCGAAACTGCTCCTTATGGGTTAAGGCGCAATCGCAGCACTCGGTAAAGGTGTAACCCTTCACGCGATACCAAACTCCGTCATACATCTGTACGACGGGAATCTTTTTCGCCATCTCAACCTCGCAGGTATAACCGTTGCTCGTCGAGTCGTCGCTTAACTAGTCCGGGCAGAACTCTGCCGCCGCCCTTTGTCCATTTCATGAATTCTTCAGCAGCACCTTCGTAGTCGCCGCGATTGTGTTTCATGCGGAGACCAGACCGCTGAAGATTCCCCAGACCCACGTTGAAAGAGAAGGAAACGAGGCTGTCGAACCTGCCTTGATGACCAACAGCAGAAGGGCAATATCGGGCAACGCCTCGCTCAAACCTCGCAAGGTCTTTAGAAAGTAGATCGTCCACTTCAGCAGCAGTCCAGACACGGCGATCCTCGTCCTTCAATGCAAACTGTAATCGATCGGATACAGGAAGTTTTGCTTGCTCTGGGTATAAGACGTGCCCGACGCCGACCGTCCATAGCCGCGCCGGACACAGGTACGGGCGCATCCTTACGCCCTCATGATGTTTTATCAGAGTAAGCGTTTCTGCGCTGACGTTCATTTTTTAGCGAAGGCTTGCGTCCCGAACCAAAAGGCAATGATCGAGGACAGAATCAACATTTCGTCATCGCTGAATACGTTGTCCATCGCAATCGCAAACGGGATGCCTGTCGTGTAGGCGTACCAAACTCCGGCTATGTTGATAGCAACTAACTCAAGGACGAAGATATACGTCACCACCGGACGAACCGAAGCGCGAAGATTGATCATCCATTGGCTTGCGCCTTTGCCGATCTCCATGTCGTGCTGATATAGGGCGACCCGTTCCTCGGCGGCAGTCTGCATCGCAATCTGCTCGGTCTTGATTTCCTCGATATGCGCCTGTGCTTGAAAACCTTTTGCAGCCAGTTCTAACTCTCGCTCCTTTTGCATGGCGAGGATAGCGAGTTCGTGTTTCTTATCCTGCCGATCTTGAAAGACTTGCAGAATCTTCGGCAAGCCGCCAGCAAGAAACGATAGAAAAGTTGAGATCATTGTCATCATTTGCTTCGTTCCTCTAACAGTTTGACTCGAACCTGTAGATCGTGGATGTCATCCATTAGGTCGTCTTTTAGTTCTTGCCGACGTGCCGCACTAACAGGACTATCGGTTGGAACACCTTCTTCTGTAATTAAAATTGGAATTTTTGACTCAATCTCAATTATTCTGTTCTGAAATGATGCTATCTCTGAAAGCAACCAACCGACAGCGGCTAGAAGTACAGGAAACAACATATCAACAATTTTTTGCATATTCATTTGTCAGACTTCTTGTTTAGCAAATCAAACAGCGTTTTTATCTTGTCCTCTAAAACCGCCACGCGAAGGTCAAGTTTTGACAATACGATGATCAAGGTAATTAGCGCCAGAATAACAGGCCATGCTCTAGTGAAAATCTCGAATACTTCCATGACCTGCCCTCCCTTATCGTCGCTCTAATGCCCTATCTAACTTTGTCTCAATTGATTGAAGTCTGGTCGTAGTATCTGCAAGTCGCGCCTCGATGACAGCGATGCGACGATCTGCTTCCGGTTGGATCGTAGTTTGCTCGACCTTTTCTAATCGTGCGCTGATAGCATCAAGGCTTGATGTCATCTGCGTACCCCAAATAATAAGGGCAACAACCAATCCGCCATCGACAAGCAGTGATCCGGTCGGCACTTTGAATTTAGAAAAGTCGATCATCGTCAATCCTCCTATCATGGCGGCAGTCCACCCGTATCGGGTCGCTCTATCGTAATCAACACATCAGCAGTCGTCGTCAAAGGGGTTCCCGAGGTGCTATCCGTCACCGTGCAGCGATATGTCGAATACAGAACCTCGCCCTCGCTCAAGCCGGAAGCCGAGAATGTAGTTGTCGCAGAAGTTGAACTGTTAACGGTGAGAGTGTCGCCTTCGTACAACGCCCACGAATAGGTATAGGGTGAGACGCCACCTGTAGGCGTTACGGTCGTGCTGCTAGTCGTTGCTGTAGAGACCGAGGTCGATTCGTACAGAGAGGCAGGGCTTGCCGACGCGCTAAAGTTAGCGCGAACGATAGTGACCGAAACATCGACCGTTGCCGTGGCTGCTGCGTTATCCGTAACCGTGCAACGGAAAACAGCATTGTATGTTGTGCCGCTGACAAGGCTCGTTCCCGTAAAGGTCGTACTCGCAGCCGATGCGCTATCGGCAGAGATAGATGCTGATCCGCTCTGTCGCGTCCATGCGTACGTGTAAGGCGACGTGCCGCCCGTAGCCGTGACCGTAACCCCTGCCGTCGTGATTGAGGCTGCGGGGTCAGTCTTGCTCGCAGAGGACGGGCTGACCGTAGCAAGGAGCGTCGATGGCTGAAATGCTGCACCTGCCGGAACGCCAGTAACCGGAGGCTCTGGGGATGATTCCGCGCCGTCTGGGGTCTTTAGAACCACCCAATAGTAGCGGGTCGTGGTGTCTACCTTCGGAATGAATACGTTTGTCGAGATACCGCGCCAGATGACAGAGGCAGATGAAAACGGCGTTGCCGAAGTGTATTCATAAACATCGTAGAACGCACCGACAGGGACAATCGAAGGAGCCGTCCAAGTAAGGGCAAATCCGCTTTGCAGAGTATTGACCGCAAGGTTAGTCGGCGGGAGCGGCGTGTAGATTTCTGGAGTTGGGGTGCTAACGCTAGTCGGGGTCAGGTAGTCAGTCGTTAACGGATCGTTCCAATCTGTTGAGGCTTCTTCACGCAGGATCAACTCGACTGTGCCTTCTGGATTAAACCTCCACCCCTCGCAGCGAACCGTCTTGCTAGTCCATCCGATCTCGGAGAATGTAACCGTGCCAGTTTCAAACGGGCGAATATCAAATGCTGAAAGCCCACAACGAACGGTAGCAACCTGCCCGTTTCGGCTTCTACGAGAAAGCAGAATAGCGTGACGTTGCGCTTCGTATTCATTTGTACAAGCAGCAAAGTCGGTCTCTAACCACATCTGCTCGCCGTCTGCCGTGACATAACTAGTGTTTATCACCGGCTGATATTCCATCGGTTGCCAGTTGCGATCCTTATTGATGAACTGACCGCGAACCGAGTTATATCGTTGGTTGTAAGGAAAGGCGGTAACGATGTCGATACCACCCTCGACTAGATCACTATCGTTTAGCGTAAAGGCAGATGCAGACCAAGCACCTGCATAGATACGCCACTTGCCGCCAGAGTAATAACAGACACCTGCCATCGCTTGTGCAAGCGTTTGAATGTTGTCCTCGAAACGATCCGTCGCTGTCAAAGCAACGTTACAGGTGTAGCGCTTCTGTGTAGCAGAGCCCGGAATGTTGACCAGTTCATCGCAAATATCTGCGGCATCCATAACCAATGCCCAGTCAATACGGGCTTCATCCTCGCCTAATCCTAGGCGCGTGCTGATCAGATAGTCAGCAAGGCAAAGAGCAGGATTTGATGAATAAGCATAGGTCGATGGGTCATTGACGCGCTGTGATCCGCTGCCACCTGTTTGCGTAGAGTCTAGGCGAGGGTCATATACTTTCTTGCCTTGAACCAAGCAGGTAATTTCTGGCTTTCCGGTTCGATAGACTTCTTCATCGTATTGGAAAGTCAGAGCAATATAAGCCACGCCTTTACCTGCGTGAGCCGTAGTCCATTGGCTAGGCTTTGCAGTTGCTAATTTATAGTCAACTGTCTGTGTATCTGTTCCAACGTAACGACGAACCCAAGCCTTGTCAGAATAGATGCCACTAGTTACCTTTCCGTCGTTATCTGTTCCGGTAATCGACGAAACAGTACCGATAGCGGCTCGATTAAAGTAAATTTGACCGAGCGAATTACATTCGTGACCTGCAACAGCAAGAACTTGATGCAGGTATTCGTTCGTCGATCCAGAGGTCATAGGCGGGATGACGTTAATCCCAGAGGCTAGAATCTCTCCGTAAATAATCCGTCGAGGCTCTACCGTTCCAGAATATTCAATGTCTGCTGCTTGCTTGCTGATCTTTGGTTTGCTTGCAAGCGCCTCTGTTACTTTATTGACAGCAATCGTTGTTGCAACAGCGATCAAAGCCTTTCCGACTGCGGTTGCTTTTAACGCAGCGTATGACCATTGAATTGCGCCAACAATGCTCGGGATTGCTTGAGGCATCTCAAATGCTCCAGTAACAGATCATGGACGGGCGATCTGTAAAAACGACGCCATCTTTCCCCATCGCTGCGATATAGCGGCCAACGCAAACGCCTAGGGTCTCGCCATTTTCGCTGCTGAAAAGAACAACGTCGCCGCGCATAGGACGACCTTCTACCTTGTGCAATCCGATGAAGGTATCCACCGCCGCAGCAATACCTCCTAATTGAGCAATGTACTCAAGGGCTGATGTCTCGTCCTGATACTTCTCGCGCAAAGTTATTTCGTGATTGTTGTCGCACATAGCATCAACCACGCGAGCAGCAAATAAGCAACAATCGTTGTCACCCCACGCAAACGAGCACTCTTTGTGAGCGTCAATTTGCAAATACAGTTGACTGCTCCAATCGTGACGGCGCATTAGTTTTCTTCCATCTGTTGGTCTTTATTAGTCGGCGATGCTGGCATACCGCCGCCACCATACGAGGAATCACGCGCACCCCATTTGCCGATAAAGCCCGGAATGGCATACATCAAATCGAAGAAACGATCGCCGGAAAAAACAACTCGCTGATCTTCATCTGTGTATCGAGCAACGCGAGGTTCTCGACGTAAGCGATGCTCACAAGTAAGTTCGATCAGTGCTGTTCCCTTATCAATCTTGAAAGACATTTGATTCATACGACCTTCCCAGATTGTTTCTGGAGTCGCTATGAGCGCACCTGTCGATGGACTGACAAAGCCAAGATAAAGGGTAACGTCTCGATTCTGGTATACCTCCGTCATAGTTGGAACGACGAAAGTAGAGTCAACGCCAGAGAGGGTGAGTTTGATTCCGCGAGCGACAATATCAACGTTTTCGTCGATAACATCTAATCCGGCAAACTGTCCTGCGCCTAGATAGGTGTTGCCGCCGAACGACAAACTACCAGAACCATCGTGTACCCGAACCATTCCAGAAACAAAGTCGAGATCAGCCATAACGACCGCAATGATCGACGGCTTATCAGCCTCGGTTGCGTTAGTGGCCGAGACTATTCGACTCATGTGATGTCCTCGACGAGCGAGAGTTCGATGTCAGAGATAATGCCCGGACGGGTTCCCCACGAAGTTGCTTCTTCTGCCAGCAGGAACCGCCCCATCGGATTGCGGAAAATAACAGGAGCATTGTTAGCCGGAGAGGTTCGTAGCGTCGGCTCAAATATCAGGTATCCGTTACCTGACGAATCCGAGTTAAGGTCTGCGGTGAGGCGCTTTAGTTCGCCATTAACCTCGAACCAATCCCCTGCGCGAGCAAGGCCATTGGTGGAAGTAGGCAGACCGTCGATGACCAAGTTACCGCCAGTCTGCGAAGCGCCATTGACCAAGGCACATCGAGCGGCAGAAGCCCACGAAAGAAATTGAAAATCACCTGCCGAACGGCCAGAGATGTAATCGTAAAACGAAACATGGCTTGATGTTCCCGAAGCGGTAAAGGAGTCGCTGTAGTAACCCGAAACGGTACGAGTTGCGCCATTGACGAGATCGGTAGCGCCCTGCGATGTGCCAACCTCTATCGAGGCACGGACGTTGCCCTTTCCCTCGCCCAGTAACATTCGCACCGCATAAGGAGCCGACGTAACGGTCGTAACGGCAGACTGATAAGCATAATGATCAGCAGTAACGCCAGAGCGAGTGAGGCGAAGCCCAAGATGGCTATCAGCCGAAAGGACGAGTTCAGCATTAGAGGATGACCATCCGGTAGTGTTAACGACTGCAGCGTTATTAGAGAGCAATTCAGGGCATGAGAACGAACCCGCTAGGGTATAGGCAGGGTCGGTCAGTCGCAGCCTATTAGCCCTCCCACGCAGTGCAGCGATGAGAGACATGAGCCGCCGTCGATCTTGATCGGATACAGCGCGAAACCGTAGTCGCGCACCCCATCGAGTGCCGGGTCGAGATACCGTCCTGATCGCGCCCGAGAGCGGCGAGGCAAAGACAGCCGAGTTATCGAATAACGACCACTCGATCTCGGAGGCTACAAGGTCGGGAGGTAAAACGTAGTCTGTCATCGTCCTATCCCATAGCGTCGGTCGAGTTCATCGAATATGCGTCGGTTGTTCTCCTGCAAGATTCCCGGCAGGGAGCGTTGCAGGTCAGCCGTCGCGCCGCGAGCGTCGATATTGTAAACGGGAGCAACGGTCACGCCACCGCCCATGCCTAACTTGTTGTTTGGGACGATGCCGCCAGACGTACCAGGAACAAACAGTTCCGGTCCGCGCTCGCCGACAATGTACGGCGTATTAGCAGAGACAGGTCCGCCCATTGCTTTACCTGTTAGGGCATCTGCAAAGGCTCCAAGCACACCGCCTTTCCCGCGATACCCACCGAAAACAGAGTTCAAGATCGCAGACGCAGCGACTTCGGCAACCATTCGTCGAACGACGTTCAAGAATCCGGCGAGCATACCGCGCAGACCATTCTCAAACGGATCAAACAAGAAATCAGCAAAGGCAGATTGAATGTTTTGCGCGGCTGCTTTTGCAAACTCTGCCATCATTTCATCGGCAGCATTGAGTTGATCAAGAATATTTTTAACGCTGTCCGCAATTTTTACATCAGTTGCTTCAAATGAATTTTCAAAAAGTTCTGGATCTTCTAATTCATCCTTCATCTTTCGATATTCGGCTGTGAAAGCAGCCTGTTTTTCAATAACCTTTTGATAAGCATCAGCCGATTGTTGAGCCCACTTCTTTTCTGTTTCTGCCATTTTTTGGCGAAACTTCCATTCGTTCTCCATCGCCTTGATTGGATCAACTTCCCTGCGGCGACCGCGACGACCACCTTCTCCCTTGCCGAGTTGCGATTGATCTACTGGTTGAGCAAAAAGCCCTAAATCTCTGCCGACCTGTGTAATCGCTCTAGTCGCATCGGCAGCAAATTCAACGACCCTAGTGAATCCGTTAATCAGAGTAGTCGTAAAAGCGTTCGCAGCGGAGACTAGCGCTGGGTCTTTTAGAGCCTGATTAAACCGATCAAGGGATCGTCGCCCTTCTTCTGTTTTTTTTGCCGCCTCGGTAATTTTTCCAAAGGCTGAAACCAAGATCGTGCCACTTAACAAGCCGAAAGCAAGGTTCACCGCCTTGGCTGTGACCTTGGCGGTTCGCTCCATCGTTTTCATACCTTTCACAGCAGAGTTGATAGCCGCCTGTGTTCTATCAACTGCTGTGATGGTTACTTGTGCTTGCGCCATGCTCGCTCCTGATCCTCTGCCTCTAATTTACAAGCGGCAAGGAGGTGGTAGAAGTCGCTCTCTGTCATCTCGAAAATCTGATCAGGTAGGACGGACATCCGGAGCGCGAGAGCATAAATCGCTCGCAGATGCCCGTCCTCGATCAGTTTCCCTCGGCTTGCTCCAATGTCGGAACTGGAGAATTCATGGCCGCTACGATCTCGGTAATGACCTCGGGATCGTAGTCGTTCATCAATTCCATGCGTTCGGCTTTATGAAATAGCCGCTTGCCGTCCTTGTCTCTCGCTCGCACGATCAGAGTGACGGCCATTGCTTCAAGGTCGAGGATAGTTTCCTCGCCTTTCTGCTTTGCCAGCATGAAGATTTCACGGCGCTCTGCGAGCGTCATGTCCGGCCAGAAATACACGGTGGTATTCCAAGCCGATACAGGTATCGCAACAAGAGTGTCGGGCTTGCGCCGTTCAGCGAATTGCGATTTCGCCTGTTCTTTCCAGTTCATAAGTCCTCGCTATATTAGGCAGTGGCTTCCGCTAAAGTGCCGTTGCCGATGAAGTTGAAAGTCACCTCGGTGATCGCGCCCGTCTGAACGGTGCGAGTGATCTCGGTGATCAGAGCGTTTCCGCTGTATCGAACCGCGCCAGAGGCAATGCCTTCGGGAGCAAGGACGAGAGCGACGTTTGCGCCCGGATCAAGGGCTTGCTGCCCGCTCGTATCGGTCTCGTCCCAGAACGCCGTCAGCGATCCGTTCCACGAAGTGATCGCAATCGTGTTGTAGGTCTTGGCGGTATCAGCGAGGGTTGTATCCTCGGCATACTCTGCCGTCGTGGTGAACGAAAAACTACGCACCTCGGCGATTACGTTCGCACCGACGCGAACCGAGCCTTCAGTACCGTGATGATTTGCCATTGTTGAGTCTCCTTAAGAAATGATCGTTCCTGCGTCAGTCTCGGCAGTCCGATATGACACTCGGAACTGCATACGTGCCGACCCAATGGGAGCGTCTCCCGTCGAGTCAAGCGTTATCTGCGTGTCGGTTAACACGCAATCCTTTACCACGCCACCGAGGGTGTTATCCGCTCCGATAGCGTTCTCGACCGATTCGCACAACCTGTCGAGTCGGTCATCTAAATAGTCAGCATCTCGCGCTACACATTCCACGATGAGATTCAATTCGCGTTCAAACTTTCGAGGATAGGTCAGCGTCGTTTGCGGGATCGTCTCGGTGTTGGTATAGACCAATGCAATCGAGACAGTTCCGGCAGGGATCGGGTACACGCGAGACTTGGAAATCGTATCGGCAACGGCAGCATTGGTTAGCACCGTCACCACCGTGTCGCGCACTTGCTTGCGAGCGTGAGCCATTAGTTATTCACCTCAAGCAAAATGAATCCGCCCGTTTCGAGCAGCATATTGAAACCGTCCTGCAAGAGCAGATTGTTGACGGTGGCAATCTCTAGGTTCGTAGCGATCTCTAGTTGCAGCACGGTCATACCCGTACCGTCAGAGCGGAAGTTTCGCACCGTATACGCCTCGTTATCGAAGAACAGAACGTCCCCGATAACAGGTTTGCAGGGAAGCGTAGAGGTTGGCAGCGTAAAGATCGGAGCCGCACTAGCGAACTCGACCTCGGCAATGTTCACGCCCTGATACGGTTCGTCGAATATGCCTGTGACCTGGAACTGCTTTCCCTTGTTCTTATATCTGACCGTTCTACCGAACTGCGTCGATCCGAGAGCGAGAATGTTCTTCAGCGCGTTATCCATTACGGCGCATCCAGATCAGTTGTCGCCTCAAGCATCAGGACAGTCACGCCTGTGCCGTCTGCCTTGAAGTTGGTGATGACGTAGACAACGCAATCGACGATAGCCTTGTCGCCCACTTGTGGCTGTATCGGCAGAGCAGAGGTCGGGAGGGTAATCATTGGCTGACTGCTCGCAAACTCCGCCTCGGCTATGTCTATGCCCTGATAGGCATCGTCGAAAATGCCTTTCAGATTGAACCGAGTTTTGCCGCGAACGTAGACAAACACCTCGGCGGCATCGCTAAAGAGGGTCGCCAAGTCCCAACCAGAGCCGACCGTGGTTTGCGAGACCATCGAGAAGCGATCAAATGCCGTCTCAAACGCCATACGTCACCCCCCACATCTCGCTAGTTGAGGTCGCGCCTAGACGCTTGACCTTGCCGCTAAAGGTTCTGCAAAAGAGTTCGTCCCATGCGGAATACGGTCGGGCAGAGGGATGCAGATTCACCCCATCCCAATAGGTCGGATAGTCAGCCGCCGCAATGATCAGCGTCCCCTTGCAAACTCGCTCTAGTTCCAAGAGTCCCGGCACAATGTCCGGCTCCAGAACGTGCTCAATAACGTCGATGCAGGTCACTACATCGAACGCCTTATCCTCAAAAGGTAAATCGGTAATAACGGCTTGCTCTACGCCAAACCCGCAGAGTTCCGGCACAGCCTCCGTGCCTCTGACGGGCTTAAAGCCCATATTGGCGGCGGCTTGCATCAACTCACCCCTACCGCAGGAAACATCGAGAAATGACCCAGAAAGCCCTCTCAATGCGTTTAAAACGGGGTCACGCCTATCGTCGCTCATCCCGTAATGGGAGTAACGAGAATAGACCGAGCGGTATTTCTCAATCTCCTTTGCGCGGTCGTCCACGTTTCGGTGTCTCTGGTTGGCTAAAGAAAGCAGGGCGATGGTATTCGGTAGCCATGCCGCGACCGATAAGCCACCGAGCGAATGTCGGGTCTACTTCAACCACGCGACCCGCTTCGAGGGTCTGCCCGTTGTAAAGACGGGAGCGAATCATCTCGACTTTCATAAGCCTTTGAATACCTGTGTTAGACAACCAGAAGCCACTTTGACCCGTTCGGGTTCTTTCATGTAGTCCCGAACCTTGACCCACGCTTGGATGTTAGAGATTCCATCCTCCACGCGAAGGTCACCTAATTTGCTGTGCCAGTAGCGACGATTGCTCATGTAGTTATCGCAGCCGCAAATATAGATATTCTCAAAGCCTAGATACTCTGCGATCCACACTGCTGTGCCGCCAGAGAATCCAAAGTCAGGGCAGATGCCTGACCATATATCGCACTCGTTCTTATGATGCGAGATAACCGGAGCGTGACCTTTAAGGATCGGCCACAGTTCTTTGTCTTGATAAACGATATACGAAAGAGAGAGCAGGAGGGCGTGCTGATTGACACCAATCAACATACCCTCCTGCCTCGCTAACAAAGGCCGCACCGCCTTGATGTCATCGATCAAAGAAGGACCGCCACCGAGGACAGCACAAGACTGCCCTCGATGACGATCCCGATATGCGGCTAGATCAATCACATTAGGCCGTGACGATCTCGTTGCACTCGGCGAACGACTCGGGGTGACGAACCGCAAAGTCGCAGTCGTGGAAGGCCACGATGCGAACCGTGCCAGCGTTCGAGCCCGTGTACGGATCGGCCATCAGGTCGATGCCTGACCACTGACCGATGAGCAACTCGCTCCACACGCCGAAGATCATCGCCGACAGGTTGCTGCCCGAACCCTTCGACAGGTTCGCCGGCATCTGCTGCGAGACCACCAACGGGTAGCCGTACAGCAGATTCACATCCGGTCCGAGGATGAAGTTACCTTCCACGCCCGAAGTCTGCTTCGAGGTGTTGGACAACTTCGCCTTAACCTGACCGTTCGTGAGGAACGCCGCAGCGCCGTTGAGGGCGTTGTCGATGTCCACTTCGCGAACGAGGTTCGTCACCATCGCCCACGTCGGCGCACCGCCGTTCGTGCCGAGCGTCACCGAGCCAATGCCCGAGGTGTTCAGCACGCCGGTCGGCTTGTTGGAGCCCGAGCCAGCGATAGCAGCACCGTCCATAGCAACGGCAATCGAGGCGGCCAAGTCATTGCGAACGAGGTTCTCGATGTCGAGCGAGGACTGGAGCATCAAGCGACGGCTGATGTCGACATACGCGCCAAGGGTTTTCGGGGTCATCGTGACCTGATCGAAAGCCGGAGCGTTGGTCGATTCCGTCGGGGCGACGTTCTCCGCGACCCAGTAGGCCGAAGAAGCAGCCGTCTTGCGCGGGATCGCCACGTTGCCCTGCAAGCCAGTGAGGAACTGCGCGCCGAGGGTGTTGAGCACCATCTTGTTACGCAGCACATCAATGAACGAAGCGGCCAACAGGTCGGTAGCAACAAGGTTGCCGCCCTTCGCAGTGCCCGAAGCGGTCGAGGTCGTGATGTCGCGCTTGTAGAGCACGTCAACGGGAACCATCAAACCACGCGAGGTGCGACCCTCTTTCTTCGCAGCGGCTTCGGAAGCGGCGAACTCGAAAGCAGCCTCATCCTGTGCGCGGCGATCCTGCGGGTTCGCAAGGGCACGCATCGCCTTCACGAACGAGAACGAGCGGATTTCCTTCTCCGTCAGGCCGATCTCGTGATCGACGTTCAACGGCTTGGAGGAAACCTTGTCGAGCAACGCGCCACGGAACTGCTCAATGCTCGCACCGTCACGGATAGCCGACTCGCCAAACTCGCGCTGATTGTGACGCGAGGCCAATTCAAGAATCGACGAAACGCGCTCGCGCTCCGCCTTCACACTTACATCGTCTGACATTTTTGGTGTCTCCTTAACAATAATTTTGGGTTCCGCTACCTCAAGCGCACGACCTACGCCGACGCTTGTATCTGCGGGGATACTAACAATACTAATCTCAAGCGGCATCCAACTAGTAGCGCGGAAAATCTCCCGATCTCCTTGCTTCCCGTCTGACACCATCTCGTTGATGACATAGCCGACGGATACGTTCGAGCGTATGCCATCTTTTACGTCCTGCCAGATTTCCTCGGCTCGCGCACTTCTCCCGAAGCGAACGACGGCGCGTGCTACGCGATCCGATCCGAGGCTGATCTGCTCCACTACTCCGACCTGATCGGCCATTTCGTGATCTACCAACAGCGGCGCACGACCGCTGCCGATAAATTCCATGTCGATTGATCCGGGCGAGTGATCGAGAATCTCGACGCCCCAACCGCGATCAACGCTCATTTCACTAGAGAAGGCCAACGTCGCACGACGCTGATCTTCCATAATCGTCTGACGCTCAAAGACTGCCGAACGGAATACACGCTCGGTCGGTCCTTTGCGAGCAAGGCTGTAGCCTTCTTCCCACGGCTCTTTGCCGCTCGGGTCTAGAGGGCGCTCACCTTCGGCAAAGACTTCCTCGCCTTCGTCGTCGTTTTCTTCCGCAAGTTCTTCGAATTCCTCGATGACCTCATCGGCTTCTTCGGATTCGTCCATGTCGAACTCGGACTTGGCAAAAGTCACCGTGACGGTGGCCTCGTCCTCAACGACGGCAACGATGTGTCGTTCTTCTACCTTGTCCATAGTTCGTCCCTCACTTTCGCGATCCAATTCTTCGCTCTTTCGATTAGCCCAGGATTTTCCGGGATCACCACCCCAGAGTGCCCACGCGATGCGTCCCGCACTCGGATAGCCTTCTTGGCCGGGCGAGAAACCTTGGGCTTCTTTATCAACTTCATGTCGTGCAAAGTAACTCACCATCCTTCGGACTGTTTCGGGCGAGAGATTCACCCGATTCTTTAGGTCTCGCGCCCGAGCAACACCAACCTCTGTGCCGCCGCGCCCGAATTCCTCTCGCCAAGCAAGTCCGCGCTCGGCTTCCTCTGCCATCGCTTCTGTCGGCTTTAGATCGACTGCCATTATTCGAGCCTCAAGAACGATTCTGCGCTCGTTGTCAATGTCAATGCAACTACACGAACCGTGCCGTCGCTGCCTTTGACTTTGATCGTTAGCGTGCTGTTATCGGTCAATTCAAAAACCATATCGCCATTGTCAGCAGGAGTTGCACTAGCGGCAGGTTGATAACTCACTGCGCCGATGTCGCCTCCGGTAATCGCAACAGCGTTGGCGTTTTGCGTGGACATTGTGCCCAAGCCAGAAACCGCCGTGTTAGCGATAGCGATATTAGTATTTGATGCGGCAGTCAGTCGCCCTTGCGCGTCCACCGTGAAGGTAGCCACGGCACTTGCCGAGCCATACGAACCTGCCGAGACAGCCGTGTTAGCAAGGGCAATCGTTCCGGTTGATGTAATCGTGCCGCCGCTCAAACCCGTTCCGGCTGTGATGCTCGTAACCGTGCCGACGCCACCTGCAGAAATCCACTCAACATCTGTACTGCCGACATTGACGGCAAGAACCTTTCCTGCGTTGCTCGTATACGACGGGAGCAGGTTAGTTCTAGCGCCCGCTGCGTTACTGGCTCCCGTACCTCCATCGGCCACGGCAAGGTCGGTGATGCCTGTAACACTACCGCCCGAGATCGAGACGTTGTTCGCGTTCTGGGTAGACATCGTGCCAAGCCCGCTAACAGCGGTATTGGCAATAGCGATGTTCGTATTGCTCGCAGCCGTTAAACGTCCTTGCGCGTCTACCGTGAAGGTCGGAACCTGCGAGGCAGAGCCATACGAGGCCGCCGTCACAGCGGTATTAGCGAGCGAGATCGTTCGGTTAGTCGAGAGGTCGCCACCACCCGAGAGACCAGTACCCGCCGAGATGGTCAGGCCAGTACCTACCGCGCCGAGATTGGTTCTAGCAGTAGCGGCATCGCTCGCGCCTGTGCCGCCGTCAGCCACAGCAAGATCAGTAATGCCAGAGACAGAGCCTCCGGTGATGCTGACCGAGTTTGCGTTCTGTGTGGACATCGTGCCGAGCCCAGAGACTGCGGTATTAGCGATGCTAATAGCCGTATTGCTTGCGGCAGTTAGGCGACCTTGTGCGTCAACGGTATAAGTCGGAACCGCGCTTGCAGAGCCATACGACCCTGCGCTGACTGCGGTATTAGCAAGGCTGATCGTTCCGGTCGAGGTGATCGGTCCACCAGTTAAGCCAGTTCCGGTCGCTATGCTTGTGACCGTTCCGACCTGCGGAGCAGAAATCGTGATTGACCCTGCGCCATTAGAAATAGAGATTCCGGCTCCGGCTGTGATGTTGGCGTTTTTCCAGAGGCTAGTTGTAGCGTCATAGATGATCAACTGACCGTTTGCCGGAGAGTTAATCTGCACATCGTGAATTTCTTCTAGTTCGTATCCGTTCTGAATACGCACATAGATTTGACCGTTGCCGTTGTTGGCTCGCTCGACGACGCCAACATAGACCATGTGATTAGGGGCTTTGGGCTTTGTTGACGTAAGCGTTCCGGCAGTTGCGCCGAGATACAGAATATCGCCTTCGTTATAAGCGCCAGTGTTGATCCCATCGAGTACGCCCTGACAGATGATGAAACCCGCCTGATTAGGGGCAATAGTTTCAGCAGCAAGGCCAAAGGTTGTCGCAGATGTTGGGTCTCCGATATTCGCGGCTAACTTAACGCTCGCGCGATTTCCGGTTGCCTGATAAAGATAGACAGGCTGACCTTTGTTGATAGTTACAGAGTCTGCGCTTCTGACGTATGCGTGAATGGTCTGCCCAAGAACAGAGATTGCATTTCCGCCAGTCAAGCCGAGTTGCAAACTCCCGTCTGTCGAATCCCATGTGACTCTGCCGACAGCATTGGCCGATGATGCTGTGGTGTCAAAATCAATATAGTCAGGCGTAGCGATTCCGCCTGTAATACCTGACAACGAGGTAATGTCGTTGTTCGCGCCTTTCTTTGCACCGTCAGGCCATCCACCGCGAACGATAATTTCGTTGTTGGTTTCTTCAACAACGATTGTTTGCAGAGTTTCGTCAACGACTAGACGCTCGCTCATCGCGTGACCTCCGCATCGACCGTAAAGCAGCCTTGAATTAGGCGCGTCACCGTACCTGCACCAGAGACGATCTCTAGGTCATAGACGTATTCACCCGCAACCACCGCCGCTGTATCCGTAGCAGATACGAGCAGCGTGATCGTTCCGGCAGTACCGCCTAGGGTAATGCGGCTGTTTTCGGTAGTCAGCGAGAGAGCAGCCGTCGAGGAATCCGCTTCGTCACGCACTTGCATACGAGCCGTATAGCCCGTCAGGTTTACCGGATTTGCAGCGTCATCCTGCCAAGTGAAAATACGGCTGAAGGTCGCGCCCTGATCGCAAACGATGTCGTATTTAGCCGCCATTGCTGATCTCCGGTGCGATTGGGGAAGTGCCACCCGGCAGGGTCACGCCAAACTGCGCGATGATTTCTTCTTCGGCTTGTCGCTCGCGCATCACGTCCTCAATGTCGAGGCCTCGTTCAGCGAGGGCTTGCGTGCGAGTCATCAATCCGTTGTTGATAGCGACAATCTGCGCCTCGGCTTCGTTACGGGGATCAACCCACTGCCATCCTCGGGGAACCCACTGGGTAGCGGAAAACTTAAAGTATTTGTTCGCCGGAAGGTTGACCACGCCCGAATCGAGAGTTTGGCGCAACCATCGAAGATAGACGGGCTGACAGAAATGCTCGACCACCCACCCCTGCACCAAACGCCAATGGTCGCGTTCTTCAAGTAAGCCCTGACGAATGGATGAATACGAGACAGCCTCTAGATCGTTCGCTAATGACGTATAAGACACGCCAAGACCGGAGGCTATACCACGCAGCATCGCCTTCTCAAAGTCCCTAAAAGCCGTCGAGGGATGCTGTGGATCGTATGCTTTGAAATCTACTCCGGCAGGGAGTTGGGCAAACTGTCCCGGCTGCACGTCCATGCTCAAGGAGCCATCGGGATTGTTGCCGTCGCCCTGATACTCGTCGCCTGACTCGGAGACGAAAAAGCCCATCTTCGAGGCAGAGACGCGAGCCGCTACGAGTTCGGCTTCTTCATAGCCGCCGAGCATCTTTAGGCGAGTCATAGCCGTAGCCGTCCACGGCGTTCCGCGAGTCTGCCCGATGCGATCCACTCGGAAGGCATGAATCATGCGGTCGGCAGTAATCCGAACCGTTTTCATGTCCGATGCGCCGACTTGGTAATCGTTCGGGTCTTTTACGCGCACATGGTAGGCAATAGCACGACCCGTTGAATCCACCTCGATGCCCATACGGATTTGATTGCCGTTGGCGAGCATCTCGTTCTTGTCTTGGTCGATAAAGTCGGGGTCGATGAACTGGAGCCGAAAGCGGAAAGGGTTGGCGTTGTCCTCGACAAAGAGAACAAAGGCTTCACCGTCACGCGCAACGCTCTCGATGAATACTCGTTGAGCGTCAACCCACGACAGTTTGCCGTCTACCGTGCAGACTCCGGGCTGACCCCATGCCGCAAACGCCGCCTCTAACTGTTGATTAGCGACCTGATCAAGAGCGCCGTTCGGTTCTCGCGCACGAACTTGCAGCGTGATTCCTTTCGGTCCAACCACGTTCGTCGATACAAGGTTCAAATACCGACGGGTATAATCGTTGTTCTGGCACAGATCACGCGAACGTGCTCGCATCGCTTTAAGCGCATAGCGAATATCGCTGTCGGCGGATTTTGTCTGCGTCAGCCAGTCGGAGAAAAGCCGACCCGTATTCGCTGCCTCAAATGATCGCTTGCGAGAGGGCTTCGGCTGCTGTCGTTTGAAAATGTCAAATAGACTCATGCCGTGAACCTCACTCGAATAGTCGCATTAGTGCCGAGACCCTTTGCGATAGCCTCTGCTCTGCGTTCGCGCACGACCTCGCCCTTCAGCCGCTCACGCTCTACAAACAGATCGTTACGGTTCCAACGGGAAAGTGAACGACCTGCGATGGAGTATGACGCAGCAGCGATGTTGGTCGGGTCTTTTAGATACGCCTCGATATTATCTAGGGCGATCTGCGCGAACGATCTCGGGTCAGCCGATGACGTTGCTCGGTTTGGCTCTACGTCGAAAACGCCTTGATCTACCTCGACGCGAGCCGAGTCTGACGTTCTCGTAATGTAGGCCACCCAGTGATACCGTCCGGCTTCGTAGTCGGCTGTGGTGTTAGACGCCACAGAGACCGTGTAGCCCGTCGATGTGCCTGTCGCAGAGATAGCAATCTTCTCTCCGGTGATTTCCCGTCGAGCGATATACGAAAGGCTATAAGCGTCAGAGGGGTAGTCTGTAATGAGATCGGTGCGCGTCCATGCCCACAGATCACCCGCTTGCAACGAGTCAGGCTCGCGCTTCGGATAGTTAGCAGAGTCGAAAAGGTTAGCCATAGACTACCCCTGTTATTTTACTGTACTGGTTCTTTCGGTAACTGCATCTCGGCTTGCTC
>Ga0078894_10000641_pt1 | contig 24859 bp, 18 predicted proteins | sample LauGreSu1BDMLBSD_2_FD_67506 | JGI IMG/M metagenome (GOLD analysis project Ga0078894, IMG submission 67506) | Freshwater lake microbial communities from Lake Michigan, USA - Su13.BD.MLB.SD (version 4) (version 4) | ecosystem: Environmental > Aquatic > Freshwater > Lake | place: Lake Michigan... | reverse complement strand
TGCCCGAGCCCACCCACCCGGTGCACCTGGAGCGGGTGGAAGGGCGCATCGTGCTCAAGGATGCGGGCTTTCGGTACGGCAACCGTGCCGTCATCCGCGGACTCGACCTGGACATTCGCCCCGGCGAGATGGTTGGTCTGGTGGGGCAGAGCGGGTCGGGCAAGAGCACCTTGGTGAACCTGATCTGCCGCTTCTACGACCTGACCGAAGGCTCGATCCAGGTCGACGGCGTGGACATCCGGCATTTGCCGCTTGGCGAGTACCGCCGGCATATCGGTCTGGTGCTGCAGGAGCCGTATCTCTTTTTTGGCACCATCGCCGACAACATCGCTTACGGCAAACCCCAGGCGACGCGTGAGGAAATTGTCGCGGCTGCGCGAGCGGCGCATGCCCATGATTTCATCCTGCGCCTGCCCCAGGGCTACGATTCCTTGGTGGGCGAGCGGGGGCAAGGGCTGTCCGGTGGCGAGCGCCAGCGTATCTCGATTGCGCGTGCGCTCTTGATCAACCCGCGCATTCTGATTTTGGACGAAGCCACTTCCTCGGTGGACACCGAGACCGAACAGGAAATTCAGCGAGCATTGGACAACCTGGTGCAAGGGCGCACCACGATTGCCATTGCCCACCGCCTGTCTACCTTGCATCGTGCGGACCGTCTGGTGGTGCTCGAACAAGGCCGCATGGTGGAGGAGGGGCAGCACGATGAATTGATGGCGCGACAGGGTGCTTACTGGCGTTTGTACGAAGCCCAGGCCCGACAGGCCCAGGCCGACCAGGAAGCCATGCTGGGCGTGGGACGAACCAGCAAGGAGGACGCATGAGTCATGCCACTGATGTCACCGCTTCGGCGCTGAAGGGGGGGCCGTTGGCCGGCGGCGAGCAGCCTGGCCGGGAGCCGTTTGAGTTGCAGCAAGATGCCATGGGCCAGTGGGTGTTGCGCTTGCACGATGGCACGGTGCACGAACGTGTGGTGCCCGTGCGCGCGTTTCCCATTGCGTCGCCCCGCGAAGGCATTGCCATCATGAGCCGCGAGGGGCGAGAAATTCTGTGGATTGACCAGCTTGACACCGTCCCCGAACCCCAGCGTTCGAGCGTAGAGTTGGCTTTGCAGGGCCGAGAGTTTTTGCCCGAGATTCTCTGCCTGTTGGGCGTGAGCAGCTTTGCCACCCCCAGTGTGTGGCGCGTTAAAACCAGCCGTGGGGACACCGAGTTGGTGCTCAAAGGCGAAGAGGATATCCGTCGCCTGACCGCCAACACCTTGATCGTGTCGGACGCCCATGGTGTTCAATACCTGATCCGCCATCTGGCGGGGATGGACCGGCACAGCCGCAAATTGCTTGACCGTTTTCTGTGAGTGTCGTGTGACGCGTCAGCGTGCAGCGTAGGGGTCGCAGCGCCTGAACAGATCGAGTTCAGCGTTGTAGCTCTGCGTTTGCACCCGCATCAGACCCAGTACCGAGTGATACAGATGGTCGTGCGACAAGGGCCGATCAAGGTCCTGTTTCAGGCACTCGTGACGTAGGCCACGCACCTGTTGGAACTGCTCAGACCACCAGGTGATCAGCGGTACATGCGTTTGGACGCGGGGTGCAATGGCAAAGGGCATGCCGTGCAGGTACAAATTGTTTTCCCCCAACGATTCGCCGTGGTCTGAGATATAGATCATGCCCGTGGGTCGTTGCACGGCTTGTTGGCGCAACCACTGGATCAGTTCGGTGAGGATGTGGTCGGTGTACACCAAGGAGTTGTCATAGGCGTTGACGATGGCCTCTTTAGAGCAGTCGGACAGGACGATGCTGGTGCATTCGGGCTGGAAGGGTTTGTGTGGCGCGCGGCTGCGTTTGAAATACGCGGGACCGTGGCTGCCCATCATGTGCAGCACCACCACGGTCCCAGCGCTTGGCTGGCGCGAATCGGTCGTCTGTGCATGAGCATGACGAAGTTGCTCCTGGAGCACCGGCAGCAAAACAGCATCCATGCATTCGCCTTTGTGGCATTCCGGTGTTTTGAGCTCTAACTGGGTGGTACGCACAGAGGTGATGCGGTCGCACAATCCCTTGCAGCCCGACTGGTTGTCAATCCACATCACCTGGTACCCGGCCCGCTTCAGCACATCCAGCAAGTTTTCGTATTCCGCCGTGCGTGCTTCGTGGCCCTCGCGACCCAGATGGGAGAACATGCAGGGCAGTGACGCAGCGGTGCTGGTGCCGCAGGAGGTGACGTGCCGGTAGCTCAAGACATCCAGGCGCTGTAACCCGGGGTTGGTGTTGCGCGCATACCCGTTGAGCGAGAAATTGCTGCTGCGTGCGGTCTCACCGAGTACGATGACCAACAGCGGTGGTTGCTTGCCCCAGGGTGGCTCGGGTTGAGAAGGGGTGCCTTTGACAAGACGGGAGGGCAGGGGCAGGATCTGGGCGTCTTCACCCAGGGGGCGTATTTGTTGATCCACCTGGGTGGGAATCAAGACCACTTCCGCCAGCGCATAAACGGTGTTGAGCGGATTGATCAAATAGCGCATTTGCGTATGGTTGCGCATCAGGGTTGAGAAGTCCTGAAAGCTCAAATAGGTCAAAAGCAAGGTGCCAACCACCCCGCCCAGCAGCATGCCCAGGTTGTGCACCCCTTGCACCGGCCAGCGAGGCCACTCCAGGGGTCGGCGCCACATCCACCCCACCATGGGCAAGACAATCAGGCTCACGCTGAGCAAGACTGACAGACTCAGTTGATCCCGCGCCTCTCCCACATCGGTTTGCAACACATTGATGACCATGGGTGTGTCGATCAAGATGCCGTAGCTCAGCATGTAATGGGTGCTCAGCGCAGAGATCACCGCCAGTATCACCAAGCTCGGCCGCAGCAACCCACGCCAGGTTACGAGCGACAGGATTGACACGCACAGGCAAAACACCATGCCCGCCAGCACCAGGCCCATGACCACACCACGACCATCATGCAGATCGGGCAGTTGCCACAGGGCTTGCCACAATGCCAGATTGCCCACCACAGCCAGCCAGGCACTGCCGGCCAGTACAACGGACAACGGAGATCGGTGTGGGGAGGTCATGGTGATGAATTGTCCACCATCAGGGTGACCGATTGAAGCGAAAACTTGCCCGTGCCCGCGCATCCAGCGGAAACTGGCCTGGCGCGCTCTGGTGCCTGCGCACGCGAGTCGCTGACCGTGTTGATCAGCTGAAAAAGTTTTTCAGTTTCTCGGTCCAGCCACCCTCGGTGGGCGAATGCTTGTGGCCCCCTTTGCGCAGTGACTCGTCGAGTTCGCGCAAGAGCTTGCGCTGGTGCTCGGTGAGTTTGACAGGGGTTTCAACCGTCACATGGCAGTACAGGTCACCCGGGTAGCTGGAGCGCACGCCCTTGATACCTTTGCCGCGCAAACGGAATTGCTTGCCGGTTTGCGTGCCCTCGGGCAAATCGATGGCCGCTTCACCTTGCAAAGTGGGCACCTGGATTTCGCCACCCAACGCAGCCGTGGTGAAGCTCACGGGCACCGCACAGTGCAGATCGTCACCATCGCGCTCGAAAATTTCGTGCTGCTTGATGCGGATCTCGATGTAGAGATCGCCCGGCGGGCCACCGTTGGTCCCAGGCTCTCCGTTGCCGGTGCTGCGAATACGCATGCCACTGTCAATGCCAGCCGGGATTTTGACTTCCAGGGTTTTCTGGTGCTTGACCTTGCCCTGGCCATGGCAAGTGCCACAGGGGTCGGGAATGATTTTGCCCGTCCCGCGGCAGTGCGGACAGGTTTGTTGCACGCTGAAGAATCCCTGTCGCATCTGCACCGTGCCGCTGCCTTGGCAGGTGCCGCAGGTCTTGGCCGAGGTGCCAGGCTTGGCACCCGTGCCGTGGCAGGTGTCGCACGCATCCCAGCTGGGAATGCGGATCTGGGCGTCCTTGCCCAGTGCTGCTTCCTCCAGCGTGATGTCCATGGCATAACTCAGATCGTTGCCGCGGTAGACCTGACGACCCCCGCCGCCACCCGGGCGTCGGCCCTGGCCGAAAATGTCGCCGAAGATGTCGCCAAATGCATCGGCAAATCCACCAAAGCCTTGCTGGCCACCAGGACCGCCACGCATGTTGGGGTCCACGCCCGCGTGGCCGAACTGATCGTAGGCCGCCCGTTTCTCGGCGTCGGACAGCATCTCGTAGGCCTCTTTGGCCTCCTTGAATTTGACCTCGGCTTCTTTGCCCGACTCACCCTGGTTGCGATCCGGGTGGTACTTCATGGCGAGCTTGCGGTACGCCTTCTTGATTTCGTCCTCGCCGGCGTTTTTGGGAACGCCCAGGACTTCGTAAAAGTCACGTTTGGCCATGATGATGGATCCTGTTGAAACGACGTCGCCGCGCCGGCTTGCGGACAAGCCCGGACGCGGCGAACGCGTGGGTCAAGGGGCTCAGCCTTTCTTCTTCACTTCCTTGACTTCGGCGTCGACGACATTGTCGTCTGCCGGCTTGGCTGCCCCACCTGCATCGGCGGCGCCAGCGCTGGCCCCGGCTGCCGCTTGCTGGGCTTGCATGTCTGCGTAGACTTTTTCGCCCAGTTTTTGGCTGGCCGTCATGAGTGCGTCCGTTTTGGCGTCGATGGCCGCCTGGTCTTCCCCTTTGAGGGCTTCTTCCAGATCCTTGGCGGCTGCCTCGATTTTCTCTTTTTCGCCGGCATCGAGTTTGTCGCCATGCTCGCCCAGGCTCTTGCGCACACTGTGCACCGCAGCTTCACCCTGGTTGCGGGCTTGCACGAGTGCGACCTTCTTCTTGTCTTCCTCGGCATTGAGTTCGGCGTCTTTCACCATCTTCTGGATTTCATCCTCGGACAGCCCCGAGTTGGCCTTGATGGTGATCTTGTTTTCCTTGCCCGTGCCTTTGTCCTTGGCACCCACATGCAAGATACCGTTGGCATCAATGTCGAAAGACACTTCGATTTGCGGTGTGCCGCGCGCCGCAGGGGCAATGCCCTCGAGGTTGAATTCGCCCAGCAATTTGTTGCCGCTGGCCATCTCGCGCTCGCCCTGGAAGACCTTGATGGTCACGGCCGGTTGGTTGTCGTCGGCGGTGGAGAAGGTCTGGGCGAATTTGGTCGGGATGGTGGTGTTCTTGGTGATCATCTTCGTCATCACGCCACCCAGGGTTTCAATACCCAAGGAGAGCGGGGTCACGTCGAGCAACAGCACGTCTGTGCGGTCACCTGAAAGCACCTGACCCTGGATGGCCGCGCCCACGGCCACCGCCTCATCGGGGTTGACGTCTTTGCGCGGCTCTTTGCCAAAGAACTCCTTGACCTTGTCCTGCACCTTGGGCATGCGGCTCATGCCACCCACCAGAATGACATCGTGGATGTCACCCACGCTCACCCCCGCATCCTTGATGGCGGTGCGGCAGGGGGCGATGGTGCGCTCGATCAACTCTTCCACCAGGGACTCCAGCTTGGCGCGGGAGAGTTTGATGTTCAGGTGTTTGGGGCCCGATGCATCGGCCGTGATGTAGGGCAGGTTGATGTCGGTCGCAGCCGAGGACGACAACTCGATCTTGGCCTTCTCCGCGGCTTCTTTCAGGCGTTGGAGGGCCAGCACGTCCTTGGACAGGTCCACGCCTTGCTCTTTCTTGAACTCGGCAATGATGTGATCGATGATGCGTTGGTCAAAGTCTTCGCCGCCGAGGAAAGTGTCTCCGTTGGTGGAGAGTACTTCAAACTGCTTTTCGCCGTCGACATCGGCAATCTCGATGATGGACACGTCAAACGTGCCGCCACCCAGGTCGTACACCGCGATCTTGCGGTCGCCACGTTCTTGCTTGTCCAGACCGAAGGCCAGGGCCGCCGCCGTAGGCTCGTTGATGATGCGTTTGACTTCCAGGCCGGCAATGCGTCCAGCATCCTTGGTGGCCTGGCGCTGGGCGTCATTGAAGTAGGCCGGCACGGTGATCACGGCCTCGGTCACTTCCTCACCGAGGTAGTCTTCGGCGGTCTTCTTCATCTTGCGCAGCACCTCGGCGCTGACCTGTGGGGGCGCAAGTTTCTTGCCGCGCACTTCCACCCAGGCGTCACCGTTGTCAGCCTTGGCGATGGTGTAGGGCATCAGGTCGATGTCCTTTTGGACTTCTTTCTCTTCGAAGCGGCGTCCGATGAGACGCTTGACCGCATAGAGCGTGTTCTTGGGGTTGGTCACAGCCTGACGTTTGGCGGAGGCCCCCACCAAAATTTCGCCATCTTCCTGGTACGCGATGATGGACGGTGTGGTGCGTGCGCCCTCGGCGTTTTCAATCACGCGGGTGGTGTTGCCTTCCATGATGGCCACACACGAATTGGTGGTGCCGAGGTCGATGCCAATGATTTTTCCCATGGTGTTCTCCGTTGTGGCGAGAGGGGGTTTCGCTCGCCGGTTTCAATCAAACTGTGATGAATCTGTGGATAGGTCGGTGGAGTTCAAGTGTCGCGCCTTGAGGGGAAGTGGCTATTCGCTTGAACACATGTCGGTTTATTGGGGTGCGGCCACCGTGACCAGTGCTGGACGCAACACGCGGTCGGCGATCAAGTAACCTTTTTGTAGCACGCTGACGATGGTGTTGGCCTCTTGCTCGGCCGGCACCATGCTGATGGCCTGGTGCTGGTGCGGGTCGAATTTGCTGCCCACGGCAGGATCGATAGCCAGCACCTTGTTGCGCTCAAGCGCGCTCTTGAGTTGGCGCAAGGTGGCTTCAGCACCTTCACGAATTTGCTGCGGCGTGGCTTCTTGGGTGGCCAAGCCCGCCTCGAGGCTGTCCACCACGGGCAGCATGCTGTCGGCAAAGGACTCGACCGCGAATTTTCGGGCCTTGGAAACTTCCTCGTCAGCGCGACGGCGTGCGTTTTGTACCTCGGCTTGGCCACGGATGTATTGGTCTTGGAGCTCGGTGACCTTGGCCTGGAGGATAGCCACTTCGGCCTGGGCTTGGGTGAGGGGATCGGCCGAGAGGGGTGCCTCGCTGGGGGCTTCTGCGGAGTCGGGCGCCGGGGAGGGAGCGCTGGGTTGGCCGGAACCGGTGGGATGCTCGGGGGTCGAGCTGGGTTCGGTGGAAGGTTGGTCGGACATGGTGGTCGATAGAGTGAACGCTTGGCAATTCACCTTGGGGTCAAAACCCCTGATTCAAGTCCGGAGCGTCAAAAAAATGGGCATGGTGGGCTTTTTGAGGGTCGATCACCCTCAAAAAAAGACCTCTTAAGTACTCATGGCGCGTGGCGCCACGATCTCAAGCCCTGCGCTTGAGGTCCTGCATGAGTGCGCGCACCCCATAGGTCCAGGGCGGAATGCGGTCGCTGGTGTTCACACGGTTGACCAGGGTGCCCAACAGCGGGGTAGCAATGCGCACGACATCGCCCACCGCATGCGTGAAACCCTGGCCCACAGGCCGTCCCGGAATCGGGCGGTCTTGTGTGGGAGCGAACATGGTGCCCAAAAACAGCATCAGCCCGTCCGGGTATTGGTGCGTGCTACCGATGGCTTGCGAGGCCAGGTCGAGTGGGTCACGGCTGATCATGGTGAGCGAACTCGAACCCTGCATGACAAAACCGTCTGCACCCCTGACTTCCATGGCCAGGTTGCATTGCCGAACCTGGTCGATGCTGAAGTGTGGGTCAAACAGTCGGATGAAGGGGCCGATGGCGCAAGAGCCATTGTTGTCCTTGGCTTTGCCGAGCAGCAAGGCGCTGCGCCCTTCAAAGTCACGCAGGTTGACATCATTGCCCAGCGTGGCGCCCACCACCTCGCCGCGGCTGTTGATGGCCAATACGATCTCGGGCTCCGGGTTGTTCCACTCACTGCGGGGATGAATCCCTACCTCGGCGCCTGTGCCCACGGCACTCATGGGTTGCGACTTGGTGAACACCTCGGCGTCCGGTCCGATACCCACCTCCAGGTATTGCGACCAGGCTCCCTGTGCCAGCAAGGCTTGCTTGAGTTGAGCGGCCTGTTCAGAGCCCGGTTTCACCGCCGAGAGGTTCTCACCCATGATGGCTACCACGGCTGCTCGAACGGCAGCGGCTTTGCTGGCGTCTCCGCGCGCCTGCTCCTCGATGACTCGCTCGAGCATGCTGGCCACAAAGGTCACGCCCGCAGCTTTCAGGGCCTGCAAATCGCAGGGCGCCAGCAGCCACGGTTGACTGTCTTGACGTGTATCTGGATGGGTGTTGGCCAACAGGGTGGCCAAGTCGCCAAGGCGAGCGCCACGGTGTGCGTGCACAGCCTCCACCCGATCCGCGCGATCCAGCAATTCACTGCAGGTGCTGGCCACGCCTGAGAGGTCATACACGCCATCAGGACGCACCTGGACCAGCACGGGGCCCACGCCAGGTTGCCAGAGACGGCCAATGAGCAACGCCTGTTCGGCATCTTGGGGCAGGGTTTGCGAAGGGGTGAGTTCGGGTGTCATGGGGACGAATTGTGCCCCGATTGCAGCGCTCGTGATACCCTCGTTGTCCACTACCTGACCCTATCCATCCTGTGCTGCCATGGACTTTCAGAATTTGCGCGCCATCGATATCCACACCCACGCCGAAGTGAGTTGCTGGAATCCGTTTGATAACTACGGTGAGGAGTACGACCGGGCGGCAGACAAGTACTTTGGCAGCAATCGGCGCCCCACCATCGCAGAGACCATTGCCTATTACCGTGAGCAGCGTATCGGTCTGGTGATGTTCACCGTGGACAGTGAGTCTCAGTTAGGCCGACGACGCATCCCCAACGAAGAAATCGCCCAGGCCGCCCGAGACAACAGCGACATGATGATTGCCTTTGCCAGCATCGATCCGCACAAAGGCAAAATGGGCGCCCGCGAGGCCGAGCGTCTCATTCGTGAAGAGGGTGTTCGCGGCTTTAAATTTCACCCCACCGTGCAGGGCTACCACCCCTACGACAAGATGGCCTGGCCCATCTACGAGGTGATCAACGCGCACAAGATGCCGGCCATCTTTCACACCGGACACAGTGGCATTGGCAGCGGCATGCGTTGCGGGGGAGGGTTGCGACTGGCCTACAGCAACCCCATGCACCTCGACGATGTGGCGATCGATTTTCCGGACATGCAGATCGTCATGGCCCACCCCAGCTTTCCCTGGCAGGACGAGGCCTTGTCCGTGGCCACCCACAAGCCCAATGTGTGGATCGATCTCTCCGGGTGGAGCCCCAAATATTTCCCCAAGCAGTTGGTGCAATACGCCAACACCTTGCTGAAGGACCGGGTCCTCTTTGGCAGCGACTACCCGCTGATCACGCCTGAGCGCTGGATAAAAGATTTTGAAGTGGCCGGTTTCAAGCCCGAGGTGATGCCGGGTATTTTGAAAGACAACGCGGTGCGATTGCTGGGCTTGGCGACTGGATGATGAGGTGAGAGGCGAGGTGCAGGGCTGACAAGCCTGCATGACCTAGAGACATCACATCGCCGCCTCACATCGTCGCCTCACATCGGATACGGCCCCGCCACCACGTACATGCCGCCCATGAAGCGACTTTGCGGCGCGTCTGAGGGCCATTTTTCCAGGGCCTCGATGCTGGCGCGGTAGGCTTCGGTGTCGTCTTGCGGCTTGAAGCCCAGGTGGGCCGCGCCACTGTTGTCCCACCAGCGTTGGTCGCGGTTGTTCGATGCGCCAAACACCACCGTGTGCGCTAGCTTGGGGGCGTAGAGGCAGCACCGCACCAACTCGGCCAGGTCGCGAAAGCTCAGCCAGGTGATCAGCATGCGATGGTCTTTGGGCTCGGGAAAGCAGGAGCCAATGCGCAAGCACGCAGACTCCACCCCATAGCGGTCGAAATAAAAACGTCCCATCAGTTCGCCATAGGCCTTCGACAAACCGTAGTAGCCGTCGGGTCGCAGCGCGCAATCGGTCTGCAAGGTGTCCTGGGTGGAGTGAAAGCCGATGGCGTGGTTGGAGCTGGCAAACACCACCCGCTTGACGCCATGACGCCGTGCCGCTTCATAGACATGGAACACGCCGCAGATGTTGGGGGCCAGTACCTCTTCAAAGGACTTTTCAACCGACACGCCCCCCAGGTGCAGGATGGCATCGCAACCGGCCACCAGTTCGTCGACGGCGCGCTTGTCGGCCAGGTCACACGGCACGACTTCCTCCTGGGCTTGTGCAGCGGGCATCGGCGCGATATCAGACAGGCGCATGCTCTGGACGTGTGGTTTGAGCAAGGCGCGCATTTGCGTGCCCAGTGCGCCGGCGGCGCCGGTGATCAGCAAACGTTGAATGCGGGGTGTGGCAGCTTGTGTCATGGTGGCCTCAGTGGTTGCCCCAGACTTCCTGGGCGGTTTCAATCACCAGGCGCAATTTGTTGCGCTGAACTTCCACGGCAATGTTGTTGCCGTGGACGGTGCTGGAGAAACCGCACTGCGGCGACAGCGCCAACTGCTCCAGCGGCGCATGACGGGCAGCCTCGTCAATGCGGCGCTTGAGGGTGTCCTTGGATTCCATCTCGCCAAACTTGGTGGTGACCAGACCCAGCACCACGATCTTGCCCTTGGGCAGGAATCGCAAGGGGCGGAAGTCCCCGCTGCGATCGTCGTCATACTCCAGAAAGTAGGCGTCGAGGTTCATGTTCGAGAGCAAGGCTTCGGCGACAGGTTCGTAGTTACCGGCGGCAGCATGCGTGCTCTTGAAGTTGCCTCGGCACAGGTGCATGGCCAGGGTCATGCCAGCGGGCTTGTGGGCGACCACCTTGTTGATGAAGTCGGCGTAGCGGTACGGCAGTTCATTGGGGTCGTCGCCACGCTGCCGAGCAGCCTCACGCATTTTTTCATCGCACAGGTAGGCCAGGTTGGTGTCGTCCATCTGCACATAGGTGCATCCCGCAGCCGCGAGTGAATGGAGCTCATCACCATAGGCCTTTGCAACGTCGTCATAGAACGCCGGGTCGAGCTCGGGGTAGGCGGTTTTGCTGATGCCGGCTCGGCCACCGCGAAAGTGCAGCATGGTGGGCGAGGGGATGCTGACCTTGGGTGTGTGACCCGCTGTCACGCAATGCTTGAGAAACTCAAAGTCAGCCAACTGGATATTCTTGGCGTGACGGACTGTGTCGACCACACGGATGACGGGCGGTGCCAGCTCTTCGGTGCCATCGGGCTTCTTGATGGTGACCGGAATATCGGTTTTGACGCCGCCGAGTTGCTCCAGAAAATCAATGTGGAAATACGTTCGCCGGAATTCGCCGTCGGTGATGCTCTTCAAGCCCACGTCTTCCTGAAACTTGACGATCTCGCGAATGGCCTGGTCTTCCACCGTGCGCAACTGCTCCGCCGTGATCTGGCCTTTGGCTTTTTGTGCACGCGCCTCCAGCAGGTATTGGGGGCGAAGAAAGCTGCCCACATGGTCGTAGCGGGAGGGCAGGGCGGTCAAGGACATGGGGCAACTCCAACGAATTTCGTCCAATGTTAGACCATCAGCAAGCGCCTTTGCACGGGGGTTGAGGCATCTGGCTTAACATACCACCCCGGTTGTTGTTGGATGAACCCGACCTGGTGTGGCTGCAACAGAGAAAGCCGCGGTACTCCAGCGCGGATCGGATGATCCGACCCAAGGTGAGGACACCTTGCGTTACCACCCCCAATTGTCGCAACAACTGAATGGATCGAATCATGAACTCACCTGGTGACACCTTGCCGCTTCTGGGCTGTAACCGCCGGCGCTTCTTGCTGGGCCTCAGTGGCAGTGTCTGTGCCCCCGCTGTCTGGGCGCAAGGTACTGCGGGTTCCTCAACTTTCCCCACCAAGGCACTGCGTATCGTGGTGCCTTTTGGGGCCGGTGGCGTCGCGGACCTGACGGTGCGTACCGTGTCCAAGCGCATGGCCGAGACCCTGGGGCAACCTGTGTTGGTGGACAACCGGCCGGGTGCCGGGGGGGTGGTGGCGGCCGACCTGGTGGCCAAAGCCGACCCCGATGGCCACACACTCTTGCTCATTTCCAATGGCACGGCGGTGAGTGCGGGCTTGATGAAGCAACTGCCCTATGACCCCCTGCGTGATTTCAAATCGGTGGGGTTGCTGGCCACCTTTGATATCGCGTTGGTGGTCCCGGTGGACAGCCGTTTTGCCAACCTGGGCCAGTTGCTGCAATGGGCCCGTGAGAACCCGGGTCGACTCAACATCGGCAGCATCAACATCGGCAGTACCCAACACCTCACGGCCGAATGGTTCAAGTTGGTCGCCGGCATTCAAGCCCAGGTGGTCCCCTTCAACGGAACCCCGGCTGTGTTGACTGCGCTGCGCGGTGGGCAAGTCGATGTGGCGGTAGAAATTCTTGGGCCCGTGCTGCCGCAGTTGCGCGGCAAGGCAATGCGCGCACTGGCTGTGACCAGTGAGCGTCGGGCCACGGCATTGCCCGATGTGCCGACAGCACAAGAGCAGGGTCTCAAAGGGTTGCTGGCCTCGTCGTGGAACGGCTTGGCCGTCCCTGCGCGCACGCCAGCCGCTGCAATCGAGCGCTTGAATCGCGAGATCGTTGCTGCCTTGCAAACCCCCGCCGTGCGCCAGCAATTGCTGGATCTGAACCTTGAACCCCAACCCGGTACACCGGCGCAGGCCCACGAGTGGCTGCAGCAGGAAATTCGTGAATGGGGACAGGTGATAGAGCGCGCAGGCATTCCCAAGCAGTAAATCCGCCATCGCCCGGCTGGATCGATACTCAGGGTTTCTGGCCAGGCGGTTCGGCGGCTTGTGTGTTGACGGTGCGGGCCACCAGTTCGCGTGCCAACTCGAGTGAAGCCTTGTGGGTACTGGTCATGGGACGCCGAGCGGACCAGACCAACATCAACTGGCTCATGATCTGCGGTTGTTGAATGCGGTGGGTGGTGAAGGCTTGCGTATCGGGAAAGTTGCTGAGCGTGTAGGCGGGCAATACGGCATAGCCCAGGCCTTCACGCACCAGTTCCAGAATGGCATTGAGGCCATCAATTTCCAGCACGATGCGGGGTTTACGCTGGATACGCTGCATCTCGGAGTCGATCAGCAGGCGAAAGGCATTGGGGCGGCTGGGCGCAATCAAGGGCAGGTCGGCCAACGCGTTGAGGGTGACTGTGGGGGGCAGGGCTTCGGTCTTGCTCTTGCTGGAGGCCTGCCGACCCGCAATCAGGATCAAGGCCTCTTCATGCAGCAGGCTCATTTCCAGGTCGGGCGACGGGGCCGGGTTGTACAGCACCGCCAGATCCAGACGCCCGGCACGGAGGCTTTCCACCATCAACAGCGAAAAGCCCTCGGTCAGGCTGAGTTGCGCCTTGGGCATGCGCTGGCGAAATTCGAAGGTCAAGGGGACGGTGATCAACTTGGAGAGGCTGGGCGGCAAGCCAATCGACACGCGCCCGGACAGCGCACCGCGCACCGCCTCGAGTTCCTCTCGCGCCACCGCCACCTGGTGCAATATGCCACGGGCGTGTTCCAGCAAGACCCGGCCGGCCTCGGTCAGGGTCACGCCGCGGCCATTGCGGGCCAGCAGGGATTGGTGCAACTCCACCTCCAGCTGTCGGACATGGCGGCTTAACAAGGGCTGAGCCACCTGCTGTATCCCCGCCGCCCGGGTAAAGCTGCCCAGTTCGGCCACTCGTACAAACGATTCCAGCTGCTTGAGATCCATAAAATCCTCAATCAATTGAATAGCTATTGTCATGATATTCGATTATTGAATAACAGCTAGCATCCAAACTCCAGCCCGCGACGAGGGGGACCTTCCTAGAATTTGCCCATGCAACAAATTGCCATCCCCTGTCTGTTCATGCGAGGCGGCACCTCCAAAGGGCCGTTTTTCAATGAGGCCGATTTGCCTGCAGACACCCCCGCGCGAGATCGTGTGTTGTTGGCGGCCATGGGTTCTCCGGACCGTCGTCAGATCGATGGTCTGGGTGGTGCCCATCCCCTGACCAGCAAGGTGGCCATCGTGCGACGCAGCGCCCAGCCCGGCGTCGACCTGGATTTCCTGTTTGCCCAGTTGCAACCCGACAAGGACACCGTGGACACCACGCCCAACTGCGGCAACATGCTCGCCGGCGTGGTGCCCTTTGCCCTGGAGACGGGCCTGTTGCAGGCCCAAGGCGACACCAGCACCTTTCGCGTGTTGACCCTCAACACCGACATGCAGTGCGACATCACGGTGCGCACGCCGCTGGGGCCGCAGGGGCGCTATGTGGAGTACGAGGGCGATGCCCGTATCGATGGTGCGCCGGGGTCGTCTGCGCCCATCACCATCAACTTTCTGGACACTGCGGGTTCGGTCTGTCCCAGCCTGTTGCCCACCGGTCAGGTGCTCGATCGCATTCGTGTGGAGCCCACGGACGAACTGTCTGGCTTCGAACCGTTCGAGATTGACGTGACCTGCATTGACAATGGGATGCCGCTGGTGATGTTCCGCGCCAGCGACCTGGGCCGCACCGGGTACGAGAGCGTGGCCGAACTCAATGCCGACACCGACCTCAAGACCCGCATCGAGGCTTTGCGTCGCCAGATCTCGCCGCGCATGGGCCTGGGCGATGTCACCCACAAGAACTACCCCAAGATGACGCTGGTGGCCGCGCCCCGCGAGGGCGGCAGCCTCAGCACCCGCAGCTTCATCCCGCATGTGTGCCACGACGCCATTGGCGTATTGGCCGCCGTCACCGTGGCCACTGCCTGCGTACTGGACGGCTCGGTCACCCAGGGCCTGGCTGTCATGCCGGGTGGCCTGACCCAGACCGTGTCGGTCGAGCACCCCACGGGCGAGTTCAGTGTCGAGCTGGGGCTGGACCCCGCGAACCCGCAGCACGTCACTCGCGCTGCGCTGCTGCGCACCGCACGCTTGTTGATGCGCGGCGAGGTGATGGTGCCGGCTGCCACAGGGGCTGGTTGAGTCGCCGAGACGTCAAGCCCACCACTTTCAATTTCTCAAGCAGGAGTCGGATTTCCATGAGCCAGCAACAGCCCCTCGTGATCGATGTGCACGGTCACTACACCACGGCCCCCAAATCGCTGGAGGCCTGGCGTAACCGACAGATTGCCGGCATCTCCGACCCCGCGGCCAAACCCTCGCCGAGCGAACTCAGGATCAGCGACGACGAGCTGCGTGAAACCATCGAGACCAATCAACTCAAGCTCATGAAAGAGCGGGGCAGCGACATCACCATCTTCAGCCCGCGTGCGAGCTTCATGGCGCACCACATCGGCGACTTTGGGGTGTCATCCACCTGGGCCGCTATCTGTAACGAACTGTGCCATCGCGTGTCGCAGTTGTTCCCCCACCACTTCATCGGCGCTGCCATGCTGCCGCAGTCCCCGGGGGTGGATCCGCGCACCTGCATTCCGGAGTTGGAGCGTTGCATCAAAGACTATGGCTTTGTGGGCATCAACCTGAATCCGGACCCGTCTGGCGGTCACTGGACCAGCCCACCGCTGTCGGATCGCCACTGGTACCCCATCTATGAAAAGATGGTGGAGTACGACATCCCTGCGATGATTCACGTCTCCACCAGCTGCAACGCCTGTTTTCACACCACAGGCGCGCACTACCTGAATGCCGACACCACGGCGTTCATGCAATGCCTGACCTCTGACTTGTTCAAGGACTTCCCCACGCTGAAGTTCTTGATTCCCCATGGCGGCGGAGCCGTGCCTTACCACTGGGGTCGGTTCCGCGGATTGGCCCAAGAGATGAAAAAGCCGTTGCTTGAAGAGCATCTGCTCAAAAACATTTTCTTTGATACCTGCGTGTACCACCAGCCTGGCATCAACTTACTCACCGAGGTGATTCCGGTGGAAAACATCCTCTTTGCCAGTGAGATGATTGGCGCTGTACGCGGCATCGATCCGCGCACCGGTCACTACTACGACGACACCAAGCGCTATGTTCAGGCCACCGCCAACCTGAACGATGCCCAGCGCTACCAGGTGTTCGAGGGCAATGCGCGTCGCGTGTTTTCCCGTCTGGACACGACCCTCAAGGCCCAAGGCCGCTGATGGGCGCGGGGCTTCACTGCGTCAGGAGAATCAACATGTATGAATTGGGTGTGGTTTACAGAAACATCGCACGCGCCGATCGCGAGGTGACCGATCGACTGGCCGCGCTGGGGTCGGCCACGGTGCACGAAGCCATGGGTCGCGTGGGGCTGATGAAACCTTACATGCGCCCCATCTATGCCGGAGCTCAAGTCTCGGGGACAGCGGTGACCGTGCTGCTGCATCCCGGTGACAACTGGATGATGCATGTGGTGGCCGAGCAGATTCAGCCCGGTGATATTGTGGTGGCTGCCATCACCGCCGAGTGCACCGATGGCTATTTTGGCGACTTGCTCGCCACTTCATTCAAAGCACGCGGGGCCCGCGCCCTGGTGATCGATGCGGGGGTGCGTGACGTCAAGACGCTGACCGAGATGGGCTTTCCTGTGTGGAGCAAGGCCATCAGCAGCAAGGGGACCATCAAGGCCACCATCGGGTCGGTCAATATTCCGGTGGTGTGCGCCGGCATGAGCGTGCAACCGGGCGATGTGATCGTGGCGGATGACGACGGCGTGGTGTGCGTACCCAGGGCCATGGCGGCCAAGACGCTGGAGACTGCGCTGGCGCGTGAGGCCAATGAGGGTGAGAAGCGCAACAAACTGGCGTCTGGCGTGCTGGGCCTGGACATGTACAAGATGCGTGAGCCGCTCGAAAAAGCAGGCTTGCGCTACATCGATTGAGGTCCAGACGATGGCTTGCGCGACGAGAAGCTGGTGCACCAAGCACAGATCAAGCTGGATGGCCCCTTCCTGTGGCCTGGCCTGATCGTGCTTGAGTCACTCATCACTTGACATCACACTGGAATGGAACACCCCATGAGTGAATTCACCAAAACCCCCGGTTGGCTGGACTGGTACAACGGCCCATCCAAGCCCCGTTTTCAAGTGCCTGCGGGCGCTGTCGATGCGCATTGTCATGTGTTTGGCCCGGGCGCTGAATTTCCCTATGCCCCCGAGCGCAAGTACACCCCCTGTGATGCGTCCAAGCACCAGCTGTTTGCCTTGCGCAACCATCTGGGATTTGCCCGCAATGTGGTGGTCCAGGCCACCTGCCACGGCGCAGACAACCGCGCCATGGTGGATGCCTTGCTGCATTCGCAAGGCAAGGCGCGCGGCGTGGCCACGGTACGTCGCAGTGTGAGCGATGCCGAGATTCAGGCCATGCACGACGCCGGTGTGCGCGGTGTGCGCTTCAACTTCGTCAAGCGTCTGGTGGACTTCACGCCCAAGGACGAGTTGATGGAGATTGCCAGCCGTATCGCGACATGGGGCTGGCATGTCGTGATTTATTTTGAAGCGGTGGACCTGCCCGAGTTGTGGGATTTCTTCACGGCACTGCCCACCACGGTGGTGGTGGACCACATGGGTCGACCCGATGTGAGCAAGCCCATCGATGGCCCCGAGTTTGAACTGTTCCTCAAGTTCATGCGCGAGCACCCTAATGTGTGGAGCAAGGTGTCCTGTCCCGAGCGCCTGTCGGTGACTGGGCCCAAGGCGCTGCAGGGCGAGCAGAATGCCTACCGCGACGTCGTACCCTTTGCCCGTCGCGTGGTCGAGTTGTTTCCGGACCGCGTACTCTGGGGCACCGACTGGCCGCACCCCAATCTCAAAGACCACATGCCTGATGACGGCCTGCTGGTGGACTTCATCCCCCACATCGCGCCCACCGACGACCTGCAGCGCCAACTGCTGGTGGACAATCCGATGCGCCTGTACTGGCCGGAAGAAGTCCAATAAACCCCTAAGCCGCAACAGCCACCCAGCCACCGAACGAACGTAACACCCATGGCCTTAGACAAACCCTACCAGGACGTGCCTGGCACGATCATCTTCGACGCTGACCAGTCGCGTCGCGGCTACTGGCTCAACCAGTTCTGCACCAGCTTGATGAAGGCCGAGAACCGCGACCGCTTCAAGGCCAATGAGCGTGCCTATCTGGATGAATGGCCGATGACCGAAGAACAAAAACAGGCCGTGCTGGCCCGCGACCTCAACTGGTGCATGCGCACGGGGGGGAACATCTACTTCCTGGCGCGCATCGGGGCCACCGATGGCAAGAGCTTTCAGCAAATGGCAGGCTCCATGACGGGCATGACCGAAGAGGAGTACCGCAACATGATGATCAAGGGCGGCCGCTCGGTGGAGGGCAACCGCTATCTGGGGGAAGACGGCGACGCTCAACCTCACCGTCAACCCCAAGGCGCCGCCGGTCGGGCTGCCAGCAAGGAACACTGAACATGGCACGCATCACCGCCTCCGTCTACACCTCCCACGTGCCCGCCATCGGCGCAGCCATGGACATGGGCAAGACCACCGAAGACTACTGGAAGCCCTTGTTTGCAGGCTACGACTTCTCCAAGCAATGGATGAAGGACAACAAGCCTGACGTGGTGTTCCTGGTTTACAACGATCACGCCACCGCCTTCAGCCTGGACGTGATCCCCACGTTTGCGATTGGCACGGCGGCCGAGTACAAACCTGCCGATGAGGGCTGGGGGCCCCGTCCGGTGCCGGTGGTCAAGGGCCATCCGGAATTGGCCTCGCACATTGCGCACAGTGTGATCCAGCAGGACTTTGACCTCACCATTGTCAACAAGATGGACGTGGACCATGGTTTGACGGTACCGCTGTCGCTGATGGTGGGCGAGCTCGACCCGGTCAAAGATGCCTGGCCCTGTCCGGTCATCCCATTTGCGGTGAACGTGGTGCAATACCCGCTGCCCAGTGGACAACGATGCTTCAACCTGGGGCAGGCCATTCGCAAAGCCGTGGAAAGTTACGACGAGGACCTCAATGTGCACATCTGGGGCACGGGCGGCATGAGCCACCAACTGCAGGGCGCGCGCGCTGGCCTGATCAACCGCGAGTGGGACAACGCCTGGCTGGACAAGCTCATCAACGACCCCGCAGCTTGCGCGCAAACGCCGCACATCGAGTACGTGCGCGAAGCAGGCAGCGAAGGCATTGAACTCGTGATGTGGCTGATTGCCCGGGGTGCCATGCCCGATGTCAGCCATGGAAAAGTCACGGGCAAGCTGCCCAAGGTCACCCACCGCTTCTACCATGTGCCCGCGTCCAACACGGCAGTGGGCCATGCCATTCTTGAGACTGCTTAAATTCTGGAGAACCCCATGAAACCCATCAAAGTTGCCCTGGCGGGCGCGGGTGCCTTCGGCATCAAACACCTGGACGGCATCAAGAACATCGATGGCGTCGAGGTTGTGTCCCTCATCAGCCGCGACCTGGGCAAAACCCAGGAAGTCGCGGCGAAGTACGGCATTGGCCATGTCACCACCGATCTGGCCGACAGTCTGGCCCTGCCCGAGGTCGACGCCGTGATCCTCTGTACGCCCACGCAAATGCATGCCTCACAAACCCTGGCTTGCCTCAAGGCCGGCAAGCATGTGCAGGTGGAAATCCCGCTGTGTGATGTGCTCAAGGAGGGCGAGGACGTCCTGAAGGTGCAGCAGCAGACCGGCCTGGTCGCCATGTGCGGGCATACCCGTCGCTTCAACCCCAGCCACCAGTGGGTGCACAACAAAATCCAAGCGGGTGAATTCAACATCCAGCAAATGGATGTGCAGACCTACTTCTTTCGCCGCACCAACATGAACGCCTTGGGCCAGCCGCGCAGTTGGACCGATCATCTGCTGTGGCACCATGCGGCGCATACCGTCGACCTGTTCGCCTACCAGGCGGGCAGCCCAATCGTGAAAGCCAACGCGGTGCAAGGGCCCATCCATCCCGCGCTGGGCATTGCGATGGACATGAGCATCCAACTGAAGGCCGCTAATGGCGCCATCTGCACACTCTCGCTGTCATTCAACAACGACGGCCCGCTGGGTACGTTCTTTCGCTACATCGGCGACACTGGCACCTACATCGCCCGATATGACGATCTGGTCAACGGCAAGGAGGAGAAGATCGATGTGTCACAGGTGGATGTGTCGATGAACGGCATTGAGTTGCAGGACCGCGAGTTCTTTGCGGCCATCCGAGAGGGCCGAGAGCCCAACGCCAGCATTGCGCAGGTGTTGCCGTGTTATCAGGTGTTGCACCAATTGGAGCAGCAGTTGGCCTGATTGATCGGCTCGCCTCGGAAGAACGGCTGACACGCACGAGGGCGGGTCAGCCGTTTTTTCATGACGATAGCGTTGATCATGCGCGTCTCGACCCTGGGGTGGACGCGCAACGGGTTCGCTGGGTAAACCGCTTTACAGCGAATCGATGAAGCTACGCAGCTTGTCACTGCGGCTGGGATGCTTCAGCTTGCGCAGGGCCTTGGCCTCGATCTGACGGATACGCTCGCGCGTGACATCAAATTGCTTGCCCACCTCTTCCAGCGTGTGGTCGGTGGACATTTCGATACCAAAGCGCATGCGCAGCACCTTGGCTTCGCGCGGCGTGAGGCCATCCAGGATGTCCTTGACCACGTCACGCAAGCCCGCTTGCATTGCGGCTTCGATGGGCGCGGTGTTGGCCGTGTCCTCGATGAAGTCGCCCAGGTGTGAATCGTCGTCGTCCCCGATCGGCGTTTCCATGGAGATGGGCTCCTTGGCGATCTTCATGATCTTGCGGATCTTGTCCTCGGGGATCTCCATCTTGGCCGCCAGGATGCTGGCGTCCGGCTCGAAGCCGAACTCCTGCAGATGCTGGCGGCTGATGCGGTTCATCTTGTTGATGGTCTCGATCATGTGCACCGGGATGCGGATGGTACGCGCCTGGTCGGCGATGGATCGCGTGATGGCCTGGCGGATCCACCAGGTGGCGTAGGTCGAAAACTTGTAACCGCGACGGTATTCGAACTTGTCCACCGCCTTCATCAAACCGATGTTACCTTCCTGGATCAGGTCGAGGAACTGCAAACCGCGGTTGGTGTACTTTTTGGCAATGGAGATGACCAGACGCAGGTTGGCCTCGATCATCTCTTTCTTGGCATCACGCGAAGCGGCTTCGCCTTCGTTCATGCGCTTGTTGATGTCTTTCAATTCGGACAGCGGCACCACCACGCGTGACTGCAGGTCGATCAGCTTTTGCTGCAGTTCCTGGACCGGCGGAATGTTGCGGTTCAGGGTGGAGGACCATGGCTTGCCCGCCGAAGCCTGCTTGGTCACCCATTGCAAATTCAGCAGGTTGGGGGGGAAGTCCTTGATGAAGACGTCCTGAGGCATGCCGCACTTGTCCACGATGATGCGGCGCAACTCGCGCTCTTTCTTGCGCACATCGTCCACTTGGGCACGCACCATGTCGCACAATTTTTCAATGGTGCGGGCGGTGAAGCGAATGGTCATGAGCTCGTCGCTCAGTGCACGCTGTGCTTTTTGGTAACCCGGCGTGCCGTAGCCTTCCTTGTCGTACACCTTGTGCATTTTTTCGAACAGGGTGGCGATGCGGCCGAAGCGCTCGAGTGCCTCGCCCTTGAGTTCTTCGAGCTTCTTGGTCAGGGCCTTGGAGCCGCCTTTGCCGTCGTCGTCGTCGGAATCGTCGAACTCGTCAAAATCTTCTTCGGCCACATAGTCATCGGCTTCGTCGGTGTTGCTGAACCCGTCGACCACGGTCGAGATGACAACCTTGCCCTCGCGAATCTCCTCGGCCATGCGCAGGATTTCAGCGATGGTGGCGGGAGATGCGCTGATGGCTTCCATCATGTCCATCAAGCCGCCTTCGATGCGCTTGGCGATTTCAATTTCGCCTTCGCGGGTCAGCAGCTCCACCGTGCCCATTTCGCGCATGTACATGCGCACCGGGTCGGTGGTGCGGCCGAATTCGCTGTCCACGGTGGAGAGGGCGGCTTCGGCTTCCTCCTCGGCCTCTTCCTCGGTGGAGGCGGTGGGGGCGTTGTTGTTCAGCAGCAGGGTTTCGACGTCCGGCGTTTGCTCATAAACGGCCACGCCCATGTCGTTCAGCATGGAGATCACGACTTCCAGCGTTTCGGCGTCTACCAACTTGTCGGGCAGGTGGTCGGAGATTTCGCCATGCGTGAGGTAGCCACGCGTTTTACCCAGCTTGATCAGGGTCTTCAGGCGCTGGCGTCGTTTGAGTAAGTCTTCCTCGGACAGCACTGTCTCGTCGAGGCCGAATTCCTTCATCAGCGCACGCTCTTTGGCCTTGCTGATCTTCATGCGCAGGGGTTTCACCTTCTCGGTGCTGGCCTCTTCCACCACCTCGGGTTCAACCAATTCCAACAGGTCTTCGTCGTCGCTCGGTGGTGGTGCGCCCTTGGCGATGGCCTTGCCCTTGGCAGCATGTTTGCCGGCCTTGGGCGGGGGGCTGTGCTCAGCGGCTGCGTGCTTGACGGGAACTGTCTTGGCGGTGACGGATTTGGCCGCAGAGGTTTTGCCAGCAGGAGTCTTCGCGACGGCCTTGGCGTCGACTTTGACGGGCGCTGCGGGTTTTTTGGAGTCGGCCTTGGGGGCCGGTGCAGCTTTGGTGGCGGCAGCGGGTTTGGCTGTGGGTTTGGCCACCGGTTTGGCCGGGGCCGCCTTGGCGACAGGCTTGGCAGCGGGTTTGGCAGCGGGTTTGGCCGCGAGCTTGGGTGCAGGCTTGGCAACAGGCTTGGTGGCCAGCTTGGCTGCCACTTTGGTCGGCACTTTAGGGGCAACTTTGGAAGCAACCGCAGGTTTTTTGGCAGAGGGGGGAGCAGACTTTTTCACAGAGGCAGGTTTCTTGGCAGTGGCGGCACTCCCTTTGGCAGTGACCGTCACGGGTTTCGACACAGGTTTCGCTGAGGTGGCGCTTTTGCCGGCAGCGGCTTTCACGGGGGGCTTGGCCGACGCTTTAGACGCTACAACCGGTTTGGCCGCGGGTTTGGCCGCGACTTTGGTGGCAGCAACTGTTTTCGCCAAGGGCTTGGCAGCCGGCTTGGCTGCCGATTTGGCAGCGGTAGGCTTGGACTTACGGTCAGGCATCTTGTTCCTCGACAGCAAACAACAAAACCAGCGTCCCGGTGAGGGACGCCACGAAGTTCAGCAGGGGAGGCAAGCGAGGAGGGCGAACATTTGGTGTGCAGTCCTTGCGGGTATGGGCGGGTCGTGCATCGGTGTCACGGTTGGCCACTCCGGAGGTGCTGCTGTCGCACTTGCCTAGGTGTTATGGATTATACCTGAAGGTGTGGACTTGAGTTGGGCGTAGCGGGCGCTCAGGGACTTGAAACGTTCGTAGAGCGCAGGGTCGGTGGCCACGTGGGGGGCCATCTCGCTCAATTGGGCCGAAATCTGGGCTTTCTCCATCTCGTGCAGGATGCTGGTGAGCTCGCCCTGGTCGTGCTCGAGTTCGGCCGGCGCCTGCTCCACCAGCGCACACAACCAGGCCTCGTTCGGGTGGCCGCGCAGCGCCTCGCGCAGGGCTGCCCAGGGTTGCACCCCATGCTCGTGCAGTTGATGGTCCAGCCAGGTCAGCACGTCGCCGTGGGGGGCGGGCAACTCGCACAACAAGGTTTGCTGGGTGGGGGACAGTTCCTCCCAGGCGGCCATGGCGCTGAACAGCAGCTGTACCGCACGGTCCTGGCGCGGGGCCGCCTGGCGCCGCAAGCCGGGTGAGGGCGGCGGGAGGCTGCGTCGCTTGAAAGGGGGGCTGTTGCCCCCCCAGCGTGGCTTGAAGTAGCCCGAACCGGCCGGGCCTGCGCCGCGATCTGCCGACGACGCCCCCGAGTGAGTACGGGTATGGCCGGCGAGGTCGGGGGACCACAGGCGCTGCAATTCGTGCGACCCAATCTGCACCAGGTCGGCCAACTCATTGAGCAACTGGGTTTTCAACACACCCTCGGGCAAGGGTGTCCACAAGGGGCGGGCCTGGCTGGCCAGCAGGGCACGCCCTTCGGCCGTGGCCAGGTCACAACCCTCGCGGGCCGTGTCGACGAGAAATCGACTGAGCGGTGTGGCGTCCTGCACGCTGCGGGCAAAGGCGTCGGCGCCAAACTCGCGCACAAAACTGTCGGGGTCGTGCGGGTCCGGGAGGAAAAGGAAGCGAATGCTGCGCACATCGGTGGCATAGGGCAGGGCGCCGTCCAGGGCTTTGCGTGCGGCTCTCCGTCCGGCTGCATCGCCGTCGAAGCTGAACACCACCGAGTCGGTCACACGAAACAGCTTTTGCACATGCTCGGTGGTGCAGGCGGTCCCCAGCGTGGCCACGGCTTGTGCAAACCCCAGTTGGGCCAGCGCCACCACATCCATGTAGCCCTCGGTGACCAACACATAGCCGGCATCGCGAATGGCCTGGCGTGCCTCATACAGCCCATAGAGCTCGCGTCCCTTGCTGAACACCGGGGTTTCGGGCGAGTTCAGGTACTTGGGCGTACCTTGCCCCATCACCCGACCGCCAAAGCCAATGCATTCGCCGCGGATATTGCGGATGGGGAACATGATGCGGTCGCGGAAACGGTCGTAGCGTTTCTCTTCCGATCCTTCATCCTGTTGATGGATGACCAGGCCGCTTTCCACCAGCACGGGGGCCTGGTAGTCAGGAAATACGCTGGCCAGGCTGCGCCAGCCGTCCGGCGCGTAACCCAGCCCGAAGCGCTTGGCGATGTCACCGGTCAACCCACGCCCCTTGAGGTAGTCAATGGCCTGGGGGGCATGCTTGAGGTGTTGCTTGTAAGCCGTGGCCGCTTGCTCGAGCACGTCGGTGATGGTGGCCTGGTGTTCGCGCCGCTCGGCCGCGCGCTGGCGCTCGGCCGGGTCGACTTCCTCCTCGGGGACTTGCATGCCGTAGGTGTGGGCCAGGTCCTTGACGGCCTCCACGAAGTTCATGCCGGCGTGTTCCATCAGGAAGCCGATGGCATTGCCATTCTTGCCGCAGCCAAAGCAGTGGAAGAACTGCTTGGTGGGGCTGACCGTGAAGGAGGGCGACTTCTCGGCATGGAAGGG
>Ga0078894_10000640_pt1 | contig 24863 bp, 15 predicted proteins | sample LauGreSu1BDMLBSD_2_FD_67506 | JGI IMG/M metagenome (GOLD analysis project Ga0078894, IMG submission 67506) | Freshwater lake microbial communities from Lake Michigan, USA - Su13.BD.MLB.SD (version 4) (version 4) | ecosystem: Environmental > Aquatic > Freshwater > Lake | place: Lake Michigan... | reverse complement strand
CCCCGGGGGGCCACCCAACTCAGGCGAAGGACCGGCAATCGCGGGGGCCACCCAACACGAACAAGGGAGCCGCTGGCGGGGCCACCCACCGCGGACTGGTGGTCGAAGGCGATAAGCGAGGTTCGTGCCAAGGCCCGGCGGCGGAGGGGCTGAAATCCCCCGGGGGGCCACCCAACTCAGGCGAAGGACCGGCAATCGCGGGGGCCACCCAACACGAACATGGGAGCGCTGGCGGGGCGAGCGCTGGCGGGGCCACCCACCACCGACTGGTGGTCGAAGGCGATAAGCGTGGTTCGTGCCAAGGCCCGGCGGCGGAGGGGCTGAAATCGCCGGCGGGGCCACCCAACTCAGGCGAAAGACCGGCAGGCGCGGGGGCCACCCAACACGAACATGGGAGCGCTGGCGGGGGCCACCCACCGCCGGAACCGCTGGCGGGGCCACCCAACACGAACTGGCGACGGAGGCCGATTGTGTCAAATTTGATTCAATACACTTTTTGCAAATTCCAACCGCCACTGTAAAATACGGCCCGTACCGAAGCGGTCGCCCCCCTGCTGCATGAGCAACATGGATCTACCAATGGCAGGGGTGGCTCACCGTCCGTGTACTCAAAGATGCACTGCATGGCCTAACTGTTTGACTGCTTTGTGGTGACCTGATCGGGCCACCACGTGCGAACCCGGCACCCACCCAACTCACCCCGATCAATCTGCACCGAACCACCGTGACGCTCGACAAGGCGTTTGACAATCGCCAAGCCCAGACCGTAGCCACCATGCTTCCGTGGAATCCTGTGTATCTGGGTGCTTCCGGATTGCACACGTTCGTCTGAAAGTCGGGTCAGTGGGTCCAGTGCTTCCTGGTGGCTGCCCGCGGGGATCCCGGGTCCGTCGTCTTCAACCGTGACACAGACACCAGAGACGGCAGTCGCAGCACTCGCTTGCATCTGCCCCATGCGTTCACCGTGAAATTCCTTCGTGGCGGTCACGACAGCCCGCACTGCCGACACTTGTATTGTGGATCGTGCAAAACGCCACGCATTACTGATCAGATTTCGCAGCACATGCTGAAATGCCCGGCGGTCCGCAAAGATTCTGTCGGTGGAGTTCTGTTCCGTGGTGATCCAGACAATCTGCACTCGACCACTGTTGTCGGTGAACGAGCTTTTGAATGCCTCCAAGACCATTGGAATTTCCAGCCAGCACTGTGAATCCAGTGCAGCAGTGCGATCGCTCCCGACGTATTCCAGCACCTCGGCGACAATGTCTTCAAGGTCATCCACTGAATGGTGAATGGCCGCGATGCGCTGCCCCTGCTCCTGCCGACTGCCTGAAGCATCCAGCAATTCAACGGCAAATCGCATTCTGGCAAGGGGTGTTCGCAGTTCGTGTGAGACCAGTTGCAGTAGCTCGGTTTTCGCCAGCATACTGGCTTGAGTGCGACTGGCCATAAAGTTGAACGCTTTGGCCAGAGATGCTGCCACGCTGCCGCTGCGTTCGTCAGCTCGAACGGACAGGTCGCCTGAGGCGAACAACCCAGCAGCCCGTTCCACCTTCTTCAATCCGCGGGCAGCTACAACGAGAAAAGTTGCCATGACTGTCCCGGCCAGGGACAGATACGCCAACAGCAATTCCCACATATAATTGTTGGCAGTGACACGGATCCGCGTCAGCGAGCCGGTGCACAGCACAAAGTCCCGCCCGGGCACAGAGCTGGCGATCAGAAAATCGTCCTGTTCGCGGAACAGCACGTGTCGCGAGGTTTCTTCAAGCTGTGCTCTGACGCTGGCGGGCAGAGACTGCGGACTGCGAATCTGCAGCGGCAACTGACAACGCGCAGCCAACTCCTGCAGTTCCTGCACCGTTTTTCCCGGGTCCGCCGCCTGCGTCACCACCAGGTCCAGGGTTGCCCGTGACTCTTCTTCGACCTGTCCGTAATACACCTCAGCAACAGGCCCCAGTCGAAGATACCGGGTTGTATCGATTGGTACCGCGACATATTGCACAAACCCATCCTGATACTGACACAGGCAACCGCCAGCGGACTGCAGCAGCGCAGCATCGCCGGCAGGCAGGTCTGCAATTTCATAAACCGCCAGTGTGCCGCGCCACACCCGACTCTGTTCACTGAGCCACGTCGATCGCTGCAGTTCATTCATGGACAACAACTGGCCGGCTGCCAGTCGCAGGCCTGCAATCTGCAGGTCCAGAATCCCGGCCAGAACTCTTTCCCGGTCGTGCAGATGGCGCCGGTTCATCATCGCTGTAAAAGACAGACCTCCCGCCAGGAAGATGGCCAGCAGAAGCAGTGTCAGTTTCAGATACAGCAGTCTCATGTTTCCTGCACCAGTGTGTAGCCAACGTTGCGTACGGAGAGGATCTGCAGACCGGATTCGCCGGAGCTGCAGACTTTCTGGCGCAGACGGGAGATCCGCAGATCAATGTTGCGATCTTTGGGTGACCACGGCTCGGAAATGACTGCCATGTGCAACTCCTCGCGGCTGATCGGTTGTCCGGCACGATTCACAAATTGCATCAGCAGATCGAATTCACCACTGCTGAGCGGGAGCGGTTGCATTCCGATGCGACAGGCCCGTCGCAGCGGAAAGACTCGCAGATTCCCGACCCGAATCTCTTCGTCATTGATGCTGTGGTCCAGCTTCTGTCGAATGTGGCTGCGAAGCCGCGCCAGCAGGACAGCAGGCCGAACCGGCTTAACAATGTAGTCATCCGCACCGCAATCCAGCCCCAGAATCTCGTCACCATCGGTGGCTCGCGCAGTGATAATCATAATCGCGCCGTTGTAGTGCTGACGCAGCCGCAGGCAGACGCTGAAGCCGTCAATGTCGGGCAGGTTGACATCCAGCAACACAATCGCAGGAGGTTCCTGCAGCACCATCTCAATGGCCAGACGCCCACAGCTGACCGTCCGCACGCGAAACCCATGCGTTGTCAGGTATTCACTGATCACACTTGAGAGAATCGGGTCGTCCTCAACCAGCACTACGGAGTTCATCTCGCGGGTTATCCATGATTACGAACCCCGGCAATCGGCGCAGGGCGCGAGCACAACCGAATGTGGCAGGCATTGGGAAAATATCGCCCGCATCCGGCTGCAGGGCAGGCTGCAACCGCGAATTGACACATATGGATACAAAACGAGGGTGGGGTTGTTGCGGATTTGCCCTGCTGCAGACCTGCAACGGCGGGTTTCCCCTGCCGGTGTCAGGCCAACCGGTGGAAGCCAGCCGGCATGCGATGACGTATTCCGGCAGATTTTGCCGCGGAAATCCGCTGGCCGGTGCAATCTGCCGCAAGCCAGTTCAGAACCGACAGAAAAGCCGCAAAACGCAGCTGATTCCCCTCGACATTCCCCTCGGGAGTCGCATTTTTGCAGTGATTTGTCGGAAAAATCGATCTGGAGCGATTCAGGACAATTCGTTAAAAAACTGTCATCTTTCGTTCGGCCTCAGGGCTGCGCGAGGGGTTAAGGATCAAGAACACAAATGCTGGTCTCAGCGGTCGCAGGGACGCGGGTGCTGAGCACGAGCATTCCAGGAGCCTGTGCCTCCAGAGGCCGGGCGTCGGAAGGGAGTCCGATGGTCAGGTATTTTGCTGCTGCCGCTGTGTGTGTTGTCTGTTGTCTGGTGGCACTGCCCCGTTTAAGTGCGCAAAGCCGTCCTGCACAACCGGCGGTTCGCCGCACAGCTGCGCAGCCGCAGACTGCCCGTACTGCCGAGGCCAGTCCGGCCGGACGCAGTCGGTTGGCGGACGAACCACAGACCGATGGGAACGCAGCCGTTGCTGGCGAAGCGACCACGGATGAAGGCGGGCGGCCAGCCTCAGCGGGTGCCGTCATCGAAATGAAGGGCAAACCGGCCGCCCGTCGGGCTCCGCCAATGACCGCCGAGCAGGAGCAGGAACTGGATGCGTATCTGCAGCAGTGGTCAGAAGCCAGTGGTCGTATCTTTCGCATGGAAGGCGATATCTGGAAACATACCTATGACCAGACATTTGAAACCGAGCAACTGTCTCAGGGCAGTTTTGCCTACGAACAGCCGGATCGAGGTAAGGTGGCACTGACTTCAACGCGAGCCACTCCTCAGATGCTGGAGCGTCGAGCAAACGACGTGGCGGAGGCGAGGAAAGCAGGCCGCAGCAGTCCGATCAAGCTGAAGAAAAACGGTGAACCGTATGATCTGTCCGAAGGTGAAGATGAAGAGTGGTGGTGTGACGGCCGGCGAATATTTCAGCTGCAGCCGCAGAAGAAACAGGCCTTCGTAACCACGATCCCGCCGCAGATGCAGGGACAGAACATCATGGACAGTCCGCTGCCATTTCTGTTTGGAATGCCTCCGGAAAAGGCTCGGCGCAGGTTTGAGATCGGATTTAATCAAAGCAAATCACCGGGCCCGGACGCCACACGATTGCATCTGGTGATCTACCCCAATCTTCCACAGGACGCCAGTGCGTGGCATCACGCGAACGTGATGCTGGATCCGAAAACGTGGCTGCCGATCGCAGTGCAGATGTACGACCCGGCTGAATCCACGGTGACGGTGTATCGGTTTGAGAAACTGCAGGTCAATGGGAAGAACTTCATACGGAACTTCTGGAATGGCGGGAAGCCATCATTCGAGCCGAATCTGACGGGCTGGCAGGTGATACCTGTCGGATCAGGCGGGCCGGAAATGGCTGACACTCGCCCTGTGCCCCCTGCGGCTCCGGGGGCAGTGCCTCGCAGTCTGCAGCGACCGACTCCGCAGGTTGAAGCGGGCCGGGTTCCGGATCTGACCGGACTGCCTCACAAACAGGCACTGGAGATTCTGCAGGCCCTGGGACTGCCTCGTGATGAGAAGAATCCAAAGGCCAGTCGTGTCAGCCTGCAGCCGGGTCAGCCGGCGGCGACGAAGGAAGCGGTTTACACTGTGGAATCTCAGGATCCGAAACCCGGCACAGAGATCAGACCCAACACGCGAGTCATCGTGCGACTGTATACAGATCCGTCGAAGGAGACAAAATCGGTCGATCGCGCAGGAGCCCGGGTGAACTGAGTTCTGCGTATGTCGTGGCAAACCGCCCGGCAAGGTTGCGTTCGCGGGCTGAACGTTCCACAATAGCGGGGCCAGCCGTCCCCTGCGGGATGGCTGTCCGGTCTGCTGTGTCGGTGGACTGCTGCGTTGTTTTTTCCCGCCTACCGTCTGCCGCGGATGTTGTCCCATGTCCACTCCTGAAAAACCGCTTGCACCAGCCGCTCAGGCTCTGACTTCCGTTCAATGGCTGATCTGCACGATCGCCTCGATCGGTTTTGCCTTCGACATCTACGAGCTGCTGATGCTGCCGCTGATCGTTAAGACGGCGATTGCTGACCTGCATGTCCTGACTCCAGGCCAGAATCCTCAGGACTGGCTGCCCGGCGGTCCGCTGTACGTTGGCTGGGCGCGGATGCTGTTCTTTGTGCCGGCGATTGCTGGTGGGGTGTTTGGCCTGCTGGGTGGCTACCTGACTGACCGACTGGGACGCCGCACAGTGCTGACGTGGAGTATTCTGTTGTATGCATTCGGCGCCTGTGCAGCCGGGTTTTCCACCAGCCTGTATCAGTTGCTGTTTTTCCGATGCTGCGTGTTTGTGGGCGTGTGTGTGGAGTTTGTGGCGGCGGTGGCGTGGCTGGCAGAGCTGTTCCCGAATCCACACCAGCGCGAGAAGGTGCTCGGGTACACTCAGGCCTTTTCCTCGCTGGGCGGAGTGATGGTGGCCCTGATGAACACGGCGGCCGCAAGGTTTGCTGAGGATCTGCCCGCGATTCAGGGAGTGAACGCGGCGTGGCGATACACGCTGATTTCCGGCCTGATCCCGGCAATTCCGCTGATTGTGATTCGTCCGTTCCTGCCGGAATCTCCGGCGTGGCAGAAAAAACGTCAGGAAGGGACCTTGAAGCGGCCCAGCATTGGTGAGCTCTTCAGCCCGCAGCTGCTGGGTACGACACTGATCACAACGATTGTGTTTGCCACGACGTTTGGACTGGCATTCGGTGCCATCCAGCAGAATCCTCAGATTCTGCCCGGCCACGTGGACGTGAAGGCTGCTGTGGAGAAAGCGCAGGCAGCGGCGTCCGAGAAGGCTGCGGCCGAAGGAAAGAAGCTGGGGCCAAAGGAACTGGGGGCCATTAAGGGCAACACGACTGACGCGATTACCGGCAGGGTGCAGACGTGGCAGGAAATGGGTGGTCTGCTGGGCCGAGTACTGCTGGCAGTTCTGGCGGTGCAGGTTGCCAGCCGAAGGACTCTGTTCCGCCTGTTCCAGATTCCCAGTCTGTTTCTGATTCCCGGACTTTACTGGTGGTTGTCGAACAATCTGAATACGGCTGGCAGTCTGTGGACTTTCCAGATTGCGGTATTTCTTGCGGGAGTCCTTGTGGTGGGGCAGATGAGTTTCTGGGGCAACTACATTCCGCTGGTGTTCCCGGTGCATCTGCGTGGTACGGGTGAAAGTTTTGCAGCGAACATTGGTGGTCGCGTGATCGGGACTGCTGCGGCGTTCATCACCCTGACGCTCTCGGCGTCAACTCCGCCGAATCCCGCGAAGATTGCCCTGATGTGTGCTCTGGTGGCCGGCTCGTATGCGGTGGTCGGGACTGTGCTGACGTTTGTGCTGCCGGAGCCCAGGCATCAGGACGAGTGATTTGGCTGAGCCACTGGCTGGAGGCTATCGGTGAAGATCACGGCGATAGAGGCGATTCCGGTTTGCGTGCCGCTCAGGTCGGGGATGACGGCGAAGACGGCGCATGGCGAGCATGCGACCAGTCCGTATGTCATCGTGAAGATGCATACGGATCAGGGTCTGACGGGTCTGGGCGAAGCGACGGTTTCGGCGCTGTGGTCGGGTGAGACGCAGGGGACGGTGCTGGCATTGATTCGCGATTATCTGGCACCGGCGCTGCTGGGGCGGGATCCGCGCGACATCACGGCCATTCGTCGGACGATGGATTTCCTGGTGAAGCTGAATCCGTTCACGAAATCTGCTTTGGAGATGGCCTGCTGGGATCTGGCGGGGAAGTCGGCCGGATTGCCTGTCTGGCAGTTGCTGGGTGGCCGGGTCAGGGATCGCGTGCGGATCAAACTGGTGGTCTGGGCGCGGGACATTGCCGGGTCCAGGCGGATGGCAGAGCAGCATCTGGCACTGGGGGTGACCTGTGTGAAGGTCAAGACGGGACTGGATCCGGAAACTGACATTGCTCGAGTCCGGGCGGTACGTGAGGTGTGTGGCCCGGATATTCCGGTGACGATTGATTCAAACTGTGGCTGGACGATCCAGCAGGCACGCTACTGTCTGCGTGAGCTGCGAGATCAGCGACTCCTGCTGGCGGAGCAGCCGATACCGGCGGGGGATTTTGCAGCCCTTGCTGAGCTGCGTCGTGAGTCGGTGGTGCCGCTCATGGCGGACGAAAGCGTCTTTACTCTGCAGGACGCGTGGCAGTTGTCTCAGCATCGTTCGGCCGACATTTTCAGCATTTACCCGGGCAAGCACGGCGGTATTGCGGCCACAGCCGACATTGTGGCGGTGGCCAGAGCGGCTGGCTTGCGTTGTACGATTGGCAGCAATCTGGAGTTGGGGATTGGGACAGCGGCGATGCTGCAGGTCGCAGCGGCATTTCCGGAGGTGGATACGGATTCATTTCCGGCCGACACGATTGGTCCATTTTATCACGACGCGGACCTGATCACGGAGTCACTGCGGCTGGGGCCACCTGCGGCTGAGATCCCGACGGGACCGGGGCTGGGTGTGGAGCTTGATGAATCGCAGTTGCAGCACTATCGGGTCGACTGAGCTGGCCGCGCAGGCGAAGCTGGATTGGCCCAGTGTGAGAAAAAGGCTCAACGTAAAATGCAGTGCCCGGTGCGAAGTCGTGTATTAACCACGAGAAACACCACCTGCAGGGGCATCCAAAGGCGAGCCATTGGCGGAAGCCAACGGGTGTTGTCCTGAAGTGGGTCACCGAACTGGTGCTCGGTGATGCCCCGTTTGGGAGGGCGAGGATCCCGCCGAGCCGTGGGATTCAACAGCCAGACAGCAGTTCGGCTCAGCAGGAGCTTCGCCCTTCCGAAGGGGACAACACCCGTGGCGATGCAATCCGGAGCTGCGCACAGGATTTTGCGTTGATCCAAAAAAAATCCCCGACCGGGCGAACCACAGTCGGGGACTTTTGTTGGAGATTTCAGTTGTTGGAATCACTTGGCTTCCGGGGCGGCGGCTGGGGGAGCCGGCACGTCAGCCTTCTTTTCTGCGGGGGCAGCAGCAGCGGGAGCGGCTGGTGCGGCGGCTTCAGCGGCCGGTGCGGCGGCGGCAGCACCGCAGCATGGCTTTGCGGCAGCGGTCTTGCAGCAGGTCTTCGGAGCAGCGGCTACGCGGCAGCGGCGAACGATCACGCGACGGCATGGCTTCGGTTCAGCGGCCTTGCAGCAAGGCTTAGCTTCTGCCTGACAGCAAGGCTTAGCTTCTGCCTGGCAGCAGGGCTTAGCTTCGCAGGCCGGGGCTGGTGCCGGGGTTGCTTCTGCGGCTACTGGAGCAGCAGAGCAGCAGGTCTTCTTTGCGGGACGGCAGCGACCGGCTTCAGCCGGGCTGGCGAACACAAAAGTTGCCAGCAGTGCCAGCAGTGTCATGTAACGCATTGTGTATTCCTCTTTTGATGTTCGGCCGATCCTGATCGTGATGCAGGCCGGCCAGACCATGACGGAACAACGAGGCGGATCCATTTCCACCAGAAAATTCCGTGCAACCGTTGGCAACAGCCTATTTTAACAGAGGAAGGAATGTCAATCAGTTCGCCTTATTTTTACCAGATTCCCTCTTGTGACGCAAAAACCGAGTTTGAGAACCGTTTTTTTATGATTCAGAAAACATCGGAGAAATGGGCGTTTTTTGCTCGGATGTCGCTGGGGTCTGAGTTGTGGGGGAACCGGGAACGAGGCATGCGTCTGGCGGGTTGCGCTGACGTCGTGGCCTGCAATCGGTATGCTGTGTCGGCACCTTTGTCTGCTGCCAGTCTTTTACCGGGTGAACGGCCATGCTGACTTTACCGCAGAAGGGATTACTGCGAATGCAACCGGTAGTTCCGGGGACCTTTGATCAGCCGGTAGACGGGACGACGCTGTATCGGTACTGGGGCGCACATCTGGTTTCCGGGGGTGTGCGGTTTGCCGTCTGGGCTCCGAATGCCCGAGAGGTCTCTGTGATCAGTGACAGCAATGGCTGGACGGCTGGCCGGGACTGGCTCCATTCATCAGACACGGGCGTCTGGCATGGAACACTGCAGAATCTGACTCCGGGAACTCGTTACAAGTACGCCATTCGCACTCATTCGGGGCACTTGCTGGAAAAAGCGGACCCGGTGGGCTTTTATTTTGAGCGTCGTCCGCAGACGGCATCTGTGGTCTGGAGTCTGCGGGATTTTGCGTGGCGTGACAGTGAGTGGTTGCAGCGTCGGGCGAGCACGGACTGGATGCGGGCACCGTTATCAATTTACGAGGTGCATCTGGGATCGTGGCGGCGTCCGAAGGATGGTCGGCAGTTCTTCAATTACCGTGAACTTGCGCATGCTCTGGCCGACTACGTCACCGAGCTCGGACATACTCATGTGCAACTGCTGCCGATGACAGAGCATCCGTTCGACGGTTCGTGGGGTTATCAGACCACCGGCTACTTTGCTCCGACCTCTCGCTTCGGTGCTCCGCAGGACTTCCAGTACTTTGTGGACCATCTGCATCGGCGGGGCATTGGCGTGCTGCTGGACTGGGTCCCGGGGCACTTTCCGACGGACGGTCACGCGCTGGCCTGTTTTGACGGGACGTGTCTTTACGAGCATGCGGATCCGCGGCGTGGCTTTCATCCTGACTGGAATACTCTGATCTTCAACTACGGTCGACGGGAGGTCAGTGAGTTTCTGATTTCCAGTGCGAGGTTCTGGTGTGATGTGTACCACATCGACGGCATTCGAGTGGACGCGGTGGCGTCGATGCTGTATCTGGATTATTCGCGGGATTCGGGTCAGTGGGTCCCCAATCAGCATGGTGGTCGTGAGAATCTTGAGGCGATTGAGTTTCTGCGGCGGATGAATACGGTGCTGCATGCAGAGTTTCCTGGCGTATTGACGATTGCCGAGGAGTCGACGTCGTGGCCGGGAGTCTCGCATCCTGTGCATACGGGCGGTCTGGGCTTCACGATGAAGTGGGACATGGGCTGGATGAACGATACGCTGCATTTTCTGCGTCGCGAGCCGGTGCATCGTGGCTGGCATCTGCAGGACGTGGCATTTCGCAGTGTGTACGCCTTTGCTGAAAACTTCGTATTGCCGCTGTCGCATGACGAGGTGGTGCATGGCAAGCGGTCACTGGCGTCTCAGATGCCCGGAGACCAGTGGCAGCAGTTGGCGGGTCTGCGTCTGCTGCTGGCGTTGCAGTACGCCACGCCGGGGAAAAAGCTGCAGTTCATGGGGGCCGAGCTGGGCCAGTGGACGGAGTGGAATCATGATGGCGAGCTGGACTGGTCGCTGCGGGTCTTTCCGGGGCATGAGGGGGTACGACGACTGCTGCAGGATCTGAATCGTTTGTACAGCGGGCTGCCCGCGCTGCATCGGGCGGACCATGACAGCTGCGGATTCCAGTGGATTGTCGGTGATGATTCCGCCAACTGTGTGGTGGCCTGGATTCGCGAAACAGAAGACGGCAGCGAACGAGTGGTCGTTGTGATCAACTATACTCCGGCGGTCCGCAGCAGCTATCGTGTCGGGGTGCCACTGGCGGGCTACTACCGTGAGGAGCTGAATTCCGACAGCGAAATTTACGGGGGTTCCGGCGTGGGCAACCAGGGTGGCCTGTATTCGACACCTGAGCCCAGCCATGGTCGCGGGCATAGTCTGTGCATTACGGTGCCCCCGCTGGCGGCGGTATTTTTCCGGTGTATCGCACCGGCTGTCGATCCGGCGATCTGATTTTTCCCGCCGCATTCCTCCGTTTTTTCAATTTGGCAGGTTGCGTAGTTCGGGCAGGCGGTTACAGTTTTCGCCGAATCCGAGCCCGCCGGCCGAATTTTCCCACGATTTCAGCGGGACTTCTTCGTAGTCTGCTCCGAAACTTCATTCCGTACATCACCCTTCTTCTGTTCGGCCCCTGCACACATCTTTTCCGCTGCATTCGTCAGCGAAGCGCAGGGTTCGTTCTGTTCTGATATCCCATGCCTTTGATCAAGACCAAAGACGCACTGCGGACCTATCTGCTGACGTCCCGGCTGCTGAATCTGCAGGACTTGTCTCGTGTCCAGTCTGAGTATGACGCGACCGCTGACGTGGCTGCGGCGCTGCAGATGCTGGAACGACGTCAGTTGCTGACGTCACTGCAAAGCGGCCGAATACTGAAGGGTGAAACCGAGGGGCTGGTACTGGGCCGTTACAAACTGCTCTACCGCAATGCCTCCGGCAGTTTTGCTCGAGTCTTTCGCGCAGAAAATGTCGAGACGGGCGAGGTTGTGGCCTTGAAGCTGCTGCGTGAGCGCTGGGCGGACGATCCGCGCACCGTGGCCGCGTTTCAGCGTGAGGCCCGTATCTGTCAGAAATTTGTGCATCCGAACGTGGTTCCGATCTTTGAAATCGCCACTGAGGGCCGGTTCCACTATTTCACAATGGAATTCGTCGAAGGCGGCAACCTGCGGGACTTCCTGAAGATCCGCAAATCCCTCAATCCCCTCGAAGCGACTCGCTGCATCCTGCACATCTGCCTCGGTCTTGAATATGCCCTGACGCAGGGAGCCACTCATCGGGATCTGAAGCTGACCAACGTGCTGATGAGCAGTACCGGGGTGGCCAAGCTGGTGGATTTTGGCCTCGCAGGCGCCGAAACTCCGACGCAGCAGGGCTCAGAAGAAAACCAGCGTGCGCTTGAGTACGCATCACTGGAACGTGGCACAAATGCTCCCCGCAACGATCCTCGCAGCGACCTGTTCTTTGCCGGTGCGATCTTTTACGAGCTGTTGACGGGTGAGGGGCCCTGGGAACGCACGCGGGATCGTGAAGAGCGGCTGCTGCTGAGCCGCTACACAAACGCTCGCCCGCTTGCATCCGTGAATCCATCGCTGCCCGCCGGCTGCATCAAAGTGTGTGAAAAACTGATGCAGGTCAGTCCTTCAGACCGCTATCAGTCGCCAGCGGAAGCCGTGCGTGACCTGCGTCCGCTGCTGACATCGCTGGGGGATGCCGCTGAAGCGGCAGTCCAGGGACAGGCTCCCCTGCGAGTGGAAGTGCGCCCCGATTTCCGACTGCTCATCGTTGATACTCAGAAGAAGCGGATCGAAGCATTGAAGGAGTATTTCGGTCGTCATAACTTCCAGATCACCATCATGCCATCCGCAGAGAATGCTCTGCAGAAACTGAAGACGACGCCACCGGACGGGATGCTGTTTCTGGCCGATACCTCGCCCCAGGAAGTGCTGCAGGTCTATCCGCAGGTGCAGGCGTGGGCCAGAACTCAAAAAGTACCCTGCCTCGCCGTGTTTGCGGCAGGTGACGCCGAAACAGTCCGCAAATCCATCTCCTCGACTCGCTTCGGTGGCACGATGATCCAACCGGCCACGCTCCGCGACATCCGTCTGTTCTTCGAAGACGTCGGCGCGATTACGCGACATTGAATTCGGTTTTCGGTTTTCGGTTTTCGGTGGGCAGTTTTCAGCGGGCAGTTTTCAGTGGGCAGGACGGAGTCGCTGTGCCGGAGCGACAACCCCTGTGTTGTTCAGGGATGCTATGGGGTAACCTGCTCGGGCTGAAGCCGAGGCTACGGTTTTTGTCCTCCGCGTTATTCCTGCCCGCGATCCCCCCCAACGTCAGCGGTTGGCGGGCAGGTGGTTCAAGGGTGGCTACTGTCCCGCGGCAGCACAATTCGTGATGCGCCGCCGGATGTCCGCTGCACGCGGATCTGTACGGGGATCGCATCCTTCATGCGTTCCACGTGAGTGATAATTCCCACGCGTCGTCCCTGCGACTGCAGGTGGGCCAGCGTATTCATCGCTGTTTCCAGCGTCTCTTCATCAAGACTGCCAAAACCCTCGTCAATGAACAGCGATTCAATGCGGACACGATTGGATGTCAGCGAGGCCAGTCCCAGAGCCAGTGCCAGCGATGCGAGGAATGTTTCGCCACCAGACAGTGAATGCACCGAACGCCGCTCGTCGCCCAGATGCTGATCCACAATCACCAGATTCAGGGATTCTCCAAGTCGTTCAAGGCGATATCGGGAAGAAAATTCACGCAGTTGCAGATTGGCGTGCTGCAGCAGCAGATCCAGCGTAATGCGCTGAGCCAGCAGGCTGAATTTTTTTCCGTCGGATGCCCCGATCAGGTCATTCAGCTGCTGCCATGGTCGAGCAGCCTCGGACATTTTCTGCAACTGCTCGATAATCGCTGCACTGTCCTTTCTGCGATCATTATCCAGTCGCTGGCGGTGACTCAGGTCTTCGAACTGCGTCTGCAGTTCCTGAAGGGGCTGCTCCTGCACCTTCAGTGCCTGCTGTATGTCCTCCTGCGTCAGCGCGGGCGGATCCTGACTGCTATGCTTTGTCAGTGATTCCAAGGCGTCTTTCTGCCGAACGCTGCAACGTGTCACAGCATCGTGCAGGTCCTGCAGTCGCTGCCGTTCAGCCTGCAGGTCCGCATGTGGCACTGCCAGCGTGTCACGCAGCTGTGTCTGATCCAGTGGCTGCTCATGCTGCTGCTGGAATGTCTGCAGCCAGGCCGCGAGTTTCTGGTCCGCCGTCCTCGCCTCGGCCGTCGCCTGCTGCAGATTTTCCTCGGCGTTCAGAGCCTTCGTGCTGGCAGCCGTGCACCCGATTGTGGCCTCAGCGCACTGTGTCTTTGCCTCTTCCAGCCGGCGGGAAGACTCCTCAGCACCCGCCTTCTGCTCCTGACGCACAGCCTCAACCGTTTTTCCCCCCAACAGTCCGGCGCGTCGCTGCTGCAGCCCGGCCAGAGACTGCTCAATCGACTGCAGAGTCTGCGTACGCTGGTTTGTCCGCTCTGCAGCATCGCGGACTGCCTGCTGCAGTCCTGGCAGCCTGCCGCCATCCACTTCCAGCAGACGATCACAGCGCTGAATCGCGCTGTTCAGTTCCTCGATCTGTAACCACGCATCCTGCAGTCGAGTCCTGAAGGCCTCGGGAGCAGCCTCGAATTCTGCGGCACCATCCGGCAACTGTCGCCACAGCGGCTGCAGCCGTTCTTTCTGCTGTTGCAGTGCCTGCTGCAACTGTTCACATTGCCGCAGCGCGCTGGTGATCCGACCGTCCAACTCACTGGCGCTGTTGCCTTTCAGGCCGGCTTCGCTGGCCAGCCTGCGGATCCTGTCGTCGAGCTCTGTTTCATCAGCGATAAGTTTCTGAAGACGTTGCTGCAGTTCATGGATGCGATCCCTGCGTGCATTCAACAGCTCTGCCTGACGATCGAGCCGCTGCAAGTGCTCGGTGATCGCGTTGTGCCGCTGGTCGTCAGAAACCTCCAGGATCTGAGCTGTGTCCGGATCTGCTCTGAACTGCTGCAGATCCTGCTCGGCTTCCTCGACTTTTTTCCGCAGCGGCTGCTGATCATCCTGCAGCTGCTGACACTCGTTGCGCAGTCCGTCAGTGGTCCCCTGCAGGCGAGCAGCATCGGTTTTTAAACACTGCAAAGATTCTGCAAGCTGCTGGTGTTTCCGCTGTGCTTCCTGCAACGCTGCCTGCTGAATCCCCGGAGGCTCTGCGTGCCACGGGTGCTCGAGGGCGCCACAGACGGGGCAGGGGCGATCGGGCTGCAATGCGGCCCGCAGACGCTCGGCATGGTCATCCAGTGCGTTGCGCAGGAATTCCTCGGCCAGACCGGCTGCTGCTGCCTGTTTTTCAGCCTCAGGAAGGGCCGTCTGTGTGCGTTCAAGTTCGGTTATCTGCTCCTGCAGCTTCTGATCTCGCTCGGTCCAGCGTGTGCAGGCCTGTCGCAGTGCTTCCTGTCTGTCATCCAGCGTCTGCAGGCTGCTGTGCAGTCTGGTCAGGCTGTTTTTCCGAGCTGACAGTGCGGTCTGTTCGTTGTACAGGGTGTCCGGCGCGAGTTGCTGTAACTCGTCAGAAATCTGACCCTGCAGAGCTGCCAGCGATTGTCGCTGCAGTTGCTGCTGATCCTGATCAGCCTGCAGTTGCTGAATCGCTGCATCCAGGTCCTGCTTTGACTCCTGCAGTGTCCGGACGTCAGTGCGTGCTGTTGACAGAGCTTTGTCGGCATCATGCAGTGCCTCGAGGTGCTGCAGCCACAATGCTCCCTGTGCGGCCAGCGGTTGCAGATGCTGGTACTGCTGCAGCCTGTTGGCATGGATCTGTCGCTGCGCGGTTTGCTCGTCAATCTTCAACTGGCAATCTTCGAGCGTTGTATCGTGACGTTGCTGATCGTCTTCCGCCCGCTGCAGCTCAGTCTTCGCCGCCTGTCGACTTTGTCCGTCCGTGGCAATACGGGAATCGAGGTCTGCAGCGGCCCGGCACTCAGGTTCCAGTGCAGCGTGTGCGATCCGCAGAGAGATGTCCGCCTGTTGTGCCTGCTGCAGGTTCTGTTCCGCAGTTGTTTGCGCGCTTCGTGCCGTTGCAGCGGCAGCCTCCGCATCAGAGACATCTGCCGCGGCCCTGCAGCGTCGAGCGGTGGCCTGAGCCAAATCCTGGACCAGAACCCGCGCCTCACGCTGAATCTGCTCGCAGATCGCCAGCTGTCGCCGGGCCACTTCTGCCTGCTGGTTCAGTGCTTCAGCTTCCTGAAAACTGTTCGTCGCGTCCACACTTTCACGCTGCAGTTCCGTCAGTCGGTTGTACCACCGCAACTGTGTTTCCCAGAACTGCTTTTGTTCATGAGCGCTGCGAATCTGCGACTGGACTGCATGGCACTGCTGGTCCAGTTCCGCTCGGTCAGCGTCGGACATGGGAACCTGCCCCTCGAGACGCGTCCGCAGAGTCTCAAGTTCGTCGTTCACGGTCTTTGTGCGATTATAGACGGCCTTCGAGACTGTTCGAAAAAGTTCCGTCCCGGTTAGGGCTTCCAGAATCGCAGCCCGGTCCTCATCTTTTGCCTTGAGAAAGGCAGAGAACTCATTCTGTGCCAACAGCACGGCACGAGTGAATTGTTCGAAAGTCAGCCCCACACGTTCACGGATGGCGACCAGAACTTCTGTTTTCTTCCCCCCCGTCTGCAATTGTTCATCCTGTCCGTCCTGCAGATTCCCGCGATAGAGCGCCATGGTGGACTGCTGCAACTGCCCGTCCGCTTTGTTGCGGGCTCGTCGGACTTTCCATTGAGCCGTCCACGTCAGCCCATCAATTCCGACGAAAGCCACTTCGGCCATTCCCGCGGCAGCTCCGCGACGCAGCAGTCCACGAGGATCCTGCTGGCTGAGCTGGTTGAGTTCTTCACCTCGACTGGGTGCCAGCTTCAATCGCGGTGTGTTGTCATACAGTGCCAGACACATGGCGTCCAGCAGAGTGCTTTTACCGGAACCTGTCGGACCGATAATGGCGAACAGGCCCGCGGATCGCAGCGGTTCCGTTGTGAAATCCACACTATGGCGGCCGCTGAGAGAGGCCAGATTTTCGACGGTGACGCGCAGAATTCTCATGCTGACAACTCCTCGCCCTGCAGTATTTCATTCAGTGCCTGCAGCAGGTCAGCCGGTGGATCGGCGGCATACAGCCGCTGATACTCACGCGTCAGAACATTGCCAGGTGTCAGTACACTGAGGTCCGCAGTGGCTGGGCTTTCCACGTCTGGCGAATCGGCCGTCTGCTGTTCACCTGCCGTCTGCACCTGAATCGGACAGAGTCGCACGCTGCAGTTCTGCAGGGCCTGTTCAATCTGCTGGCGGCGAGTGGGGTCGGGGCCGGTGGCCAGCACATTGATTCGCAGAAATGGCTGCAGCTCAAGTGGCTGTGCGGGCAGTTCCCGCAGTGACTCAAGCTGCTGCAGGATCTGCGACAACGGAGCAAATCCGCGTTCGGGCACTGTCAGCAGCGGAATGGTACGCGGCACCGGCAGCGACCGGGTGGCCTGCAGTCGGCCTTCCGAGAATTCCAGCAGCAGCACCTGATGCTGATAGCCGGATTCGGTAAAGGACAGTGGAATCGGGCTGCCGCTGTAGCGAATTCGCCCCTGTTCGAATAACTGGGCCCGATGCAGATGCCCCAGTGCGACATAGGCGAGGTCTGCGGGGAATGTGTCGAGGCCGATAGCTTCAGCATGACCCACAATCAATCGTCGTTCTGAATCGGAAGTTTCCTGTCCACCCAGCAGATGGCAATGGCCGATGGCCAGCAGAGCAGCCTGAGCTGCGGTGGTCTGCTGCAACTGTCGAGCCGCAGCAGTAGCCAGATGGTAGGCTTCACGAATGCCGGCCAGCCACGGATCGTCCGCTGCTGCCACCTGCGGCACATCCGAAGGACGCAGAAACGGCATGGCAATGACGATCGCTTCAGTCTCGCCGGAATCCCCCACCAGCGGAACCAGCAGACGGGGCAGATCAAGCTGCGTACCGTCGGCATTCAATGGTGTTCCCAGGATCCGAATATCAAATGTTTCCAGTAAGCGTGCTGGTGCCTCGAGACGCGAGCCGGCATCGTGATTCCCGGCGGTCACCACCAGTTGCAGTTCGGGCTGCTGTGCTCGAGCACGAGCCAGAAACGAATAGAACAGTTTCTGAGCCGCAGCTGACGGATGGATCGTGTCAAAGACATCCCCCGCCAGCAGTAAGGCATGTGGCCGCTGTTCCCGCAACTGCAGCAACAGCCAGTCCAGAAAGGCAGCGTGCTCGGTGTCACGCGAAAAACCATGAAACGACTGGCCAAGATGCCAGTCTGCGGTATGCAGAATCTTCAGCATGCGGGCGTGCTTTGACAGAGTTCAGTTGCAGTCAGCTTCGGGCGATGCAGCAGATACAAACCACGTTCATCGCTGGCCGACGGCAGAGTCATCCGTCGTATGAATCGTGTTGTGAATACGACCCTGCACCGGGCCACCATCCATCGCTCGCAGATCAAAACTGACCTCCATACCCCACGTCGGCTGCAGATCCGGGATCTCAAGACTGAGCGTCAGGCCGTCGGCTGACAGACTGGCGTTCGACACGGACCACGGACGTTCATTGAAATGCTTTGAACCATAACCGGCCGTACGCTTCAAATCCCAGGCTTTGACCCGCACAGCAGCAGCACTGACACTGGCGGGATCCAGAGGTTCGCTGAATTTCAGTTTCAGGCCACCACGGACGACATGCATTCCCAGCGGCAGATGCAGTGGTTTCTGCTGCAGGCGCAGTCGATACAGGCCTCCCGGATGAGTCGCACTGCCGGCCCACGCAAACATCCCGCAGACATACAACTGACCATCGGCCGGGTTGAATCGACCACGCATCACACCGGTGGGGAAGGCCGGCATCGGCAGCTCGATCATCCCGCCCTGCCGCTGCCCCGCAACCTGCTCATGCAGCACCAGAAACACTTTGCCATAACCATACGACAGATTCAGCAGACTGCCCTGCAGGGGGCCCCAGCGATCACTGTCCACCCACAACAACTCGCCCGGTGATCGATCAAACTCGTTCGTGATCCAGCACAGCGGTGGTTCCATCGCACTGTCCGACTCATCCGTCACATCATGATAGCCCAGCAGGTTGCCATAGAACTTTGGCTTTCCATCCAGCACAGGCTGCACCCAGTTGATGCGGTTTTTCGGGTTCCAGAAACCCTCCTGATCCGTGACCACAAAAGAACCGTCGGGATTCAGACACACCCCGTTGGCCGCACGGAAACCCACGGCGAGGATGTCAGTTCGCGAACCATCCGGAGTCACTCTGAGCAGTGTCCCGTGCTGGGGCACCACGGCCGGCAGAGCATGCCGACCGGATTTGGCGTAATAAAAGTTGCCGGCAGCATCCGTCTGCAGTCCCATCGCAAATTCATGAAAATGCTCTGTCACCTGATGATCACTGTTCAGACATTCCACAAAATCGGTTTCGCCATCGCCATTCAGATCCCGCAGGACAGCCAGTTGATCCCGGCACGTCAGGTAGATGGTTTCATCGATGATCTTCAGTCCCAGTGGCTGATACAGCCCCGTGGCAATCCGCTGCCACGACAATTCGGGCCCCGCCGGCAGACCACTGACCACCCACACGTCTCCGTCCCACGTGCAAACGGCCATGCGACCATCAGCAAAAAAGTCCAGCCCCGTCATGCGCAATTGCGCCAGCCATGGGTTGATTTCCGGAGGAGTCAGGGAATCCTGCGCCAGCGGTCCACCATCAAACAGCGTCTGCACCTTCGTGGTCAGTCGCTGCGGCCAGCGCGGCGGGCCACCTTTCGTCAGAGCCTGCAGATCGGCGTCCAGTGGCAATTGACCGGCCACAGTCTGCAGCACGGGACGACCGGTTTCTGCAAGCCACAGGGAAAATCGCAGGGGATTCATACCCGCCGGAATTCGCAGCACCAGCCGGTCACCATCAACCTGAAACTGCAGACCGGGAATCGCGACCGAGACTCCGGCAAAAATCGGTGGTGCCGGGCGGGACTGCGGAGCCCCGCGCTGCACCTGCAACGTGGCCGTGTCAACTCCAACAGCAGCCACCTCCGCACCGGCAGCCACAGCCAGCTGCCAGCGGGCCACCAGCCCCGCAGCCGCAGCCAGTTTTTCAGGAGCAGATAACTCCTGAGACAGAGCTCGCTGAAAGAAACTGACCGTCTGCAGTTCCCCGGTCAGATACGAATCCGGCTGCGGAAAATTTCCGGCCGTAAACCCAATGCGAATCACAGCATCCTCGGGTTGCTGGCGAGCTGACAGCTCGCCCTCGGCATCCACGCGGCCATCAATCCACAATTGCAGACGACGAGTGGCTTTTGTCCAGACCGCCGCCACATCGTGCCACCGGCCATCGTTTACCCGGCGACGCGATTCCACCGCGCCGACCCAGCCAATGTCATACACCAGTCGACCGCCACGAATGAACAGCGACTGACCATCCGGAGTCCACTGCGGTGTCGGGCGCGCCAGTGCGAACAGTGTTCCATTCCCCCGCGTACGGACTCTGGCAGTGATCGTGAAATCGGACTGCGTCAGATCAAATGATTTCGCATCCGATGACTGCAGCCATGTCCCACCATCAAATCGCACGGGCAGGTTATTGGCGGCAGGCTGGCTGCTGACTTCGGCCGGACCAAATCGCACCGCATTGGTCTGATTTGCCGCACCACCAGGCGCCTGAACTTCTGTCAGAGCAGCTCCGGGCAGCTCAGCCACCTGCAGCAGCAGGTCGTGATCGCGCGGGCCAATGTTGAAAGTCCTGAGAAAGGCAGGCTGACCGCCCCGTTCGTCAGTTCGCAGCCCAGGCAGTTCAAGGATCTCAGCGCCACCCACGACATAATTCAGAAGCACATGCTGATCATGAAAATACTGACCACGGAAACGGCCCCATTCGCGCGGAAGTGGCCCGTATCGCCGACCATCACGGCCCTCAACGCGACGGTCGTCCGCAAAACTGCCGTTCTGAGCACTGGCCCAGCCGGGGCCATCTGCATTTCCAGCCAGCAGCAGCCCGCTGATGGTCGGGTGAATCTGGTGCTCCCCGTTAAACTGAATTCCTCGCCAGTCAATGAAATTCCGCTCGGAATCGGGCTTTTCCGGAGCACTCCACGCGGCCGCCATCCGCAGCGTGTCAGTGTCAAACAGCATCCAGTGCCGGCCACGGGCAATGCCCCCGGAACCTGCATCCAGACGCACCGCCAAACCCTTCTGCGCAATGTTGTGCCGGGCCGTCGGCACTTCGTAAGAATGCGTCAGTGACGGGCCATAATCCATCGCATTCCACGGCTGAATGTTGCTGGGTTCCGGCCCCCGTGAATCTCCACTGGGCAAACCGGCCAGCCACGCATCCTGCACTTCAAAGTACTGCGAGGGATTGTACGGCTTCAGCATGGTCTGGCGGATGTAATGAATCACGTCATACTTCTGTGAAGGTACCATCCACGTCTGAGCAGCCATCAGGCCGAAACCACGCGTCAGCGTCTGATACATCGTGTAGGGGTCACTGCCGCTGCGAAACCGGCCCTCGGCAAATCGCAGCGAAGTGGGCAGTGATCCGGCCTGATCCTTTGTTCCGTGGCAGTTCTGGCACACGCGGCGATAAATGGCCTCGCCACGCTTCAATGCCTCATCATCCAGATCACGGATCAACCCTGCATGATCAATTGACTGCTCATACTCGGGGATCTGCAGTGTCAGCAGTGCAGCCGGAGGCTGCAGCTCACGCGCACGTCGGGCACCTCCCGTACGCAGTTCGGAAAGATACCGAATCAGATCCAGAAACTGCTGGCGACTGGCCAGTGTATTCGTCTGCCCGGCGGGCATCAGTGACACAGTGGCCGGGACAATTTCATCAATGCTGTCGGTTGTCAGCACCGTGGACTCTCCGCCACGGCCGGCATCGCGAAGCACAACAGCAGCGTCGGTACGCTCGGCAATCAGACCGGACAGCGAACGACCGTCAGTCAGCACGACAGTCACAGCTTCATACCCGCGGCGGATCTGCTTTGAGGGCTGCAGGACAGATTCGACCAGATCAGCATCGGTGGTGTCAGCCGGCAGCGTCGTCAGATCAGGGCCAGGCAGGGCCGCAGCAGACTGTCCGGTGGAGTGGCAGCGTGAGCAGAGCGACTGCGGCTGATGAAACAGGATCGCTCCCCGCGCCGCATCACCGGTCTGCAGGGCCTCAGCCGCCAGTTCCGCCGGCGGGACGGCAAGTAACTGCTGTTCGAGCGACTGAGCAGCAACGGTCTGGTGCAGGCTGAACAGAACGGCGAGGGCCAGCAATGCGGGGCGATGACGGTCTACCACGGGAGCTCCGAAACTGGGGCAGCAGTGATCTGAAAAATGCATGCGGAGCAGCATACCGGAATTGCGAAAAAGTGGCGGCTGAAACCGGGAAGGAATCCGAGTTGATGCGTTTTTCTGCAGGACAGAACGGGCATTTCGGCCACATTCGTCCCGCAGCACCGGATTCAGTCAGCCGCCCGTTTCAGGAAACCAGCGTGAAATCCGCAGTCATGGCCCGGGAACCGTCACCAGTGTTTCCCCCGGGTTCTCTGACAGCAGCAGGCTGCGAAAGAAATACTCCTGCGGCTGATCGTTGCTGTGCAGCTGCAGACCGATCGGGCTGGACTTCAACAGTTCGGGTTTGTCCGTAAAGTCAAAGACCTCGCGACCATTCGCCGCAAATCGCAGCCGCTCACCCCGCACCAGAATCTCAATCTGATTCCACTCCCCACGGCGTTCAACATCCGGTCCGGGACCTGTCGGAACCACTCGATTGCGTCCATGGGCATCCCAGATACCCCAGTCATGACAGAACATCAGCAATGGTCCACGAAAGCCAAAGGCGTTGTTGCCCGCATCCGTAAAACGCTCGCCCAGAGCCGCAACCGCCGAATGCATCGTCGAATGACGAGTGCTCATCGTCTGCCTGACTTCAAACAGCAATCGAAAATTGCGATGGTTGCCGGCAGTGAACAGATAAGTGCTGCTGGGAACCCGATTTTCATTGGCGCCGCGAATCATGCCATTCACCGCCGACCACCGCGCGGCATCGCCAGTCCAGCCGGACAGGTCGAGGCCATTGAACAGGCTCCGCAACTTTTCCTCCGCCGGCACCAGTGACGCCACTGCCACAGGTTCATTGAAATCCGTATCCGGTTTGTCCAGCGACAATTCGCGAATCCAGATGTTGCGGTATCGCACATCGTGACCTTCGCACTGCAGCTTCAGACCACCCGGAGTATCAGTGATGCCTTTGCCGTCGTCATTGCCACCATCAATGCCCGATCGCGGACCGCCCCACACCTGACTGATCTCGAAATTGCGGTGCACCTTCTGACCATTGAAGTACATGGTCACCCGGGCCTTCTCCGTCCGTTTGCCGTCCCGGAATCGGGCGGCCCGAAAGACAATGTCGTACGCGTTCCAGACACCCCGCCCGTTGTAAGCATAGTACGGTGATTCACTCTCATTAATGACGGCCCCCATGCCGTGCGAGGTGTTATCTCCGTCCAGCACCTGAATTTCATGGCGATTCTGCAGGTAGACGCCACTGTTGCCGCCCGGATTCATGATCAGCAGCTCAACGTGCAGACGGAAATCCCGGAACTGCTTCTTCGTCACAATATCGGCGGCTCCGAATTTGCCGCCGGCTGCCGCCGGATCGTCTGTCTGGATGCACGTGCCACCACTGATCGGATCGGCCACCACCTTCCACTTGATGGGCAGTGCCGAGGCGAATCCGGGACCCTCCCAGTAAGTCCATTTTTCATCGAGCATTTCGCGGCTGCCGTCCATCAGCAGCTCAGCCCCCTCGACAGGCTTCGCACCAACTCCGACATCCGCCACCGTCAGTCGCGGCAGCAGGAACAGAGCGAACAGAAATGGCGTACAGCGAAAAATCACAGCAGACAGACGCATCCGAAAGGCTCCAGAATGGGGTGAGAACCATGCCGAAGTGCGGAGTGTCCTGATTCGCCGGCGGAAGTGCAAACGTCCGGCAGACCCCGGGAGCTTTTCAGTGGGGGGGGGCGGGGATGCAGCCGCAAGTGACTGTCGGCCCACAACAAACACAAGGCCGAAAAACAGAAACGGCGATGATCCGCCAGGAAGGGGAATCATCGCCGTCTGTTGTCTCCAACGGTTCCACCCTGATTGCTGATCCTTTACTGGTGGAACCGCGAGCCGGGACGATCCCGAGTGGCGTGTTCCCCAAGTGTGAGTTTCCTCACTGTACCTCAGCATTGCGGGGCGGAAGGCTGGGTTTTTAACCGTGACCGTCCGTTTGACGTGTCCTTTCGAAAAAACTCATACCGCACAGAATTTTTCGTGGACGGCGGGAGCGACTCACGACTTTCGCTCCCTGTCCGTCATCCGTATACCAGTCACGCAGGCTAATCACCAAACCTTACGCCAACCTGTGATCACTTGCATCCGCCAACCGGAGCAGCACAGGTCGGTTCAGCCGGAGCTGCACAGCTGGCTTCAGCCGGAGCAGCACAGGTCGGTTCGCTGCCATTGCCGCAGCCATTACCGCAGCCGTTGCCGCAGCCGTTGCCGCAGCCGTTGTCGCAGCTGTTCTTGCACAGCTTCGGCAGACGCAGCTTCGGCAGGCGGATCTTCGGCAGCTTGAACTTGGGCAGCGTGAAGCACTTCTTCTTCTCGCAACCGCAGCTGTTGCCACAGCCGTCACCACAGTGAGCCGGAGCAGCGCAGGTCACTTCGGCAGGAGCTGCACAGTGAGCTTCGGCTGGAGCAGCGCAGGTGGCTTCAGCAGGAGCAGCACAGGTGGCTTCTGCTGGAGCAGCACAGGACGGTGCACAGCCATTGTCGCCGGCAGGAGCTGCACAGCTGGGGTCAACCGGAGCGGCACAGGTCGGCTCGACGCTGCATCCACATCCCTTGTCATGCTTGAACAGACCGAACAGACCGGCCTGTGCGCTGTTGGCGATAGAGAGTACCACCAGAGCAGCTGTCAGTGTAATTGCCTTCATCTCAAATTCTCCAATTCGTACTTGCTGAGTGAGCCTGCGAAGCCTCCCCGAATGCACACGCCGCACCCGGAATCCTGGGGCCTCGAAACTTACTCGAGGGTAACGCCGCGAATCTTTTCGTCCTGCGGGGAATGGGAGGCTCAGGCAAACAGCATTGTTTGCCGATTACTGAGCAAGGTGCGCCCGAGTATGCAGGCTGTAGTGGTTTTGCCGTCCCCGGGGGTTCAGGCAGGAGAAAAAGTGCCAGGCGAGGCC
>Ga0078894_10000639_pt1 | contig 24890 bp, 16 predicted proteins | sample LauGreSu1BDMLBSD_2_FD_67506 | JGI IMG/M metagenome (GOLD analysis project Ga0078894, IMG submission 67506) | Freshwater lake microbial communities from Lake Michigan, USA - Su13.BD.MLB.SD (version 4) (version 4) | ecosystem: Environmental > Aquatic > Freshwater > Lake | place: Lake Michigan... | reverse complement strand
ATCTCCCGAATGACACTGGCAGAATCCACCGACGTCGCCTCCGTCCAGCAGCTCGTACAGAAACTGGCCACCATGCCCGACCCCGAGCCCGTCATTGTGCCACTGCGAATCTGGAGCCACCCGCTCTGGGGCGGACTCATCATCCTGCTGCTGGGAATCTTCTGGACCGGCCGAAAATTCGCCGGTATGGCCTGAATAAAAGCCAACGGGCGTTCACCGCTGCGCCCGCCGGAAACGCTGTCATTTCATGTGTCTTTTGTGTTAACAGCAGTCAATTACGCTGGCTGAATTCTGACACGGCATGATAATCGGTAGGTCTGTCACCGAACGTCATCACGACTCATTTACAGGCCCTGAATCATGGACTTCCTGCCTGCTGCACCAGTTCTTACGCGACCCTGCCCCCCGTTAAAACCTCGCGCGTTCACCCTCATCGAACTGCTCGTTGTGATCGCCATCATTGCAATCCTTGTGGCTTTGCTGCTCCCCGCCGTGCAGCAGGCCCGCGAAGCCGCCCGCAGAACTCAGTGCAAAAACAATCTCAAACAGATCGGACTCGCTCTGCACAACTACGAATCCACACACAGCACTTTTCCAATGGGTGACTGCTCTGTCAATCGCGGCAGTGGCGACATTCCGCAGGCCTCCGTTCATGCCTACATCCTGCCGTTTCTGGAAGCAGGCAACAACTACGCCCTCTTCAACTTCAGTTTCCAGGTCAACGGCAATGCAAACAATACGCAGGCCCGCATCCAGTTCATCCCCTCGTATCACTGCCCATCCGATCCCGGACTCAATCGTTATCGAGTGGCCAATGTGATTGATGCTGCCAGTGCGAATTACATGCAGTGCATGGGTTCACACTCAGACCACGCGGGATATGTGGTTTCCGGAGCCACAGTCCCGCTGTCACCACTGCACGGCATCTTCTCACGCAATTCCCGAACGCGAATTGCTGACATCACCGACGGTACCAGCAACACCGCGATCTTCGGGGAAATTCGCAAAGGCCCCAATAATACGACGTCATTCCTGATTCTGCCTGCAGGACACCCGCAGGACTTCAACGTCGCCACCAATGCCACAGGCCCCTGGACCGGGGCTGCTCAATTGTTTCCACCGGCAGCCTGTGAAAATCGAGCAGTGAATGCGTGGGCATACCGCGGGCTGCAGTACTATCGCGGACTGACGGTCGCCACATACTACAACCACACACTGCCTCCCAATGCGCGCAACCGTGACTGTATCACCTCGGCACTCTGGCAGGCCCACATTGCCGCTCGCAGCTACCATACCGGCGGTGCCCAGATCTGCCTCGCCGACGGCTCTGTCAGATTCGTCAGTGAAAATGTGGATCGCGGAGTCTGGAGTCGCGTCGGTTCGATGCAGGGAGGAGAGGTGAACGGTGAATTCTGAATTCATGAAGGTCTCAGTTCATCAGGCCTGCAAACCTCAGGCCTCTCGGCACTGGCACCGGTTGCGTCTGTTTGCCTGTCTGCTTGTGCCGCTGCTGACCGCCTCCGGTTGCGGCGGCAACAACGGTCCTGTCGCCGAAACGGTGCCCGTGGTGGCTGCATCGGGAACGCTCACGTTCAGGGGCCAGCCGCTCGAACACTATCAGGTGATGCTGTTCCCGCAGAACGGTCGCCCTGCCGCCGGCATGGTGGATGCCGCCGGTAAGTTCGTACTCGGTACCAATCAGCCCGGTGACGGAGCCCCCGCGGGCACGCACCGCGTTGCCGTCACCTGGATCGGTCCTCCCTCCACCGATCCCGGACAGGGAGTGATGGAGTTCACCCCGCCACCCCCGCCAACCATCAAAATCCCCGACAAGTATGCCAATCCGGAAACATCCGGAATTACTGTGGAAGTCCCGGAGTCCGGCACTGATGCCATTGCCATCAACCTTGATTAGTCGGCGTTCCGTACTCCGTTCATTCCTCGCGTCGTCACTGGTCACGCCTGTTCTGGCGACGGACCATGACAAACCGGTGCAGCAACCCCGGATCCCGCCCCCCGTCAGCCCCATTCAGCTCAGGGTCCTGTGCTGGAACATCCATCATGGTCGGGGCATCGATGATCTGATCAACCTCGAAAGGCAGGCTGCGATCATCCGTTCGTCAGCAGCCGACGTCGTGGCACTGCAGGAAGTCGATCAGAAAACCACCCGCAGCGGAGGTACAGACCAGACCGCCGAACTGGCGAAATTGACCGGGTTGCATGGCTGGTTCGCACACCAACTGGACTTTGAGGGCGGACAATACGGCCAGGCTCTGCTGGCACGCTGGCCACTTGCGGACGGCACAGTCCACTGGCTGCCCGGCAGACCAGACAGAGAACGTCGTATCGCCGGCTCAGCCATCGTACAGCATCCTGCGCGTCCCTTGCGACTGATCACCACACACCTGCATCACAACAACCCCGGGTTTCGCCTTGAGCAGGCGCACGAACTGGCACGGCTCTGCCAGAACTTCCTCGACACCAGTCCGCTGCCTGTCTTCGTGGCCGGCGACCTGAACGCTGTGCCGGACTCGACGCCCGTACAGGCTCTCGAAAAGATCCTGAAACGGGCAGTCGCAGGCACGGCACCACTGGCAACATTTCCTGTCGGCCAGCCGACTCGGCAGATCGACTACATTCTGTATGCAGCCGAAACGGACAGGATCGCCGTCAACCACGTGGCTGTTCTGCCGGAACAGGTGGCCTCCGACCATCGCCCGCTCCTCGCACGCTTCAACATCCAGTGACGCCGCAGAGGAAATTCCCGGCCGACTCGGCAGTTGCCGCGAAGATTCAGCCCGAGCCTCATCACCGCAGCGACGGTTTCGCCGCCGCAGCCGCCGCTGCCATTTCCCGCGCAAACTGGCCCGCGACACTGGCCGCTGCCGCAGGACTGCCCGACTCGGCAATACGACGCACCATCGCCGAACCCACAATCACACCGTCCGCCACAGAATCCAGATTCGCCACGTGCTCGGGACCGCTGATCCCAAACCCTACCGCCAGCGGCAACCGTGACTGAGTCCTTAAGCTGCGGAGCTGATCCAGCAGCTCCGGCGGCAGATCACGACGCACACCCGTGGTGCCAGCCACCGAAATGCAGTACAGAAATCCCGTCGATGCCTCCAGAATCTGACTGGTCCGACGAGCCGTTGTGGTGGGAGCAATCAGTTGCACCAGATCCAGACCGGACGCCTGCGCGGCCGCCAGAATCTCCTCGGCCTCATCCGCCGGCAGATCAGGAATAATCAGGCCACTGAAACCCGCTTCCGCCGCCTCCCGAATGAAACGCGAATTCCCATGCCGAAAAATGATGGCAAAGGACACCATCGCCAGCACCGGAGGCAGACCCGCACCCTTCAGCCCCGTCATCATCGCAAAGATCTTCTCAACGGTAATCCCGTTGAGCAGCGCCCGAGTATACGACGCCTGAATCACCGGGCCGTCCGCAATCGGATCACTGTACGGGAAACCCAGCTCCACCAGATCCACCTGCGCATCCCGCAGCGCCAGCAGCACTGCCGCGGTGGTTTCCGTATCCGGATCACCGGCCGTCACAAATGGCATGAAAGCCATACGGGATTGAGCAACCGTGGTTTGAAACACTTCAGAGACTGCGGTCATGTCGATGGATCTGACTGATGAATTGTCGAACTGCACGAGACCGGAAAACGGCCTGCGGAACATTACCGTTCCACCCTGCCTCCGAAAATAACGATCCGCTGCCAATTCGCCAACCGAGCCGCCTCAGGTCGCCTCGGGCAATTTGTTTGCGGGAAAACCGGGATTTTCGGCGAATTCTGCCGCTGCAAATGCACACCACGACACACACCCGCCGTCGAAACCGTTCACAGAGCCGGCGGATCTGTCCGTTTTCCGCTCCCCACGGTATACTGACCGCCACAGGCAGCCGGTATTCGGAGGCTGCAGAATGCCCCGCAGGGACTCATGGAAACTGGTGTGCGATGAGTTTTTCCAGCCGACTCTATCACGCATTTCGCTCAGGGTTCATCCCGCAGGTCGCCCGTCGTTCACGCTGGCGGGCCATGGCGGACGACATCATCCAGCGCAGCGATCGCCTCACAACCATCAGCGACGATGAACTGCTCGCCATGGCTCGCAAAGTCCGCTGGGAAGCCCGCGCCGGCACTCCACTCGACCAGCTGCTCCCCGAAGCCTACGCACTCGTCCGCGAATCCGCCGCTCGCACGCTGAACATGCGACACTTCCCCGTGCAGATCATGGGGGCCATCGCCATGTTCGAAGGGCACATCGCCGAAATGCAGACCGGCGAAGGCAAAACACTCACCGCCACCATGCCCGCCTTCCTCCGCTCACTGCCCGGACAGGGCTGCCATGTCGTCACAGTCAACGACTACCTCGCCGGACGCGACTGCAAAATCATGGGCCCCGTCTACGAACGACTCGGACTGACCGTCGGCAAAATCCTCGAAAAAATGGAAGCCGATGAACGCCGCCAGAACTACGCCGCCGACATCACCTACGGCACATCCAAGGAAATGGGCTTCGATTTTCTCCGCGATCGGCTGCGAAAAGGTGCCACTCAGGAAGATGGCTCCCCCAGCGTCCGCCGCTTTCTCCGCACCCTCCACGGCTCCGAAGAACCCGTACAGCGCGGTCATCACTTTGCCCTCATCGACGAAGCAGACAGTATTCTCATCGATGAAGCCCGCACTCCTCTGATCATCGGACTGACACAACCCAATGATCCGGCAACCGTCAATCTGTTCCGCTGGTCCAATCGGGCCGCACACCAGCTGCAGCCACGCACCGATTACGTCTACGAACCCGAACGCCGCAATGCATGGCTCACCGATGCCGGCTGCCGCAAACTGGTCCTGATGTCCAAACCCTCCCTGCTCAGCTCCATCGATACCGAACGCATCTACTCACAGGTCGAAAAAGCACTCACCGCCAAACATGCCTTCGAACGCGACCGCGACTATGTCATCGTCGATAACAAAGTCGTCATCGTGGACGAAGGCACCGGACGAGTCATGGATGGACGAAAATGGCAGGACGGCCTGCACCAGGCCATCGAAGCCAAGGAAATGGTGCCAATCACCGCGGCCACCGGCGAAGCAGCCCGCATCACCGTTCAAAGCTTCTTTCGCCAGTACACACACCTCGCCGGTATGACCGGGACCGCTGTCCAGGCTGCCGGCGAACTTCGCCGCACCTACCGACTGAAAGTTACCCGCATCCCCACCAATCGCCCGTGCATCCGCCGCGGCATGACACCGCGTTTCTTCACAACTCAGGATGCCAAACGCAACGCCATCGTCGATGCCATCCAGGAACTGCGCGCCGCCGGACGCTCCATACTCGTCGGAACCCCCTCCGTCGAAGCCTCAGAAGCACTCGGACTGCTCCTGAAGGATCGACTCGTCCCACACCAGATCCTCAATGCACGCTACCACGAACAGGAAGCCGAAATCGTCTCAGACGCCGGACATGCCGGACACGTCACAATCGCCACCAATATGGCCGGACGCGGTACCGATATCCTGCTCGAAGAAGACGTTCGCCGTGCCGGAGGACTGCACGTCATCGCTACCGAAATGCACAGCTCAAAACGCATCGACCGACAGCTCGTCGGACGCTCGGCACGCCAGGGTGACCCCGGATCCTACCAGTTCTTCCTCTCCATGGAAGATGAACTGCTTCGCTGCCGCGAACCAAAGGAAGTCGCCCGCAAACGACGCGTCGCACTGCCGGACCGCTACGGAGAACTGGGACGCACCTGGCTCAGATACTTCCGCCGCGTCCAGACCTTCCTCGAACGCATGCACCGTCGCCAGCGCAAACACCTGCTGAAACAGGAACGACACCGCCTCGAACAGTACGAAAATATGGGCCTCGACCCCTATCTCGAACTGACCGAATCCTGAAGCCTGCCCGCGCCCCGCTGCTCAGCCACGCAACAGCGACATCAGTTGCTGGTGCAGCACACCCCAGTCCTGAGGCCTGTCGCAGATCATCTCCAGACGACTGTCACGCCGCCACGCACTCCGGCGAAATGTGGCCTCACGACCCACCCGGTTGATGCTCCACCAGTCGTCCTCACAGTGAAAGACTCCCTTCAGCCGCTGCACTCCGGATACGCCCTCCAGCAGCTCCAGCAACTCATGACGAGGAAACCAGTCATGGGGCGAAAATAACCACCCACACGCCCACCAGCCCTGGCCCGCATTCAGCAACTGCAACGGCTGGCCCGGCTGCGGTGCCGTCGAAACAGACTGCACGGCCGGCTGCGATGCCAGAATCGTCAGCGGAGCTGACACCGTTCCCGCCGCACGCTCCGCCTCCACACCCGCATGCGCCTCAGGAAACTCAGGCCGACGAATCACGGTCGTCTGCAGATCCAGCCACGCCGGGTCCAGATTTCCATAAGTCGTTTCCAATCAGCAGCTTCGGTGGATCCAACTGCTCCAGATGCTGCCGGAAACGCGCCGTGCTCTCCGGATCACGGTGATCAACATGATTGATCACCACCACGTCAGCCATCTCAAGCTGGTCGTGAAAAACCGGATTGCCGCGAGTCCGCGGGTTGTCGAAGTCCTGAGGATCCGCCACGCAGATCACCGCTCGCAGATCCAGATGCTGCCGAAAAAACGGACCCTCACGCAGCATGTCCAGAACCGCTGCCGGATGCCCGGCACCACTGGGCTCAATCAGCAGACGGTGCGGGCGAGCACGACGCATGAACTGCACCAGCATCGGCTTGAACAGATCCGCAGTTTCACAGCAAAAGCACCCTCCCGCCAGCTCCTGCACCTGCACACCATCACCCTCCGGCTGGTCCAGCAAAGCCTCGTCCAGCGACACCATACCGTATTCATTGATAAACACCGCCCAGCGCTCAGCAGCCGGACGATGCCGCAGCAGAGAACGAATGGAAGTCGTTTTGCCTGTCCCCAGAAATCCGGTGATCAGGCTGGTTGGAACCGGGGTCATGCGACAGCAGCATCCTTGTGAAACAGGCAGCAACTCAGATCAGATCCGTGATAACCCGCGCCGGCAGCACACCCGTCAGACGCTGGTCCAGACCCTGATACCTGAACGTCAATCGCTCATGCTCATAACCCATCTGGTGCAGAACCGTGGCATGAAAGTCACGCACATGCACCGGATCACGCACTATGTTGTAGCTGAAGTCGTCCGTCTCACCGTAAATCATGCCACCCCGGAAACCACCGCCTGCCATCCACATCGTGAAACATCGCGGATGATGATCACGACCATAGTTCTGCTTCGACAGACCACCCTGCGAATAAATCGTACGACCAAACTCGCCACCCCAGATAATCAGCGTCTCGTCAAACATCCCCCGCTGCTTCAGATCGTTGATCAGTCCATACGCACCCTGATCCAGATCGCGGCACTGACTGGGCAAACGCCCCGCCGCATTGGCATGCATGTCCCAGTTGTTGTGATAAATCTGCACAAATCTGACGCCACGCTCCACCATCCGCCGCGCCAGCAGCATCGTGTTGGCCAGCGTACCCGGCTTGCGCGACTCGTCACCATACAACCGAAATGTCGACTCCGGCTCCGATGCCAGATCCGTCAGCTCCGGTACACTCGACTGCATCCGAAACGCCAGCTCGTACTGAGCAATCCGGGTCTGAATGTCAGGGTCACCCAGTTTCGCATAATTCAGCTCGTTCAGCCTGCGGACACCATCCAGAGTCGTGCGGCGAATATCCCGCGGTACGCCCGCCGGATCATTGATGTACAGAATCGGATCTCCCGAAGTCCGAAAAGACGTCGCCGCATGCTCGCCCGGCAAATACCCCGAAGACCACAGTCGAGCAGAAATGGCCTGCACCTGCTCCGTGTTCGTCGGTCGCGCCACCATCACCACAAACGACGGCAGATTGCGATTCAGCGAACCCAGACCGTAAGACGCCCACGCACCCAGACACGGTCGCCCCGTCACCTGATTGCCCGTCTGCATCAGACTGATCGCAGGCTCATGATTGATCGCTTCCGTATTCATGCTGCGAACAAAACACATGTCATCAGCCGACTTCTGCAGCCACGGCAGCAGATTCGTGATCCACATCCCACAGTCGCCCGATCGCCGAAACCCGAACATCGTCGGAGCAATCGGGAAACGAGACTGACCACTTGTCATCGTTGTCAGCCGCTGACCGTTCCGCACCGATTCCGGCAGATCCCGGTCATACCAGTCCTGCATCTGCGGCTTGTAGTCAAACAGATCCATCTGCGATGGACCCCCGACCATATGCAGATAAATCACCTGCCTGACCTTCGCCGGGAAATGCGTCGGCCGCTGCCCCGGAAACAAACCCGCTGACAGCCCACCCGCATCATCACCAGCCACCGCCGATTCCTGCAACAGACTCTGCAGCGCCGCTGTACCCAGCAGACAGGAACCCGACTGCAGCAGATGCCGACGCGTCAGATGCAAACGCAGTTCACTCAGAGGATTCATCACCGATCTCCCCGCACTTGAATCGCTGCACAAACATCACTTGTTCACAACTTCATCCAGATTCAACAGCTCACTGCACAACATCGTCCACGCAGCCAGCTGCTCCACCGACAACTGCTCGCTCCAGCGATATTCACCAACTCGCGACAACAGCTTCGCATCCTCAGTGTGCGACACATAATAACTGCGCAACTGCTGCAGCGACTCCAGCAGCACCGGCAACTCCTCAGTTCGCAGTGGCCGACACAGCACCGCTTCACCCATCCGCTGCAGTCGCTGCTCATCAGACTGCCCCGGTTCCTCCACAGCCCGCTCAGCCAGACGCCGAGCCGCCTCCACAAACTGCTCGTCATTCAAAGTCACCAGAGCCTGCAACGGAGTATTTGTGCGCTCACGACGTACCACACAGAACTCACGATTCGGTGCATTGAAAATGTCCAGCGCTGCCGGTGGAGCCATCCGCTTGACAAACGTGTACATGCTGCGACGGTACAGACTGTCGCCGGAATCCCGCTGATAACTGCGAGTATTGCTGACGTTCATCGCTATCGCCTCCCATACACCCTCCGGCTGATACGGCTTCACACTGGGCCCGCCCTGACGACGCACCAGCAGACCACTGGCCGCCAGCGCATAGTCCCGCACCATCTCGGCATCCATCCGGAATCGCGGACCACGCGACAACAACCGATTCGCCGGATCCTTCTCCAGCTTCACGGCCGTCACCTCAGCCGACTGACGATACGCAGCCGACAACACCATCATCCGCAGCAAACGCTTCACATCCCAGCCATGAGTCCTGAAGTCGACCGCCAGCCAGTCCAGTAACTCCTGATTCACCGGCAACTCACCCGAAACTCCCAGATCACCCGTCGTCTGCACCAGACCCGTCCCGAAAACCTCCTGCCAGAATCGATTGACCGTCACCCGCGCCGTCAGTGGGTGCTGCGGCAGCAACAGCCACTTCGCCAGACCCAGACGATTCCGCGGAGCATCCGCCGGGAAAGGCGGCAGCATCGCCGGTGTCGCCGGGCCCACCTGCTCACCACGCCTGTCGTACTCGCCACGCTCCAGCACAAACGCCATCGCCGGCTCAGACTTCTCCTGCGAAACATACGCAATCGTGCCCCGCGCCTTAACCTCAGCCTGCTCCCGCTCAAAAGCCGCAAGGTCACCAGACACCCGCATATACCCGGGATCCACAGTCCGCAGCCAGTAGTCATACAGATCCTGCGTCTCCGCCTCCGTACGCTCACCCGCAGCCTTCGCCAGCAGCGCCAGATACTTTGCCCGACTGGCCTCCCCGGCAATCTCCGCCGGCAACAGCACCCGCTCATGCAGCTCCAGGCTGCGAATCGAACCGGTGAACGGCGAGCCATCTGAACGCTGGCCGATCCGGAACGACACCGCCGCTCGTATATCCGCACCCTCCAGCGAGTCGTTCTCGATGTTCTTTTCCTGAGGCTTGCCGTTGATGTACAACTGCACGCCCGAGGCCTTCTGCGAACCGTCATAAGTCACTGCCAGATGCACCCACTCATTGGCCCTGAATTGATCTCGCGAGACCACTTTCAGACCCTTCTCCGGCCACGCACTGACAATATGCATCCCCACACGCCGCTGCTGCACCCAGAAATCCCAGCCCCGATGACGCGGGAATGGTTCCATCCGAGCACACACAGCGCCATAACCATCACTGGCCGGTACCTGCACCCACGCCAGACAACTGAACTGCTGACCGCCTGGAAAATCCCCGGCCTCCGACAATTCCGCGGCCACACCCTGCACACGCAGACTGCGATCCGACCCACTGCCCTCAAATGTCGCCGCCTCTGTCAGGGACAGACTCTGCTCAGCTCCCCGAAAAATCGCCCGTAACTGACGCTCCGCACTGCCCGCAATGTCCAGTTGCAGTTGCCGTGCATCTGCTTTCAGCTCACCACCCAGCGCAGCCGGTGTGGCAGTTGACAGCCAGCCGGCAAACTCCGCGCGAGCCGCCTCGCGACGCATGTCAACCTGCTGACGAGCCCCGCTGATCAGGGCCGGCAACTCCCCGGCTCGCTGACGATCCTCAGGCCGAGGTACGCTGATGATCGGCGGAGTATCCCGGATGTTGCCGTCACGAACCGCCTGCGTCGTATTGTTGAAGAATGCAGCCAGCTCGTAAAATTCCCGCTGCGACAGCGGATCAAACTTGTGGCTGTGACAGGTCGCACAGCCCGTCGTCAGACCCAGCCAGACCGCCGACATCGTCTCCGTGCGATCCCGCGTATACAGCACCGCATATTCTTCGTCGATGATCCCGCCTTCGTTTGTGGTCATGTTGCAGCGATTGAAACCCGATGCAATCTGCTGGTCCAGAGTGGCCGCCGGCAGCAGATCCCCGGCCAGATTCTCCATCGTGAACTGATCCCACGGCAGATTCCGATTGAACGCGGAAATCACCCAGTCACGGTACGACCACATCTCACGAAAATTATCAAAATGCAGCCCATGAGTATCCGCGTAACGGGCATAGTCCAGCCAGTACCGAGCCCGATGCTCGCCCCACTCCGGCAGCGCCAGCAGACTGTCCACATAACGCTCCCACGCCCCCGGCGACTCGTCCTGCAGAAACTTCTGCAGTAAGTCCGCCGCAGGTGGCAGACCCGTCAGGTCCAGCGCCGCACGGCGGGCCAGTGTCCGACGGTCAGCCGCCGGAGCCGGTGTCAGGCCATGCGCCTGCAATCGATCCAGCACAAAAGCGTCAATCGGGCTGGATGTCCACTCCGGAAAACGCGCAGCCAACTCCGCCGGAATCGCCGGCGGTTCACGAGGCTCCGGAGGCAGGAAAGACCAGTGCTGCTGGTACTTCGCCCCGGAACTGATCCAGTCGGCCAGAGTCTGCTTCTGAGCGTCAGTCAGGGTCTTCCTGAAGGCCGGTGGCGGCATCACCACATCGGGGTCAGTCGACTGAATCCGCCGCATGATTTCACTGGACTGCGGATCTCCCGGAACAATCGCCTTCGCTGCAACCGCTGCCTCAAACTGATCCAGACGCAGATCCGCCTTACGAGACGCACTGTCCGGACCATGGCAGGAAAAACACGCGTCCAGCAGGATCGGACGCACGTCACGGTTGTAATGCCGATCTTCGGCACTGACGCCCTCGGACACCAGCAGCCACGAAAACAGCAGCAGGACAGACGCAGCGTGTCGGAACATAATTCAGGACTCCTGCGAAATCAGAGAATGCACAGAACAACGCAATTGTCACCTGCAGACCCCGCACCAGTCCAGTCGCTGTTCGCAGAGAAAAACGCGCGTATCAAAGGCCGGAATCAGACACTCCGACCAACCGCTGCAGACACACCCGCACGAACTCAACCCAGATCACCCAGTCACCGCATGAACCCAAACCCTGCCGAATGGCTTCCGAATTCCCGGTAATCAGGTGGCGGATACCTGCGACATCATCGGTAAAATCGCTACAATTCGGCCTCCTTTGACCCTCCGCAGCAGGACGAATCAGAAATACGGGCAGCAACAGAAGTGCAGAGTGAAGAAGACGATTGGAACTTGCAGCGCAGTCGGCGACGGCGGCGCAGGTTGACCGCTGCCGGCGAAGAAGGCCCGGCGGAGGAATTCTGCAACTGGTTTGCACTGGTCGTCGCAGCGGCATCAATCGCCCTCGCACCGTGGTTCATGGGCAGTGTCATTCCCCACGGCAAATTGCTCCTGCAGTGCGGTGCAGTAATCGCCTCAGTCGTGTTTCTCATCGGTTGTCTGTTCGCACAACGCCTGCCGTTTCGGATTTCACGTCCGGTGGTCTGCCTCCTCGGCCTGTGCCTGATCGCCGTGGTGCAGTTGCTGCCGATCTGGCAACACCCGGTGTTCGAAATGCGGCATGCCGTGTTCGCTGAACTGGCAGGCGATCTGCCGGCCACCCAGGGCCTTGCCGGCCAACGCCTGCCCGGCACATGCATGCCCGCTGAAACTCGCCAACTGCTCGGACAATACCTCGCAATCGCCCTCCTCGGACTCGTCATCGCGGAAACCACCGGAACGATCCGCCGCGCAGTGACAGCCTGTGGACTGGTGGCGTTCAGCGGATCACTGATGGCGCTGCTGGCACTCGGACAGCAACTCGGGGCAAAGGAAGTTGTGTTCGGAAACCATTGGAAAATCAGCCCGGCACCGCCATTCGGCTGCTTCGTGAACCCCAACAATGCGGCCGGCTGGATGATTATCTGCCTCGCCTGCTGCCTGTTCTGTACCGGAGTTTCCTTTGGGAAGACTCCCGAAACCGCCCGCGCTGCACTCCGCAGACTCAGCTGGCGCGAACGCATCGGTCAGACACTCGGAGCTGTCGCCCGACAGGTGGGTGCAATGACACAGGTCCAGGCCGGACTGTCGCTCATCTGCGTGCTGCTGCTTGTGGCCATTGCCGGGACCCTGTCGCGCGCCGGGATCATCGCCGGCTGCATCACAGCCATCGCATTCTTTGGCAGTCGGCTCCAGACCGAACGCTGGTTCCTCGCACTCTGCGGGATCAGCCTCCTGCTCGTTCTCGCCGGCGGACTCCTGCTGCTCCTCGAACTCGATACCCCCATCCTGACCGAACTCGAGACACTCAAAGACCCCGTCTCTCCATGGACCATTCGCGTCGTACACTGGGCCGATACGTTGACCTCTGTTCGAGACTTCCCGCTGCTGGGCAGTGGCCTCGGCGCGTACAGCTACGCCACACTGCCCTACCAGCGACACTACTCCAGAAACTGGTTCGAACACGCTGATAACCAGTACTTTGAACTGCTGATCGAAGCCGGGATCCCCGGCCTGTTGCTGGGTATACTGGCCGGAGTGGCTGCACTGACAGCCGGCATTCGACTGACATTCGCCGGACCCGAAGAAAAAGCATTCGTCCGTCGCCGCTACGGCGACTGGGCCGGATCAGCACTGCTCGGAATGATGTTCGGACTCATCGGACAGGTCTTCCTCGACTTCAGTCTCGCACTGCCCGGTATCGTGGCCGCCGCAATGCTGCTCGCCTGCATGACCGAACGTCGCCGCGAAGACGTTGCCGATCAACAGCCCGAAGCACCCCCCGAACCACTCTGGAATCGACCGTGGCCACTGGGACGCCGCTGGTGGCTCGTACTCCCCATCTGGCTGCTCGCACTCACCGGGACACTGCTGACCATCCCCCGCCTGTACGCCGCCACTCGCGGCTACCAGGCCTACGTGGATGCACGCCGCATGATCGATAAACGCGACGCTGATGACCTCGTCGAAAATGGTGACCGGGTCCTGCAGAACATCACAGAAGCACTCCGCCTCAGCCCCGAAATTGAAGACCTCCTGCGTACTCGAGCCAGACTGATGGAACTGCTGGGATCCGCATGGATGCTCCAGGAATCCGTCGCGGTCGATCCGATACGCGAACAGACCGAAGGCATGCAGCGACAGCGTCGCAACGAACGCCTCAGACAACTGCTCACCAGCCCCTACACCGTCAGATTCCTCTCCAATGACTACAGCGAAACGCCCGGACTGCTGCGCGACCCGCTGCTGCGATCGCTGCAGAAGTACCCATGGCGGGATGAGTACCGCAAAGTCCTGCAGACCAGCCCGTTCGTACCCGCCATCGCCGGCAGCCTGTACTCCATTGATCAGTTCTTCGGCAAACAACCGGACGAAGATCGCATCCTCTACCACTTCCTGTTCAGCACTCCACACGCCGCTGAAGGACTGGCCGTCCTCGGACACCACCTGATCCTCGCAAACCGCGTTGACGACGGAATGATGTTCTGGAATCAGGCCCTGAAAGTCTCCGAAAAATTCCGAGCAGAAATCATGGGATTGGCAGCCGACATGTTCGGCACCGACCAGACACTCCAGTTCTTTCTGCCGAATGACTTCGAAGCCTGCGCCGCCGCCGGACTGGATTCACGACCCGGCCCCGTACGCGACGCACTGCTGCAACGCGCCGAACAACTGTGGGTCACCGCCGGCTTCAGACAAACCAATGCCGTGGTCATCCTCCGCGGACGCCAGCTCTGCGCCACCGGTCGATCAGCCGAAGGACTGCAGGTCCTGCGAGACACACTGCAGCTGCGACCCTTCGATATCGAACTGCGGAAAATACTCGCCGAACTTCTCGATGAAAACGGCCTCTACGCACAGTCCCTCGATGAATGGATCCGCTACGAACAACTGGTGCCCGGTGATCCCGTCGCCGAAAAAGCCATCAAGGAACTGGCCAAAAGGCCACCCACCCGACTCGAAGGCCCAAAAAAACTCTGAACTCCCGATCCCACTGCTCAGGACGCGATCGACTGAGCAGCCTTCACCGCAGGGCGACGACGCGACCTCGCATGCCGCAGAGTACGATTCTTCAGGCGCAGAAAGACCGACAGCATCTGCTGCGCATCCCGAAACCGACGGCGCGGATTCAGATCAATCGCCCGATGCATGAAATCAATGAAATCCGGATGAATCCGGCCACGCAGTCTTGAATAACCCGCAAATGGCCACTGAAACGGCCACTCAGGCCACTGACCCGAAATCAGACGCCAGATGATCAGACCAATCGAAAATACGTCCGAACGAAACGATGGCTTGCCCATCGCCTGCTCAGGAGCCATATAACCCAGTGTCCCCGTGCCACCTCCCTGAACCGTCCTCTGCGAGACCTTCGCGATCCCGAAATCCGCCAGACGTATCCGATTGCCCCGAAACAGAATCACGTTCTCAGGCTTGATGTCGCAGTGAATCACGTGATGCGAGTGCGCTAAATCCATCGCCCGCAGGATCTGCTCGGAAATGTCCAGCGCCGTCTCCAGACAAATCCGCCGCGTCATCCGGTCAGACAGCGTCTCTTCTCCCAGTGGAAACACAACCACCAGACGGTCATCAATGATGCTGGCATCCTTGATCGGCAGGATGTTGTCGTGCTCCAGCGGAGCCGTCGTCCGGATCTCGCGACGAAAATTCGTCAGCACAGTCTCGGTCGTATACTGCGAATGCGGCACCTTCAGCGCCACACGGATGCCCTGCACCGTGTCCATCGCCTGATACACCGCCGCAAAGCCACCCGCACCAAGCTTCCGCTCAATACGGTACTTCCCCAGTCGCTGCCGAATCTTGAGTTCACTGCTGGTCATGGAACTGACAGGCATTGCCAGGGAATCCAACAACAGAGACCAACGGGATGTATCTTCAGGGCACCATCACGATCGCAACTGTGATTCGACCAGTTGCACCGGTTGTCCGGACTTTGTTCCGCAGCATTTTTCACGGAACCCGTCGCCACGATCCCCCGCCCCCATAAAAAAGGCAAAGTTCACGCACATTTCCAGCCCGAACCCGAAAAACTTTTCGGAATTGATCAAGTTCCGGGAGACCAGCCGATCAGAACAGATTGCCCACCTGGTACACCGCAAACCCACCCAGCCACGCCAGACCAGTCATCCACACAAAACACGCCACCGGCCAACGCCACGAATTCGTCTCACGCCGAATCACCATCAGGGTGGACACACACTGCGCACACAGGGCAAAAAACACCATCACCGAAAGCGCTACAGGGATCGTGTACACCGGACGCCCGTCCGGCCAGACCGCCGCCCGCAACGCTCCTCGCAACCCCTCGTCACCCTCGTCCACATCACCGCCCAGACTGTAAATCGTTCCCAGCGTCGCTATCACAACTTCCCGCGCCGGAAATGAAGCCAGAACACCCACACCAATCCGCCAGTCCCAGCCCAGCGGCCGAAAGATCGGCTCCACCGCACGACCAGCCATCCCCAGCAGACTCCCCTCCAACTGCTCCGCATTCAACTGCCGCAGACGCCCCTCCAACTGCTCCACCGTCCGCTCCCGATCCGCCTCCGTTCCCGCATCCATTGCCACCACACCCGCCGATAACGCCTCCAAACGAGCCGCCAACTCGTACCGCTCCATACCCCGACCCGGAAATGAACCAGCCGCCCACACCAGCACACTCGCCGCAAAAATCAAAGTCCCTGCACGACTGACAAACGACCAGCCACTCTCCCAAACCCGCAGCAATACCACCCGCAATGACGGCACTCGGTAATCCGGCAACTCCAGCAAAAATCCCGACGATTCACCACGAAAGGCCGTGCGACGCAGCAGAAACGCCAATGGCACCGCCACCACCAGACCCAGAATCGACATCAGAAACAAAACCAGCGCCCGCAATGGCAAAAGCCCCCCCAGCAGCATCTGATCAGGAATGAATGTCCCAATCATCAGCACATACACCGGCAGACGCGCTGAACAACTCATCAAAGGAGCAATCAGAATGGTGACAAACCGATCCCGCCGGTTCTCAATCACACGCGTCGCCATGATCCCCGGCACCGCACACGCGAATGAGGACATCAACGGCAAAAACGATCGACCACTCAATCCCATCACCGACATCAGACGGTCCATCATCCACGCCGCCCGCGCCATATAACCACAATCCTCCAGCAGACCAATAAACAAAAATAACAGACAGATCTGTGGCAAAAACACCAGCACAGCACCCACCCCCGCAATCACACCGTCCGTCAGCAGACTGCGAAATGGACCAGGTGACATGGAGCCGGAAACGACCTCCGCCAAAACCCCCAGCAAACCCTCCACCCCATCACTCAACGGCGCCGTAAACCAGTAAATCGTCGAAAACAACAGCAGCAGAACCCCCAGACAGATCGCCAGTCCCGCCACACTGTGAGTCAACACCGCGTCCAGTCGATCCGTCAGTTGCCCAGCCTGACTGGAAACCCGCTGCTGCACCGCCTGCAACAGACGACCAATGAAGTGATAACGCTGTCGAGCCTCAGTCGATGGGATCTCAATCCCCGCACCTCGCAGACGCTCACGAGCTCCCTGCAGACGAATTCCCAGCTCCGCACCCTCTCGCGAGATCAGCAACTGCTCCACCGAACCGCCCGGGTCCAGCAAAGCCCGCGATGCCAGAAACTCCGCCGCACTCAGACTGACTGTGCCCGTGAATCGCAACCCCGATAACAGACCCACAACCTCCCGGCGAATCTCCACCGAAAGTACGTCCCGCACACCACACTGACCCGCCACACCCACACGCAAACGCTCAGTCGCCACTTCCTGCAACCGCTCCAAACCCTCACGACGACTGGCCGAAGTACACACCACCGGTACGCCCAGACCCGCAGACAAGGCCTCAGCATCAATCCGCAGACCCGCAGACGCAGCCGCATCCCACATGTTGAGACACAATATGACCGGCACGCCCGATTCCAGCACCTGAGTCGCCAGGTACAGGTTGCGTTCCAGCGCCGCAGCATTGCAGATACAGATCACCAGATCCGGTGCCGGCTCGCCCGAAACACCCGTCAAAACCTGCACCGCCACCATCTCGTCAGGCGAACGCGGAGCCAGACTGTAGGTCCCCGGCAGATCAACCAGATCCACCTCCCGACCACCCCACACCACTCGACCTGTCCGCTGCTCAACCGTAACACCCGGATAGTTGCCAGTCCGCACCCGCAGGCCCGACAACGCATTGAATAACGTGCTTTTCCCCGTATTCGGGTTCCCGATCAGAGCCACCCGCCACGGACGAACAGTTGACACCGCAGTTCCGGAATCAGTCACGGCCGCCTGCCAACCTCCGGGCCCAGCCCCTGAATTCTATGACACGCCACACCGCAACCGGAAATCCCCATCCGTCAGGCGACCACCAGCTCCTGCAGCTCTGCCGGCCGCGAACCCCCGCAACCACACTCGCCGTCACACTCGCCAGCACCGCCGACGTAAACACATCGCGCATCCTCCGGACGCATCGTCAACGACACTCCCTGCACCCGATACTGCACAGGACCACCAAAAGGAGCCCTTCTGAGCACCTGCACGGAGGCACCCGGAACAAATCCCAGCTCCATCAAACGCGCCGCGATCCCAAAGCCGCAGCACACATGCGTCACCACGACGGTCTGCCCAGGCTGGATGTCTGCAAGTCGTAAGCTGTTCACGGCAGTACCCGAAAAAAGTCTCTCAACTCGGTTCGAACGTTACGCAAATACCAGCAAAGTGAACCTGAGACTCAGTCTCACTGGCCTGAGTATCGCAGTCTGAGCACAAAATGCCATAAAGAAAGCGAGCAAATCTGGCGCTTTCAGAAGAATTCTCGACGCTGGTGCAGAACAGACAATCCACCACACAACCAAATCCAAACCCCCAATTTCACTCCGCAACTGAGATCTCACATCGTCCCGCTCAGGTAAACATAGCCTTTGCCCTCAATCCCCGGTATCCTTCAACATCACATCCTGTTTCCGCTCATCCCCATCGGGACATCAGCCATGAAACGCCTCGCCCTGCTGACTTTCCTGCTGTTCTGCGGCAGCCTGACTCTGGCTCCCACCGCACCCGCGCAGGACCTCAATCCCGCAGGACTCGATCTCCCCGTCATCTTCGGCGCTCCCCAGGATCAGACAGACACCGAAGTCGTCATCTCTGCCAACCTCACAAAACTGTCCGCCAACTCCGCCAGCCTCGCAGTCACCATGCAACTGCCGGAAGGCTGCCACACCTACTCCATGGACCCGTCCTTCGGTGCCGCAACCTCCATCAAACTCACAAGCACCGCCGGAATGACTGAAACCGGTGCCTGGCAGGCAGACCGCGCTCCCAAATCAGGCTTCGACGAAAACCTGCAGCAGAACACCGAAAAATTCTATGACCGCGTCACATGGACCCGCACTCTCACCGGGCCCGTCTCAGACACCACCGAAATCGTCGGCAAACTCAACGGACAGTTCTGCAACTCCAGCGGCTGCTTCCCGCTGTTCGACAAAGTCTTCACCGCCAAACTCAGCACCACCACACAAAATCCGCCCGCCACACCCCCCGCTGCGGCCGCAGTCGACTCTGCCGCAGACACCCCCGCACCCACTGACCCGTCACGGCAGACACTCACTCCACCCATCGGATTCGGCAAATCGGCGCGCGCCGGAGATGTCACTTTCGAAATCTCACTCGACCCCGCCGACGCCCAACCCGGCAGCGAAGTCACACTCACCATCAAAACCCTCGTCGCCGATGAATGGCACATCTTCGCTCTCGACCAGAATCCCGAAATGGCCGGTGAACCAACCACCATCACACTGACCAACCTGCAGGGCCTCGCACTCACCGGCAGCGATTTTGCCCCCAACCGTGATCCACAGACCGAAAGCCCACTCCCGGATATCAATCAACGAGTGCACTACGGCGAGATCATCTGGAGCCGCCGACTGCAGGTAACGGACCCCACCGCGGCCGTGGCCGGCAGCATCCGCTTCCAGATCTGTCGCCACGGCACCTGCAAACCACCCACCACCGCGAAATTTCAGGTGGCACTCGGCAGCCAGCCCACCGGCAGTCCCCCAACCAACGCCAATACCACCCCCGATTCCCTCACCAAATCACCAACCACGCCCCGCACTCAGGCACTCCAGACCGCCGGCTCCGTCGAGACTGGCGTGGCCTCAGGTGGACTCCTGAAATTCCTGCTCACCGCGGTCGTCGCCGGCTTTGTGGCACTGGCCACACCCTGCGTGTTCCCAATGATCCCCATCACCGTCGCCTTCTTCCTCAAACAGGAAGAAAAACACGCCGGCAGCTCCATGAAACTGGCACTCGTTTACTGCCTGTCCATCATCGCAGCATTCACCGTGCTGGGCATCGCCATGGCCAAAATCTTCGGCGAATCCAGCCTCACAAACCTCGCCAATAACCCCTGGCTCAACCTGTTCTTCTCAGCTCTGTTCATCGCCTTTGCACTGATGCTGCTGGGTGCCTTTGAACTCTCCGTGCCACCATGGATGCTCAACTGGACCAGCCGTCGCGAGTCCGCCGGAGGCCTGCTCGGAGTCGTCTTCATGGCTCTCACCTTCACACTCGTTTCCTTCACCTGCACATTCGCATTCGTCGGCTCACTGCTCGTCCTGTCCGCTCAGGGTGACTTCTTCTGGCCCGTCCTTGGAATGCTCGGGTTCTCCACCGCCTTTGCCTCACCCTTCTTCGTACTGGCTATGTTCCCCAGCATGCTCAAAAAACTGCCCCGCAGCGGAGGCTGGATGAATGACGTCAAATTCGTCATTGGACTGATCGAGCTGGCAGCCGTCGTCAAATTCCTCAGCGTCGCAGATATCGGACTGTCCGCCAATGGGATCCCCGAATACGTCACCTACCCCGTCTTCCTCTGGCTCTGGATCGCCATCTCCGCCTCTGCAGGGCTGTACCTGCTGGGACTGAAAACCGGCCCCCGCCCCAAACTGTCCGTTCCTCGCGGCACCTTCGCTGCCGCGTTTCTGCTGTTTGCCGGACGACTGATTGCCGGAGCCCTCGAAGCGGGACTGCCCGACGATTTCGTCTGGCGTCAGGTGGCGGCTTTCGCCCCGCCACAGATCAAAAACGGCGATATACAACAGCACCCGGCACTGGGATATGCCATCGTTCAGCATGACCACGCGTGGTCGCTTGAGCACACAAAGGCCATCACTTATGCCAGTCAGCAACAACGGTTGCTGTTCCTCGACATCACAGGTATCAACTGCGTCAACTGTCGCCTCATGGAAAAAACAGTATTGGCCCGCCAGGACGTACACGATAAGCTGGACGGCATGGTCCTCAGCCAGCTGTACCTCGATACAGTTCCCGGTGTCGCTGATCCACAGTTGCAGGAACAACTGCTCAGTCACAACAGAAACCTTGCAGCAGACCTGCTGCAGGACGTCACCATGCCCAGCTACGCCATCGTGGCTCCCGACGGCAAACAGGTCCTCGCAATCTTCAAGGGACTGGATCAGTCCGGTGGTGAGAAGTTTCTGCAGTTCCTCGACAGCGGCATCAATCGCTGGAAACAGACCCAAACACCCGCTGCCGCAGCCCCCGTCAATCCCCCTTCTCAGACAGCGAAACTCTGATGAAAATCGAACACCTCGCACTGAACGTCCCCGACGCCCTGAACATGGCTCGCTGGTATGTCGAACACCTCGGCATGAAAGTCAAACGACGCACCGTCGAACCGCCTTTTGTCCACTTCCTCGCGGATGACAGCGGCACCGTCATGCTTGAGCTGTACCAGAATCCCGCAGCTCCGGCTCTGGACTTCCCGGCCATTCAGCCACCCGCACTGCACCTCGCCTTCCTCTCCCGCGACCTGCCTGCAGACGTCCGCAGACTGACACAGGCCGGAGCCAGCATCGTCGCCGACGTGCACACCATGGCCACCGGAGACACCTTTGCCATGCTGCGTGATCCATGGGGACTGCCCGTTCAACTGGTCAGTCGCAAAACACCCATGATCGAATGACCCACGCACTCGTTTCTGACAGTCCTGCAAATCCCGCACACGCTCCCTGACTTCGGCAAATCACCGAGCCACCGGACGACTGCCACGCAGGATCGGAAATACGGGCTGGTCACCCAGCGCAGTAAATGGAGTATCACCAATGAACAGACAGCCGGCGTGCGGATGCCGCTCCTGCTGCGCCACATCCATGTGCTCGACCGCTGTCGTCAACAGCAGCCGCACTCGTCCCTCATGCTGAACCAGCTGCGGACAGGTCACTCGCGGTGACCCCGGGCATCGCCAGACAGCCTCCAGCGCACCGCTGGACAGTGAATACTGCCGAGCCGCCCCGGCGGCAGGGTCGCCAGGGTCATACAACGCAACAATCAGACTGCGGTGGTCCGGAGTCAGAATCATGCCATCCGGATAGACATTCTCCGCCGTCAGATCAACCACCACCTCCCGCCGCGACTCATCCAGCCGACCAGCCGCAATATCCAGCGGATAACGCACAATCTGCTTCGTCGGCGAATCAATATCGTACAACCACAGTTCGCCAGCAGCATCCGGCAGCACCGCCTTCCCGTTGGAACACTTCTGGTCACCCAGCAACTGCACCAGACGCTGATCCGACTGCCGCCACAAATACAGACCACCAATCGGCTGGTCACACGTCGGATAGTACTTGCAGCCGAAGATCAGACAATCCTCCCAGATAACGGCATCGTTGATCACCGTACCCGGGCCACGATCCTCCGTCTGCTCAATACTGATCAACACATCCCACGTCCCCGTCGCTGTATCAAACAGCGCCACCTGACGCTCAGCACCGATCACAAACACCCCGTCACGACTGGTCGGAAAAGCAAATCCCGGTCGACCCGGCAACGACCACGATTCATTCCGACCTGAATCCAGATGCAGAATGTTCAGCGATCCCGTGGTGGCCTCAGCACCGTGCTGAATGGCAACCCAACTGGCTCGATCCGCTCCCAGCCAGTAGGGCCCCTCAGGCAGGAAACGCTGCTCAGCACCGTCAGGTCGCAGGATCACGCTGGCTTCAGTGGTAAACATCGACTTCTCACCATTCTCCAAAGTATCGAACGTGGTATCGCCACCGCCAGCCGGCGTCAGTCGCAGACGAATATCCCCACAGACCTCCGGCAACTCACTGTGACCCGATCCCTCCGGCAAGCCATCCAATTCAGGACTCAGCAGACCCAGCAGCGCATTCCGCGCCGCCTGCTGCTCCGCTTCCTTCTTGCTGCGACCACGACCGCTGGGGAATGTTCGCTCTCCCACACGAGCAGCCACCAGAAATTCGCGGGCATGGTCAGGACCGAACTCCTCCTGCACGAAATACTCCGGAGTACATGACAGTTCCCGCTGAGTATACTCCTGCAACTGACTCTTGTGGTTCTCCGCGTCCAGCGGACGACAAAGTCGCAGCTCCTCCCCGAACGCCGACAGGATGAAAGACCGCGCACTCTCCAGACCACCGTCAAAATACACCCCGGCAATCAGTGACTCCACCACAGCCGACATGATCGACTCCGGAATCTGCTGCAGTCCCCGACCCACAAAAATCAATGGCTCAAGATTCAGCGCACGGGCCACACGAGCACAGGTCTGGCGACTGACCAGCCACGACTTCATCTGAGTCAACTGGCCCTCTCGCTGATCCGGAAACAACTGAAACAAATGCTCACAGATAATCAAACCCAGCACCGCGTCACCCAGAAACTCCAGACGCTCGTTGGAATCAAGTCGAGTCTCAGCGGATGAACTGTGCGTCAGACAACGACGCAGCAGAGCCCTGTCGCGGAACCTGTAACCGATCCGATTTTCACAGCTCTCAAGGATGTCGGGATCTGCAGCCATAACGGTGGAATCTGGCAGGCAAAACAAGCCCCCCACAAAAAACGGGAGGCACGAAAAATCAGAATCGATGCCCCTCCCGGGGACCATCCTGCGTCAGTGTCAGAATCTCCGGACCCGTTTCGGTCATCAGAATCGTGTGCTCAAACTGCGCCGATAATGCGCCGTCCCGAGTACGCACAGTCCACTTGTCCTTCTTGTCCAGACGAGTCTCCCACGTGCCCATATTCAGCATCGGCTCAATCGTGAAACATGTCCCCGGTCGCAGCAGATCACGATTTGATGCCGGCTGAGGAAAATGCGGAATACCAGGCTCCTGATGAAAATCACGACCAATTCCATGCCCCTGATACTCACGCACCACAGAATATCCAGCCGCTGCAGCAAATGTCTGAATCGCCCGACCAATGTCCGTCACCATACAGCCCGGCCGCAATGCACGAATGCCAATAAACAGCGAATCAAAGGTTGTCTGCACCAGACGCCGCGCCGATGCACTCACCTCACCAATCAGAAATGTCTCCGACTGATCCCCATACCAGCCATTCACAATCGACGTAATATCCACGTTCACAATGTCACCCGACTTGAGCGGAGTCGAATTCGGGATCCCGTGACACACCACCTCGTTGACACTGGTACAGATCGTCTTCGGATAACCCTTGTAATTCAAACAGGCCGGAATATGCCCGTGATCACGCGTATACGCCAAAGCCAGCTTGTCCAGCTTGTCCGTCGAATTCCCCTCAACAACATGCGGTCGCAGAAAATCCATCAGCGATGCGTTGAATCGGCCCGCCGCGCGCAAACCCTCACGCTCCTCGTCCGTCAAATACAACGGTATTTTCTTCTGCAGCAATGACAAAATGCTTCACCCCGAAAAACCCCTGCGAACCGCACAACAGGCCTGCATTATCGTTCTACAGCCAACGATGTCAAACCGCCACACACCCAGAGCCTCATTCTGCGCTACATCGCAGTGCAGGCGACGGAATTTCGCACCGCCGGTCAGCGATCCCATGATCTCTCGGAATTACCCCGACCCGCTCCACGGAACCCCACAATCTACCAAGACCCATCCAACCACAGAACCCTGAACAAAAACTGAACACCGGCATGGCCCACCACTAGAATGCCCCCGGACGTCACCCCATGGATGGCCTCGAGGGCCGGCCCCAGTGGATGGCCCCGATGGATGGCCCCGGTGGATGGCACCCG
>Ga0078894_10000637_pt1 | contig 24948 bp, 12 predicted proteins | sample LauGreSu1BDMLBSD_2_FD_67506 | JGI IMG/M metagenome (GOLD analysis project Ga0078894, IMG submission 67506) | Freshwater lake microbial communities from Lake Michigan, USA - Su13.BD.MLB.SD (version 4) (version 4) | ecosystem: Environmental > Aquatic > Freshwater > Lake | place: Lake Michigan... | reverse complement strand
TTAACTGTTTGAATCTCGGTATTTCTCAACGCTAAAGTTGTCTCTTGGTTTTGTGATATTAAACCATCTGAGAAGAAATTGGATTCTGCTCTAGAATCAATAAGTTCTCCTGGTAAAGGACTATTTGTTTGATTGCTGGTCAATTTAAAGGTTTTTGTGCCAGTAGAGAAATTTGGATTTGTTGAATCATTAGGATTTGGAACAAAGAATGATCCAATTAAAACCCCAGATCGGTCAGATATTAATCTGATGTCCTTAACTCTTGCTCTGGCTCTACTTGTTTGTCCAACTAAGATTGTTCCTATAGAAATATTTCCAAAGAAATTTGAACTAGAAAGATCAGACAAACTCGTAGTGTCAATATTTAAAATTGTTGAGTTTGATGTATATTGGGATGGGAAATTTGCTTCTTGAGTATAAGGATTTGTCAAGTAGACACTTGATGGATTATTAAATGGTCCATACCGATGATTAATTGATGCACATCTTGCTCTAAAAGTTTGATTTAAATTGGAGGAATTACTTACTGTTTCTCCAACTACAAAAACTCCCTCCAACATTTCAATTTCTATGAGTTTTGGTATGACATAATTGTTGACACTTCTTGAGTCAAAGAATGGATAAACTCTAGTAAATGGTCTAAGTTTCTTTGCATTAAATTCAATATTTCTCGATCTCATGAAAGGAGAAACATCAATATTAACGACTCTATTTCCAAGAGATACATTATTAATCGTGTTTATTTCTCTTGTACTTGTGCCTGTTCTTGTTTGAGTTCCAGTTCTAGTAATTGAAGAATTTATAACTGCTTGATTGTTTCCAGTTGTTGTTGTGCTGGTAGTATTTGTACCAGTCCAATTAGTTTCCCAAGAATTCCAATTGACTGGACTCCAACCTGCCTGTGGATCAAAGGCAGTAGCCTCCAACTGAGTTCTTGTAGTTATTCCTCCAACTCCCTCAACAGTTAATGGTTCAATTCTAACTTGATCTACCCATATATCCGATGATGGATTTAAATCTATTTGGCCAACATATTCTGTAATAAGATATGGAGTAACACTTTCAATTCTGGTAGCAAATGGTTGATCAATTTCTAATACCTCTATGTAATCTAAGGTTATGATACCTTTTCCTGTAGAATCTGGATTTGTTCCACTACGTCTAATATTATTTCCAATAAGATCAGTAACATATTTAACGTCAGGATTTGATATAGTACCAATTCCCAATAAAGAATTTGACCCAAGTAATAAATCAATTTCTGTCGTAAAAGGTGATGGTCTTAGTTCATTATTTGATCGGTCAATACTATTTTTGTAAGAATTATATTTTTCAGTTTGATAAAAATTATTGGAGAAATTATCAACAAATATCCCTGACTTAAATCTATCTAATCCATTAGCATCTTTTATTTGTAAATTCTTTGCATTATTTTCTAAAAGAGATAAAGAACTATAGAATTCTAAATCACTTACCCTTTTTTCTAATCTTGAAATGTCTTCCATTCTATATCTTTTGTGATCAATTAAAGATATGTTGGCATCTTCAAGACGACATAAGTATGGTGGGAGAGTTATTCTTGCAATTTCTAAACTACCCGACACTTCATCTGGTAATTGTGGAAGTTCTGATGGAACTCCTTGTTTTACCAATAAAACAGGATTTCTCTTATATGACTGAGAAATTCTTGAATTATTGTTCTTGTTAGAAAGATAAACTCTATCAATTCTTCCCAAGTAGAATGAATAATTTAAAATAATTGACTCATCTGATGCTAAAACATCTAAAGATGAGTTCTGATCTTGATCAAAAGATCTTCCAAAAAATTCAAAAGGAGAATATGACGAAGAATTTGGATCAAACTCATCAACTCTAGGTCTAGTATCGACAATATCTGATATGGAGTTTCCATCTACAGATTGTAAATCACAATAATCAAACTGATCATATGAGTTTACAATTGTTATATCTCCAGTATCTGATGTTGGAATATAAGCGGATTCGTAGTAAACTTTTATTTTTCTTGTTGGTGCAGAAGAAGTTACTTTTCTTACAATTCTTGAATAATCTAAAATTGTGCTTCTTTGTCCATTATTTAAAGTGTAATTTCCTACAATATTATTAGATCCTGGCACAATACTGTTTATTTCTGCACTTATACCAGACTCTTTAAATGACAAACTTTCTCCTTCAATAAAAGCGATATTATTCAAATATACATATCCAATACTTAAAGAGTTTGGTTTTTCTACGCAAATAGCAACAGAACCACTTTGTTCTCCAACGATTTCTTCACCAATAATTATTTCAGTAGTTGTTGCAGAAGTTGAAGAAATATTTTGTAAATTTAATATAGGACTTGTTGGATCCTGAATTCCATTTGATTCAAAAATTGCATAAATTTTAGTAACCTCGGGAACGTTTAAACAAATTTCTTCATCTTGAACACGAGTTCCGTATGGATATTTTCCATAAACTAAACCATCATTATTAGTGGTATTTCCAACACCACTATTTGTTCCTGAATAATTTAAAGCTGACTTATTAATCAGTAAAGATTTAACTCTATTTTTATTTTTTACTCTCGATTTAATTTGAGTTTTTCTCAAAGTTGCAATTAATTTTGCAGTACCACTAGATTCTAATCCATTAATGGTAAGTTCTTTACCACCTGATGTGAACACAAATTTATCTGAACTTAATGGTTCAGTACCACCATCATTACGAATTAAAACATATCTTTCCTCATCAAATGGTAAGAAAACTTCATTTGATAAAATTTCAGTAGATGGAATAGTTAATGAGTTTGATGATATTGTAACATCAAATTGTTTTTTGATTGTCAATTGAGAATCAGTTAAATCTACTGATGAAACGAATTTTTTACCTAACTTTGTATATAAAGTATTATCTGAAGAATTTAAAAATCTTGATTTTAAAATCCTAAAGTCAGATGGGTTTATGGTGGTAGATGGTAATGAACCTTCACATATTCCAGTTACAGTTGTTATTCCTGAGATAGTGATAGATCTCTCAGATACTGAAGTAATTTTAGCAAAAACTGAAGTTGTTAATCCAGCGTTACTAAAAGCAACAAGATTTCCAATAGTTGCAATTCCTACAAAATTAAAATCCGAAGTTGATACTGTAGAAATTCCTGAAGAATGTGGAGTTACATTAACTAGTCCAACATTAACGGATGTGTACTGTTTTGTATCTGCGGTAAAGGTGGTTCCTGATCCCGTTACTCCGTATAAAGATTTTACATCATCAGTACCGTAAGAGGTAATTGCTATTGCAATTCTATTATTTTCAATTCCATCAAAAATGAATTTTTCACCAATCGCAAAAGTTCCATTTACATTATATGCAGTAATGATGCCAGAGTTATTTGCTGAATATCTTAAGAATGCAGTTGCCCCAGTTGCCTTTCCTTTTATGAGTGTAGGAGCTACTAGTGTGATGGGTTCATTTAAAGAAATTTCTGTATAAGTTTGTATATCATATAACGAAATATCCCATTCATTCGTATTTGGTAAGACTGAGTTATAAGATCCCGATTCTAATGCAAAATCATATACTCTAGCTATTCCTATTTCTTTTCCAGATGACGAATATTGATTTTGTCCTAATCTAGAATCTCTTAAGCTTACTGTATATGAAGTAGATATTCCTAAAGATGGAGAACCATATACTCTATTTAAAGAATATGTTGCTCCAGTAGAATATATGATACTTTGATTGGATAAAGTGCCTGATGATCTTGGCTTTTCAAAATCCAAAATTGTTGGAGCTAATAATTCAGTTTCATATCCGGAAACGTATGCCTTTCCTGGTGATACTACATAAGCACCTAAACTTTCACTAGGAACGTTTCCTTGATATGTTGTTTGATTTTCATCAAAAATTCCATTATTACCTTTTCTATCGTTTAGTGAGTTTTTTACTTCAACTTTAAAAGGTTTTACGTAATAATCTCCAGATTCATCATAAGTTCTTCTAGCAAATTCCTGAGATAAAACATTGTACTCGGGATTTACTTTGAAATCAGTAATAGTTCCATTATCAACTGATAAAATTTTAACAAAATTATTATCTTGGAAATTATTTGATAATGGTATCTTTGTCAAGATAGCAGATATTTTAAACCTATCTGCACCTGGCGCGGCATAATTTGAAAATCCTCTTGCATTATCAACTAAGGATTCATCAATATCCGAATTTATAATTTCTTCTAATACTAAAAATCCAACTCTATATGAAGGAGTAGTTCCTTCAGCATCTAGTACTATAGTCTGAGGTCTTACACTTACGAATGTACCTCTTAAGAAATAAACCCCTTCAGATAAGTTAACTAAAGATCCCCGTATCGCACAATTAGTGTTAAAACTTGTTGCAAATGCTTGATTTGCTTGTATTGATGTTACTGCACTAAAACCAGGAGAAACTGTTTCTTCTACTAAAAGATTTTCTGAATCAATAAATTGAGAATTTCCACTAGTACTGGTATTTAAATAATTTAAGTATAAAATAGTGTTAGAATTATCGGATTCATTTTGTTTTAAAACATATACAACCTTTGCCTTTACTCCGGAATTCTGACCAATAATTACTTTGTTAAGAAGATTATCTATATACGAATCGACATTTACTCCATTAAAAGTATTTTCTAGTTTTACTCCAAAAACAGGACTGTTATAACTTAATGCTCCTGGAATTACAACAGATCCTTCAACAAAAACATGATTACCAAACTGTTCAATTTGGTTTTGAAGAATCGATTGTAATCCTGTTAATTCGCGTGCCTGAACAGGATATCCTGGTTTAAATAATACCTTATAATAATCTTTAGATGGATCAAAATCGTCAAAATATGGAGAGACGTTGAGATTAGTTTCCTGTGGCATAATTCTTTAGAATTGCAAAATGACTTTGATATCTTCTTTTTGATTTGGAGATCTAGTTATCGAAGGTCTATTATCGACATAAATGATATTTCCAGAATATTTTTTAACTTCTGGATTGGACACGCCAGATTCGAACGATTGACCCAAGTAGTATGTTCTATTATTTATTACGGTTGATATACCTGTAAAGGTTGTATCAATATTCAAAGAGTTTAGTGTTCCTACGATTGTAGTTGTTCCTCCAGTGCTTACATTTGAAGTAAATCTATTGAGATTAAATCCATAAGTTGGATTTGTCTTAGCGGTTCCATCAGTGTTAAATCCGACAAGAGACTTATCTTGCCAATATTTCAAGACACCAGTATTTTGATCGTAAGAAATAACTCTACCTACAGCCGTAGATCCAACTCCAACTGTTTGGGTGATTCTACTATCAGCAGGGAAAAATGCACTATCAAATCCAGTTCCAGTTAATTTTATTGCTCCTACTGCACTTGCTTTTTGTAATCCTAATAAAGATGAGGAGTTATATGCCTCTGGATTTTCTACAATACCAACTCTTGCGATTTGATTGCCAGTGATAAAATCTGGATTTTCTATGTCATTTTCAATTCTAGAATAAACCATCACATTATAGGCACCGAGCTCTCTATAGATATCAGCACCATGACCTCCTTGAGGAGGAATGATAACATTAAATACAGGTGATGCAGTTCCCGATGGAACATTACCAGCAGCAATGTCTACAGTTCCATAAGTATAACCTGATCCACCCTTAGAAATTACGACAGATTCAACTTTTGAATCATTATTGATTGTAATAGTACATTCTGCACCAGTACCATCTCCTTTGATCGGAACTCTGGTATAAGTTTGATTGGCAGTTCCAAGACCAACTCCTCTGTTGGTAATGGTTACAACTTTTAACTGACCACTTGTTGATGCATTATTTCTAACAGAAGCATTTTCTGTACTTATTTCCCAGTTTTTAGGAACGGGAATAAAATTGACAGAATCAAATTTGATAATATCACTTGGCTTAATACTGAAGAGGTATTTCCAAATATATCCGTCTCCACTGGGACCTGCAGTTCTTGGTTCTAGATCAACAAAAGTGGGTTCATCGAGTGATGGTCTTCCCTCTGGATTCTCTGGAGAAGTTCCGTTATTCAGACAAATATAAACTCTATAATCACTATTAATTACATAATAATTTGCTGAGTATAAACTTGTTGATCCTGAAGGTCTTGATGTCCTATTTCTACTGATGTCATGACGATACATATCATAAGTAATTCCAGATTGCCAAGTAACCTTACGAACAACCTGTTTTACATCATCCTCTCCAATTTTTTTGAGAGCAATCATTGTGTCCCAATAATCATTCTCTTGATCAAAATTATCTATTGGAGCAGGAGGAAGTATATCCCAAGTTGCAGAAAAGTCTGTTGCATTAGGAAGAGCCACAAAAGAATAATAAGAATTTTCAGAAGAAGTTGCCGCAGAGACAAAATTCTTAGCATTTAGTATTCTTAATTGGTCAGTTATAATTGCAGACATTTTATGAGTTTTTTATCTATTTATGAAACGTAATTGCGGTATTTAAGTGGATTGTATCTTTGAACTATAGGTGAAGTTGACACTCCAACTAATCCATTATTATATGAAGTAAATTGTTTAGGATCAATTCTGGCAAAATCGTGTATTCTTCCCCAGCTATATTCACCGTAGAAAGAACTAAACCCAAAACCAGATAATCCATTATAATTCTTCACACTTACAGTTACTTTTGCGACATAAGTTAGACCAATTCCTAAAGCATGAGTTTGTCCAATAGAGACCGATGCGACTTCATATACATTATCAATAAATGTAGAACCAATACCTAAAGTAGAACCATTTTGGTAAATTGATGTTAATCCATTACCAACATTAGAATTGAAAACTACAAAGTAGTAACCAGTTTGTATTCCACTGATTCCCGTAGTTGCAATTCCTACACTACCATTAATTGTAGTATCTCTTAAGAATGAATTTTTTGGAATGAAGAGATCAAACACAATTCCAGTAGATGCAACTCCAACTGAAGTTGTTTTAATTCCCGTTATAATTCCAAAATCACCATCATAAGAAACACTGTCAATAATCTCCCTGTTAACATCTGGAGAAGATATAAGAACGACAGGAGAATTTGTTGTCGTATATCCAGTTCCAGGGTTATTGACAGATATTGAAGAAACTGTTCCACCAATAGATATTGTTGATGTTGCAGATGCTCTTTGAGTGGTTCCGAGTCCTACAGGATTTTCAATAATTACAACAGGATTTGTAGAATAACCAACTCCACCATCAGAAATAACTATTGAGGAAATAGTTCCCGCAACTGATACAACAGCCGTAGCTGCAGCTGCAACTAATTGATTTTGTGAAGTAATAATAATCTTTTTCTGAGGTTCTTCACTTGTTCCATTTTGTAAATATTCATCAGCACTATCGAAGAAAGTCTTAACACTCTCAACAAAAATCTGAGTAGATGATGTACCTACACTTTGGATGATATTGGATGTTGGATTAATCAGTGGTTCATAAAGAATTCTATCTTTAGCAACTTCTTCACCATTAATAATTTTATCTTCAGTCTGTCTACACCAGATTACAGGTCTAGAAAGAGTTTCATCTTGAGTTACTCCTGGACCAGGATAAACATTAGTTTGAACAATATCTGTAGATACAATATCTGTTACAAGTCTAGAATTTTCCTTTAATCTTTCAATATCACTATTGATTCTTAAAGTGTCACCTTCCTTAACAGTCTCTAGTATGTCAACATTTACTGTATCAATAGAACCAGTTCCTCTATAGAAGAGAATCTTAGAAAAATCTCCTTCTCTTGGTGCTTCAGCAAATGTTATGATACTTCCACCATTAAAAGTATATGATTGATCGGGAACCTGTAGAACATCATTAATGAATATTAATAGGTTTGCTTTTATTTCAATATTAGATCCCTTTTTCGATCTAATAGTTGTCTGTTCTCCATTAATTTTAATTGGGAAAGTTTTTCTTTGCCCATCAAACAGAGAATCTATAGGATCAATAACTTGAAGATCTCCAATAGTCCATCCAGTGAACTCATCTGTAAATGTTTTATCTACAGAGATTTGGAATTCATTAAATGGTAATGAAGTATCTGTCTGTATTCCAGTTGTTCCCCCAATTGCAACTGTTAAAACTTCACCCTGACCATATCCATATCCAGTATTTCTAATTTCAAAAGAAATTACACTAGATCCTTGTCCAACCACAATATCAGCAACAGCACCAGTTCCAAGTCCACTAGAAGTAGAACTATAAATCAAAGGAATATTTGAATATGAAAGAGGATCATCAAAGACCACAATAGGTGGATTTGTTGATGTATAACCAGTTCCTGGATTTGTGATTGCAACTCCAGTAACGTGACCATTCACAACGGTTGCGATACCGATATATGTGATATTTGGAGTTCCTGTGCTAGAAGTTGCAACTCCAACATTAACCGTTTGAACTCCAGATCTATAACCAGATCCAGTGTTTCCGATACTAATCTGGGAAATAGTTCCTGCGATAGAAACTGTTGCAGTTCCTCCAGCAGATACTAAAGGTTGATATCCAAAACCAGCAGTTGAACCAACAGAAACTATTACTCCTCCAAGAGGAACATTACTTACATTAATATCATAAGAGGTGGAAGATATAGATCCAGTAAATGTAATAGAAGTAATACCAGTGTTTTCTGTTAGATCATAATCACCAACAATTTGAACAGCTCCAACTCTTGCTGGACCTTGGAAAATGTCATTAATCAGAACAATTGCATTACTCGTTGAGAATCCAACAATATTAGAACCATTTGATTTCAAGGTAAATGTATTCTTAGTTCCATTAAACCCTGAAGAAATATCATCGAAAATATAATTATAAGAATAAGGTTCAGAGTTTCCATTTGGTAATCCAGATCTGATGAATGATCTTCCACTAAAAGTGGAATGGGTCTCAATACCAACAAAATCTCTACTATCTGGTGGATTAGTTGTTGATCCAATAGGAGTTAGTCCATGAGGTGCGGTTACAAAGTTGATGATGTTATCTACAATATTGTAATCGCCATTAACCTTTGTTACCACGGAATGATTAGGGTGAGTTGATAATCCTGTACCCATCCATGGTCTTTGAACTAAGACCTTGTTGGTTCCACCAATTCCAATCGAATTGATCCTCATAATTTCATTACCAATCTTTATCAGATCTCCACCGAAGAAAGAAGTGATTCCTGATAAAGTAATTACACTATCCTCAATACCAACAGAACCTGATACTTTGGATGTAATTGCCGTTGAAACAATTGGTGATTGAATTAAATTATCAATTCCAATGAGAACTCTTGAATTTTGATTTGTGGAAACAAATCTGTGAGAAGTTCCAATTCCAACACTAGTGATATCTAATACGCTAGGTGGATTTCTAAGAGCATCAGAAGCAGAAGCAGCAACTTGAACATTCAAATCGTTAAGTTTAACAATATAAACAGATGTTGGTAATTTATCTGTTGATCCAAATCCAGTAATTGTTGTTGTTGCTATTCCAACAGCTTGAGTTGTACCTGCCCCAGAGTAAGAATATATTACTTTCTCACCAGTCACAAAGAAGTTCTCTGGTATTTTAATTGTATTATTAGTAATGTCTACAATAGCAGAGTCACTACCATCAAAATATCTTTCAAAAATTGATTTACTCTTGTGAGTTAAATTGAAAGATCTCTTAACGTCAGTTTCAGCACCAGTATAGAAACCATACCCAGTTCTAATAAATGCATTTGTAAAATCAACTGTGTCACTCAAAACATTTGAATCAGTTAAACCAATTGGATTTTGATAAACTCTAATTTCAACATTAGTGTTTGGATTTGCTGTAAATGTTAAATCAACATCTCCTGATGGTTTTACTGTTGCACCTATAGAACCAATTGATGAATTTGTTTGTATAATTCCAAATTCTGCGATATACACGTCAACATCATCATCAACCACAACTACTTCAGAAACTTGATATTGATTGTTTGTCCGATCTTCAATACTTACGATATAATAAGATCCTTCATAAATTGAGTTATAAGATGATATTGTAGTAATTCCTGGAGTTGGTGTTGATGATATAGCAACATAGCTAGATTCAATTCTTGAATTATTGAATATTTCTGTCCCAATTCCAACTGACTGAGTACTTGATATTGATACTCTAACAGAATTTACATCAAATTGAACAGGTGTAGAAGTGTATGGAATTAAATCAATGTTAATGTTAGATCCAGAATAATATGCATAATAAGTTCCAATTCCTAAAGCTGAATATGACTCTAGATTTGAGGTATTAAGTTGACCATACTCTTGTAGAATAATATCAGTTCCATCGTGAAGTATGGTAAGTTCATCAAATTCATGGTATGAAGAATCAGTAGATCCAATTTGAACCAAAACTTTTGATGATCTGTAAGTTGATGCAATTCCGACAACGGTTGTTGCTGATGAAGTTCCTGATGGAATACTAGTTGTTGCCGAACCAACAAATACTGAATCTCCCAAATCTGTAGATCCAATAGAAGCTATTGTATCTCTAAGGTCGATAGAAACGGTATTGACATCATAATCATTAACAGAATACTTAGTTGGATAGAAGAGAAGATTTCCCTCTATTCCACTTATATTAAAGTCGAAGGAACCCATATCATGGTAACTATTGACTTCACCATATTGATTGATATAACCAATAGATCCATCATGAATAAGGGATACGATAGAAACTTGTACTTCTGATGAGAATCTTCTATCCTTAATAAATGTTAAGAACTTAAGTGATCTTGAATCTAAACTAAAAGTATCAACAACAGCGAATCTAGTTGATCTGGGATTGCTATTGAACTCATCACTAATATCGTCAATTAAAAGAACTCTATTTCCTACAGATTCAATATAATCTTGAAGGATTCTAGATCCGAAGATTATTTCATCCGACTTTATATTTCCATCAATAACAAGATTATTTTCTGTTACTAAATCATAATCATAAACACAATTTAAATCAACAAATCTAGAAAAGTCAGCAATACCAGTTACATCTCCAAGATTTTGATCCGTGTTAATACCAGATGTAGTTGGAGAAGATTCTATGATCAAATCACTAAACTTTTTAAATCCTGCAGTATGATTGAGATTGCTTACAGGGTTATTCCAAGTGTCGAAAGAAACTTGAGATCTAAGAGCGTATGAGAAATACTGGTAGTAATCATTATCAGGGACTCTTTGGAACTGATTATCAAGGAATCCTGTCTCTCTTTGCCATCCCTTTACTACTGTAGATCCTGATCCAACAATATAATTGGATTTTGTTTCAACCACATTTGAAATTAATCCTCTAGAAGTAGAAGTTCTACCAGTAATTACATTTCCAGAAACAAATGTATCAGATGTGGAAACTTTTAATGTTTCAGTAACTTCATTCCAATCAACAACAGTTCCTACAGCATCATTTGTGAATACAGATTCTCCCTTATTGAATATATTTTTCTCTAAAGAAATATCAAATATTGGGAAGTGTTTTTGTGGTACAATTCTTCCAGAAGAAATTATAGGATTAAATGTTCCTGGTACTTCTCCACCAGACAAATAATTTGACAAGTTGTATGATACTGTAGCTCCAACTCCACCAATGTTAGGATCAGTATTTACTATTGTGAATAGTGTATAGTTATAATTTGAAGAATTATAACCTTTTGCAGTTGTTCCAACACCTACACTAGTGTTCTCTACAAGAATTTTGTCTCCAATATTAAAGGGGAAGTCCTCAGGATCACTAAAACTAGAACCTAAAGTAATAACAACGTCTTTAGATGATTCAATAAATTTGATAGAACTAATACCAACACCGTTAGTATTGTTTATAGGAATGATAGTCGGAGTTACATTATTGATTGATTTTGTATTCTTTAGAACATCAACAGTTTTATCATCGAGATTATATCTCAGATCAACATCATTTACAACTTCATTTGTCAATCCATCGATTAAAATCAAATCTGGTGCAATCAGGTAATTTCTTCCAACAGAAGATACACCAATAGACTTAATTGATGATTGTGGAATAATTCTTAATACATCAGGTAATTTTGCTGTAGGTCTTACTGAATAGTCAGCAGAATAATTAAATCCAATATCGTCTATGTTTGTTTTTAAAACTTTTCCGATATTATTTGTTGATACTTCTAAAATTTCACCAGATCCAAGATCAGATGACACATTTTTGATTTGTGGTATCTTAGGTAAGTTAAGTCCAACATAATTTACCTTAATAGATGATATTTCTCCATATGCACTTGTGGAATTTGTAATATATGATACTGAAGAATTTGTTGAATCGTAACTAGTTTTTTCTGGTTTTTCTGTTACTATGTAAGAGAATGTAGTTGAAGTTACTCCAACAATACCATAAACACCATCATATGAACTAGAAACAATATTAATTGTATTATTTTCAAACACATCATTATCTACTATTATTTCTTTCTTTACAGAAGGAACAACATTTAGATTTGTTGGAGTTAGTCTATAATAAATTGTTCTTGGTGTAGAATCATTTAATCTCAGTACTACAGTAGCAGTAGGATCAATACCGACTCTTCCATTTCTTTGAATTTCAATATTACTAGTATTAGTAAAATCAAATTGATTCTTAAATTCCGAATCCGTATAGAAATTCAGATTGAAAGCAGAATAAAGAACTCCATTATTAGTAAAAGATAATGTAGGGCTGGATACATCAAAAATTAGTGTATTTTTATTTGTAAGTTGAATTAATGGATTTACTGGAGAAATAGATCCTGAAGAAGCTGAAGTGATGTTTATTTCATTTCTTTCTATTCTTGAAGAATAATAGAAACTGTCGGATAATTTAATGGTATCTTCATCTACTACGATTACATAGTAGATTGATTCATTCGATAATCCTCCAGAAGGAGATGTTGAGATGTAAATTACTTTTTGGCTGGTATATAATCCATGATTTTGTATGGTAATTGTATTTCTAGCAACATCAACATCTGCAGCTAAGAAATTTAATTTGTTGATAACTGTTCTTCTGTTATAATCATTATATGATACTGAAATTTGAGTAGAAATTCCAGAAGATACTCTTATGTCAATTTGATCATTTATTTGAAGTCCATGTGTTGATGAAGTAGAAACAGTTACTCTATTTTTTGAAATATTACCCAATAGAATATTTTGGTAATTAGTTGTGAAACTATGGATTTTTCCAGTTCCAACGTTTGTAAAATAAAGTAAACCTGATGAGGTTGAAACTCCTACGTAATAACCTGTAGTTCCTAATCCTACTCTGTATGAGCTTATTCCTATCAAATCTGAAGTAAGTTTCGTTGCATAAACAACAGAATTTTCTGGAAGTTGATAAGATGAAACTCCATCAGTAGAAATAGATATTCTATTTCCTCCGTTGGAAGAATAAATCAATTCATCTCCAGAATTTAATTGATGATTTGGAATATAAATTGATCTTGTTGGGATAGAAATTTGTGTTACACCAACTCCAGGATTTGAAAAAAGTAATGTTGTAGTTATTCCAGGTCCAGATGTGTTTCCTAAACCAAGAGTTTCTGATGGATCAAAATAATACTCTTTGTTTAAATTATAATCATATTCATTATCAATATTTAAACTAATATAGAATTTTCTAGTTACTTCGGTAATAGCAATACCAGCTGAATAAGTTTGTATTCCTGATATATCCTCAATATTTCTGAGAACTCTTACTCTAGAAGATTTTTCATCCAGATTTAAAATCTTTACCTTTTCATTTAATACTTGATAGATATCATTTTCCTTTATAAAAGGTTCTACCAAATTACCTATTACGTTGAAATACGTTACAAGTCCAGTATAATTTGTAGACCCAATACCTGTAGATACAACAAGTTGATTAGTACTATTTGATATTGTAGATGTCTGTAAATCTTCAAAATCTGAAGTAAAAGTTACTCTGTCTCTATTGCTTAGGAAATGTGGTGAAGTTGAAAATGCAACATACTTAGTTCCATTTGTTGTAAGTGGATAAAATTCAACATTAGATGCTTCAGAGGTAGCTACACTAACAGAAGATACTTCTTTTCCTTTAATTGAAGAGACACTTGATAATGGTTTTTTGGATGAAAGATCAACATCATCAAAAATAATTTTATCATTTACCTGATAGTTCTGGCCACCTGTTAATATTCCAACCGAATTTATAGTTCCCTTTGTTACTGATTTTACATGGGAAATTTGTTCTCTTATCTCATTTGGGTTGTATAAGAATCCATATCCACTATTAGAATTTGTTATATTATATGGTGTTGTATTACGAATCCAATTAGTCTCATTTATATTAATATTTGTTTGATTCGATGATGTTAAGAAATTAAAACTTTCTGCTTTTGATTTATAAGTATTTCCAATAAAATATGGGAATACTGGAGATTTATAATTTTCAAAAGGACCGAAAGAATCTACTTGACCGTCATTAATAGTGGTAAAATATGCATAGGTTCCTTCTGGATATTCTGGAGTTACACAAAATCTTCCATTATGTTCATCCAAATCTCCATTACCAACAAATTCATAATCCTCAACAAAAAATCCAACTGGATATAATGAATCACTAGGTCTATTTGGTTTCAACTTTAACTGATAACCAGAGACCATAGATTTAATAGAACCTCCAGTTATGGAAGAATATCCATATGGACCATAGATTGGATTTCCATCATAAGCCCATCCAATAATAGGAGAGTGTGCAGTTGAAACTATTTCTTTTCCGTTGAATGTCTGTAAGTCTGGTTGATAGAAAATTTGACCGTTTCTAAACCTTGTTCCAAGAACAGAAGATCTTAATTTTCTTGGTGAATATAAGTGGAAATACTCCAATCCAAATCCAGAAAGACTTTCTTCAATAATTCCATCATCAGTAGTAATTTGGTTTGTTTGAATAAACCTCTCAAACAAGTTAATATTCCAAGATTTAACATTAGATTCAAATTTAGCAGATGCTCCTGCTGGTATAACGTCAATAGTAGTATCTGAACTTGAATATCCAATACCACCAAAAACTATATTTACTGATAATAATAGTCCCTCTGAAATTACAGGAACTAATACTGCTCCAGATCCACTTCCATTAATAACTATCGTTGGTGGTGAATTGTAATTATTACCACGATCATTAATGATAACATCAACGATAGAACCGTTATTGATTATTGGAGTTATTTGAGCTCCACTTCCGTTCAATAAAACAAATTCTGGTTGTCTATTATAATTTAAAATTTCATCACTTCCAAAATTGTTACCTCCACTCTGAACGTGAACGCTTTCTATACCTCCTCTAAAAATTGGTTGAAGAGTAGCATTAAAATCTTGTCCTGTTAACGTGGAAACTCCAATACGTCCAGATACGGATAAGGTTATTGGTTCATAGTTAAAAATATGAACTCCACTACCAGTACTAACCAAGTTTACATAATTTTCGGTTAGATAATTGATATTTTTTGCTAAGGTTGTAGAAGTTCCAACTAAAGATAATTTAAAATTATTATCATCAATTTTTGTAACATAATAAGTTGATGTTGATGATAAACCAACAATGGGATTTTCAGTGAAATCATAGGTTAAAATCTCACTATTATTATATCCATGATTTTTAATTTCAATTGTATTTGAAGCTGTGTTAATTCCAGATATAACTGCGGTTCTCTTCTTATTTTCGTAATTATTTCCAGGATTTATTACTGAAACTGATCCAATTTTTTTCTTCTTATTTGAAGATTTAAATCTTTGGATTCCATTACCATTATTTGCAATTGAAACAGTATTAACTCCTAAAACACTATCAGAATAGGTTGAATAGAGTTTAATACCATTAGAATCTACAACGGAAACAAAGTATGAAGAATTTGTAGATAATCCTCCAACTACAGTTTCTCCTTGTGGATCATAGATTACCTGCTCATAGTCTCTAAATTTATGATCCTCTACGAATGTTATTTCGTAAGTGGTCGCATTAATTGCTCCCGAATTAACATTTGCATTAAATTTGACAGAATGATCAAATGCTACTAAGTTTGCTTTTGCAGATGCTAATGATCCGTTTCCTCCAGAAATTTTGATAATGGGTTCTTCCAAATAGTCAAATCCACCATCAATAATATCGATTCTTTCCAATCCACCTTTTACGTTGCAGTATGCAGTAGCGCCAGAACCTACAGTATCGGAAATCTGTAAAACTGGTGGATTAATTACGTCATAATCTGATCCAGAAGAAGTTACGGATATATCTTCTATAGGACCATAGAAGATATTACTGTCTGATTTATAATTTAATACCTCAACTCCATTTACTAAAATTCCAGTAGCTCCTGGTAAGGTTTTATCTTCACTTTCATCATAAAGTGGAGTTGATATCTTTCTAATTAATTTTTGAGGTTCTAATGACTTAAGACTTAAAGACTCAAACTGTAAAATATTATCAGTTACTGTTCCCGACACAGTAACTACTTTATTTGCATAAAGATTATCTCTACTTCTTGCAAGTTGAATAGTATTCTCATCTATTCTTCTTACAAAATAAAATCCATTATCGATTCCAAGATTATTGTCTGTAACTCCAAAGTAAAAAACAGCATCACCACTGTAAAATGGATGATTGTCAATATTTAAATTGTTTCCACTAAAAGTTCCAGAAAAAACTACTGATCTGTCATTTACGTTTATCTTTTGATCCAAATAAGTTGGTAAGGATGGCGAAGCAACATAAAGAGTCTCTTCGTTCTCAGAATAAACATTCTGAACATTAGTGGTAAATCTGTTAAGACCTGGATAGTTTGATGAGTCAAATCTAGATAAAAGTTTTCTTACATCATAAATTTGATTTTCACTTAAAGATCCTTGACCGGAAATAGTAATTGATTTAGGGTTTCTGTACGAAACAACCTTACCAAAAACTTCAGTTCCAGGTCTTCCAAAAGATGGAAGAATTGAAACTCTATCTCCAATAACAAAAGAATGATCATCATAAAAATTGATAGCGTATGTGTTATTTGAAGAATCAAGTAATTCTACTGATTTTGTCACATACTGGGTCGATACATTAAAGAACCAGTTATTAAACTTATAATTCTTTATGTTATCACCGAGTGTTTTTATTCTTACGGGATCACCAACTGAAAAAAGACTAGTTTCATCTTTTAATTCAAGATCTGACAATACTCCAGTAACTCTAAACTTTATAACTTGATTAGAGTCACCATATCCATAAGAAAAGACATTAGATTTGATTTCAGTTCCTTTAGGAATTTCTTGAGTGATTCCTGAACAATTTAAAAACTGTGTAAGAGTCTTATCGGTATAAGTTATTACAATTTGAGATCCATTTTGCAGATCTACAACTAATTCTCCCGACTGTGGAAATCCAACTGTAGAATCAACATCCAGAGTTGTGAAATTTGGAGAAAATCCACCAACGCTAGAATCTGTGTCGGTAATATCAGTTATTAATAAAGTTTTTGGATGAATAGAAAATTCTCCAAATATAGTTCCATCGACATCAATATCTCTTTGATATCCTATATCCAAACTTAAAATATAATATTCTTTATCCGATCTTTGAATTCTTTCTACCTGAGTTACAGTTCCTCTTGCTCTAGGTAAGAAAGAATTTTGGTCCTGATAAATCGTTCTATTTTCTAGTTGATCAATGTCACCATCAATAGACTCTACAACTAAGTCTTTAGTTATCTTATATTGAGCATCAGATGGTTGAATTAAGTAATCTTGTGGTCTAATGACAGTAACATCTTGACCATAGAGAGCTCTGAATAAAATCTCAAAAGAACCCTCAGTTCCTTTTGAAGAATAAAAATCAACCGATTGTTTAATAAAGAGACTATCATTAAGTCCAGAGAAAAGAGTTCTATCTTCAAATCCTGGAGTTACTTGAGTTTTTAATTTTACGAAAAACTTCTGAAGAAAAAGAACACTCAGATTTTTTACTACTGAAGATACTGCATGTTGTTCTACAGAAGAATCTGAGAATATTAATTCATCAGGATTTGATGGATTTTCTAACGATGTTGTTCCACTAAATCCTCTAATACAACCTGTAAAAGAATTTTCGGTTTTACCTGTGTAAGATATGATTTCAGAATCAATTAGAATCAGACCATACGAATCTGGAAATCCTGCAGTAGAAGCTACATTAATAGTAGTATCAAAAAATGATACATCTGATAAAAGAGTTGTTGAGTCAACTAAATTTGATAAGGCATCAACTTTTACATATTGATCTAGATTATTAACTAAATCGTATGCAGACCCTTGACTTTCAAGAGACAAATAGTATTGTTTTAAAAACTCAGAAACTAAAGGAAATTCTTCCCTTACAAACTCTGGAAGTTGATTTTCTACAACTGAACTGATTTTGATTCTTGTTTCTGTCATTTTATTATCTTCTTACGAGGTCTCCGTTTGAATAACTTGAAGTTACTGTATATGATGTTCCAGAGATATCAGAACCTGAGGATATTTCATCTGATACCATATTTAACACACTAGAAGATGAGTCTAATTGAAGATACAAATCTTGAAGGCCTATCACATCATTTGATTGTGGGGAAGCAGAAATTTCGATAATTGGTTCTCCTCCAACATTTTTTAAAGTTGAAGTTATATTCACTGGATTCAGTATAATTTCTCCTCTTTCATAATCAATTCTACCAACGTTTCTTCTAACAACTGTTGGTGTATTTGATGAAGTTATTGTGAAGAAAAATATAGTTCCTGTTTTTCCATCTGAATTTGGAGTGTCCGATAAGTAAACAGTTCCATTAACAGAACTTACCGTAAATCCAGATGACTTAATATTATATCCACTCATTTTGTTGATATGAAAAGCATTTCCATAACATATTTCATAGTCAGCAAACTGATTAAGTGCTGGCTTCAGATCTCTTCTAATAATAATTTTTGTTATATTAGATGTGATTGCCACATTACTATCATCTATCAGTTTTAAGAACTTACTATACTTGAACCTTGCTCCATACTTATTCAGTTCTGATGAGTTTGCATATTGGTTTATATTATTTGATACTATTGTCTTAAGGTAATCTGCACTTGGAGTGGAATTAGTATTGTAGTATACAGAAGAATTGAACTCCAAATACAAATATTTTAAATCTAAAATTTCAGGAACAATACCAGCTACACTATACTTCCTTAAACTATTTTTAATATTTTCCTTAATCTGACTCGAAACAAATGCACCATTTATTGGTTTAATGGAAATGAAAACCTTTCCAAACCTAGGAGGATCTAAATCTTCTCCACCAAATACAGAAATAGACTCAGTTTCTGGATAAATGGTAGGTACAATAGTTTCATAGTCTGTTGCAGTTACAGCTCTATTTTGAGAAGAATATATTCTTGGAGCATACTTCTTAATAGAATCTATTGATTCTAGATTTTGACCACCTCTAGATTCTGTATTAGCTGTTAAAAGAGAAATTCCCGTATTAACTACACGATTATTATTATCAACTATTCTACCGTTAAAGGTGAAAGAGGAAATACCATTTCCATCTTCGCCATTAGTGCTTACATAAGATACTTCAATAAAGTTTTGATCATCAAGACTAACTCCAAAGACCCCATCGCCAAAAATGAGTTCATATCTTTGATCCTCAATTTCTTGAATGAAGAACACTCTTGAAGTTGAATCAACATCAAGAAGACTATTGGATAAAGAGAACTTACGAGTTACACTACTTGATTGGGTATTTCTTACTAAGACTGATATTGATTGAGTATCAATACCTGAGTTATCTAAAATATACTTTTGATTTGGATTATTAGAATTGACAGTAAAAGTATTTACTAAGAAAGTTCCCTCATAAACATCAATGTTTTGAAATAAAGCAATTCCGTTTATAACTGGCTTAGTAATATCTTCAGGAACTGTAAATGTATAATTTTGATCTCCGAAAGAACTGCTTGATGTACATACAGTTCCTTTCTTAAGGGTTAAAGTCAGAGGTCTTGTTGTAAATTCAGTTGTATCTACGAAGAAAGATATATTTGCTCTTGAAGAAGTTTTTGACCGAGGAACATAACCAATGTTCCTTGCAAGAGAAACTACGTTTTCTCTTAGAGTAGCACTATCAATAAAAACCTCATTACTGATCATATTTGCATTATATGAAGTAATGTAGGTATTATATGCTAATACTTCTATGATACTTGATAGATTAGATCCCTCGAAATCGTAGTCAGTAAAATTTGAATTCGATCTAAGGTAATCCTTAATCGAAGTCTTAATTTGATCGAAATCGAGATTGGTGAAATTTACTAATGCCATTATCGTGTTGGCTGTAATGCAAATGATAATTGTTGGGGTAATACGTCAATTCCAACAATATAATAATTAATTGTTACATTAAATTCATTGTTTTCATAATTAGGTGAAACATCAACGGAGATCAAATCAACTCTTGGTTCATAATTATTGATCGTATTGGTGATTTCATCTTGTATAATAGAAGCTGAAATTTCATCAATGTTTTCAAATAAAGCTCTAGAAAGTTTTGATCCAAGATTTTCGTTAAAAAATCTTTCTCCAGGTAATGTAAAGACAAGATTTCTGACTGAACGAGCAATTGCAGTCTCATTATTAATAGCAATTAAGTCATTATTCAGGGGATTAACCTGAAATGACATACTAATATCTTTGAAACCTCTGCTTAGCCGTTCTACAGGCATGAAAATGTTATAAATCTATCTTATTTATTCGGGTTTTTTGAACTCATAAAGAGGTTCAGTCCCATATTCCCAGTCATCATAGTCTTCATCATTACGAATTCTCTCATGAACTTCATTTTGATGAAAAAAATCATGCTTTTTGGGTGTTAGATCATCATTTGAGATCTCTCTAAGCATTTTTTGATCCATTTTGCTCTCCTGATTCGTTAAAATCAGAACTTTTTACGGGGTTGCTATCCCGAATTTTTGTAATCTCGTACATAAAATCATCAGAGGTCTCAATTTTACGACGATTTTCGACAGAATATTCGGTTAAATCAATTTCATAACCTGGATTTTTTGTAATTCTGTTCTTAGTCCATGCATCATCATACCATAATATCTTATTATTGGGATATGCATAGAAGTTTCCATTATCCATCTTGAAAAAGTGAGCACATTTATGCTCAGGAGTCTCACTGAAGTTAGTATTCAGAGTAGATTTTGACTCCCATGACCAATCAAGAGTGAATAGGTAAGTTCCTTCATTCTTTTCTCCACGATAATTGATCAATTCAGCACGTAAGTTAGCCAATCTTGAACGAACTTGAACATCAATATAAGGAGAAAAACAATCCCACCACATGCACTCTTCTAATTTAGGTGCTGGCGCATCAGGTTTCCAACAAAACGCATGAATAGGTCTACGAGTCCAGTTCACCCCATTCTCAAGAAACGCCTCAAAGAGGGGTACATGCTTCTCTAAGGACGCTACAGAGTGTACATCACATAAAGTTACCTCACCATGTCCTTTTTTATGATTGTAGAGAAACTCATTACGAATATAACAAGTAATTGTCGGAAGATTATGATTTAGATATGACATAAATTGATACAAAAAAAGCAGGAATTTCTTCCTGCTCTATCTATACTATTAACCTTTACCTTGACCACGATACCTTTTCTTACGACCATTTCGAGAAGTTGCCGAAAGAAGAGTTCGTGCAGAACGTCCTTGACGTGTCTTCTTTGGTGAGCCTGCTTCAAACACAGTTTTATTCGATCCACCTTTAGCCATTAGATTTCCTCCAGTTCGAGTTGTTCAATATCAAAGTCCTCCTCAGTGTAATACTTAGAGGATAGTTCGTCAAGAACCTCAGTACATTCTTCATGACTAAGGTTCTGATATATCTTACGTCCTTTGTATAAGATATTAAAAGCCATTAGATCACACGAGTTTTTTCATGTCCCACACGAATACGAGGATCACACCAAATATCAAAACCTTGTTCTTTTGCATCCAGACAGAATGATACGTCTTCACCACACATATCTTGAACTGCTCCAGATTCAAAGACTTGCATCTTAGGAGCAAACCAGGGATACTCAAGGTTTTCAAACACACCCTTCTTAATCAGAACCCAACCGAAACCAGTGTAGTCAACAGTGAAAGGCTTACGACGCTTCGAAATACCTTCTACATTCTCATGATTCATGACTCCACCATTCTTACGGAAGTCATCTTCTTCCAACCAGTGAGCAACAGAAGTTGTGTGACCATCTTCAGTTGCATACCAACCAGCAACGATTTCCTTCTCTTCACCTTCTTCGTTCAGTGCAAGATCACAGAGTTGCCAGAACTTTTCTGTATTGAATACAATGTCACTATCAATCCAGAGTTGATAATCATATTGCAGTTTACCATCCCAAGGAACTTGTTTCGGTCCACGAAGAACGTTTGCTCCAAGAACTTTACAACGAGCAAAGTTCACCATGGAAGAATAGTCTTGAGAAATTTGAATACTCATATTGTTTTGAACAAGATCAAAACAAAGTTGAACAAATGCTTTTAAGAAAGTAAATGAGCATCCACGACCAGGAAGACAGAAGACAATTGATTTGCCTTTCATTCGTTCCTTAATTGCTTCGTAATCCCATTCCGCTTCTTTGGGCTTTGGTGCATTAGCCTTCAAAGTAAATCCTTTTGCCATAATTGAAATTAACCTTCAGATCAATTTTATCGTCATATTTAGTCCTTGTCAATAAGACCCCTCTAAGGAGACATTCCGGTTCACCATAAGCTCTTCATAAGATAAATCATTGACTTCATAATCAGTATGCATAATACCAACCATGTTCTTTAAGGTTCTCCAAGTAATTTCAAACTCATCTTCTTTGATCGAATGAAATAAACAACGATCCTTTGCATAGATGTGATAAATCTTTTCCATTACTCTACTCTCCCGTAATGATCCTCTAAGCGTATAATGTCATCCTCCTCACATATACCAAGCTGTGTCTCAATCACTGTAATCCCATTCTTACCAGCCTTGAGACGATGTACATCTTCCTTACCAATAAAAACACTATCACCAACTTCTAAAGTTCTTACAATATCTTCGTGTGTTAATTCTCCATCACCCTCAACAACTATCCAATACTCTTCCCTATGGAAATGATATTGGAGTGATATTGATTGATTTGGTGAAATAATAATTCTCTTGACCTTATAATCAATCTCCTCTAATAGATTCTCAAATATTCCCCATGGGCGAACCTCTGTAGTCATAAAATTTTTTCCGGACTTTTTTATCTCACAGCATTATATATCAGCACTATAAGAAACCCGACCGTACCTACGAAGATCGTAAAGCACTGTCGAGGATATCTTATTAACCAACCTGCAAAGACAACCTTCCAGAAATGCCAATAAGGACTACTTTTTCTTTCTCTTCGCCGCACCATTTTTCTTTGCTTGACTACAAAAACTTTTACGTCTCTTATCTGGTTTTGACTTAAGATGTCCTTTGACTTTCTTGTGAATCCAATTGAACACTTTTTTATACTCCGGAATTTTTTTATCTATGAGGATTATAGAGCTCTCTCGGGAATATACTTTTGTAGGTTAGGGACTTATGGGTTTTTATATACGGGGTTACGCCGACCGACGATAACATAAAACCCCCGAAAACACTGGCCAAACTATAAAGAACTGTCGTCCCTTAAGTATAAAGAACTCGGGAGAGAGTGTCAATCATTCATGACACAATCTCCCTGAGAATCATCAGAACTCGATCACATCAAGAGTCGGTACATTCTCCTGTTGAGTGTTAGTAACTGTGTTGTCACTAAGAGCTTCGAGAATCTCAAGAATCTCGTTGCCAGTGTTACCTTTCTTCAGGAGAGAGATCATCACTTGAGTAGACATAATGTAGTAGGTAAGTGTTGTGAACTGTGATGAGTTTTATGACATCATCAGGTCAAGAGTGAGTGTCAATCAGAGATCAAACACATCACTATTGATTTGGATCACATTTACTCGTGGGTCATTAAACTTAACGCCATCACCAGTAGTTGCATTTCCGACCAACTCTAGGAAGGTTTCATAATCACCACAGTCCATTGCTAGGTGATACAAATTCTCCGTATTGTTGATCCACAGAGCTACATTCCAGGTCTCATAGTTAGTCCAACCGTTGTAGGTGGTGTCCTGAATGTTGGTCTGATAAGTAACAGTCATTTGTGTGTTGTGAATGTTAGTTAGTGAAAAAGATTTGTGTCAGTCGTTCTCTTTATTCCAGAGAAGATCAGTGATCACAGTGTCGACATCCTGAGAAACTTCAATACCTTGAGACTCACAGAAGTCGAGACACATTTCGTAGGAAGGTGACATTTCCTCAACGAAAGTGTAGAGGGTTTCAAACACTTCGAGAGTACAGGTGTCGGTCATTTGTGTGGTCATTTGTGTGAGTTTGGGAAATCTTTCGGGTCTGGTGTGTGACCCTCATACTACTAGGACACTTTAGAGGTTACTAACTTTAATTCACTGTTCTAGGGTATCAACAATCTGATCTAATAAGGTCTCCAGAGTATCAACAGAATCCTTTCCAGTTTCTTCCATTCTTTCCATAACATCTTGGAGTTTGGGTAAGATAGTGGAAACTCTGGTAGGTACTCTCTGAAGTCTCATTTCACCCAGATTCTTATACTTTAGGGGTCTCATAGTTTTGTTAACATAATACCCCGATATTTAAAGGGTTTTGTTAACATAACTCAAACTCACTAAATCTATCAAATCTGAGGTTTATCAGTCCTTAAGTGTACTGACACCTGAGACCTGATAGAGACACCTTACAGGGGATTGTAGAGGGGTCTCAGTGTCACCAACG
>Ga0078894_10000636_pt1 | contig 24950 bp, 18 predicted proteins | sample LauGreSu1BDMLBSD_2_FD_67506 | JGI IMG/M metagenome (GOLD analysis project Ga0078894, IMG submission 67506) | Freshwater lake microbial communities from Lake Michigan, USA - Su13.BD.MLB.SD (version 4) (version 4) | ecosystem: Environmental > Aquatic > Freshwater > Lake | place: Lake Michigan... | reverse complement strand
CAAGGAAGTAGTGATTTCTTCTCTTCCATAGTAATCAAAGGCTGAATATCGTAGCCCATTACATAATTCACCGGGATATGTGCCGCTGCTGGAATCAAATCGGCCATGTACATCAATTTTATTGAACCCCAATGAATAATGGGTGCGATCATACCAAAAGTGTGACCATTGAATACTTTTATTTCGATGCAATCCGCTATCATATCACCCTCGTTAACGAAATTCAAAAGTCCAAGTTCTTTCAAAAGCAGAAAATTCTCAGGTAAGAAAGAGGCTCGTTCCCTGTCGTTGGGATTATTTGCGTGATTCCAATGGGATTCAGTTAGATGGTAGATTGCATTGGGGAATTGTGGCAACAACGCATCATCTTGCTTGATTATCGCACCGCCACAGTGATCAAAGTGTAAATGCGTAAGCAAAACATCAGTAATTTGATCGGCCGAAATACCATTTGATGTGAGTGAACCCATCAAACTATCCTCGCCATTTAAATCGTAATGCCCATAGAACTTTTCGCTTTGCTTGTTGCCGATACCCGTATCGATCAATATTTTTCTGTCTTCAATTTCTACGAGCAAGCATCGCATCGACCAATTACAGAGATTATTCTCATTTGCCGGTACAAGTTTATTCCAGATCACTTTTGGGACAACGCCAAACATGGCGCCGCCATCCAATTTGAAGTTTCCCGTATGGATTGGTAAAACCCTCATCAGAACTCGTGATAAACGTCGGTTAGCGCTTCATATCCTGTTTCTGTAATCAGAATGGTATGTTCAAATTGCGCACTCAATTTCCCGTCGATCGTTCTAGCCGTCCAACCGTCTTTCCTATCCACTTTCGCTCTCGCCTTACCCGCATTTATCATCGGCTCGATCGTAAAAATCATTCCTGGCTTGAGGATCGGACCTGTATTTGCATCGGCAATATGGGCCACATCGGGTGCCTCGTGAAACTTGAGACCTACGCCATGACCGCAAAATTCGTAAACAACTGAATACCCGTTTTTTTGGGCATGTTGTGCAATATGATAACCAATATTATTCAATCGATTGTCTGGAAAACACTGCTCCATACCAATTTTTAAACACTCTTTTGTGGTTTCAACCAAGCGCTTGGCATAATCACTCGGCTCCCCCACATAATACATTTTACAGGTGTCGCCGTAGTAACCCCCAAGTATCGTTGTGACATCAATGTTTACGATATCGCCGTGTACTAGGATCGTTTGATTGGGCACGCCATGACAAATCACCTCGTTAGGAGAAATGCAGCAAGAATGTTTAAACCCGCGATACCCTTTCGTTGCTGGCACTGCCCCATTATCACGCACGAACTCTTCACATTTTTTATCAATGTCGATGGTCTTCATTCCAGGAACTACAAACTGCTCCAAGTATTTCAACGTTTCAGCAGCCAACTTCGCACTTTTGCGAATGCCTTCAATTTGCTCTGCTGTTTTAATTACGATAGCTGACATAATAGAATTAACAATTTCCCTTTGCGATGGCTTGGATTAAATCTTGCTTGGTGATGATATGCCAGTTGCCTCCCATATCCATCATCAAGACGGCCGCATTGGATTTATTGATTTTTGTCGATATTTCTTCAATCATAGCCATATGACTTACGATGGGATACGGTTTGCCCATAATGACAGAAACTGGATGGCTCATTAAATCTCTGTTTTTCAATAATTCAGAATATAATTGCGCATCTTCCACAGCACCTACAAAATCACCTGAATCGTTTTTTACTGGCAATTGCGAAACACTGTATTTCTGCATGATGCTAATGACCTCTTCGCAAGAATCACCTTCTTTTACTGTCAGTAATGGCAACTGTGCGTGTCCTTGAATCAAGTCAGTTGCAGTTTGCAGGGCTTTTGGCGCAATAAAACCGCGATCCCTCATCCAATCCTCATTGTACATTTTTCCGAGGTAGCGAGTACCGTGATCATGGAAAATCACCACCACGACATCCGTTGGCTTAAATCGATCTTTCATCTGAAGAATACCTGCCAATGCAGATCCCGCACTATTTCCAACAAAAATACCCTCTTCTCGCGGAATGCGTCTTGTCATTACAGCGGCATCTTTATCGGTAACTTTTTCGAAATGATCGATAACTGAAAAATCGACATTCGCCGGCAGGAAGTCTTCGCCGATACCTTCGGTGATGTAAGGGTAAATTTCGTTTTTATCAAAAATCCCTGTTTCCTTATATTTTTTGAAAACAGAGCCATAGGTATCGATTCCTAACATCTGTATTGCTGGATTTTTCTCCTTGAGGAATTTGCCAGTTCCGCAGATGGTTCCACCTGTTCCTACTCCAACAACCAAGTGAGTGATTTTACCATCGGTTTGATCCCAAATTTCAGGACCGGTTTGTTCGTAGTGGGCCTTGGAATTGCTTAAATTATCGTACTGATTGGGCTTCCATGCATTTGGAATTTCTGCCGCCAATCGGGTACTTACGCTATAATAACTTCTTGGGTCTTCCGGTTCCACATCGGTTGGACAAACGATGACCTCTGCTCCAAATGCTTTTAGCGCATCAACCTTTTCTTTACTCTGCTTATCAGTTGTAGTAAAAATACAACGATAGCCCTTTACCACTGCAGCAATCGCCAATCCCATTCCAGTATTTCCACTAGTACCTTCAATAATTACCCCGCCTGGCTTTAATGCTCCACTGGCTTCTGCATCTAAAATCATTTTCAATGCCATCCGATCCTTGATCGAATTTCCCGGATTGGTAGTTTCGATTTTCGCATACACGGTACAAGGCAAATCCTTGGTAATCGTATTCAATTTAACCATCGGCGTATTGCCAATCGTTTCTAAAATATTCTGGTAAACCCGCATACAGCTACAAATCTACTTTCTCGAAAGCGGTTTTTTAGAAAAAATCACGAAAACTGATGTAAACAATTGATTACAGCTTAGGTTGCTTAGGATTTCGTTGCTAATTTGGCACACTATTTTGGAATGGAAAAAACTTGCCTAGTAATTCCTTGTTACAATGAAAGTGAACGTTTGGACACACAAGCGTTTTTGAGTGAGTTGTTGAACAATCCAGATCTTACATTAATTTTTGTCAACGACGGGAGCAAAGATGCAACGATAGATGTTTTGCGCAGTCTGCATTCTAACAGTAGCAACGGAGTCCAAGATAGAATTTATGTCCTCAGTTATTCCCAAAACCAAGGCAAAGCAACTGCGGTGCAACGCGGATTATTATGGGCCGCTGCACTATCAAACAACACGGCTGCGCCCGACTTCCTTAACGATTGTGAAACCATTGGAAACGGACTTATGGAGGCCAAATACTTTGGATTTTGGGATGCAGACTTGGCGACACCATTTTCGGAGCTGACATGGTTTCACCATTTGGCAAAAGACTCGGATCCCGATATGATTATGGGCTCTCGTGTGGCTCGTTTGGGTTCCAAAATTGAAAGAACCGTTTTTAGACATTATTCAGGACGATTGTTTGCCACTTTTATCAGTCAAGGCCTCGGTTGGAAAGTACACGATACCCAATGCGGTGCTAAAATATTCAAGTATCATCTTATCCCCATTTGTATGGATCAGCCCTTCAAAACATCGTGGTTGTTTGATGTAGAAATGTTACTAAGATTGAAAAAGCATTATGGCAAAAACGCCACAGAAATGATTCTTGAAGTGCCCATTCGCGCTTGGAACGACGTAAAAGGGTCTAAGATTGGTTGGGCTGACTTCGTAAGAGTACCCTACCAAATTTGGAAGGTATTCCGCGACTACAAATAACTAGTTACTAGCAATCAGAGCATACTTTATTTGCTCTAAATGATGCGTTCCATGCCAAGCATATAATCGAATCAAATCACTCAAACTGACTTGACGTCCGTATTCTGGGTGTTCTAACGTTTTCACCAACTGATTCGCAGCATCTTTTAGTGATTCGAGCAACAACAACGACCATTTCTGATGCAATCCCAAGAGTATCAAATATGATGCTTCATGATGAAAATCCGCATCCAATGAAGAGGCCCATGCATTTTCATCATATGGCTGAATCTGCGTTTGATCCTGGGTAATAATGTGTTTGGTCCTCACGTAGGCATTCATGTGAGAATCCGCCAAATGATGCACGATTTGTTTGATCGACCATCCGCCTTCTCGATAACTCAAATCCCACTGCGATTCCTGAATAGTAGAAATCACCTTGGCCAATTCCGTAGGAAAATGTTGAATCTCTAAAACATGATTTAATAATTCACCCAAGGATGTAGGTGCATCCCAATCAAATTTTGGCAAGTTTAAGGGTTCTATCATAAATTAGTTGATGATTGTAAACCCTGTGTACTTCACCAATTCCTCAGGTACTATAATTCCCTCTGGTGTTTGATAATTTTCTAGCAACGACGCTACAATTCTTGGTAATGCCAATGCAGAACCATTTAAACTATGTGCCAATTCTGTTTTGCCTTCGGCATTGCGGAAACGACATTTTAAGCGAGTGGTTTGGAAAGTTTCAAAATTACTCACCGAACTACATTCCAACCATTTTTCTTGAGCGGCGCTCCATACTTCCATATCGTAGGTCTTGGCACTCGTAAAGCCCATATCACCGCCACAAAGCAATAATACACGGTAATGCAAGCCCAACTTCTGCAATAATCCTTGTACGTATTGATTCATTTCTTCCAGCACTTCGTAAGAACCCTCAGGCTTAACAATTTGTACTATTTCTATTTTATCAAACTGATGCAAGCGATTCAAACCTCTTACGTGAGCGCCATAACTTCCCGCTTCACGACGGAAACAAGGTGTATGCCCAGCATTTTTGACTGGCAATTGAGATTCTTGAAGAATGACATCCCTGTATAGGTTGGTGATGGGTACCTCGGCGGTTGGAATCAAATACAAATCGTCCAATCCCACATGATACATCTGACCTTCCTTGTCAGGCAATTGACCAGTACCATATCCACTATCCGAATTCACCATTAATGGAGGTTGAATTTCCATGTATCCGGCCTTCCCTGCTTCATTTAGAAAAAACTGAATTAAAGCACGCTGAAAAATGGCTCCTTTGCCTTTGTAAACAGGAAATCCTGCACCGGCAATTTTTACACCCAATTCGAAATCGATGATATCATATTTGGCCGCCAATTCCCAGTGTGGTAAGGCTCCTTCATGCAACTTGGGCATTTCACCCCATAAGAAAACCTGTTTGTTGTCTTCCGGTGTTTTTCCCTTGGGAACCTCAACAGAAGGTGTATTTGGAATAGTCAATAACAGTTGTGTTAATTCCTGATCCAACAATTCAACATCCGATTCTAATTGCTTTAGAGAGTCTTTGATTTCGATACTCTGCAATTTCAATACATCCCCTTCGGCTTTTTGACCTGACTTATATAATTCACCAATTTGCGATGTAATTTGATTGCCTTTGGCTTGTAACGATTCCATTTCTGTTCGCTTAGAACGATTTCTTTCGTCCATTTCCAAAACAGATGACATGAGAGCATCTCCATCCAAACCACGAATAGCCAAACGTTCAGCTAACTCTTTGGAATTTTTTCTAATATTGGCAATTTGTAACATATTGAGAATGCGAATTTCGTGATTTTATTTGAAGAAATCGAGTTGATTCCTTTGACTTGGCGTTATTCTTAAACTTTCGATTTTGGTTCAACTCCAAATTCCTTGGCCACCACAATGGCTCTTGTCAATGCGATTTCTAATTCATTGGGGATTTGACCGTCTAATATCATCTCTCTCACAGCTTCTTTAATCATACCAATGTGTTGAGGATCTCGGATTTCAAAATAGTTCTTGATGTGATTCCCAGTAAGAACAGGCTGCCAGTTTCTGAGTTCGTCTTTAGAAATTACTTCATTGATTTTCTCCTGGACCTTAACTAAATTCTTGAGGTGTTTTTCCACCTTGGCCTCATTTTTACTGGTGATATCTGCCCTGCATAGTGTAACCAAATCAGTAACATGTTCCCCAGCATCTACAATCAACCTGCGCACGGCACTATCCGTTACAATTTCCTGTGACAAAACAATCGGACGTAAATGCAACAACACCAATTTAGCAACATACCGCATTTTGTCATCTAGCGGCAAACGCATTCGCCTAAAAATGCCCTTCACCATCCTTGAACCCTTGTCTTCATGACCATGAAATGTCCAACCATGTTGATTGTCGAACCGCTTTGTCGCCGGTTTGGCTATGTCATGCAGAATTGCCGCCCAGCGCAACCATAGATTATCGGTAAACTGACAAATATTGTCGAGCACTTGGAGCGTATGGTAAAAATTGTCTTTGTGAGATTTTCCGTTGCGCGTTTCAACGCCGTGCAACAGCATCATTTCTGGGAATAGGATGTCCAACAGGCCAGTATTCGACATCATTTCAAACGCTCTGCTGGGCTTATCACACATGATCATCCCATTGATTTCGTCGGAAATCCGTTCTTGCGAAACAATTTCAATTCGAGATGCATTGGCTTTGATTGCATCGAATGTTTGTACTTCAATCCTGAAATTCAATCGGGTAGCAAAACGAATTCCTCTTAACATTCGCAGTGGATCGTCATCAAATGTTACCTGAGGATCTGCACAGGTTCTGATAACCATGTTCTGCAAATCTTGTATTCCATTGAAGGGGTCATACAACTCTCCATATTTATCGTTATTTAACGATAAATACATGGAATTAATCGTAAAGTCTCTCCTATTTTGATCGTCTTCTAGGGTCCCATCTTCCACGATAGGTTTACGTGAATCCCTACGATAACTCTCTTTGCGTGCACCAATGAACTCAATGATCCAATCATCAAACTTAATTTGAGCTGTTCCGAAATTCCTAAAAACACTCAAGCTACAGTCATTGTCGAAATCTTTCGCAACCGCTTGAGCAAATTCAACCCCATTGCCCACGACAACAATATCGATGTCCTTGTTTTCACGCTGCAATAACAAATCCCTAACAAACCCACCAACGACATAGGCACGCAATTCTAACCTATCGGCAGTTTTGCCTATTAATTTAAATATGGGATTCTCTAAAGCCGATTGCACCGCACAAAGATAGCACACCCTATATTTGTTGCGATGCGATTTTCAATAAATGCAATTGGTTATTTATTTGTTGCGATTTTTGTCATTGTTGGCGCAATTTTGCTATTTGTCACTATAGGACATACTGGCGACGGATGGGGTTACGCGGCAGACGTATTAAAGGCCGATTCCTGGCAATCAACCGAGCTCGTTTCAGCCCACCATTTGTTTTACAACTATCTGTGTTACGCTTTAAATCCCATTTTCATCTCTAGCAACATCAACCCAATCAACGGTTTTACCGCAATGAATTGGATGTTCTACGGATTAACAATTTACGTTTTCTATAGAGTTCTTTTAGACCTCAACTACAACAAGAACCAGTCTATTTGTTGGTCATTACTTATTGCAGGATGTTTCGGCTTGTTGCGATTTTCATTAGAAAACGAGACATATATCCTTCCCCTATTTTTTTCTTTATTGGGAAGCCATTTCATAACAAATTTCAAGAATTCCAATTCATATGAATATATGGGCTTCGCATTGCTAGCGATTTCCGTTCTCTTTCATCAAAGTTATATTTTTTGGTTTTTTGCATTTGCGATAAACGCCATTTATCGTCGAAGATTCATCCCTTTATTCATTTCAGTTTCAATGATTGTTATCTTCTATCTATTATTTGCGATCAAATCAAATCAATCAATATTAAGTTTCATCATTCATGATGTCGATGCGGGTCTTGTCCAAGTCATACCCAACATCAATAACCTAAAATTCACCCTAATCAATGGCCTTAGAACCATTTTTCAAGTCCATGGAAACATACTTGTTTTAATCCAAAATTGGATCATTCTATCATTAATCGGTATCGCTGGCATGTTATTAGTCCTATTTGGCGTGCTTCACTCGTTGAGAAATTCTACCCTAGATTTGAATAAGGTAAAATTCGCAGCAGCAATTAAACAGCGGCTTCACAATCCCTTTTTTACAGCATTTCTACTGCAACTCGCATTTGCATTCTATTCCGTTGGGAACGCCGAATTCATGGTGATGCTACCCATATTATTTCTATTGTCATTTCACGATAAAGTCATTCCAATATTCACTCATATTCATCAAATGGCATTGGGTCTTTGGATGTATAATGGGATCTTCTTCATTGTACCAACGTTCATGGGCTCCTTTGACGATGTTGGACTGTCCAGTAAAATGCTATCAAAAGAGCGACCAACAAAACCGTTTGTATTCATTTCAACCCAAGCCATTGCAATTCAGAATCAAATGCTATATCAGGATGCCGCCCAAAAGTTCAACCCCAGGTCACAGGACAATAAAACCACCGCGGATATCATAAATAATCTGTCGGACGGGCAATTTATCATCGGACAGAATCCAAATGAAATATTACGTATCAAAGATGCCTTGAACAAGGAAAATATCGAAGTTTACACCGATAATTCGATCATATTTAATAAGATGGGTGGCGGATCAAGGGCGGCCTTACTAATCGACCCTAATCTTAAAAGTGAATTATCGAATCGAACCTGGCAAACGGTGAAAGAAGATAGCTTCTCTTCACCACGCAGAAAAATCCAATTATTCAAACTGGTTAGAAGTGTTCGCCTAAGCCATTAAATATCAATACAAAATCTATGATATTTGGAATGAATCGACTTGTTTAAGCGTACGATCCTCCAGTTTACAAACGGTACCACCAAATTTTTGTATCAGTCGATAATCATGCGTCGCCATCAAGATCGACGTCCCTTCTCGGGCGATATTCTTTAAAAGCATCATAATTTCATCGCTGACTTCTGGATCCAAATTACCCGTAGGCTCATCGGCCAGTAATACTTTAGGATCATTCAATAAAGCACGAGCAATTACCAATCTTTGTTGCTCACCCCCACTTAATTCGGCAGGTATCTTATAATCTTTGGTTTGCAAGCCCACTTTTTCGAGAACAGCCTTGCATCGATCCAACATTTCGTGTTTATTTTTCCAACCCGTGGCACTCAATACGAACATCAGGTTATCCAATACGTTACGGTCGGTTAGCAACTGAAAGTCTTGAAAAACGATACCCAATTTGCGTCGTAAAAATGGCACATCCTTCGGCATAATCGACTGCAAATCATAACCTGCGATATCGATTCTACCCTCTTGTAATTTCAATTCACCGTATAAGGTTTTAAGCAACGATGATTTGCCAGAGCCAGTTCTACCAATCAGATAGACAAATTCGCCTTCAGAGACTTGTAAGTTGACATTTTGCAATACGGCGATGCTACCTTGGTGAATGGTGGCCTGCGTTATACTAATTGGATTTTCCACGTATCAAATTTATTTCATTCCAATCGGGCGAGGCAACAAACATATTCACAGCAAAAAGCACTGTTTGATTTTTCAATCGCTCAAGATTTCAATCGCCAATCTATGGGAGATTTCCCATGAGCCAATAGTGAATTATTTATCTTGGAAAAGGGCTTAGAACCTAAAAAACCGCGGTGGGCCGACAAAGGACTGGGATGAACGCCACGAAGAATAAAATGCTTACTCTCATCAATACAATCAGCGAATCTTTGTGCTGGCTTACCCCATAAAACAAATATTACGAATGGATTTTGGATTGACAGTCGGGTTAAAATCATTTCGACAAATCGCTCCCACCCTAGTTTTTGATGCGATAGTGGCGAACTATCCGATACGGTTAATATCGAATTTAAAAGTAAAACACCCTGACATGCCCAAGGGGTTAAATCCCCGTTTTTAGGCGTTTCAATCATCAAATCCGCTTCCAATTCCTTGAAAATGTTTCTGAGCGATGGGGGGATTTTGACATCCGAAGGAACACTAAACGATAAGCCCATGGCTTGATTCGGCTGGTGATATGGATCTTGCCCAAGAATCACGCATTTTACATCATTTAGCGGGGTTAACGTCAATGATCTAAATATTTGACTTACAGGCGGATAAACAGACACGCCAGCCATCGAATCAATACGTAATTGCTCTTCAATTTTCGAAAAATCGGAAGGAGAAAACTCATTTAACAAAGCCAATTTCCAATCGGCCGATGCTTGCTCAGAAAACGCCTTAAATAAGAAGCCCTCCTCCATCAAAAAAAGAATTAGTTCAGCAAATCTTCCAATTCTTCAATATCGAGACTCGCCAATATTGAATCCTCATCGGGAATAACACTTTCGGCCAACGCGGCTTTCTTGGCTTGTAATGCCAAAATCTTCTCCTCGATTGTATCCTTGGTGATAAATTTATAGCTGAATACGGGTTTGTCTTGTCCGATGCGATGCGCCCGATCTTCAGCCTGCTTCATGGTAAATGGATTCCACCATGGATCGGCCAAGAATACGTAATCCGCAGCTGTAAGGTTCAATCCGCTGTTTCCTGCCCTCAGACTCAAAAGGAAAACTCTCTTTTCATCGTTGTTTTGGAATAAATCAATTTGCACTTGTCTTTCCTTCTCATCCATTGATCCATCTAAGTAACAGTATTCAACACCCTGCTGCTCAAAAATCTCTTCAAACACCTTTAAATAGCCCACAAACTGCGAGAAGAACAATACTTTATGTCCGTTTGCCACAGCACGAAGCAACATACGCATGATTTCATCGTCCTTGCCACTGCTGCCCTCGTAATTCACATCTTTCAAAGTTGGATTTAAGGCGATCTGACGTAGGTGCATCAAACCGTTAAATATCTTCAATCTTGATTTAGAAATGCCCAATTCAGTTACGTGGTTCAAAATCTCATTGCGATATTGATTTTTTACTGATTCATATAATTCCGCTTGCTCCGGACTCATCTCACAGAAGTGCACCTTTTCGATTTTTGGCGGCAATTCCTGCATGACTTGCTTTTTTGTACGTCGAAGCACAAATGGATCAATCAACTTACGCAACTCCTCCGTTTTCTGGGGATTAGCGCCCTTTTCTATCGGTCTGATAAACTGCTTTTCGAAGTAACTATAACTGCCCAACAAACCTGGATTCAAAAAATTCATCTGACTCCATATGTCGAGAAGTGTGTTTTCAATCGGAGTACCTGTCAATGCGATTTTATTCCTCGACTGAACCTTCAACAAAGCCCTAGAAGTTTGTGACGATGGGTTTTTAATGGCCTGACTTTCATCCAATACAATGCAATTGAATTTGTATTCTCTCAACAATTCCACGTCGTTTCGCATAGTGCCATACGACATAACAACGACATCGAGTTCATCAAAACTACCCAATACTTTATTCCTAGCCAATCCTGAGTACAACGCTGTTTTCAAGTCCGGGCAGAACTTAGCCGATTCAGACATCCAGTTGTAAAGCAATGATTTAGGGGTAATGATAAGAATAGGTCCCATCTTGGTAGTTACCGGTGCCAAAGGTCTTCCGTCTGAAGCAATGGCAGAGGTTTCCGGTGCCGATACTTCAAGTGTTTCTCCATTGCTGGACAATCCCAATTGTGACTTTGCACTTCTTTCTATCCTGTAAGACGACGCCAAAACTTGCAAATGCGCTAACGTTTGAATGGTTTTACCCAAACCCATATCATCAGCCAACAATGCCCCGAAATGATTTTGATGCATAAAATTTATCCATCTAAACCCTTCCAATTGATAGTTCCTCAATTCACCTACAAACTCCGAAGGAAGGTCGATCATTGGCATTTTTCCATGAGCCAACGCTTCGCTCCACTCTGGTGTTGGAGGTGCTTCGTTTAAGTATTCATCTAAATCGCTTAATAACGATACATGTATGTTCCTTATACGATACGACTCATCATGTATGTCGGCAAGATTGACAATTTGTGCAAATTGATCAAACCATTCAGCCGGAAGAATAACAATTTTCCCGTTAGGAAGTATGTACTCTCTTCTTCTTTCAATGATGTGTTTTCTTAGTTTGATAAATGGAATTTCAAAGCCGTCTAATTTCATGATTGCATGAACATCAAACCAATCAATTCCATTCTTTACGGTCACCAACAATTGAATTGGTCCCAAGTAATATTCAGTAACGCCTTGTTCTTGCTGGATTTCAAAACCCGAGCGTTCCAATACGGCCCTGTTTTCATTGATCCACGATATGACATCTATGGCGCTTGAATCTTCATCTTGCAAACTAAACATACTGCCATTGGTTTGCTTCAATCCCAATTCTTTTAAACTCTCAATCTTCTCTTTTTCAACTGAATACAACCTCTTGATTCTATGAAAGGTGTAAGTATTTTCAGTTGATTCTAATCTTACGTTCACCTTCTTGTTGACATGATACGGAAATACCCAATCACCGTATTGCATGTACAATATGATGTGTGGATTTTCCCAACTTGATGTCAATTTCAACACCGGCTTCACTTCCAATTGGTCCGTTACTATATCGAATCCTAGAGCAAATACATCGTGGTTCTCAAGCAATGGCCCTACAAATTTTTGCATGTAGGCTGCTTCTTGATGCGGATCAATATGAATAAACTTCTTTTTAAGGAAAGGCTTGATTTTCTTGCCTTCAACATTGGCCCCGAAGAACAACAACTTATTGGGCGTCAATAACCAAGCAGGCTGTGACGTCAACAATTCGCTCTCAGGATCACAGAAATGGACTTTCTCACCACGATGCTTGATCGTAACGAAGTAGTTCATGCCCTCTTCGTCCCTTCTGAAATGAAATAAAGGAGTAGATGGCTCATTATGAAACTCAATCAACCCACCACCCATTGGCTCGCCGGTTTTACCCGCCCAATACATTTGATAGTTCTTGATTTCACGAAGAATTTTTAACAATTCATTTTCTACGAATTCTAAAACCGTTTTTTTGGCATCCTCATCAAAGTTCTTGATGAAATAATCAGCCGCTTTGATTTTTTTGGTGCCCTTGTAAAACCTCTTTTTTATGGCCTCATCTTCCAGTCCCTCAATAATTTCAACCACATGCTTTTGCTCTGGATTTAATCCAAAGTAATCCGCGGTTTTTTCTCTAATTCGTTGATATGTCAATGATGGATTACCATTCTCCAACAACTGCACTGCATTCGCCTCTACCAAAACGCCCAAATTTGGATGTCTTGTGAAGGTGAATACGACCTCAAACGGCTTGGTGTTAACTACCTCCATCTATTGATTTTTCTAAATAAACCCGCAATTTACAACCGAATCAAGGGCCAACCAAAAATACTTTGTATATATGGGGTAATTCAATTCAAACATGGTAGTTTCGCGACAAATGGCACTGGAAAACAACACAATCGACTGGAACAGTCTGTCAAAACAAGAAAAATATGCGGCGCTTCATACCCAATGGAATGGTTTAATGGACACGAAAGTGGATTTGGTTGCCAATTTATCCAACGCCACTGCATTAATGAAAACCATTTTCCAATGGTGGTGGGTAGGATTTTATAGGGTCGATGGCAAAATACTTATGTTGGCTCCATTTCAAGGTCCGCCTGCCTGTACAACAATAGAATTGGGCAAAGGAGTTTGTGGGTCCGCTTGGCAACAAGCCACTACCCTTGTGGTTCCTGATGTTGACTTATTCCCTGGCCACATCGCATGCAGCTCAGAAAGCAAAAGTGAAATCGTAATTCCGATTCACACATCAACCGGTGAAATTTGGGGAGTGTTGGATGTTGATAGTGAGCATTTAAGCCATTTCGATGCTATCGACCAAATAGAATTAGAGAAATTTTGTCGTTCTTTGGAAATCATCCTCTAAAATGAAAAAACAAAAAAACCTCGCCCTACTCATTACCGTGGCATCATTGGGCTATTTTGTCGACATATACGACCTAATCCTTTTCAACATAATCAAGAAAGACAGTCTTTCATCGTTAAATATCGATGTAAATATGTATGAAACCGTTTTGTTTCGATGGCAGATGGCTGGCATGTTGATTGGAGGACTTATTTGGGGAATTCTCGGTGATATTAAAGGTCGTGTTAGTGTGCTATTTGGCTCAATTTTACTTTATAGTATTGCAAATATCGCAAACGCATTTGTTACCACTGTTGAGGCATATAAATTTTGGCGCTTATTGGCTGGAATTGGATTGGCTGGTGAATTGGGTGCGGCAATCACACTAGTAAGTGAGTTGATGCCCAAGAACAAACGAGGTTTAGGCACCATGATTATTGTCACTTTCGGTGCTTTAGGGGCTGTATTCGCTTTTTTTATCGCAAAAAACGGATCATTTATAACTGAGATTATCAGCGATATCATTGGAAGCAAACTACAAAATTGGCAAACATCTTACATCGTTGGTGGCGTGTTAGGGTTGCTATTATTGTTGATGCGTGCAGGGACTTTTGAAAGTACGCTATTCGAAAATGCGACAACTACTCGAGTTAAAAGAGGCAATTTCTTTATGCTATTCCGCAAAGCCCATTTCAAGAAGTATATGGCTTGTATTGTAATCGGTCTACCAGTATGGTTCGTTGTAGGGGTTCTCATCGCTTTATCGCACAAGTTTTTTCCGGAAATATTGGGTTTGTCGAGCTCTGTCGCTGATGGAGAAATATTGAAATCACTATCAGTCCCTACCCCAGAAATGGTTATGTGGAGTTACGTGGGTTTAAGTACTGGTGATTTGCTGTCGGGGTTATTAAGTCAGCTTTTTCACAGCAGAAAGAAGGTGATCTATCTAAACCTCATGGGCATCGCAGTCATGACGTTGGTCTATCTATACGGCCCGGCTGGAAGTCAAAACTATTATCGTATGATTGCCTTTTTATTGGGCGCTGTCACAGGCTATTGGGCGATATTTGTCACCAATGCATCCGAGCAGTTTGGAACCAATATTCGCAGTACTGTTGCCGCTACCGTTCCCAACTTCGTTCGCGGTGGCGTCTTGTTGATTACAATGGGGTTTGAGTACTTCTCTTCAACCTTTCATTCAAACAATCAATTTGATGGTAGAACCTTCACCGTTGCGGCCTTAATCATTGGTGCAATTTGCTTAACCCTTGCATTTTGGGGCACTTACAATGTTGAGGAAGCCTTTCATAAGGACTTGGATTATTTTGAACACGACGAGGTTTCAGCTCAATCAAGCGATAATTGACATCGCTTAGAGGATTAATTCGTAACTTTACGGATATTTTCATAGTTACTAGATCCCATTCAAATTGTCGAACCGCAGTAAAATCACCTTCCCAGAGCGTATCGTTCTGGCTATATTAGAAAACGATGGCAAAGGTGCCGTCAATGCTTCTCAAGTTTTCAATAAAATCCCACCTGAGGCGAATTTCACCAAAGAAATGGTGCATCAAGCACTACTAAAACTGGCCAATCGCGGACTTGTAAAAGAGCCATCTGCCGGAGTTTTTGCCCCTATCAGACCTACCCTAAGATCAGAAGGCGAACTCGTATTATCCAATCGCGGTGATTACTATGTTCGCCTAGAATTGGATGGAGAACTTCAACAGATTTACATGGACAACGATATGGTTGGCAAGTTGCTACCCGGAGATCGTGTTCGCTGCGAAGTGAAGACCAAAGGAAAACGCTCCTATGTCAAATCGCTGTCTTTGATTGAGCGTGTCCCTCAACGATACTCGGCCGTTTTAGACATATTCGAGAAAAACGCGTTTGGGTTGTTGCAGAAAAACGGCTTAAAAGACATCAAAATCATTGGTCAAGTTGATCCAAAAAACGACGGTCACAAAGCCATTATTGAGGTTTACGACTTCCCACCCAATGCCAGGAACCCTATCGGCCGAATCGTCGAAATCCTAGGTCCCGTGGGCGAAGCCGATACAGAAATGCATGCCATTGTCGCCGAGTTTGGCTTCAGCACACGCTTTCCGGAAGATACACTCGAAGAATGCGATGCCATTCCCAACGAAATCACTTCAAAGGATTGGGGCGAGCGTAAAGATTTACGCGACATTTTCTGTATTACGATTGATCCTGCCGATGCAAAGGATTTTGATGATGCGATTTCTTTAGAATACGATACCGAAGGCAATTACTTGTTGGGAGTGCATATCGCCGATGTTTCGCATTTTGTGACCCCAGGCAGCGCCATCGACCGCGAAGCAATACAAAGAGGTACCTCGGTGTATTTGGTTGATCGTACAATTCCGATGTTGCCAGAAAAATTAAGCAATGACCTATGCTCCTTGAAGCCGCATGTGGATCGTTTGGCTTTCAGCGTGATATTTACGATTGATAAAGATTTGAACGTTTTGAGTCAGTGGTTTGGAAAGACCGTTATCAATAGTAAGCGCAGATTTGCTTACGAAGAGGCCCAAGATGTCATCGTTAATCAGGCGGGTGATTATGTTTCCGAATTAACGACATTGAATCGTATCGCCAAGCATTTTGAGGTATTGAGATTTCAAAAAGGAGCCTTAAAATTCGAGTCGAAGGAAATCCGTTTCCGTTTTGATGCCAACAAGAAACCCATCGAAGCCTATGTAAAAACGAGGTTTGATGCGCATTTGCTGATTGAAACATTCATGTTGATGGCCAACCAAGCTGTGGCGAAACATGTCAAAATGCTTAAGAAACCAGAGTTGCCATTTATTTATCGTTCCCACGACTTACCTCCACAGGACAAGTTGTTGGAGTTTGCGAAATTTTGCAAGTTGATGGGATATCCAATAAACATCGACAATGAGCTCCAAATGCGGAAGTCTTTTAACGATTTGATGGAAAGAACCCAAGGCGACCCTAATGGCGAAATACTGCAACAAATGGCCATCAGGACCATGTCGAAGGCGGTGTACACAGCCTATCGCTCAGATCACTTCGGTTTGGCTTTTGAGCATTACACCCACTTCACCTCTCCCATTCGTCGATATCCAGATTTATTGGTTCACAGATTATTGCAGCAATATTTGAGCAACCCTGCACCGGTTATGAGTGAGTCTCAAATTGAGTTGATTGCCAAGCACAGCAGCAACATGGAGCAGAAAGCGGCGGAGGCAGAAAGAGCGAGCACTAAGTATACACTGGCTTTGATGATGGAGCAACACATTGGCAAGACGATGGATGCTACCATTACTGGGATTACGGAATGGGGCATTTATGCGATGGCTATTGAATATCATTGCGAAGGATTAATTCGTATGTCTGATATCAAAACCGATCGCTTCACCTATTACGAGGCTGAAAAGAAATTGGTGGGTCAAAGAACACGCCGGAGTTATCATATGGGCGACCCGATTACGGTTTCTGTGAAAAAAACTGACGCACAAAAAAGAATAATTGACTTTTATTTGTTGGATTAATATGAGTATTGCAACGCACCTAGAAAACTATTTAGATTATTTGCGAAAGAATCCCTTTCAGGGCAGTCCTAATAATTTGTACGACCCCATGAATTACATCATGAATTTGGGTGGCAAAAGAGTTAGGCCAGTGCTGTGTTTGATTGGCGCGGAGAGTTGTGGTGGCTCTGCGGTGGATGCGATGCCAGTGGCCCATGCGATTGAGATTTTTCACAATTTCAGTTTGGTACACGACGATATTATGGACCGGGCGGATCAGCGTCGCGGATTGGCTACCGTACACAAGAAGTGGAATGAGCCCACAGCGATTTTGTCGGGCGATAATTTATTGGTAAAAGCCTATGAATCCATATTGGCCTATGGCGGACCCAACAAAGATGCAATCTTAACATTGTTTTCTAGAACAGCTACTGAGGTGTGTGAAGGTCAGCAAGACGATATGGATTTTGCCGAGCAAAACGAAGTGAGCGAGGCGGACTATCTGCATATGATCCAGAATAAAACGGCTGTATTGTTAGGTTGTAGTTTGGCCTCCGGCGCACTTACCGCGAATGCCAGTAAGGATGTGGTTGAGAAATTATACCAATTCGCAATTGCCGTTGGGATGAGCTTTCAGTTGATGGACGACTATTTGGATGCCTTCGGAACATCAAACAAGGTGGGCAAAGTAATTGGCGGGGATATCATGGAAGGCAAAAAGACTTGGCTTTACATCAAATCATTGGAACATGATGCCACAACTACCAATCAGTGGTTTGGTGAATTGGAAGGTCAAAATCGAGCCGATGCTGTGATTGAAGGCTGGAAAACATGGGGGCTTGATAGAAAGATTTTGGATAAAAGTGCTGAATATGGCAAAGCAGCCAAGGATATTATCCAAGAATTGGCCGACACAGGTGTGGAGACGCAGGGATTACAAGACCTTCTTGACTATTTGCAAGACCGAACACACTAATAGTTAGTGTATTACCGTTACCGTACCAACCTTTTCGTACGTTTTTTTATCCCACCCCTTGAAAATAAGGTACCAGGCATAAACCCCATCGGGTATTTCATTGGATTGATACTGACAATCCCATTGATTCTTTTTATAGGTACTTTCCCAAATCTTCTGTCCGTAACGATTGTAGACTTTCATCTCATATTCCTTGACAAACAACGGGAAAGTACCCCAAACATCATTTAACCCATCCTTGTTACGCGTAATCCCACTGGGAACCCAAACTTCAGGTGGTTGAATCAAATAAATCCAATTGCTTTCGCTGTACGATTGTTCTGCTGCCATCAACTGATTTCGATGCGCTGTCACACGATATAAGTATCCGCCATAATCGTAGTCCAACTTATCGTCATGATAGCTTTGAACTAGTATGGAAGGCGCAATTACGGAAAACGGGTGATCATCATCCTTACGCTCCAATGTCCAATCTCTCACACCGTCAGCCCATCCTTGATAATCCATCCAATTCAAGTCGAAATAGTAATCTGGCGCTTCCTTCGACGTACCACCCAAAACCACATTACATCCCTCGTTGCTACCTGAACTCACATGACCGCATTGATCCGTCACCATGATCTGGTAACAGTAGGACCGATCATCGACATTAAAAGACGAATCACGATAAAACGTATCCGTAGTAATAGCAAAAGGCACGTTGGAGAATTTACCACCCCTTGGAATCCGATAGAGTTCATACTCCTTAAAATCAGGTTCTTTACTCTTACCCCAACGAATCTCTGCGTATCGGTCATTTACGATGGTCGTAGTATACAATGGCACACCAGCGATGGGCGTATTCAATTCCGTAACAGTACAGAAAATGTTTTTCGCAAACACTTGAACGTCGCAAATATTCACACCAATGAGTTCATAGCAATAATTATTCTGCCTAGGATTCACCACATTCCCATCCACATAAACTCCTGCTGAACCGCTTCGGATGGTATCAAGGATTTTAATTGACCCATCAGGATTGGTTCTACGAAGTAGGAAATATTTAAAGAATGAACCTGGTGTTGCGATATTATTCCAGGAGATCGACATTTTAGATGTTTGTCGGTCAAAACTCACACAAATGGCATCAGGTGGAATTACCTTAGGAGGTTCTGTAACGAGCAATTTGATTCTAGCATAGGTTGTATCTGCTTTTGGGCAACCACGATCCATTACCATAACAAATATTTCAACGGTATCCTTTGAGAAACTGCTACAGATGGTTTTCCAATCTAACTTTAAGGTTGCGGAACCAATACCAGGGATTAACGTCAGCTTTGCTGTATCAGAGCCCATCATACCACCCTTCTTCACCCATTTGGCTTTCAGATACATCGTATCAAAAGGATCAGGGTCGATGCCTTTTATTTGGAAATTGATTGGCTGCGTTGCGATAACTTGAACAAAAGTATCTTTCAACCTAGGCTTAAGATTAAGGTTCTCAAAGTCGATTTTAAACAGCGCATTGTTACAGTTATTGCTATTCATTGTCCGACTGTAAGCTGTTGGCGTGGTTGGAAACAAGCCATTTCTTCTGCAACCCGCACAAACGGATTGATAGATAATTCCTTTTGAATCAAACCGAGAGGTACCGCCATCGACGTGTTCTTCGGCTGTTTTTCCTGGAGTGCTTACACCGCCAAAGTAAGTGGCATAGGCCAATGAGTAAAAGTTTTTGGAGAATACGGCGAGATAGAAATCACTGCCATCGGTATTTTTCTGTGCGGCATCCGCCGTAGTTAACAATCCAGTTGTCCGTCCTTTATTTCGATGCTGCTTTGGAGACCCAGTGTTTACATCATACAAAGCGGAATTGGTACTTCCACCCCACCCAGAAACAAAAATTCTTTCACATCGATCAACCAAAAAAGCACTTGGGCTAATGTTGGGATAGATTACATTGCCAGAATTGAAACCAAAGGTGGTTTGCATATCCACCGTGGAAAGATCCACGGAATAGCAAGAAATATACTGACCACCGCCTGGTTGATAGAATTTGGCGTTCACATTGGGCATATTGGCTTCGGTCTGTCCGTAAATGTAAGGTTTGCCCGTGAGTCCAGTTTGCACAAAATGGGCTTGCTCATACAGCGATGTACCATGATAGCGTCCTTGAAGAACATCACCCGTATATTTATCCAATCGCATCAATATCGCATCGGCCATCCCCCCTTGGTAATCGTTTATCCATTTGGAACCAATTACCATTTTCAAATTACTACTGGAACTACCACCGCTAACATATAAATCATTTGCCTTGCCCAAAGCAACACCGTAAAGCGCATCGTACCCAACGCCACCAAACTGTTGCGACCATTTTAAAATGGTAAGCGAATTATTCAAGCAAAAAACAACCGCATCGGACTTACCGCCATAGACCCCGTTGCCAGTCCTTGGGAAATTCATGCTATATGTGATTCCGGAAACATAAATATTCTTTTGATCGGTAATAATCTCACCGCGAAACTCATCGGCATAATTATAAATCAGGGGAAAATCATCAACACTTACGCCAGGTTCCGATCTATCCGCGCCAACAGCATCCAATCCACTGCCCCCAAAAAAAGTAGAAGCCATAATCGTTGTCCCAGTAGGATTAAACTTGGTGACAAAGAAATCGTACCCGCCATTGTGCGAATTATCATACTGACCCTTGTTGCCCATAGGAAAATCTGTACTTCGGGTTGAGCCCATTACGTATAAATTATCCAACGAATCTGTCACCATGGAATGCGGTTGCTCGTTGTTGGAACCACCTAAATAAGTACAAAACAGCAATTTGTCGCCCGTTGAATTGAACTTCAAAATAGCGGCGTCTCTAGAACCACCGTATCCAAGATCTTCAGATACGCCATCGCCAAAGGTAGTTTGTGCAGCGCCGGGGGTTATGGGCAGTCCGATATCAAAAACGGTACCTCCCGCGTAGCCATTGCCTTGAATATCGTAAGTGCCTGTGCAACCAAAGTTATCCGCTCTGGAGCCCGTATAGGTGCTAAAAACCAATTTTGGATCTATCACCAAATCATCGGCATTTTTTGAATCTAAATTCTTGATATCAAACTGAAATGAGCCATCTTGAAGTTGGACATAATTCGCATTAAGTGTAGAATTGCCCAATTGCCACTCTTCTTTAGCACTATAACTTCCATTGTAGTAAACGGCGGGGATTTCTTCTGCCCAGTCAACTATATTCGTTTTAACTCTGCAATACTTGTTCGATGCGCTTAATTCCGAACTGTTTTCACCTCGATATTTCCAGTGAATCACGTTTGGATTTACATTGGAATGAACGATCCAATTGTATTTTATCGTATTTTGAAATGATTTAACTTCTAAGTCAACGCCAGGCCAAACATTTGAAATTATGATGCTGCTGTATTTGCGCAATTCGATAAAACTACCTTTGGCGTTGTGATAATTGTAATACTCCGCGGATGCTGTTCCCAATCCTTTGGCTGTAGAAAAACCAGTGGGTTGAATAAAATCCATGAACACCGCTTGGGTTGGAATCTTTAATGTTTGGGTTGTGCGATCATGCAGCTTTTCAAATGCACCGGTATCGATTAAGTTCCAAACGAATCCGGTTTGTGTAATCCACAAATCTCCGATGTTGAGATGGGCCTTAGACAATACGCTCTTAGACCACTGGCCTTTGTTAATGATAAAAATAGGTTCTCCGGATGATACTTGGATTGGGTTACCCACATTTGCTAACAACGAGGATGTTAGGACTAAGACAAATAAAAACACTTGCGCGCGCAGACCAATAATGGTCTGTTCCAATTTGAAAAAAATCATGCGGGCGCAGTTTCTTATCATCATTCCTTACAGGGAAATGCCTACTTGTTATACAAAAATCGGTGATTTTATGTATGGTTCTTACTTTTAGGCAAGGAATTGACAATAAGTTGATTGGTTTGGTTGCTTTGGGCTGTTGTACATTTGCACTTAATGACACAATCTAAGCTACGCATCGTTTTCTTTGGTACCCCAGATTTTGCTGCATTTTCTTTGGAAAAGATAGTAAAAAGCGGGTTTCATGTGGTAGGCGTAGTGACGGCAATAGATAAACCCGCCGGTAGAGGTCAGAAAATTGCAGAAAGCGCCGTTAAGCGCAAAGCGAATGAACTCGGATTAAAAATCTTACAACCTTCCAATTTGAAATCAGACGATTTCATGAGGGAATTGGAATCGTTGAATCCAAACTTAGGCGTAGTTATCGCCTTTAGAATGCTTCCAGAAAAGATATGGTCGTTCCCCACCCTAGGGACAATTAACTTACACGGCTCCTTACTCCCTCAATACAGGGGAGCTGCGCCCATTCATCATGCGATAATTAATGGTGAAACAACAACGGGGCTAACCACATTCTTTTTAAAACACGAGATCGATACGGGTGATATTATTGCAAAAGCAAAACTTAGCATTGGCGAAAACGAAAGCCTCGGTGAATTGCACGACAGGATGATGGTTGACGGTGCGGACTTGATTGCGCACACGCTGGACTTGATTTCTGATGGCAATTACCAAACCACTCCTCAGGATTTTAGCGAGGAACTTAAATCGGCGCCCAAGTTGAACCGAGACTTCGCCGAATTACACTTGCAACTGTCACTGAATGATTTTCACAATAAAGTGAGGGGTCTAAATCCCTTTCCCGGCGCTTGGATAAAGAGTGAATGGGGCGACATGAAAATACTCAGCGGTGAAAAAATGGAACTCTCCATACCCGATTCACGCAACTGCATCGTCATCGAATCACGTCAACTCTTTATTTGTCTTCACAATGGCTGCTACAAAGTCAACCAAATGCAATTGCCGGGCAAGCCAAAAATGACGTCCGTCGAATTTATTAATGGTTTGAAATAATTTATTTTTTGCGTTTTTTACAATTAAAATTTGCAATTGCGAATTTTATTGCATTGATTTACGACCGAAACACATCTGAAACGCCTATACGTAGAAAAATACTCAACCAATTCTTGCTTTATTTAAACCAATTTAAACCTGCAAGGGAGGAGTATTATGACTACACCATTGATAACTGACGGCGTGCTGATTAAACGTTACATTGACGGTAACAACGCAGCATTTGAAACATTACTGAAACGCCATAGATCTCGGATACTTTCGAGTATTTATTTGCTTGTGGGCGATCGTTACGTTGCTGAAGACATCTTTCAGGAGACTTTCATCAAGGTGATTCATAGCATACAGAAGGGCAGATACAATCACGAAGACAAATTCCTGCCTTGGGTACTTCGTATCGCTCGAAACATGAGCATCGACACAATACGTGCGAGAAAAAGAATGCCCGTAGTTGTAGATACTGAAGGACGTGATATTTTTGATAGTTTGGGTATTACCGTTGAAAGTCAGGAAGAGTATAGAGTAGCCAAGGATGATGTCGATATTTTGCGTCAATGGATTTGGGAACTCCCTGAAGACCAACGTGAAGTGTTGATTTTACGTCAATACGCCGACCTCAGCTTCAAAGAAATCGCGGCACTTACAGAAACCAATATCAACACTTGTATCGGCAGAATGCACTACGCAATATTGAACTTGCGAAAAAAGATGCAAAAAAGTGTTGCCAAAGTAAAATAATCTGATTTTCGGTCCGTTATATGTTTGTCGTTTCAGCGAAGCATATGACAAGACCATTATCACACTCAGACCTACTTCTTTATTATTATGGTGAAGCCGATGCTGAAATTTCGGCTTTCATACAAGACAATATCTCTGAGCACCCTGAATGGTCGATGTATTTTCAAGAGATTTACCAGGCGATGAGCGATATGGATACGTTAATGATTTCGCCAAATTCAACTACCCTATCCATTATTTTGGAGGAGAGTGATTCAAAATTATTTCACTCAATCGGATAATACATTTCTTGTTCTTGTGTGGTAAATTCGTACCATGCAATCAATTCCCAAATTAGATTTATCTCATTTTACCGAAGGTTCTGCCGAACAAAAAAGTCAATTTGTTGCAGAATTGGGCCATGCCTATGAACAAATCGGATTTGTTGCCATACGCAATCATAGTATTCCATCAGACACATTAAAGCTACTCTATCAAGAAGTGGCAAATTTTTTCGATTTACCTGAAACCGCTAAGTTGAAATACGACGATTCGGAAGGTGGAGGTCAACGCGGTTATACTGGCTTCGGAAAAGAACACGCAAAGAATCGAAATACGGGGGATTTAAAGGAATTTTGGCATTTTGGACAATACGAAACGCTGGAAGACCACTCCTATCCTGCCAACAAACAAGTTGCTGAACTTTCGAATTTCAATAGAGCGGGTGAAGATGTTTTTCGTGCGCTCGAGAACACCGGTGTTCAAATGTTAAGGGCGATTGCGTTGCATTTGCAATTGGATGAATTCTATTTTGACCATCGCGTTACAAAAGGCAACAGTATTTTAAGAGCGATCCACTATCCACCCATTACTGAGGATCCAAAAGATGCAATTAGAGCGGGCGAACATGAGGATATTAACTTAATCACCCTTTTGGTTGGTGCCAGTGCCGATGGCTTGGAGGTACTAAACAAACACAATCAATGGATTGGGGTGACGGAAGTGGAGGATCATATTGTAGTCAATGTGGGCGATATGTTGCAGCGATTAACCAATGATCAGTTAAAAAG
>Ga0078894_10000635_pt1 | contig 24967 bp, 18 predicted proteins | sample LauGreSu1BDMLBSD_2_FD_67506 | JGI IMG/M metagenome (GOLD analysis project Ga0078894, IMG submission 67506) | Freshwater lake microbial communities from Lake Michigan, USA - Su13.BD.MLB.SD (version 4) (version 4) | ecosystem: Environmental > Aquatic > Freshwater > Lake | place: Lake Michigan... | reverse complement strand
CTCGTTTGGCTGGTCCTCGATTTCCATTGGCGACCTCCTCTATTGTTTTGTAATATGCTTCCTGATTTATCGGTTAGTCTGGCTCATTAGAAATTGGTCTGAGTTGGCTCAGAAAAGGGCATTCATCTTCTTTGGGGTAGTAAAAATCATCAATATTTTTCTTTCTATCTGGCTGCTTTTTAACATAATGTGGGGCTTTAATTATTACCGGCAAAATATTGGTTATCAGTTTATTATAAAAAATAAAAAACCTACTGATGGCGAATTGCGCCAGCTAGCTATTTTTCTACTTGAAGAAACAAATAGGTATGCCCCTGGTCGTGATAACAAGTCATTTTCCTTACAGTCCTCTCGTAAAACCACCCAGCTTGCCTATGATTCGCTTGCCAATAAATATCCATTTTTAAAGTATAAAAGTCCCTCATTTAAAACGTCCCTTTTCGGTGAGTTGGGCAACTATATGGGATATGGGGGGTATTATAATCCCTTTTCCGGGGAAGCCCATATCAATGATCGTCAACCCGTTTTTGTACTTCCATTTACAGGGGCTCACGAAGTGGCTCATCAGTTAGGATATGCCAAGGAAAGTGAGGCTAATTTCATAGGGTACCTTGCCTCCCTTCATTCCTCTGATAGCAGTCTGAGGTATTCTGGTAGCCTTGAAATGTTTTTATATACGAACAATGCCTTATTCAGAAAAGACAGCTTGGCTGCAAAGAAAAATGCTGATTGCCTTTCACCAATCGCAAAAACTGATATAAAGGCCTATCGTGAATTTTTGAAGAAGTATCAAGGTCCAATTGATGAGTTAACTACTGCATTTTACACAAGATTTCTGAAGGTCAATAATCAGCCAGAGGGCATGGGTTCATATGGACGGGTTGTAGGTTGGTTGTGGAATTATTTAAATTCAACCGGCCGTATAAAAAAACGGCTCAATTAATTCATAGCTGAGCCGTTTTTGCGAGAACTAATTAATTTACTGTCTGAAGATCATCCTCATACCCTCACCGTTGCCACCTTGGATGCTGCTCATTGGTTTAAGATCGTATCCTTTTGGTATCTCAAATGTTTTTTCATCAATTGTGGCATCTGTTTGAACTTTTAAAACGGTCATGTGAATCATGAAGCCATTGCTTCTAGTGATTTCATATTCCATTGGAAATCCTTCGATCTGTTCCAGTCCTTGAATTCCTCCCATCATCATGCGACCTCTTCCACCGCCAAATCCTTGGGTATTGCCTGCTGCAGAAGATTTGGGAGATATTTTAAATTCAGGATTATACCATACAACGCTTTCATTTGTTTCTCCGTTTTGCCCTTTGCTTTTAATGATTGCTTTTTTACATGTAAAGCCGGCAATTTTCTTGGTCTCTTCAACGTAGGTTATGTCTGGTTTGTTTTCTTTAAAAGTAAGACCCATGGCTTTTAAAGAATCTTTTTTCAATTCCCTGAGCGAATCATTTTTTGCTTTCATCGCTTCATCGTCTGCATCAGATGAATAAAAGCCTGTTTTTCTTCCCATTGCTTCGATCAATGTGGTCGTTTTTTTATTTATTCTGTCAGTAATAACGATGTTATTTCCAAAATCTGAAGCACTTTCCATCTTCATGAAATTGGGAGTGTAATACATGGTAGTATTAGTCTCCATGTCACGTGGCATTGAAAACCCTCCACCATCCCCTGGAGCTCCGCCCCTTCCTGGATTGAAGTTCTCAGGGAAGGTCATTTCTGTTTTTACTTTTATGATTGCATTTTCAACAACCTTTATTTGGGCGAATAAACAAATGCCCAAAAGCATAAAAATTGCAGTGGTCAATAATTTTTTCATTGTTGCTTAGTATTATTTTTTAAAATTAATTGAAATTCTGTTCTTATTGGACGTTAAATATGTTAAAGACTTGTGGGTTTAAGTCACTTCCTCATGTGTATCTATGAGAGGGCCCCAATTCAGATAATTATAAATGCAGCGAATGAACGTATTATTTTGTTCAAAAACATTTACAATTTGCCCTTTGAATCATTCATCCTAAATTGCTAGTACAAATGTTTGTCATGAAAAATATATTGCTGTCTTGCCTTTTCATTTTGCTTTTAATTTCAGGTATCAGTCAACCAAACAAGATGTTGATCATTCCTGAACCTGTTGAAATGAAGCAAGGAACAGGTGAATTTGAGATCACATCAAAAACCTCTTTTTACTTTTCTAAGTTGGATGCAAATGCAACTGCAATCATAGCTGCCATTAATAAAGATTTTTCAAAAGCTGCAGGGTTTAGCTTCAAGGCAGTTCAGGGAGAAGCTGTTTCCAAGAATTCAGTTCAATTCAAGTTGTTATCCTCAGCAGACACTGCCATTGGTAATGAGGGATATCGACTCGATGTTTCATCAGAAAGAATTATTATTTCAGCTAACAAACCTGCGGGATTGTATTATGGAATGCAAACACTCTTACAGTTGCTTCCTAACGAGATTGAAAGCAACCAACAGGTTAACAATGTAAAATGGAATGTGCCCGTTGTTTCCATCATGGATAAACCACGTTTTGGATGGAGGGGAATGATGCTTGATGTATCGAGGCATTTTTTCACAAAAGATGAAGTGAAAAATTTCATAGATAACATGGCCAGGTACAAATACAATATGTTGCATTTTCATTTGACCGATGATCAAGGCTGGAGAGTAGAAATTAAAAGCTTGCCCAAGCTAACTGAAGTAGGCGCATGGAATGTTAAGAAGACTGGTGATTTTTATAAGCTCTCTCAACCAGCTGATGATGAGCCAAGAGATTATGGTGGCTTTTATACCCAAGATGATATTAGAGAAATTGTACAATATGCTAAAGAGCATTTTGTTGAAGTAATGCCTGAAGTGGATATTCCTGGTCACAGTCTTGCTGCTGTTGCATCCTATCCTGATTTATCATGCAGTCCGGGTATAAAAAAAGTAAATTCAGGAGAAACTTTCATGGATTGGGGCCGAGAGGGTGCAATTGCTAGAGTTGATAATACCTTGTGCCCCGCAAATGAAAACGTATATGTATTTCTCGACAAGGTTTTTACTGAGCTGGCAACTCTTTTCCCTTCTCAATATATTCATATGGGTGGCGATGAATGCGCAAAGAATTTCTGGGAGAAAAGCGATCAAGTTAAGCAGCTCATGCAAAAAGAAGGATTAAAAGACATGAATGCTGTTCAAGCATATTTTGTAAGTAGAGTAAGTAAGATAATCACTTCAAAAGGTAAAAAAATGATCGGGTGGGATGAGATTTTAGACGGAGGCTTGGTGCCAACTGCTACTGTTATGAGTTGGAGGGGCATGAAGGGCGGTATTGAAGCTGCTAAAATGGGACATGAAGTGGTAATGACACCAAACGATTTCGTGTATGTAGATTTTATGCAATCAGATGTAGCCATCGAGCCGCCTGTTTATGCAACACTTAGATTGAAAAAGACATTTGAATACGAGCCTATTCCAGAAGGTGTTGATCCAAAACTGATCAAGGGTGGCCAAGCAAACCTTTGGACAGAGCAGATCTACAATGAGCGTCACTTAGAATACATGCTTTGGCCAAGAGGATTCGCAATCTCTGAAATATTATGGTCTCCTAAAGGAAAGAAAAATTGGAATCAATTTATTTCAAAAGTTGAAGATCAATTTGAACGATTTAAATATGCAGATAGAAAGTTTGCTCCAAGTATCTACGATCCGTTGATAAAGGCAAGCAAAGATGCAAAAGGAAAATTGCAGGTTGATTTTGATCCTGAAATTACTGGCCTTACTATTCATTATAGTTTTGATAATTCATACCCAGATAATTATTATCCAAGCTATGATGGGAAACCCATATCTGTTCCAGTTGATGCCACCACTCTGAGGTTAATTAGTTATAGAGACGGCAAGCCTATTGGAAGGATGATATCAATTGGTGTTGATGCATTGAACAAAAGATCAGGTAAGTAACTACAAATTAATTTTTTAAAAGCTAATCTATGAAAATCAGATGGGGGATTCTAGCGTGTGGCCGAATTGCAAAGAAATTTGCTGCAGATCTTCAACTTGCTGAAGGGTCAGAACTTATCGCAGTTGCGTCTAGGGATAAGCAAAAGGCAATTGATTTCTCAAAAGAGTTTCCTTCCAAGTATGCTTTTGGTAGTTATCAAGAATTGGTTGACCATCCAGAAGTTGATGTTATATACATCGCTAGTCCTCATGCTCAACACTATGAACACACCTTATTGTGTCTAAACCATGGAAAGGCTGTTCTATGTGAAAAAGCATTTGCCATTAATTCCCGTCAAGCAACCGAAATGGTTGAATTGGCTCGCAAAAAAAATATTTTTTTGATGGAAGCATTGTGGAGCCGCTTCTTACCACATTATTTAAAAGTTAGGGAAATGATCAGTGAAGGAATGATCGGAGAAGTGAAGGGTGTACTTGCCAACTTTGGATTCAAACCAATGGATCCCGTTCCAGATAGATTATTCAACCCAGCATTGGGGGGAGGGTCGTTACTTGATATTGGTATTTACCCTGTATTCTTTGCGCAATCAATTTTGGGAAAGCCGGATAAAATTCTTGCCAGCATGGATAAAGCCTCAACTGGCGTCGATGAGCAATGTGCAATGATTTTTCAGTATAAAAACGGGAAAACTGCCAATCTTTTTTCTACCCTTGCTTCCAATTTGGAGACCGATGCAGATATTTTCGGTACCCATGGAAGAATAAGACTCACGAGCAGGTTTTATGAACCCAGTGCTACAATTCAATATTATCCTGATCGTGTTGATAGCCGTCAGTTAATATCCCTTGAAAGAGAAGAAGGGTGGGGATATCAGCACGAGATCAGGCATGTAAATGAATGCCTAAGAAAAGGCCTAAAGGAAAGCCCAATACATACCCTAGATGATACATTGGCCCTGATGCAAACCCTGGATGCAACCAGGATTGAAATGGGTTTGAAATATGAGGTCGATTTGGCCAATTAACCGTTATAAATTAACTGGTAAATATGTGAATAACTCGTGCAAAACCCCACGGAGCCAACCCTTATATTTGTCGTCTGACCAAAAAAAGTAGAAAGTGAGATTAAAGAGTTTAGAAATCAAGGGGTTTAAAAGTTTTGCAGATAAAACAGTGATCAATTTTGATGAAGGAATAACCGGCATTATTGGTCCGAATGGCTGTGGTAAAAGCAATATTGTTGATTCAATACGTTGGGTTATTGGAGAACATAAAATCAGCAACCTTCGAAGTGAAAATTTAGAGAGCCTCGTATTCAATGGTTCCAAATCAAGAGGGCCAAGTGGTTTGGCTGAAGTGAGTTTGACATTCGACAATACAAAAAATTTACTTCCTACGGAATTCAATACTGTTACCGTAACAAGAAAGTTTTATAAAAGTGGAGAAAGTGAATATCGTTTGAATGATGTACAGTGTAGGTTGAAAGACATACACAATCTTTTTCTTGATACGGGTATAAGCAATGATAGTTATGCGATCATTGAATTGGGAATGGTAGACGACATTATCAAGGATAAAGAGAATAGCAGAAGGAAAATGCTGGAACAAGCTGCTGGCATCAGTATTTACAAGACCAGAAAAAAAGAAGCCAAATTAAAACTTGATGCAACTGAGCAAGACCTTGCGCGTATTGAAGACTTGTTGTTTGAAATAAACAATCAGCTCAAGATGCTTGAGAGCCAAGCTAAAAAAGCTGAAAAGTTTTACGAAATAAAGAAAGAATACAAGGTTGCATCGATTGAATTGGCAAAGGCTGCGTTGGAAGGATTCAATATTCAGTATAAAGACTTAACTGAACAACAACAAAAAGATGCTGATAGAAAGATTGAAATTGAAGCACAAATTGCAACAGCAGAAGCGGATGTAGAAAAACAAAAACTTCAATTTGTTGAAGAGGAAAAGCAGCTTCAACAATTGCAACAAGCTTTCAATGAATTGATCAATCAGATCCGGACAAAGGAAAATGATAAAAATCTCGCTACACAAAGTCTCAAATATTTGCAGGAAAAAGAAAAGTCGTTAAATGATTTTCTTTCAAAAGCAGGAGGACAATCTGCAGGCTTGGAAGAAAGTATTGCTTTTTCACAAACGCAAATTGCAGAGGAAGAGTCCAAGCTTGAGTCTTTGCAGACAAAGGTTGATGAACTCAAGGCAATGGTCGATCAAAACAGGGCTGCTTTTGATGAAAAGCGCGGTATGCTTGATGAGTTAAGAAAGAAAAACCAACAGGTTCAAAGAAGTCAGTTTGATGCTGAAAAAAATGTAGCCATAAGAGAAACATCATTGGCCAACTTGGAAAAATCGATCTCTCAAATCAAGGAAGAGTCTCAACAAAGACAAACGCAGCTTGCTACACTCGCTAGTCAAAAACAGGAAGCTGAGACTTCATTAGGTGAAGATGAAAAAAGACTTTTGGATCTTCAGAAGCAACATGAAGATGCCAAAGCACAGATATTGTCAACTCAATCTCAGTTAGAAGATCTTCGAAGTCATTTGGCTGAAGAAAGCAGAAAGTTGGATTCAAAGAAAAACGAATTTGCCTTGCTGAAGAGTATGGTTGATTCAATGGAAGGCTATCCTGAAAGTGTGAAGTTTCTTCATAACAACCAAGGGTGGAACCATGCATCACCAATCCTTTCTGATGTGATCTATGTTAAAGAGGAATTTCGTACTGCAGTAGAAAATGTGTTAGAGCCTTATTTAAATTATTATGTTGTAAATAATTTGAAAGAAGGACTAGAGGCCATTCATTTGTTGGATAACAATAAAAAGGGGAAGGCGAACTTCTTCCTTCTTGATAGGTTGAATGAGGAGTTTGGTTCAAAGCCAAATAACCCGCATGCTATCAACGGTACTATTCCAGCGATCGACGTTGTAGAATTCGATGCTCAGTATTCAAACCTTTTCAAATTTTTATTGGGTAATGTGTTTATTGCTGAAAATGAGTCGGCTTTAGAAAATGCAAATGGAAGTGTCGTTCTTGAGCGCACTGGAAAATATGTAAAAGGTAAATTTTCTCTTACAGGGGGAAGCGTTGGACTTTTTGAAGGGAACAAGATCGGAAGGGCAAAAAATCTGGAAAAACTTGCTGAAGCCATCACTGCTCAAGACCTTATTGTTTCTGATCTAAAAGATAAAATAAAGGCTAAGCATGATTTGGTATTGGAGTTCAATAATCAACTTCAAGAAAAAGCAATTGTTGAAACCCAGCAGAAGATCCAGCAATTATCAAATCAGCTTTTTGGCATTCAGAATAGAATGGAATCATTGAATGCTTCTGAGGTTAGTGCTTCACAAAGATTGCTTGAATTTGAAAAACAGCTTCAGCAAGGAAAGGAATCAATGATTGAATACAAGAATTCATTGGATTCATTTAATTCAGAGCTACAGGTTCTTACTACACAAATTGAATCTGTTGAGTTGGATTATTCAACAGCTGAATCTGCTTATAATACCATCACTTCAAATTACAATGATGGCAATTTATCATTGGCGAAACAGCAAAATAAACTTGCTGCGATCAACCAAGAGTCGGTGTTCAAAAGCAATCAACTCGTTGAATTGAAAACGCAAATTGAAAGTAGCAATACGCAGTTGTCTGAAGCAAATGCCAGCATTCAGGAAACAGCGGATTCCTTGCAATTGATCGAAAATGAACTAATTGATTTTTACAAGCGTAAAGATGTTGATGGTAAAACATTAAATGAAGCTGATCAAGCCTACTATAATCTTCGTAATTCCCTGAATGAACGTGAAAGTGAGTTGAGGCATCAAATAAAGGACAAAGAGCAGATAGACCAACTGCTTGGTATGGTAAAGGATAAGATCAATGAACTAAGGTTCCAACTCGCAGGTATAAAAGAAAGGTTGAGTGTTGAATTCAATGTTGATATTGAAAAGATCCTTGATGAGCCGAGGGAGACTGATGAAACACTTGAAGATCTTCAGGCAGGTTGCGATAAAATGAAAAAGAGGCTTGAAAATATTGGTGAAGTAAATCCTACCGCTATCGAAGCTTTCACTGAAATGAAGAAGAGGTATGATTTTATCTTGGAGCAAAAGAATGATCTGGTTGAAGCGAAGGATTCACTGATGCAAACCATTCAAGAGGTTGAAACAACAGCAAATCAAAAGTTTCTTGATACTTTTAATCAGGTTAGGGAAAACTTCCAAAAGGTCTTTAAGGCACTCTTCACAGAGGAAGACACTGCTGATATGATTCTTGAAGATCCAACAAATCTTGCTGAGACAGGTGTTGATATCATAGCCAAGCCAAAGGGTAAGCGCCCTGCATCTATTGCTCAATTGAGTGGTGGAGAGAAAACACTAACCGCAACAGCGTTGTTGTTTGCTATATACCTTATCAAGCCAGCTCCATTCTGTATTTTGGATGAGGTTGACGCACCATTGGACGATGCGAATGTGTTTAAGTTCACCAACATGATCAGGCAGTTTAGCAAAGAGTCACAATTCATCATGGTTACTCATAATAAAACTACCATGGCCTCTGTTGATGTAATTTATGGTGTAACGATGCAAGAGCAAGGTGTGAGTAAGCTTGTGCCGGTTGATTTTAGGAGTCTAAATTAGATTAAAAGACTTAAGATGTGAGACATAAGATATGAGTTGTTATATGGTTTTAATGTCTCTGTATTAAAAATATTCAATTTGTATTTCTTACATCTTACGTCTTACATCTTACGTCTAATGTCTCACATATAAAAATGAAATCCCCCATCAATTATTTTTTCATTGGCATTGCTGGTTCAGGCATGAGTGCAATTGCACAGTATCTTAAACATGCAGGTCATGTTGTAAGTGGGTCCGACAGGCAATTTCTAGCCGGTGAATCTAATGCGACTAAGGATGCACTTGTCAAGGAAGGGATTTTGTGTTTCCCACAAAATGGTTCAGGTATAAATGATGCTATAGACATAGTAGTTGTGTCAACCGCAATTGAAGATACTGTGCCCGAAGTGCTTGCTGCAAAACAGCTTGGAAAAAAAATCATCAAACGAAGTGAATTGCTAGCATCAATTGCAATGGAGAAAAGAACAATTGCAGTTGGGGGTACTTCTGGAAAAAGCACTACAACGGCCATGCTCTTTGATATACTTGATCATGCTGGTCTCAAACCCTCAATAATTGGAGGTGCTGGATTGACAAGGTTAATAGATCAAGGTAAAATTGGAAATGCAGCTTTTGGTGAAGGGGAATGGTTAATACTTGAAGCGGACGAAAGTGATGGATCGATCGTGCAATACCACCCAGAAATTGGACTCTTGTTAAATGTTGATAAGGATCATCAGGAAATAGAAGCCCTCATGGAGCTCTTTTCAACATTTAAAAACAATTCCAATCATTTCATTGTAAATCTTTCACATCCTTTATCGGCATCATTATCTGCATCCTCAAATTTTGATTTTTCATATACTGATTCATCAAATAATAACATTCAAGCAACTGGATTTACCCAAACAGGTGTCTCTATTTCTTTTTATATCCACGATATATTGTTTTCCATGAATTTAATTGGCAAACACAATATGGAAAATGCACTTGCCGCAATTGCAGTGGCTGCCTCAATTGGAGTGCCTTTTATGGTTTCAGCGGAAGCGTTGAATAATTACAAGGGTATATACAGACGCCATCAAGTATATGGAGTAAAAGGTGGTGTAACATTGATTGATGACTTTGCTCACAACCCAGTTAAATGTGCAAGATCAATAGAGGCATGTCAGCCAATTTCTGAAAAAATGATCGCATGGTTTCAGCCACATGGATATGGTCCTACCAAATTTCTTCGTCATGATTTTGTTGCAGAATTGGCTAAAGTGATGAGACCGCAGGATGAAATATGGATGAGTGAAATATATTATGCCGGTGGTACTGCCGTAAAAGATATTTCTGCCGGTGATTTGATAAATGATCTTAAATCAAAAGGGGTCAACGCCTTTTTTGTATCAGATCGTGAAAGGTTAATTGATAGCATGAGGCCACACTTCACTTCTAGCACCATCTTGCTTCTGATGGGAGCCAGGGACCCATCTCTGGGTGAATTTGCAAAAAATATTTGGGGACGACTTTAGATAGCATAAAGCCGAATACATCATTAAAATAGTTTATATATTTTAAATATTTTCTTACCTTACTGATAGATGAAGCACTTTCATTACTATACAAAGCAAGAACTACTTGAACAGGTAAGGCTGAGGAAATACGAGGCAAAACTTGGTGAAAGGGTTTTGGTAGTGAACGACTCCAATGAATCTGCTTCAGATCTGCATTTAAAATTTGAAGGTCCTGCTTCCTATGTTTGTTTCGGTATTCCAGAGTCGATTGGTGTGATGGGAAATCATGGGGCAAAAGGTGCTGAGAATACCTGGTTTCATTTTGTAAGGTCTTTTCTCAACCTTCAAAGTACTGATCTGTGTTATGGTGAAAATATCATTCTTGCTGGTTATTTTGATTTTTCATCTGTTTCAAAAATAATTGAAGAGCATTCTTTTAGCTCAGAGGAAAGGATAAATGCTTGCAGGCATGCTGTTGCTAATATCATCGATGAGGAAGTAGAAGAATTGATAAAAGCCATTGTAAAGGCTGGGAAAATACCGATTGTAATTGGGGGTGGCCACAATAATGCGTATCCAATTATCAAGGGTACTGCTAAGTCATTGAATAAAAAATCCATGATCCCATCTCCTTTGATCAATGTTATCAACCTTGATGCATGTGCTGAATATAGGATCCTGGAAGGACGTCACAGTGGGAACCCATTCAGATATGCAATGGAAGAGGGGTATTTAAAAAAATATGCTGTTATTGGTTTACAGGAAAGCGTCAATCCTCAAAGTATGATGGATGATTTATATAGTAATGTAAACAACTTGTACTTCACCTATGATCAAATTTTTATTGACGAAAAGCTCAATTTCCTTCAGGCTATCGCGCAATCTTTTTCATTTGTTGAAGAGGGAAAAATTGCAATGGAGCTTGATTTGGATGTTATCAATGAACCAATGTTTGGTAGTAGAAATGCATCAGGGATAACGATACGTGAAGCCCGTCAATTCGTGAAATTTTCTGGTAATTACCCAAATGTAACAAGCTTCCACCTTTGTGAAGGCAATGCATTTAATCTTTCCGCAGACTCCAATCAGGTTGGTAACCTCGTTTCATTATTGGTCTTGGATTTCATAAAAAGCCGTGTTTAGCAATTAGCTGAACTTGTTCATAAAAAGGCTTATACAAAATTCATACTGAATTGATTATTTGCTTAATTTACTTCTTCATTGATCACAGAAGTAAAAGAATAATCATGCCGGATTTTGAAATCAAAAAGCAATCAAAGGAATATGATGTAGTCATTGTAGGCTCTGGAGCTGGAGGCGGTATGGCCGCTTACATGCTTGCCAATCAGGGTTTGAAAGTATGTCTGCTTGAAGCAGGTGCAGATTATGACCCTGCCAAAAATGTTACCCAACTAAAAAATCCATGGGATTCACCTAGAAGAGGTGCAAGTACTCACTTTAGGCCATTCGGTGATTTCGATGCAAGTTATTGGGGATGGGACATTGATGGAGAGCCATATACCAAGGCTGAGGGCACTCAGTGGGATTGGTGGAGAGCGCGTATGGTAGGTGGAAGAACCAATCACTGGGGTAGGATATCATTGCGTTTCGGTCCTAAAGATTTCAAAAGAAGAAGTATTGATGGATTGGGTGATGACTGGCCAATTGGCTATGAAGATGTAAAACCTTATTACGATAGAATTGATAAATTGATAGGTGTATTTGGCACGAATGAAGGATTGGAAAATGATCCTGATGGATTCTTTTTGCCTCCTCCCAAACCAAGGCTGCATGAAATGTTCATCAAAAACGCCGCATCCAAAGCAGGTGTTCCGGTGATCCCATCTCGTTTATCCATTCTCACTCAAAAGATCAATGATGATCGCGGACAGTGTTTCTATTGCTCTCAGTGTAATAGGGGATGTACTGTTTACGGAGATTTTTCTTCATCATCTGTACTTGTTAAGCCTGCTCTAAAAACAGGTAATGTTGATATGATCACCGGTGCAATGGCAAGGGAAGTATTGACAAACAGTGAAGGACTCGCAACAGGAATTTCCTATGTAAATAAGTTTGATTTAATGGAGTATGAAGTGAAGGGTAGAACGGTCATCCTTGCTGCAAGTGCCTGTGAATCTTCACGCTTGTTGTTAAATTCAAAATCACCAAGGTTCCCTAATGGATTGGCAAATAATAGTGGGGTAGTTGGTAAATACCTTCATGATTCTACCGGTGCTGCCATGGGTGGCGTGTTGCCAAAGTTATTCGGAAGGAAACGCTATAATGAAGATGGTGTAGGTGGTATGCACGTTTATTCACCATGGTGGGGTGATAATAAAAAGCTTGATTTCCCTCGCGGATATCATATTGAATATTGGGGTGGTATGGGGCAGCCTGCATATGGTTTTGGAATGGGTATGCAAGGAATGAATGGTCAATATCCTGTTAATGGAGTTCAGAAAGAAGCTGGTGGATATGGTTCATCACTTAAAGAGGATGTTCGTTATTTCTATGGTGCTGGTGTAGGTATGGCAGGTAGAGGGGAAGCCATTCCATTGGAGAGCAACTATTGTGAGATCGATCCTAATGTAGTTGACAAATATGGTATTCCTGTTTTACGTTTCAATGTGAAATACACTGAACATGAGATCAAGCAGGCAAAACACATGAAGGAAACATTCAAAGAGATCATGCATGAAATGGGTGCAGTTATCACATGGGGAGATGATGGAGCTGAAAATAACTATGGTTTGGAATCACCGGGAAAAATCATCCATGAAGCTGGTACAACGCGCATGGGAAATGATCCTAAGACCTCGGCATTGAATAAACACAATCAGGCACACGACTGTAAAAATCTTTTTGTGGTTGATGGTGGTGCGTTTGTTTCCCAGGCTGATAAAAACATCACCTGGACAATACTTGCACTTTCCATGAGGGCCTCTGAGTATTTGATGGATGAGATGAAAAAACGAAATATTTGATCGAGTCGTAATAAAAGAAGACCAATCATTAAACTATTAAAAGCAAACTCAAATGGATAGAAGAAAATCACTCAAAGCGCTTGCACTAGGAACCCTTGGTGGAGTCGCAATATTGGATGGGTGCAAACCAGGAGATGCCAAAAAGGAAGCAGCCAATAAATCAGTTGCTGACGGCTTTACACTTGATAGGCAGCCCGAAGAGCTTGAGCGTTATGAAAAAGTGGTAGCAGAAACTTTTTTTACTGAACCTGAAATGGCTGTTATCACTATTCTTGCTGATATCATCATCCCCAAAGATGAAGTTAGTGGAAGTGCTTCTGAAGCAAAGGTCCCTGAATTCATAGAATTCATTGTAAAAGACATGCCTGAACATCAAACGCCGATGAGAGGTGGTTTGAGATGGCTTGAGATCTATACTTTCAAGAAGTTCAACAAATCATTTAAAGATTGTTCACCAGAACAACGAATTTCAATTGTTGATGAAATTGCTTATCCAAAGAAAGCAAAAAAAGAAGTGGCTCAGGGTGTTGCTTTTTTCAACAAGATGCGCGACTTGACAGTAACTGGTTTTTATACTACTCAAATGGGTGGAGAAGATCTTGGATATGTTGGCAATAGGCCTAATCAATGGAATGGCGTTCCTGATGATGTACTAAAGCAATACAATATTGCTTATACAGAGAAAGAAAATAAGGAATGCGTTAAATACAGTTAATCATCAATCTTAATACTCACCAATCAACGATTTACTATGTCATCTAAAAACTATCAACGTAGAAAATTCATCCAAGCAGGTGCAATGGGTTTGGCTGCATTCACTATTGTTCCCCGTCACGTGTTGGGAAAAGGTCATGTTGCACCAAGTGATAAGCTTCGAATAGCTGGTATCGGTGCCGGTGGTAAAGGCGAAAGCGACATCGCTGAATTTTCAAAAAGCCCAAGAGTTGAGATCGTAGCCCTTGCCGATGTTGATGATCGTTCAGCAGCAAAAACACGTGGCTTGCATCCCAACGCTAAATATTATAGGGATTTCAGGGAAATGCTTGAAAAAGAGCACAAGAATATTGATGCTTGTTCAATATCAACACCTGACCATACCCATGCTGTAGCCACATTGGCTGCGATGCAATTGGGTAAACATGTTTATACTCAGAAGCCGTTAACACATGATATTTATGAAGCAAGGGTTCTTACCGATGCTGCAAAAAAATACAAGGTGGTTACTCAAATGGGAAACCAAGGTGGTTCTGGCGATGGCGTTAGAAGAACCCAAGAATTGGTTGCATCAGGATTGATCGGTGATGTAACTGAAGTTAAATGTTGGACAAACAGACCAGTTTGGCCTCAAGGTATACCTACTCCAACTGGTAAATTTGACATTCCAAAAGAGTTGGATTGGAACCTATGGTTGGGTACTGCGAAAAAAATAGATTACAACCCAGCATACTTGCCTTTCAATTGGCGCGGATGGTGGGCATATGGAACGGGATCACTAGGGGATATGGCCTGCCATATTATGGACCCGGTTTTCCGTTGTCTTCCTATTCTCTATCCTTCGTCTGTTGAATGTTCAGTTGCATCTATTTGGCAGGGCATGTGGGATGATACTACCAACCCAGATAGCTGTCCTCCTTCTACCATTATCCATCTTTCTTATCCAAGAACAGACGGTAAACCTGGTGAAATAAAGGTGTCATGGCATGATGGTGGATTGCTACCAGAACGTCCTGATGAATTATTGCCTGAAGAAGCGTTTGGAAACTGGGACGGAGGTGTTCTTTTTATCGGAACCAAAGGAAAATTGTTAGCTGATTGTTATGGTGCAAATCCACGTTTATTGCCTACAAAGCTGATGAAACAAGTTACACTACCTAAAGAAACATTGCCTCGTGTTCCAGAAGGACATTATTTGCAATGGGTGAATGCCTGTATCGCAGGATACGGCAAGGCAAAGACAAGTTCACCTTTTGAATTTGCCGGTCCTTTCACTGAGAGCATATTGATAGGTAATTTGGCAATCAGAAGTTGGATGATGAAAAATCCAAACCTTAAAGGTTGGGAAGATAAATACCTTGGAAGGAAGAAGTTGCTTTGGGATGCACAAAAAATGCAGATCACAAACTTTGAACCAGCCAACCAGTTTGTTAGACGTGAATATAGCGAAGGTTGGAAATTAGAATTATGATATTAAACCTACTTCACGTTTGAGCATTTTATGCTTTAAATTGAAATGTTGTTAAATAGAATAGCCCCCAATATTGGGGGCTATTTCGTTTGATACTTTTATTAAGAATATTGTGAAACGTGAAGAATTTAGTTCTTTATTTATTTCTCTGTAATAGCCAAATAGAAAAGAACATCAAGAAAATTAGAACTCCTGAGACTCCAAAAAGAAAGCTTGTCATGAATAATTGCACTGGTTTGAACAATGTCATGCTTACAGCTATAATAAAATACAATACAAATAGAAAAATGAGGGTATGTATTCTCTTGTCCATGTTATGAGTTATTTGATATGCAAATATCGATAAATGTTCTGACTTTCAAAAGTGGATTAAAAATTAATTCAGGAATAGAAGACAATAGTAAGGTTAAATGATCAATTTCTTACCCTAAAGTTAAATATGATTGTTCCAATTTGCTCTTGAGCGCCTTGGTCATCAACGTTGAATTTAAGTTGCCTAGCTTTTTTTAATGCAATGTTTTTTATGGCAGAATTCGCAGTTGTAGATCCCTTTTGTTGAAAGGTTGCATTGGTCACATTCCCACGATCGTCTACTGTAATGTCAACAGCTACCTTGGCATTTTCCTGAAAATCATCCTCAAAGGAGGGGAACCTGCTGATTTTTCTTCCTTGAAGTCCTCTTGAAATGGTGATGCCCCCATTTCCAAAGCCTCCCGTGCCAGTATAATTATCTGAATTTGGGTTTCCGTTTAGTTTTCCCTGATCGCCAGATCCGCCACTGATGCCCTGTCCATTGCTTTTCTGATAGCTGTCTGAATTATTGCCGCCTTTGCCTTGACCGGTTGGGGCTTTATATAATATTTTAGGACTCGGTGCAGGAACAGGGGGTGTTTCAATGGGTTTGCTTTCCGTAACTGCTTTTTGTTTTATAGGCTCAGTCGTTTTGGAGGGAGTTGATTTTTTTGAAGGTATACTTGCGTTCTTTTTTATTACGACTGGGGGTGCATCTTTGTCATCATCATTTGTTTCAATCTCTTTTACATCTGGACTTTCTTTAGCATGAGTGGGTGGGGGTGTTGAAATTTCTTGCTCAGTTGGTGCAGGTGCATCAGGAATAAGTGGCTGTATATCGCCCATACCAGTTTCACTGTTACCTAGATTTACTTCTAAACCTTCGTCCATTATCTTTTCAGCGGCTGGTGGGGTTGACCATGACACAACAAATAACAGCATGATAATGAGACCAACCAAGAGCAGGGTGTATACAGTAGCCTTTATATTTTTTTTAGACTCAAAGTCTGCCATTGCAATTGATTTGTTGTTAACAGACTAAAGTTACTTTAATTAGGACCCAGGAAATTCAATCAATGTGCAAAATCTTTCTCAAAATTTCCAGTGATCCTTTCCATAGGTGGGTTAAAATAACCAAATTTCAAATTAGGAAATTCATCTTTTATCATATGCATGATATTGATAATGCCCAGTGGCTCTTCAATTTCAGTGATGCCCATTCGTCCCAAATACCAATCAGGATCGATGTTGAAATTTCTCCACTGAATCATTTTTAAATTTGTTTCTTTTATCAGGGTACGCAATGCCTCATATTCTGATTCAGTGTCTGTCATGCCAGGAAACACGAAATAATTGATGGAACTCCACTTGCCAAATTCATGCATTATTTTAAGGCTTTCAATAATGTCTTCAAATTGATAATTGTTGGGGCGGTAGTATTTTTCGTACCATGACTTTTGTGCAGAATTGGTACTAACCCTTATTGAATCTAGTCCGGCTTCACAAAGGGCTTTTACCGCTTTTGGCATTGATCCATTTGTATTTATGTTGATGCTTCCTTTGTCGGTATGTTTTCTTATTTCTTTGATTGACTCACGAATTGTTTCCCACATTAGTAAGGGTTCTCCTTCGCATCCCTGGCCAAAACTGATCAATGGAAAAGGTGCATTCATCAAGTGAGGCACTGTGAACTCCACGATCTCTTCTGCAGATGGCTTGAATTGAAGCCTGTCCTGTGTTGAAATGATCGTTTCCTCTTCAGGTTGAAAAGATATACAACCCATGCAGTTTGCATTACAAGCAGGGGATGTTGGTACAGGGCATTCCCATCTGCCAATAAAAAAATTTCTAGCAGCAGGGCATGTGTATGTTCGGCAGCATTTTTCAGCAAGGTGATTTACCAATCTATTATTCGGGTATGACGACAAGAGTTTTTCTACCCCGTCTTCAATTTTAACAGCATCATATCCTGCACATTCCTGTCTGATATCTTGTTCTATCCTGATTGCTGTTACATAAAATTCATCGTTGCACCATCCAGCAGCAGTATAACAAAACAGTGGGAGTGTTGGTGCGTCTGGGGCTGTTTCATAAGCGGCCATGAAGGTGCCAGTATGTGCTGGTGGAATAAAAGCTGCAACGGCCCATCCTTTATCACAAAGCCTCATTTCGCCAGTGGTTACATCAATGCCTATGCCTTTTCTACCTGGTAGTTCATATAGATTGCCGCCATCAGGGAGAAGAATCCAATTTTCTTCGGGAACGGGAATTGCATCCCATCCGGCCCTGCCAATGGCATAAAGTGTTGAATCTTCAAAGATATTTCCTTGGCCGTCTGAATACAGTAAAAAAGGAGGGTGTGCTGGAATTGCCATAATCAAAATTAAGATAATTATGCTTCGTCAATGCGATTTTGACAATATGCATTGAATTCGTCAGATCCTACCTCATATTCATCATCTTCCTCATTATCGGTATATACTTGTATTAGCTTATTATTTTTAAAATCGATCGTCAGAATATCATCTTTCAAAATAATCCTATTTAGTTTGTTCCAATTGATTTTTTTACCAAACAATCCGTTTTCCTGAATGAAGTTTTTTGAAAAGCCCAACTCTCTTTTTTGAAGAATGGTTTTTTCAATCAATCCGCATATAATTAGCAATACACCAATGATGAAGGGTAGACTTGATGCAACAATTAGACCAATCCCACCAGCGATTAGAATTGGTTTGAAGAGTAGATTTTTTTTCTTTCTTTTTTCAAACCAGTTGGATATCATTAACGACAATGTGATGGCCAACGTAATGGATAGCAGGGTTGGATTGATAGAAGTGTAAACAGAAAACCCAAGTAGCATTAGTATTAAAACGGATAGCAGCCAGCCAGTCTTTTCTATTGATTGTTTGTGATCATTTCTCAATACAACAACGTAGTCATGAACAACACTGTTTCCTTTCGTCTTGGTATCCATGATTATTGACCTTGACTTAGCATGAGGTTACTAAGTTTGAAAAGTATTCTGGATCCAACATTTTCATCCCATCCGTCTGAACTTACACCAGTTTCGCTGAGGTCAAATCCGATGATGGTTTTTCCGCTTTCTTTTATTTTTCTAAAGATGAAATTCAATTGCTCCATGTCAAATCCACCTGGAACTGGAGTGCCAGTATGTGGGCATAATTTTGCGTCCAGTCCATCTATATCATAGCTTATATAAACTTTATCTGGTAATTGCGATACGATCTCATCGGTGATCTGGCCCCAGTTTTGCCCATTGTATAATCGCTCTTTTAATTCATGTTCAAAATAGGTGACTACCCGATAATCACTATTACATATGTATTCCCATTCGGATTCGCAGTAATCCCTCACTCCCAATTGCATCAATTTTGAAACTGACGGAATTGTTGATAATACATTATACATGATGGAACCATGAGAATATTCCAATCCTTCATATGATTTTCTCAAGTCACAATGCGCATCAATTTGAAGGATGCCGAAAGATTGATGTTTTTCAGATAGAGCCTTTAAAAACCCCAATGGTATGCTGTGATCACCACCTATTAGACCTACTTTTTTTCCCTTGTTAAGAAGGCTACTCGTTTTTTCATATACCCATTCGTTCATTAGCTTGCAACCTTCATTAACATCTTTGAGGGTCTTGCACATGAACTTGTTGTTGTCTATTTTCTCACCTGTTTTAATGAAATTCAGGTACAATTCGTTTTCTTTTCTCAAATAGTCATTTTTCAGCAAGAGCTTTTTATCAACCCCAAGCATGTGAATTCCCTTTTTCCAGCTGTTTTTATACTCGCTGTCAAAAAGGTCAACCTGCAGGCTTGCTTTGAGCATGTTTTCAGGGGATCTGGCGGTTCCACTTTTGAAGCTTACTGTAACCTCCCACGGTACTGGCAAAATGATCAGCTCAGCATCATCTTCTGTAAATGGCAAACCGAAAATATTGTTATTGGGAACACTGATACCGTTTGGATCGAAATTGGACATGTCAACCATCATGGCAATGAGACCAGTTTTAATTTGGAGCGCAAAGTTAGTGAAAAGGGGGAAAGACATCAATATACAAAAGTATTTTTTCACTCCTTTTTAGGACCAATTTTCAGAACTTGGTTTTATTCACTTTTTGACTAACTATCTTCTTTTGCATTACCTTTGCACTTCAATTGTTTCACATGAAAAAGATGCATATTCTCGGGCTTGTTTTGATAGCAATTGTGATTGCTGCATTGCTTTCATTACTGGACGACCTAAGTACCTATGACTCTGTTGAGTCTGCCAGAAAAAAGGAAGGCAAGTTTGTACACTTGATCGCAAAATTGGATACTTCCAAGCCAGTTATTTACGATCCAATAAAGGATCCTAATTATCTTGCTTTTACTGCAATTGATTCTCTAGGAAGCTCAACCAATGTTGTTTATAAAAATGCCAAACCAACTGATTTTGAAAAAAGTCAGCGTATTGTGATGAAAGGATCTATGCAAGGAGATGTATTTCAATGCAACGAAATAGTAATGAAATGTCCTTCGAAATACAAAGAGCAAGGAGTTGCTCCAACAAATGCAGTATCTGCAGCATCAATTGAAGAGAAAAAGTCTACACAGCCTTAATAGCATACATTTTACATAATGATTAAATATATCGGTGAACACCTGCTTATTGGACAGATCGGAAATTTCATTGTTTTATTGGCCCTTTGCTCTTCGATATTGTCTGCTTTCGCATATTATAAAGCAACTGTAAATAGTGGCGAACTTTCCGAGGGACCTTGGATGAAGGTTGGAAGAACTTCTTTTTGGATTAATGCCATTTCCATTGTGGCTTTGTTTTTGGTTCTTTACCTGATAATCTACAATCATTACTTTGAATATAAATATGCTCATCAACACTCCAAGCGTAGTCTCGACGTGCAATATTTGTTGAGTTGTTTTTGGGAGGGCCAGGAAGGTAGTTTTATGTTGTGGAGTTTTTGGAATGCTGTTCTGGGATTGGTGTTAATCAAGACCGCAAAAAAATGGGAATCATCTGTATTGTTCACAGTTGCGTTGGTTCAGATTTTTTTGGCAAGTTATCTAATTGGTATTTACATATTCGATGTAAGGATTGGAACCAATCCATTTGTTTTGATGAGAAATGAATTTCCTGATGCCCCGATTTTTCAGGACCCTGATTACCTCGGAAAATATTTGACGGATGGTAATGGATTGAATATTCTTCTTCAGAATTATTGGATGGTGATTCACCCACCTGTATTATTTCTTGGATTTTCCTCAGCCATTGTGCCATTTGCATTTGCTGTTGCTGGTTTTTGGAAAAAAGATGTATCTGGCTGGGTTCGACCTGCGATGCCATGGGCATTGTTCTGTGCTGGGGTATTAGGTCTCGGTATCATGATGGGTGCTGCATGGGCATATGAATCACTTACTTTTGGTGGATACTGGGCTTGGGATCCTGTAGAAAATGCATCATTGGTTCCTTGGTTGCTGATGGTTGCCGGTATTCATACCATGTTGATTTTTCAGCATACAGGATATGCATTAAAGGCAAGCTTTCTATTCATTATCCTGGCTTACATACTTGAGCTTTATGCAACTTTTTTAACAAGAACAGGTGTATTGGGTGATACTTCCGTGCATTCCTTCACAGGTGAGGGAAGTACATTGTACTGGCATATGATCGTGATGATGTTGATTTTTATTTTATTGCCTCTTGTATTGTATGTGAAAAATCAGAAGTTAATTCCTGTAATAACAAAAGAAGAAAGCATGAACTCCAGGGAATTCTGGATGTTCGTCGGTTCTCTCATGTTATTTATTTCAGGTGGATATATCATCGTGCTAACATCATTGCCATTTTTCAATAAGCTCTTCGGAACCAAATGGGCTATAGGACAAGATGTAGAATACGTTTACAACCGTATCATGGTAATGGTGGCATTGATCATTGGTTTATTAACTGCAATTGTGCAATATCTGAAGTACAAGGATACTTCACGAAAATACATTTGGTCCAAATTGACCATTCCAACTATCACAGCGATTGTTTTGTCGGCTTTATTAAGTCTTTTCGGAGGGATCTCTTACGAAAAGTACGGAATAGGATTTCTTGTTGCGATTCACATCGCATTATGGGCTGCAGTATATTCATTCATTGCAAATGCAATGTATTTTTTTGTTGTACTAAAGGGTAAAATGAAGGCTGCGGGCTCATCAATTACGCATGTTGGATTTGCATTGATGTTGATTGGGATTTTGATATCCTCTTCAAAAAAAGAATTAATTTCTGAAAACAGAACTGGTATTGCTGTATCTGGCTTGAAAGACGCTAAGGGAAGGGATGAGAATCCACTTGAGAACATCACACTGATCCACAATATACCCACTCCAATGGGTAAGTATACTGTTACTTATTTGGGCGATTCAACTGAGACAAAGAATAACAAAGTATATTTCAAGATCAATTTTAAACAAACCGATACGGTTCAAGGTAAAGAGGTAGAAAATTTTGACGTGACCCCGAACGCCTTTCTAATGAAATCAGAAGAGGGTACACAACTTTCCTCAAACCCTGGCGCAAAGCATTATATTTCCAATGATGTTTTTGTTTACATCACTTCTTGGTTAAACCCTGATAACATAAAAGATACAGCTGCATTCAGAAATATTCCAGTTAACAGTGGCGACACCGTATATTATTCTAATGGATTTGTATTGGTTGGGAAGGTGTTGACGGCAAATAAAAACGACAATCCTGAATTGCCTTTGGTTGACAGTGCTTGGTTGTCTGAATTGACAGTTGTATCCAAGGAGGGTGTTAAGTCATCCATCGCCCCCGCTTTTTTTATTAAAGATGGACAGCCTTCTTTTAAAACAGACACGGTTATGCAACAGAATTTGGTTGTGGGACTTCAGCGTGGTGCCAATGGGCAAGTTGAACTGGCCATCAAGGAATCTTCAGCTGTCATGCGATACATAACCCTAAAGGCATATCGATTCCCTTGGATCAACCTATTATGGTTGGGAACAATTATTATGTTTGTTGGATTTATGATCAGTATGTATCATAAGTTAAAGAGCAAACTATATGTAGTATAGTATGTCTTTAACCTCATTTCCCCAGTTACTACTGATATTATAGAATTTGTTAATACTTTTCATAATACCTGCGTCTTACTAGGCAATGTCGAATTTTGATTAATTTGCAGTCGCATGAAAGGATTTAAATTCACATATTTCCTTGTTTTTTGCCTGTTGCTTTCTTTTTCATCGAAGGCTCAGTCGCGTTTTGGACCCAATGATACATTAGTGGTTCAATTCATTATATATAATGGCGATACCTTGCCCTACGCACAATTGGATAGGGTATTGGTAATTGGTCATATGAGTAGGGCCCAACGGCATGCGTCAAGGAAATGGACAAGACTAAGAAATGCGGTGTATGTTACTTATCCTTATGCAAAAAAAGCAGCACTGATCATAAACGATGTTGCATTAAATCTTAATAAAATTAAAGATGAGGGTGCAAGAAAAAAATATCTAAGCACCCGTGAAAAAGAACTTAAAAAAGAATTTACTGAACCCTTAACCAATTTGTCGGTATACCAGGGGAAAGTTCTGATGAAGTTGATCAACAGAGAGACTAACAATACCTGTTACGAACTAATTAAGGAGTACCGAGGTGGTTTTTCTGCCCGTTTTTGGCAAACCTTGGCTTGGTTTTTTGGAAGTAGTCTCAAACAGGAATACTTGCCTTATTCTGAGGATGCAGAAATGGAAGTGATTGTACATGAAGTTGCACGTATGTATGGTCATGCATCGTAGTTTTTCTCATTAATTTTTCTCCACTTTCACTTCTTGCTAAAACGTATCTTTGCAGTGAAATTTAAACTATCATGAAGCTTTTTGTGTTGGCATTTGGTGTGCATCCCGATGATGTAGAGCTCAGTTGCTCTGGCACCCTGATCAATGAGATAAAAAAGGGTAACAAAGCCGGCGTTATTGACCTAACTGCAGGCGAATTGGGTACACGCGGTACTGCGGAGACAAGGGCCTCAGAGGCTTCATTGGCTGCAAAGGTAATGGGACTTTCCACCAGGGAAAATCTTGGGATGAGAGATGGTTTTTTTGTTAATGACGAACAACACCAATTAAAGGTGATTGCTGCCATTCGAAAATACCAGCCAGAAATTGTGCTTGCTAATATTCTTGATGATCGCCATCCAGATCATGGACGTGCTGGCAAATTGGTATCTGATGCTTGCTTTTTAGCTGGTCTGTCAAAAATTGAAACAATTGGTGATGATGGACTTCCACAACAAAGGTGGCGTCCTAAACATCTACTACACTATATCCAAGATCGTTTTTATGAGCCAAATTTGATTGTTGATATAACTGATGTATTTGAACAACGAATGGAAGCCATAAAAGCATATGCTACTCAATTTCATACTTCACCAGAAGGTAACAAGGGTACACAAACGTATATTTCAACACCTGACTTCCTTGATGCATTGGTTTCACGGTCCAGATTAATGGGTAAAAGAATCGGTGTTAAATACGCTGAAGGATTTGTTTCACAAAAAAATATCGGAATTAGGAATTTACAAGATCTGGTCTTGATTGAAACTTAATCAAATTCATACACACACATTTATTCAAATCAATCAATATGTCAATTACCAAAGTTGGTCTAGTTCAAATGAGTTGTAGTGCAGATGTGGAGGCAAATCTATTGAAGGCTGAAGCAGGGATAAGAGATGCTGCATCTAAAGGTGCACAAATAGTGTGCTTGCAAGAACTTTTCACTTCCCTCTATTTTTGCGATGTTGAGGATTACGAAAATTTCAAGTTGGCAGAACCTATTCCAGGAAAGTCGACTGATCGAATGACAGTATTAGCAAAAGAATTAGGGGTTGTTATCATTGCTTCTTTGTTTGAAAAAAGGGCACAGGGGATCTATCACAATACAACAGCAGTAATTGATGCAGATGGGTCTTATCTTGGTAAATATCGTAAGATGCATATCCCAGATGATCCCGCATATTTTGAAAAATTCTACTTCACTCCTGGAGATATGGGATACAAGGTTTTCAAAACAAAGTTTGCAAACATAGGCATCCTCATTTGTTGGGATCAATGGTATCCTGAGGCTGCAAGGCTTACTGCACTTGCTGGAGCAGAAATTTTATTTTATCCAACAGCAATCGGATGGGCTACTTCTCAAAATGAAGAAACCAACGTAGAGCAATATAATGCATGGCAAACAATTCAAAGAAGTCACGCTGTCGCGAATGGTGTCCATGTAGTAAGTGTAAATAGGGTAGGACTTGAGCAAAATGGTGCAATGAAATTTTGGGGCGGTTCATTTGTATCAAATCCATTTGGAACTTTGTT